>Ga0307431_1000013_pt1 | contig 177646 bp, 149 predicted proteins | sample SalMarWE160170MG_FD_202155 | JGI IMG/M metagenome (GOLD analysis project Ga0307431, IMG submission 202155) | Salt marsh sediment microbial communities from the Plum Island Ecosystem LTER, Massachusetts, United States - WE1603-170 | ecosystem: Environmental > Aquatic > Marine > Intertidal zone...
ATCCCCTTGATTTCCTTATTATTTATTTGGGTCACTTTTTACCTCCCTTTTTAATTTTTATTATAAGGTAATCAGTGGCCCTTTCAACCAGCTCGTTTAACTTTTACAGAAAATATAACACTTAACCGTTTTGTCAAAAGGTAAATTTAATTTTTGGGGTGTTTTTATTTTTCGAGAAAACTTACTATTTGTTCTGCGATAAAAAGCATTAATTAGCTATACTTCCATTTTTCGTATCTGAAAGTATAAAATCCTTAATTATTTCTTTCACTTCACTATTCGAGGTAAGAGCTTCTTCTCCTGTAGCGCCTTTATCAATGACAGAAAACACCAAATAATCTTTAGCTTTATGCGGAAGAGAGTATGAATGACTTGCATGAACCGGGATATTCTTAGTTCCTTTAACATAAGTGTCTTCGAAATATATATCTCCATCATCCGGTCCTAACGAGAAACTAACGCCAAAGAAAAGCCTAACACGAAAATGATTTCGAGTTCCATAAATATTAATGCTTTCCACACCAAGGTCATCACTGCCGATTAATTCGCAAAAGGTCCCCCTTTCTTTACTTTTTGAATGGAACTCAATATCCCTTCCGATTTTCAACTTAGAGGGAGGAATATTCATTTCTAAATCTTCGCCAAATTTCTGCCATTCGGAGTCGTAAGCAAGAGCCTCAACTCCGAAAAGCTGATTGTGAAAACCATTGTTGGGAGAAGCCACATAACAAATCTTCCCCGTTATATCCTTAAAACTCACTTCTGTCCCAGGTATATTCAAAAATTTTATCGCGTACCGAAGTACAATACCCCCCATACAATGAGCTACAAAATTCACTTTTGCATGTTCCTTTTCTTCCCAATTATCTCCATAAACAGAAACGAGAACTTTTTTTACAAAAATGGCAAGTTCTTCTGAATAACTCTTGCTTTTAAGGTTCTCGGAATATTTTCTTCTATATTTTTCACACACGGGTAAAAGCTGTCCACCACCAATTACAGAAGGTTTACCAGTATAATATGAGAAATTGAATATCAGGTTTTTCTCTTTCTGCGCAGGTAAAATACTCTTTGAATTAAAACTAATCGAATCTCCGAATTTATCCTTACCACATCTATATCCATTGTACTTTTCATCCAATATTTCGGTAAAAACAGTGGGATGTTCAAGATAATCTCCTTGATAAGGCAACCAAACTTTTGTTGCCAGTGTATCAATAGCATCCGATCTATGCCCATGAAGTAAAATTACAGGAATAGAAAATAAAATCAAAACCATAACAAATAATAAGAAAAAAACTTTTGAATGTCAATACATTCAATTGACAAATTTTAAAAAACCGTTAATATAAAGATAAAGGGGGTGTTCTATGAAAAAGGTTTTAATATTAATGTTTCTTTTTTCTTTATGCATGTTCGCGCAGGAAAAAATTCTTGTATTAAACTTTGGCAGTGTAGATTTAGAAACCGAACCTCTTGATCTCAACGTATATTCGAATTTTTTTAAAAATGAAGTGAGGGGCAGGCTAAAGAATACCATTGTTATGGAAAGTTATAGGTTTTGCGCTACTCCTTTCTGCGCAATGGAAGAAGGAAGAAAAGCCAAAGCGGATAAAGTCTTGTACGGAGTACTTAGCAACATGCCTAAAGGCAAAACTTTGATTGAAATAAAGGAGATTTCAACAGAGACCGGGATCATTAATTATTCGACACAAAAATCTGTTCACTCTCTTCATAATATCGAAAAACTTCTCGAAGATTTCGCCGAAGCCTACGCGGAGAAAAAACAAATATACGAGTTACCCGAATACAAAATAGAAACCTGGAGAGAGAACGTTAGTTCTTTCTTTTCCTTTCGGGCTGGATATTTTTATACTCTTGGAGATAGTTCTTACATAACCTCGGAAGATGAAACCAGAGTGGATAAAGTTTTCGACTTAGATATCAGTTATATGTATTTTCTTTCTCCTCACATTGCTACAGAAATATTAATAAGAACACAACATATTGATAGAGGTACTCAAATTTATTTCCCTTTTTACTATATTAGTGATGCAAGGGCAAATCATTCTTTTTTCATAGGAGGAGGCCCCGGGTTCGGCTTCGGTCCATCCTACAGAAGAGATGGTTTGACTTTTATCGCAGCCGGCGGAATAATGCTCTTTAAACATTACGACTTCAGTTACATAATAGGGGGAAGATATTCACGTATCATAGACTATCCTTATTACGATTCGGGATTAGGACTATATGTGGGTTTCGCCTGGAATAGGGAATAAAATACCAGAGTAAAAAGCTTAAATTACTTTCTTTTTTGGTAGTATATCTCTTTTTCGACATCCGCTTATTAAAGAAACCGAAAACAATTGGCTGTTTCTCTTCTTGACTTAATCACGTAAAGCCTTAATTTTAGATTATGACAAACACGAATTATAATTCAAAACCAGAATTCACATACTGCCCAATATGCGGCAAAAAACTAAAGGACAATCTTATTGAAGGAAAAAAGCGAAAAAACTGCCATTCCTGCGGATTCATTGACTATAAAAACCCTCTTCCCTGCGTATCAATTATAGGAATAAAAAAAAATAAAATTGCTCTTATCAAAAGAGGAATAGAACCTTCAAAAGGCACATGGGCACCTCCTTCCGGATTTATGGAATACGGAGAAAAACCGGAAGAAACAGCTCTAAGGGAACTTTATGAAGAAACTTCCTTGAAAGGAGAAATAATAGAATTGCTCGGAGTGCATTCCCAGGATACCAAAATTTACGGCAGTCTGGTTGTAATAATATTTCTTGTTAAAATAACGGATGGTAAAATCCGCGCGGGCGATGATGCCGAAGATGCCAAATTCTTTGATTGCGAAGAAATTCCTGAAATGAAACACGAATTTTATACTGTCGCTATAGAGAAAGCTAAAAGATTGCTTGAAAAAAACATAAAATAATACAACTTTTGATATGAGATTAACTGTCATTAACAAAAACGGAATTACAAAAAAAACATACATATAAAAGTAGCCGGGAGGTAAAAATGGCGAATCTTTCCACATTATATATGGGTCTTGAATTAAAGAACCCTTTAATTGTTGCAAGTTGTGATTTGACCGGCAATATTGAAAATATAAAAAAATGCGAGGAAGCAGGTGCGGGAGCTGTTGTCCTGAAATCTCTTTTTGAAGAACAAATCGAAACCGAAACAGACAAACTGATAGACAACAGCTGGTTAACCGGTCATACAGAAGCGTTTGAATATGTCCGGGGAATGAGTATGGCTAATGGTCCGGATATATACCTTGATTTAATATCAAAAGCCAAAAAAGAAACTTCAATTCCAATAATCGCAAGCCTCAATTGTATATCTCCCAAATGGTGGATCGATTATGCAAAACAGTTAGAGATATCAGGCGCGGACGCTCTCGAACTCAATATTTCGCTGCTCCCGAGTAACTTAGACAGAGGCAGCGAAGAAATAGAGCGCGTATATATAGACATTTTAGAAGGAGTGTTGGAGGAAATCAACTTACCTGTAGCGGTTAAAATTGGACCCTACTTCACATCCATGGCAAAAATATTTAATGATCTGTCAAAGAAAGGGGCAAGAGGTTTAGTTTTGTTTAACCGTTTCTATCAGCTTGACATAGATATCGAAAATCTTAAGCTAATAGGAGGTAACCCTCTAAGTTCTCCCAATGAAATTAGCAACAGTCTACGATGGATTGCTCTTTTATCTGACCGCATAACTTGCGATTTTGTTGCAACAACCGGTATCTATTCAGGAAAAGATGTCATAAAACAAATTTTAGCCGGAGCAAAAGCTGTAGAAATCTGCTCCACATTATATAAAAACGGCATTGACCACATGAAAAAAATCTTAGAAGAAATCGAAGGTTGGATGGATAAAAACAACTACAAAAACATTGATGACTTCAGAGGAAAACTCAGCAAAAAAGAAGAAGACAAACCTGAACTTTATGATAGACTTCAATACATCAATGCGTTAAACAAATAAATTAAAAAAAATTACCATAGAGAACACAGAGCCTCACTTCTCCATTTAAATTATGTTTGTTTAAAACTCATCCCAACACTACCAACAATAGCTATGGATTAATATTGGCACATATAACTTTTATCTATATTTTTTTTATCAAATAACAACAAAATTTGGGGTGGTTGGGCTATCTTTGTTTATCCGCGGCAAATTTATGTGTTGTGTGTTGGGATTTATTAAAAACAAGAAAAATCTTGTGTTAATTTGCCTGCCCTGCTTACCCCGTAAGGAAGAATGACTGTATCGGGGTAGGGAGGAACGACTGTACCAGGGTGTAATCTTTGGTTCAGATTTAGTGGCTTCTATATTTCGAGCGTCATCAGGTCCTTCGCCAGAAGAAGTTCTCCTTCATATCCGGAAGTCCTAACCTCTGCTTCGATTTCTTCCTCTTCCATTCCGGCAACCTCAGGATAAAAATGCGTAAGTAATAATTTTTTTACCGTAGCCTCCACGGCAACCTTCCCGGCTTCAAAAGTTGTTAGATGCCCGGGGGCTGGCTTATTCATAGGATAAGAACTTTCCAATATTAATAAATCGGCGTTACGAGAAAGACGGGTTAAAGCATCCGATAAAGCACCGTCAGCTCCGTAAGCGACAACCCTACCGCCAATATTCCACCTGTAACCAAGAGTGGGCTCAAAATGCTTCATCTTTTTTGTCTTCAACAAACAATTCTTGAACTCAATTTTACTACCGGCAGAAAGAGTAACAAATTCCAGAGGAAAATCACATTTTAGATAAGGCGCAAAATCCAAATTCATCTGAAGGTATTTCCAAACGTTATCCGGACCATATAAAAATAATGGTTTATGCCTTTTGAACCCCGGCGTATACTTTAAAGCAAGAATCAAAGGGATTAGAGCTCCGATATGATCAGGATGGGTGTGGCTCACAAAGATTCTGTCTATTTCTTTATACGACTCTCGGGCTTCTGATAAACGAAAAAGAGCTCCTTCGCCTATATCTACGAGCCAATTTTCTTCCAAATCAGGGAGATAAAAAAAATATGAAGAAGGATATCTTTCAAAAGACGGGACGCAGGAGCCCGAACCCAAAATAGTAATTTTAAAAGAAAAAGAATTCCTTTTGTCGGTCAAATTACGTTAAGTTTTTTTTTCATCTCCGAGAGTTTTGCGTAATGTTTTCTCTCTTCCGCAATTATTTTCTCTATCAAACTTTTTTTATCCTCGGATACAAATTTCTCGACTTCATGATAATAAAGAATCGAATCCAGCTCTCTCTGCATAGCAAATTTAACGGCAGAAGAAACATCTTTTACTTCTTTTTCTTGTACTTTTAACTGCTCTTCAGTAAAGATTATATTGTCAATATAATATCTCAAATAATCAAAATACTCATCAGAATAGTTATCAAAAGACACATCTTTAGTTATCTCGGAGAGCAAACCGGTAAAAATTTCCTTATGTTTTATTTCTTCATCAGCAAGATAATTAAATATTTTTTTTGTTTCATCATCCTCCACCAGGTTACTCGCAAACCGATAAAATTTCTCGCCGTTTTCTTCGATCCTTATAGCAAATTTAAAAATTTCCTTCGCTTCAAAAATTGCCACTTAGCCTCCCGTAGATTTTAATGCTTCCTAATCTATCTTATTTAACTCCTCATCTATAGCATCTCTGTTAAAACCAACTATTACTTTATCTTTAATAACAATCTGAGGAACTCCCATCTGTCCGGACTTTTCAACCATCTCTCTTGCCGCCTCTCTATCTACAGAAACATCCTTTTCCTCAAATTCAATTCCTTTTTGATTTAAATAATCTTTAACCAGATTACAATATGGGCAGCTGGGTGTTGAATAAACTATTATTTTAGATATCCTTCCTCCTTTTTATATAATATTAAGATGAAAAAGATTTTTGTCCACCCTAAAAAAAGAGATGCTCATCCTCAGGATAAACATCTAAAAATACAGCCATCTTTTATCTTTTAAACCTAAAGATGCCGTTCTATTTCTCCCTTGTTTTCTTTGAACTTCGCTTTATAGTTATGCGGTTTTCTGCCAAAACAAAAACCAAGACTCTCATAAAAAGAAATCATCTCGATATCTACATTCCGCTCTTTTATCGCCTGTTCTGTGGGAAGATACCTTATCTCTCCTTTCTTAACATCCTGAACGGTAACTCCGCTAATCCCGTTAAGCAAGAGAACTACCGCACCCGCACCGGCTTCCATACCAAAATTTACATCAAAAGCGGAAGATTTTCCGGAACGAACAAGATGCTCCGGTTTGACATCACGAACTTCAGGTACTTCGTACAAACCCGGGACAAACATTCCCTGCTCCTTCATAAACTTTTTTATTTCCGGATCTTCTCTCAATCTTTTTTCTAACTGGCGCCGAACATACCTGCCGGCACCGGCTAATTTTTTATGACCAAAAGTATCCACTCCAAGACTCTCATCAACTATTTCTCCTCCGGACGCATCCTTCATCCCCTCCGATACAACCACTGTATAGGTACCTGCATTTACATCACTATCGATTATTCTCCTCATATAATTCTTTTTTAGATGTTCATAAACAACATCAAAATCTACCAATACCTCAGGGATCAAAATACAATCGGCATCAGCGCCAACACCTCCTCTAAATGCCGTATGTCCGGCATACCGCCCGAAAACCTCAATTACCATCACCCTATTGTGGCTTTGCCCCGTGGTTTTAAGATCGGAAACAAAACCTGAAACCCTGCTGATGGCGGAATCTGCTCCGACAGAATAAGTCTGGAGGTCAAGATCCATTGTTTTCGGCGCATGAACGCAAGGGATCCCCTGCTCCGACAAATCCACCACCACGCTGCCCGTATCATCGCCACCGGAGATAACCAGACCACCTATATCGAATTTTTTAAGGCCTTCTTTTATTCTTTTATATTTATCCTCACTCTGTATATTTTTTATTTTCACTCTTGAGTGCCCGGCTTCTGAACCTGCAAGGGTGGGGTTTATTGTATCAACTCTCCTCTCATCCAACTTAGTTAACTTTTCCATATCTATAAGATTATACAACCCCGCGTAACCATTTGGAATAACATAGGCAGAAACACCGTTTGCCATAGCCATAAAAGCGGCACCTCGAACAACCGCATTCAAACCACCACAGTCTCCACCGCTAGTTATAATTCCGATATTTTTTATCTCAGCCATTTATGCTCTCCTCTATTGCTATTTTCAATAACGAGTGTTTACATACTTGCGAAAACTAATAATCAAGCCTCATCTTTAGACTTGACGCAAAACGCATCATTTAAGGCAATTACAGCTCTATTATAATCTTTTCTATTAATTACAAACTGCATATTAACCTGCTGCAGAGACTGTGAAACACACTCAACATTGACCTTATTTTCCGCCAACAATTTCGTAGTCTTTTCAAGAATACCAGGACTTGCGATATTGGTTCCGACCACACACAAAACAGCTACTTTCTTAACGGTAATTCTATAGTATTTCTCTTTCAATTCGTTTATTAATTCGTCGCTTGAATCCTTCTCCCATATCACCATCGATATGCTATTCGCGTCCGTTGCCTTCAAAATATAACTAACTTTATATTTTTTGAGGATTTTCATTATCTCAAGGTCAGCCCCCACCTCACCAACCATAAGCGGATCATGGATTTCTACAGCAACCACTTTATCGCTACCCGATATTACTTCTACTCTTGATTTTTCACCTACATAATCTTTCGAAATAAGAGTTCCTTCGTGCTCAGGCTCAAAAGTATTTTTAATCCTGATACTTATTCCTGCCATCTCAATAGGCTTGGACGCCTTTGGATGAATCGCTTCCATCCCTACATCTGCAAGCTGATCTGCTACATTAAAATTAGTAAGTCCAACCGGAATTGCTTTATCCTTTCCTACGACTTTAGGATCCGCGGAAGAAAGATGAAACTCTTTATGAATCACCGCCTCGGAAGCCTTTACCTCAACTGCCACCTTACTGAAAGTAATCTCGGAATAACCTCTATCGAATTCCCTCATAATTCCTTCCGTTCCCTTCGTGTATCCGGTAACAATGGCTAAAGTCTGAGAGAAATTTATTCCTTTTAGTATTTTATGTATTCTTTCGTCAATACTCAGCAATTCGGAATCTTCAAAACCACACAAATCAACAAAAGTCGAATTGATATTGTTATTTTCAAGAATATTTACCGAGTTGAAAGCCGATTGAGCTTCTCCCAGAGAAGCTAAAACTTCGCGCGCGGCAAGCAAAATACTATCTCTGTCAAGATAACCCGAAGCCAAAACATTAGCCATATTATGGAGATAATTTCTTGCTTCCTGAATCCGATTTTTTATAAAATTATCGGCGATTTCGAGATCCAATCCAATATCGATAAAATCTCTATTTATTTTTAGAAGTTTCTGAAGCACTGACTCCAGAGCTTGATCGTAATCTCCCTTCCCCACAAATTCCGCATAAACACCGGGTTCTCCGGTTTTCTTATGCTCCAAAAGCCAATTGGTTACATTTGCGTAAGCAGAGACCACAAAAATCCTGTTGTAGTAATCTCCTTCCCTTCGATTCCCAATTATAATATTTTTTAGTACGTTCTGGAATTTCGACATCGAAACTCCACCAATTTTTTCAACAGTTAACATCAGTCCTCCCACTAAAAATTAGGATACACAAAATAACTTTGTTGTCAAGAGCCATCACCACCCTCACCCAAAATTTGAACCACAGAGCACACAGAGAAACACAGAGAAAAAAGATAATGTTGTTTAAACCCCATACCACCCCAAAAACTAAGATGAACAACAAAGTCAATCCGTGGCTAAATATCTGGGATGTGGGGTTACAATTAAAATCCTGCTTATCTGCCTGCCCTGCCTGCCCCGTAAGGAAGGATGACTGTATCGGGGTAGGGAGGAACGACCGTACTAGGGCGTTCATCCGCGTCCCATTCAATTTGCAATTTGCAATTTTCAATATTCAATTTACAATTCGACATTTTTCGTATGTCTCTTCATTTCACTCCACCCGTAAACCCGCGTTAATAGATATTTCGAATGTGCGATAATCCGGATTTGAGGAAATATTATATTTCCCGTTTCCATCGAAGAAAATAGGACCCCTACTAACATAGATATCAAGACCACTTATCTTTTTCTCCTGAGAAGCCTCTCCATACGCGTTCTCATAACCGAAAAATATTCTGCCTTTTATCCCATCTTTCGGAATAAAACTCAAACCAGTCTCAAATCCAATTACCTGATATTTGATTTCTCCGGCGCTGGACATAAAAGGTTCAAGCCCTTCTCTATAAGCCCAGAATATTTCCTGGTAAAAATTTACGATATCTATCACCCTCTCTTCTCCCCTGACCGCAAATCTATTTTCGGTAGTAGCTGTGGGAAGAGAATCCGGGATCCTTAGTTCATATCTTCTGTTCTGATACTTAAGTGATGCTTTTCCTTTTCCCGTAAATAAATATGTGGTATTTAAGCCGAAAGTTCTATCTTTTCTTGTTCTGTATTGAATCAGGGTGTCACCAACTGAGTCTTCTGATGTTGGTCGTAGGAATCTATAAAGCCCATCCCCATCTAAATTGGAGTATTCTCCACTTACAGAAAGAGAAGTTACCGGAGCCCACATTATATTCAGCCGTTCTCTTTCTTCCTTATTATCCTGGGTCTTTACATCATCGTAGTTCAATGAGTAGCTTTTCCTCCATTCCTTTATCGCTCCTATGCTGAAAATTTTATTACGAAGTCTTGTGTTAATATTATGGATCTGAGAATTTTGAAATATCGTACCTGTGGTAAGGCTTTTCGATCTACTGAAACCCGGATTATAAGATAGAACAAGCCATTTGACAGGATACCCGTCGAATCTAAATGAGCCCGTTTCTCTACGTCCCGGTTCATCCTCATTACCGGGATTTCGTCTAATTGACTGAATGGTATATCGTCCTGTTGACCTGAATACTTCAAGGGAAGAAAGATTATAATTAGACACAAGAACCGTGATAGGAGAATAAAGGTCAGACCTCTTTACCTCGGCTGAACTTGAAATACTTATTCCTCTTCTTGGTGTCAACCAGATTTTCCCTCCTCCGCTTGTTTCCCTGAAATCTCCTGTGCCGTAAGAACTTGTTATACTCATGCCGTAAGACTGCTTGCTGAAATCAATACCACCGCCAATTTTATAAATGTCCAGAGAATCCCTCGTCTCATAATCGAAATTACCGCTTAGATTAATCTCTTCGAATTTATGCTTTGCCAGCAAACCATGAGAAGAAAAATAGTTAAATCCCTGGTATCTCTTATAATTATACTGGAAATTGTGTAAATTTACCTGGAGCATTCTATCATTTTCACTATTTCTTTCCCTGTAAGAAGAAGTTATCTTAAGTTCGGAACGAGGTGTTACGGTACCGTTTACGACAATTTCTTCACCCGGTTCAAGACCTTTTCCAATTACGTTAAATTCATCGCCCGTCGCGATATAACTGCCTCCGATATCAAAAATACCTTCTCTTATTCCTCCGTCTACTCTTAAACCTTTCGCGCCGTCTCCGTCATCCGCTCCCTCGATTTTCAGGTTTAAATCTTCGGTTCCGATATTTGTGTTTACTGAATATCCGCCCGTATTTATTCCGCTTCCACCTATAGATAAAGCATTAAAGGGTTTCACGGAAATTTTCCCACCCGCGAGAGATTTTCCTTCTTCTCCTTCATGTTCATATTCCACTTCCATCGTTTCCTCGGGATATAAAATCTTGTTTATCAATGTTATTCTTCCGATAGTATAGTCTATGCGGTAATCAGTTCCCTTCTCCAGTTTTTTAAGATCTAATCCTATTCCAATCCTTACAATTTCAGTGTTTCTTATTACGGGAGAATTAGCCAACTGGAAAGGTCCGGAAGTCCCGTCTCCCTGAATTGTTTCCTTCGCGGATACACCTCTTGGAAACGAATAAAAGCCTTCTCCATCTAATTTAGAAGAATTCATTCCCAGTTTTGCTCCTCTTATGTGTTTATTCTGAATAAGAAGTCCGCCCAATGATATAGGAATATCGCCCATGGAGCCCTCTACATGTTCTCCTTTAACGTTAAAAAAAGCCATATTTTCTTCTTCCCTTCTTCCCTGGTAAGCTTCCCCTTCAATATCTAAATCGCCTTTTATCTTTCCGTCCACATTGAGCTGTAAAACGTTGTTTCTAAGAGTGAAAGGATAAAACTCCGGAGGTGTAAAACCTTCCAGCAAATACTTTCCCTGGTAAAAAAAAGTACTTCTTCCACTTACGTTAATATATGTCGTATCGTTAATATTTGTTGTATCATTTCCGGCAGATAAAAGTAATAACAATAAAAGCATCTTTTTTAATTAGCCACTGATTTACACTGATTAACCTTCCAACCTACCCAAAATCTTTTTGAATTTTAATAGCACGCAGATTGACTCAGATGTACTCAGATTACCACCCATCCCCACTAGTTTTTGTTTTTTTTAAACAACTTAAAATTAAATCCTTTAAATCTGCGTTCATCTGCGTCCCATTATTTTCTTTTTTAAAACAACAAAACATCTTTTTATCCTGATAATCTGCGTTCATCTGCGTCCTATTATTTTTTTATTTCTTTGTTATCCGTTTTTTCAATCTCATACTTTCTCAGCGTGCTGTCTTCAAATATAAGTAAATTTTTCCCCTCTGTTGTGGAAAATCCCGGTGAAAAACATTCTATTTTTTCAAGATTCTGGTCATACAGGAATGTGGTGCTGTCAGCGGATATGCTGACGTATTTATCAACGGAAATTGTTTTTCCCTCTTCTAATTCAATCATTTGAATAAAATCTCCATATTCCGAGAAAACAGAAATTCTATTTTTTTCAAGAATATACACTTTACCGCTTGAAACATCTATATCCAGTGGGTTATTAATAAAACCCGCCCCATCGCCGAAATTTCCGAATGAGTATAAAAGGGATTCTTCTCCGTAAACATCAATTTTATATCTAAATGGGTCTAAGATGAATGTTCTTTCATTAGAAATTGCAATTGAAGCCGGCTCTTCCGTTTCGATTTCCCTTTCATATAGATAATTTCCATCTCTGTCGAAAATCTTTATATTTCTGGAGCCGTAATCCAGAATATAAAGCCTACCATTTTCAATATCCATAGAAATGGGTTCTACAAGCTCTCCACTTTCCATCCCGAACGTTCCGAATCTAATAATTCCATTTCCTTCTCTTAAGATTTTATGACCGCAGAGAAAATAGGTATAATTTGCAAACGTTTTTAATTCAATGATTTCTTCCGAAGATACAGGTACTTCTAACTTTTCGGTAAGTTCAACCTTCCACGGATTTGTAATTGAAAAAAGCAAAAAAATAATACTCATATTCTTTTTAATAGCACGCAGATTTTCTCAGATTTACGCAGATTGCCACCACCCTTCCTCCTTTTTATTGTTTTTTTTAAATTTAAATCCTGTTTATCTGCGTTCATCTGCGTCCCATATTTTCTTTTTTTAAACAACAAAAAACTTTTTTAAATCCGTGTTTATCCGTGTTCATCCGTGGCTAAATAACCGGGATGAGGTGTGGCATTTAAAATCCTGATAATCCGTGTTCATCCGCGTCCCATTCCCCTCACCACTTCCATCCAATCGAGATATTATGATTACCTTTTATTTCTTCTCTTGTCGAGTATGCATAGTCAAAGTATAAATGTTCGGAGTTGAAACCCATACCAAAGGCAATATTTCCATTTTCTGTTCCGAATCTAAGAGGAAGAATCCCCGCGACGCTCCACTGGATACCGCCGTAGTATATCGGATCGATTTCCCTAAAAAGGACTTTATCAACTCTTCCGGATATAGTTATTCCTTTTTCAAACCATCCCTCACCCCGGAGGAGCGTAAAACCAATAAGCGCAGAACCAACCGGCAGTAAATCCTCATTTATTCCTCCGCTCCATCTTATTCCCGTATTCAGTATATCCCTAAAAGCTAATCCGCCAAAGAAAATCTTATTCTGGTAATATCCTCCGATATCAGTACTTATTCCTGTACCGGAGTATTGATATAGAAGCATATCTATGAATTTCCCGTTTATCCCTATACCAAAATCCTTTATCCTTTTTGAAAGTGAAAGGGTATAGCAGGATGCTCTATATGAAGCACTGCCCCTATACACTATTTCAGGATAATCGGTCCCCGGGATTGTATCCGCTCCTGCTTCGGTTATCGGTATATCAGCCGTTGCAATCTTCATGAACGAAAAACCTGTGGTTAAAGATAGAGGTTTTATTGTAGTTCCGAGAGTAAAATAGTCATAGGTTGTACCGAAATCCAGTTCCGTATGTTGATAAAGAATATCGGAGTTAAAAATAAAAGGTAATCCGCCGGGATTATAATAAATGTTCGTTACCTCCCCTCCGATATAAGTATTTCCCCTGCCGATATTTGCCGCCCCGGCACCGAGTGAGAGTAAATCGAGCTGAACGTAGGAAAGAAGCGAACATGGGAGAAATAGCAATGAAACTACCAGGGTATAGATTTTAGGGTATAGGGTATAGTTTTTTGAAGAAAGCCTCATACCTGCCTCCTTTTAAGAGAGTTAATAAGTCCTCCAATCATTTTTGAAAGTTCTTCTATTTTAGAATATAGGTTATCTCTAACTTTTTTCTGGATATAACCCAAAGCTAATGTTATATCAAGAACAGCAATACACTCGTTTAAAGATCCTCTTGCCACATTGAGAAAATGAATATATTCCTTAGTGCTTCGTCCATTTCCCTCAGCTATATTTAAAACTGATGAAACAGCAGCTCTTCTTAATTGACTGGTAATGCCAAATTTTTCACTGCCTGGAAATTTCGTCGATAATTGATAAATTTCCTTTGTAAAAACTATTCCTTTATTATAAACATCTAATTTCTCAAAACCAAACATTTTTCACTCCCTTATCTCTTTTTTTGGGGTAGTGTTGGGTCTATACCCTACTATCTATACCCTACTATCTATACCCTATACCCTCACTATACCCTATTACCCTCATAACTATACCCTAAGATTATTGGTTATCTCCGATAAACAATAATCTTCGTTCTCTCCTCATCTTTTTCCGCTCCGTCTTTTGCTCTCACAAGCACGTTATAAACACCATTTCGCACTTCCTCTCCGTCTTGATTTCTTCCGTTCCAGGTTACTTCATTTATTCCGGAGAAGCCCGTTATCGCAGTTTCCCACAGCAAAGTTCCGGTAAGTGAATATATTCTTATTTCTATTTCGCAGTCTCTGCTCACCACAACTCTGATATTGGAAAATTCTCTGCCCGGATCACACGGATTCGGATAGGGGACACATTCCTGAATCGAAAGAGCTTCCTGACGGGTTTTGCCGATGCTTGAAAGATTTGGGTACAAGACAGAAAACGGGAATCTCAATACTTGAACCCTATCATTATTCATATCCGCGACATACATTCTTTCATGATTAACCGCAATTCCTTCCGGTTTATTGAATTCTCCGCATCCTTTACCTTTTTTTCCGTATTTAAAGAGGTGATTACCGTATGAATCGAAGCATCTTATTCTATCGTTATTTCGGTCGGTTACCCATATATATCCGCGGTAATCTACTTCTACATCCGATGGTTTATTGAATCCTTTGATTTCCATAAGTACATTCCCATCGAGGTCATATTTCCTAACCATATTATCATTTATCAGACAGGTATAGACATTGCCTTCCTTATCGAACGATATGCCTTCCGGATGATGAGAACACCGTAAACCACTCTTTGTAATATCTATTTCTTTTATCTTATTGAAGAGTGAGTCGTATATAATAACCTTTTTAGCAGTCTGATCCGCGACACCGATTAGTATATCTTTTAGTTCTCCTTTCTCTTTATCTTTACATCTCATACCGCTATCGGGCAGCCGTATTGCATCCACACCATCAGGACCTTTTAGTTTTTTAATCGAACGTATATATTCCTGTGACTGGTCAAATTCTGTGATTTCTTTTCTTACCTGTTCCGATATAAGGATATTATTCCATGGTGTAACCGCCACATCATTCGGTACGTATCTGTCCGGTATTTCAAATATCAGGTTCCCGAACGGGTCGAATTTTTTAACCATATCCTTACAGCGCTTTTTCTTCCCTCCTTCTCTATCCGTCGCGTAAATATTTCCCTGGATATCGAAATCGACACCTTCGGGCTTATGCAGAGGTATATCAAAATCGCAGACAAGACCACCTTTCCAGAGAATTACCTCATCGATTGCTTCGTTTTCTACAAAGTCGGTGGCTCTTAGTCTTACGGTTATAATATTTCCCGGAATACAGGAAACGTCCAGTTTTCCTAAAACAGAATCTTCGATTTCTTCATCCGATACGGTGATTGTATTCCAATCTCCCGGATCTATCCCTTCTCCGTATTCAAGGACATATTCCTTGAAATGTTTGTCATTTACTGTTCCTATTATAGTTATCTCATCACTAACCATCGTGGAATCGAGAGGTGAGAGGATTATCGCGACAGGTTTTGTATTATCCAGTTCATAATATTTGGAATTAGCCGGCTCTTCGTTTAAAACGTTATCTCGTGCGCTATAATCTACTTTATAGCTGCCGTCTTCACCAGTTATTGTAAATACCGTGCTATCTCCTTCCACAATCGCGAATATTTCCGCCATTTCTATCTCATATTCCATCTCTTTTACACCCGATGCGACACCGTTCGACAACGGATCCTCCGCTGTTAAGATAAGAGGTGTATTTGACGTAATCAGTATTTGCCCCAAACTATCCCCGGGCAACTCATAATTCGGGTCTCCGGTGGTAAGTTCAGATATTGGATGAGTTTCATCGACCCGCAGTTCCTTTGAATTGATATCTTCTCTATTCCCAGCTTTATCGATCGAATAATATTCAACGACGTGGCTTCCTTCTTCCGTCAAATTGAAAACTCCGCCTGAATACACATACCAGCCTGCTCCATCTATACGATAATATGTCGTATCTACCCCCGATATATCATCAGTTGCCTCAAAACTTAAGGGTGTCTGGGAAGTGATATAAATTATTGAGCTATCGGATGGCAGCGGATAGCGTGGGTCGCCGATATTAAGGATAGTAACCGGCGGTTCGCAATCGATAGCAACCACCGTATCCTTTGGCGATTCAGTATTTCCGAGATTATCTATCGAGTAATAGGAAATTATATATCTGTAATCCGGAGGAGTATAAGGAATATTAAATGTGTTCAAGGCTTCGGTCCAATCAAGAATCAAATCATTGTCAAGGTTTGTAACTTTATAATATGAATGCGCGACTCCGCATGTGTCTTGTGCTTCAATCCAGATAGGCGTGCTGGGTGAAATATAAAGAGTGTCATTGTACATCTTTTTCGGGGGATCGAAGAAGATTTGGGAGAACGGGGACGTATTGTCGAGATAAAGAGATAAAGTGCTGTCAATTACATTATCGGCATGATCCCTTGCCGAGAAAACTATCTGGTGTCTACCATCCGTATATCCGGCTAAATTGAAAGTGTCTCTAACATTAGTAGAACTTCCACCGTCGATTTGATAACGGAAAAAGTCCACGCCGCTAAAGGTATCTACTGCTGTCGCAAAAATCGGAGTCATACCGCTTATGAATTCATCAAGATAACTTGGCTCTCCTACCCAGGTATTTATCTCAGGAGGATGATTATCGATACCCTTAACTCGTACTGAGTCTGCACCAATGTGCCCGAACACATCTTCTACGCTTGCTTTAAGCCAGACGTTCTTTTCATCGGGCAGGAATGTCGTATTCCAGGAGAGTCCTTCGCCTGAAGGGTCTTCTACTCCTATAAAACCCCACGTCTCATCCCATTTTTTATACCAGTCGACCGGGTAAGTATGTTCTCCTTCAATGCGAGACATTAGTGTTTGTGTCCCCTTTAGCCATACTCCCTCGGGAGGATAAACTATCTCTAAAGGTATTCCCCATCTAATTTCCCACCGGTGTTTTTCATCTCTCGAACGATTTCCGAAATCATCTATCCCAAAAATAATATAAGGATAAATACCCTCTTCGTATAATCTTCCGTATTCATCCTTTCCGTCCCAATAAATCTCGTTAATATCATAAGCAGGGGAATAAAAAGTTTGAGCGTCGTCAATCTCTCCCTTAGTATTGAATTTGATATAATTTATATACGCGTTTTCCGTCGGATAGAAAGCAATGGATTCCATGTCATCGATGTGTGAAATCAGAGGATCAGGGTCACGGGTAAACACAATCTCCGGACCCGTTATATCCAATGTTATCTTCGTAAATCCAACCGGACAGTTCTTTATGGTTCCTTTTTTCTTTATCAATTCGGAAAGCAAAGCTTCTCTATTTCCCACAAATATATAATTATCGCCGCTTTCAAGGTTGATATATCCTTCCCACATCCTGTCGCTTCCGACATCTATGTACATCGTATCAACCTTATTTATATCCCATCGGGAAGAAATCATAGCTAAGCTTTTACTGTTTACTCCAGCACCTGATTGGTTCTTAAAGGCTTCTATAGCCGAGTATATATTTATAGTTTTCTTTTCCGGAGGAGAGGAAACAGAAGAAGTTGTTGCCGTTTTAAAGTTGCTTAATTGCAAATTTTCGCCTTCTCCGCACCGAATAAGTAATAATTCCAGATTTGGGTCATCAGTTTTAATGATGATTTTTGCTGAATCGATGTTTGTCGATGAAATAGAAGCGATTGTTGGTTTATAATCAACCGTTTTCGAATCCGGAAGTGAAACAAAAAATGGAGAATCTCCATCCCCGGGAAATTTATCCGGCGAAGCTTCAAGAATTAAAATTTTATTAATAGTATCCTCAAATGCGCTGGACGTTATGTCATCCAGAAATCCGTTATCCGAAATTGCAAAAAGGGAGACATTAGAAGAGTCAAGCTTATGTTGGTCTGCCTCTTTTTCTGTATAGTAGTACTTGAATGTCGGTCTTTCTCCAGTGCCAAATTTTGCTCCCTTAGGCTGTAAGAGAACAATCGGACCTTTGTATTCCCCGAGCAAAGGAGCATTATAGGAAAGTTCGTCTATCATATCGTTTATAGATACGGGAGAAACCGATGTTATTGTATCTTTATCGAAGGATGCGTTCCCTCCCGGATCAAACGTAAGTTCTGCCCGATAGAAAGGCGAATGCGCTCTATTAACATGTTCAGAAATACTATCGAAATAATACGGACTACCAATAAAAAAATCTCTAAATCTTAACTCAAAGGGCTCTTTAGCACCCTCAGAATCATACAACTTCATAAATATTCTTCTCTTTCCGCAAACATCGGTAACATTCCAGTAAGCGAGAGGTTTGGTTGGTAAAGAGTCTACAGGATTCATAAGCTTATTAGTTATCTCTTCCATATCTTTACCGTCGAATTCATACAATCTGTAATACATTCCTTCTGAATGTCCGTCGATTTCCACATAGTTACGCGGAACATTGGTTGGCACTAAGAAGTGGAAGGGCCAAAAGTAATCTTCTGCGCCTTTTTCGTATCCGTAGGTTGCAATTAAATCCTTTGGTGGAGTTACTCCGTAGGGCAAAGAGTCTTCATCTACAAATAAATCCCTGTTAATATCTCCATTGGGGTAGAAAAGATTCATATTCCAGTTTGTAATGTTAAGATACAAATTGGAAGTTACCGCCGAATCCTCTCCATGATACCAGAATGTTCCATTGTAGTTCATGGCAGTTCCTTGGCAACTATAGTGGGTTGAAGAAAAAGTGTCTTTTTTCTCACTCACCCCATCAAAATCAAACCCGGGAACAAGAAAGAAAGGACCTTCTCCTTTCAGTTTTCCACTAGAACTGGTGAGACAACCATCCTTCTCTATTGATGTCCAGGAAGGATCCCAGTCTTTAACAGTAGCCACAATACAGGAGTCGCCTTCCTCTGTTTTATCTTTAGTTAAACTTACATATTTTTTCTCCCAGATTTGGACAGGATCGGAGTAGGTAACAGTAGTAGGGTCAACATCCGGGGGGATAATAAATAAATCGGACATTTTAGTAGTATCGTTATGATAATCTCCTCCTCCATCGATAGGATAACAGGTATCTGTCCTTATGGCTACGGATTTCCATTTTAATAGGTCGTGATCAGGATCATAAATAGATGCGGATACAAAACCTTCTGCTAGATTATCTATCTCAACAAGAATACCGTTATTTAATACACTAAGATAGCCTGCGGGGTCTTTTGCGGTTACAGAAGAAGAGACAGTATCGCCGTCTATAACGGTAGTTAAGGTGTAAGTATACAATGTTGTGTCGGGCTCGTTATTGCGGCTAATGAACTCACTCATTGGAAGAACTTGAGGTTCATAATTTCCTATTTCTATTTTTTCTGTTAAATTACCTGGTATTGTATAGCTATCGGGAAAAATCGAATCTATTATATAAGGATCCTTGTTATATTTCGCGAAAACCCATGTTTCTCCAAGGCCTTCTCCCCATGAGGCTGCTTCGATACAGAAAAGTGTGGAATACGGTTTTCGATTGCCCGGTAGTACATTGAGATCTACAGTAAAAGTATCAGACTTTTCATCTCGACCAGAATAGGTTACGTATTCGAGTGCATGGGTCCCTCCTTCGTCAAGAGGCTTCATAGCGTCGGGATAATTACTATTTGTATCTATACCAGCTACTGAACCCATATTATCCCAATGGTCAAAATACCAAAAGAAATCAACTGTTACGTAAGTTATCTCAGAAGGAGATTCCTGATAAAAATAGGACGGCTCTCTATAGTAAGGCATTCCAGAACTCCATCTCGGAATAAAAATAGTGTCTATAAGTCCCGTTCCGTCAATTCCCCATCCCGCCCAGGCGTTTACTTCAACTTCCCAATCTATAGCTATTTCTCTTATCCCTTTTGCGGTATCGGCAAATTTATATATCATTGGTCTATATAATTCTCCCTCAGCGCTCGCCTCCCATAAGAAATCAGTCTTACCATTAAATACAGAATCACTGTGAACTTCGCCAACGTAATAATCGGGAGGGATAAAGAAATTACCTATCGCCGAAGGAAGCGAATCCTCAACAGAGAAATCTTTCGAATATTCTGAAACCGAATCAGTAAAATCAGGTAATGTGTAGGCTGTTATCTTGAAACTATAATCACTTCCCGTATCATAAGAAATACTATCACTTTTCATACCGTTCCAACTTGTAGAAAAATCTCTTCCTCCTGCGACAGAGTCTTTATTTTCTACGTTCAGGAAAAAATCACCACCTTTATAAATATCTATCTTCACTCCGGCTTTCTGATTTACCTGATATTTTACTGATGCCGGTATTCCATTCAGCGGATAAGCACTTTCGGAAGTAAGTTTACATTCCATTATTTCCAAATCCGTCTCCGTTGTGATTGTATCGCTTTCATCGTCGTATCCCATCCCGTCGATACCATTTGCGGATACCCTTACTGTGTATCTCCCTCCCGGAATATGTCCTTCGCCGAAAACAATCCCATTATAAGAAAAAGGAGAGGCTAAATCTAATACAAAAGGAGAATCGAGTTTACTTTCCCCAACCCATATTTCGTTTTCTTTGTTAAATGAGAGATTGAACTGTATTCTCCCTTCGCCGGTGAAGGCGAAACCACTTGTATCCAATGCCAACGTATCTAAATGATCAAACTCTATCTTCTCTGAAGAAGAACCGCTGAATGATATAGGTAAATTGAGTGTGTCGGTTATTGTGTCGGTTATTGAAAGACTTTTATTCTCAAAAGAGAATATTTCTCCTGACGCGTTCGAAAACTTACTTTCAGATTGCCATTTAACCCACCATTTGTTATCATAGAAGTAAAGATATAAACCTTCTCTATCCATGGACGGCGGAGATGAACTAACGGGCATTATTCCTTTTTCCTCTAAATGAGCCATGTTTCGCCCTTTTCCATTTAAAACATCAAAAGAAATATCCGCGGGTTTGTTTCCGAGTTTGTAATTAACAATTAAAGTTTCCTCTTCAGCGGGCTCGAAGATAGTATCATTATTACTACCGCCAACTATATTCACTACAAAGTCAGAAATCAAAGGAGAGGTCATGGGTTCTGATTCTATAAAGATATTTATTACTGTATCTGCTAGAATCAAACTATCACCTTCTTCCCAGCTCTTAAGAAGTAAATCGTACGAACCTGATAAACCGTCCGTATTCCACCTTGCTATATCCGAAACATTAGGCACCGGTTTGTTCCCACGATTTTTAGGAATACCGGGTTCCCGTAAATTCTCGGGAACAATTATTCTCGTTGAATCCCAGTTAGAAGAAGATGATTGTTTGTAATACAATCCAAATCCTACCAAAGGTATGCCATTATTCATATCAGGGTCATTAGCAAGCCCTTTTATCATTGCCCAACCCTGACCAAGAGTATCTCCTTCCTCAGGTTGTGTAATCTTTGTTCCCATCGTTCCCTTAACTATTTCCGTTAAACTTGTGTTTTTGTTTCCCCATTGGTCTTCCGCGGTCACCATAACTTTATGAACTCCGTTCTTATATCCTGACATATCATATGCTGTATCAATTTTAATTTCTACATCTTCCGAGGCCTTAGATAAAGAATCGACTAAATTCGTATCTATATAAATTTTTACAGTAACTTCACCCCAATTAACAGATTTTTCCAAATCTTCCGAAACAGTAAAAAAGACATTTGCTATATTGCCCTCCAGATCTACTAACCATGGTATATCTAAATCCCTGATAGAAGGAGGTGTCCTATCCACCCGCAGTGTATCACCCTGCACAATACCTTCAATATAGGTTGTATCATTACCAACATTATCTTCCGCGTTAAACTCTGGTGTATATAATCCGTCATTAATATAATTACCGTACATATCCCCGCCTTCAAAGAAATGATTTAAAGAATCAAGGTAACCATAACCGTCCCGCACGGATGTTTCTCCCCCGCTTACGCATATCCATTTCATTTTGATTTTAGCATCTTCATTTACGTTATATTCCAATTCAAGGAAAGCTTCATTGGAAGTAATAATTGGATCAAATTGTGATACAACTTCGATTTCGGGAGAATCATTATCGAGGAAGAAAAATGAAGTATCGCTGCCTAAATTCCCCGCTTTATCCAGACAGGAAATTATTACGTTGTATTTACCTGAATTGTTAATTTTTTTACTGTCTGAATCGTAGAAGTCCCAATAAATTCTTTCGGGCACATTATAATAACATCCCGCTACTGCCGGATCACTTCCTATTGTGTCTGTCCAAACCAGATTACCCAATGAATCCGTTATTTCTATAAACGCTTCTTCATTCTTTGGCCTGTCTATTATATCTTCAAGATTATCGGAGAGCCTGAAAACAAAAGGCATCCAATCTTCTACTCGTGAAGAATGTATAACACTATCTTCCTCTAATGGAAGAGCAATTAAGGCTTCGGGAGGTGTATCGTCGATATAAAAACTTATTATGCCTGCAACGGGTTTGTTTTCTTTATTCCTCCCAACTGCTTTTACTAGATACATTCCTTCTTCAAAATCGTTTGTCGAAAATGGCAATTGCAGGGTATGGTGGGGGATAGAATCGTAGACATCATAAGTGACAGCGGTATCTAAAATAACTTCATCTTCGAATATAACAGAAAGACTTTCCGCTTGCAAAGTTGACATATTATCGGAGAAATATACTACTGCTGCGGTATCGATAGAGCTTTGGAAACAATTTTCATCCTGAGGAGCTTCAAACTTAAGATAAGTTAGGAATGGATTATACCAGAAACGCACTTTTTGTCTCCTGCTTTGTTCGCCATACATATTAACTGCTCTGGCTACCACTTCATTCCATCCCGGGAATATACTCTTATTTTTGAGGTCTCCAATGACAATCTTATTACCATTATATCCGAGTCTTCCTATATCACCATTCTCCCAGGTAAGTGAATCCTGCGGTCTTCTATTAATGCTAAGCTCCATTTTGCATTCAGCAAGAAAATAGTCTTTTATGGTTCCAAGAATTGAATCGGGTCTGTACACCCCTAATTCCGGAGTTTGCGTTGCGAGATCAATCATTGTATCCGTACGGAAAGTATCTCCCGCTGTACTTATGGAATCAAATTTACTTCCATATATATGAGTCCAATAGAATATAGGTGGTGATTCTATGAAATCGAGAAATGTAGGCCATTGTTTTGGCCCATCAAAATGGTGAACCCCCTCTTTCATCGCTACCTGAATATTGCTCCTGGGGACATTTTGGAATGCCGGCGATTCCGACGGATCTTGATGGTCGGACATTACTAGTAAATCTGTGTTCATTTCCCATATCTGGACAGCAATTGTGGCTGCCATTTGTTTTGCTCCAAGCCAGGGATCAAACAGCCTAGTAAAAGGGATAAATCTAAGAGCAGCAAGCCCGGTGTTGGTCCAGAACTGCGCAGCCCACCAGGAACCCCAGTAAGGAGCCCATGGTTCTCTACCTACATAAAATCCATACTTTATGTTAGGAGGAGCAACGCCTGGACTGTTAATATTATTTTCAATCTCACTATTAATAGCAAGGTCAGGTATCGCTCCTGATTTGATCTTTTTCCCTATAAGATCTTCAAGAACACCAACAGTTATTGACCCAAGAGTGGTATATAAATAAGGCTTTATATCTTTTGTGACTGCCGCGTAAGCCCATGTTGCTATGGCTCCTTGCGGCACTTGATCCCATGGTAATCCGGCTAATTCCAGACAAGTCCAAATTTGTATAAACAGATCGTAAGAAATTGGTTTGGTCCACCAGTGGACGGTATCTGGTACTGCCCAGATATCTGCAAGAATGTATTTTATATCTAATTCACCTGCCACTATAGCCTTTACCGCTGCATAAATTGCTGGTGAATGTCTGTATTTCCAGAGAGGAAGGTTTGCAAAGCAGTAGAAAACCCAATCTCTGGTATTGTAAAACTCCCCGGGGGCTTGCCAGATAGGAGTTGCAAGCCAGGAACCCTGGTTTACCCCATCAGCAGTAATAAGCTGATGTACATGACTAACTATATCAGGGTGGACTCTCAACATCTCTCTTGCTGCTGGAGCAGCTGTTGAGTGGCCTATTATTATAACCTTTGCATTTTCATTTTCATCCCAGGTATCTCCATAGTACTCTTGCAGCACATCTTGAACCCTGTGGTATAATTCATCCTGCCAGGAAGTGTAATCTGGCGACTCATATCCCCCGCCAACTATATAATAGTCGTCTATACTTCCCCACGGATCGTCCATGTTGACCACCTCGAGGAAGGTTTTGTTGGGATAGGCGGGATTTATATCTGGATCATAAGTATAGGAACTGTCTCCATATTCGTACCACACTCGAGCATAATCAGTCATATAATCAAGGAAATGGCCGTAGGTATGACCTGATATAATTGAATCCTTAGGGATAGAATCACTTCTGAGAATTGTTGGCGCTCCCCAGGAAGCCGAACTGGAACCGAGACCGTGTACGAAAATTACCGGATAAGGCTTATAAGGCTCACCGGATAGATTTAACATGGAAACAACAAATAATAAGATAAAAAATAATTTTTTAATTATGCTTAAATTTTCCCTCATTTTTAAAACCTCCTATATAAAGAGTTGAAATTTTAAATTATAAGTTGTAATTTATAAATTTAAAATTTTAACAATCTCCCAATATTCTCCAATTTTCAACTGTCATTTAGATATAAAACCATTGCATGCCTTTTATCGTAACCAATACAAACTTTAACATTTTATCCTCCTTAAGGTGCTATATAATGACTATTAGTTCCATCTATCCCTATTACTAATATTCCTTGACTTGTTTCTGAACATAACCAGATACTATCAGGCGACCATTTGATTCCATAGCCTGATTGAAAATAATCAAGCGTGTCAGATTCATTAGTAGAAATATCAGTAATTACAGGATAACCATAATAACTCGCAGCAACAATTAAATTACTTCCCTGGGGTCCCCAATCTGGCTTTCTATGGCGATTGTAAGTTTTTAAAGAATCGCCTGTAGTTGTAATGATACGAGTATTCCACTCTCCATACGCAATCAAAGTATCGTCCGAACTCCACGCTGGATATTTGGCATCAGCATCCGATATTATCTGATGATCATTCCCTCCATCACTGTCCATTATCCATATCCCCTCGTCCGGTTTTTCGTATACAATCTGCGAAGCATCCGGTGAAAAATCGGGATATTTTCCGCTTCCGATTTCTGAAAGAGAATCCCCATTTCTCTTTATTGTATACATAACAGGATAATGGTCTCCTCTTCGCCAATCTTCTATACTTAAAATAACCCAATCCCCCGCACTTGAAGTAGATATAGGCACCAAAACTCGACCACTTTCAAAGCTACAGGATACTATTTCTCCCGTCTGCTGTAAATTGTTTCCATCTTCATCTATCTCGTAAAGCGTTAGCGTCTGATTTCCGCCAACCATATCACCCCAACTGTTAATTTTCTGTTCTCCGTCGTCTTCAAGGAACACTATCTTCCCATCGCTTGTCCAATTCGGAGCTTCCCAATTTTGCCAATAAGTCTTTTCACTGCCACATCCTTGAAATATTAAGAAAACAATTATTACACTAAATACTATCCATATTTTCCTCATATATCCTCCTGCTGAAGATTGGAAATTTTTATTAGCACGCAGATTGTCTCAGATATACGCAGATTGCCTCCCATCCCCATTATTTTATGTTTCTTTTTAAACAACAAAACTTTTTTATCCTGTAAATCTGCGTTCATCTGCATCCCATTAATCATTTAACCAACACAACCTTCTCTCTTTCTTCATTTCCTTCAATCCCAATAAAATATATCCCTGATGAGATTTCCTTATCACCGAATTTTAGTGTCTTTTCCGGCTTAATATCCTTATATTCCTTCATCACCCTTCCCGTAATATCTCGAACAATTATGGTTCCGGGTGTGTTCCCTTTATATGTGAAATTTACTGAATTAAATGCGATATTCGAGGGGACAACAAGATACGCTTCTATATCCACTAAAGGTTCTGATATCCGAACCCCACTTGTATCTGGCGTGGTATCAATATCCGGCTGAGGATTTATAAGAGCCTGAACAATTGAGTCTATACCATATGACTCCGTAAGACCACCAAAAAAGTAAATACCGTCACAGTTATCTCCCAATCCTTCTACACCAGTACCGGCAGCATAATCTCTTCCTTCAAGCAATGGAAAATATTCATTCCAGGAGTTTGCTCTTTGGTCGTAGTACAAAACCCTATCGCTACGATAATAGCCACCCATTACATAAAATATTCCCTGATACATAGCACTACTGGCAATTTCGATATCATAAGGCAGAAAAGCAAATAACGCAGAATCTCCAGTCCACACATTATTCACAGCGTCATAGAACATAGTCGTAGAAGTTGCAATATTAGCAAACCCCAATCCTCCGGCTATATAAATTGTATCATTTTTTACCCATCGGTTTGCATAACTCCTTCGCCCTGGCATATTTGCTTTTTTTGTCCATCCATTACCAGGTTCATATTCCCAGGTAGAACTCAACGAAATATCCTTTGCATTATTGTATCCTCCCATTTTATAAACCCTTCCATTCGCGGCGGCGCACGCGTAATTGGCTACGGAATCCCCGGTGCCGGGTGAAACTGTCCAGTTGTTACCAGAGATTGAATATTTGTAAAGAGAATCTTTAGGATCCCAGATAGAACTACCCCACCCACCAGGAACATATATCGTATCTCCAAGAACACAGGCATTTATCCCCCAAAGACGAGTAGGTAAATTCGCGCCTCGAGTCCAGTTACCATTAACCGGATTGTAAATAAAAAGAGAATCTCCTGTACCGCCGTCGCCCCCAATTACATATACATAGCTTCCGTCAAAAACAACCGCTTCATCAACTAACCCTATCGGTAGATTTGTTATAATCTTCCACGGACTGACTCTACCTGTAGTTGTAAAAGTATCATTAGAAAAATCGATATCATAAGGGAATGAAGTGTTTATCCGGCATTCATAATCCTCATATTCACCAAATATCACCGAACCAAAATTTACATCAATAGAATCTCCGACAGGTATAAAAACATTTGCTGAGTCTTTCGAGAAAACAGGATTTCCATCCAGTGTGATTTCGGAATGAAGATTGACAGTATAATCGCTGATACCTTCATTTTTGAATCTCGCGATTACGTCATACGAAATATTCGTATCACAGTAAGGAGGAGGCATCAGTATTGAATCGGTTTTAAAATCTATTTGCGCTAAAATAAGAGTTCCCAGTGTGTCGTCTATAGCAGTCGAATCCGAAGTTGTCGAAGAGCTGATGTAGTTACAGCTATCTGCAACTGTCATTGTCCAGTTCCCGAAATTAATTTCAATTGAACTATCCGGTAATAATGTAATGTTCTTACTGTCGGTGCTAAAATAAACAGGACTTCCGGAGGTGCTTACAATTTCCGTATGAGCATCGAATGTCATTGCCGAGTCACCAATATTTCTGAATGTTGAGGAAACCGCATAAGCGGTATCCAATTTTATAAGATAAGGCGGAGAGTTCAAAGATGCGACCCCTATATCATGTACCCCACCATAGTCAAGATGTCCGCTTACTGCTACATTATCGATTCCTACAGTAATAGAATTCTGGTGGTGGTCTAAATATCTCCACATAAATTGAGCGCTGTCTGCGTTTATCCATAAACTTAAAGTATCCCATTCGTCTACATAATAGTTATATTCAACTATCTTTACCCAGGACTTCCATTCTTCTTCCTCAAATACCCTGCGGTAAAGCCTGAAAGTGTCATCATATACTCCCGGTTGGCTACTATAACGCATAGAGTATATTAGCCTGATTGAATCGAATGACTCTGTAAAAAATTTAGGAGTTAAAAGATCTTCTCCAGGTAAAGTCTCGTAACCAGCAGTCCAGTCTTCGTAGAAAACGTATGCCGTCCCAAAATCAGGCGGAGCAGCAGAACCTTCTCCCGTTCCTATCTCCCAGGAATCACCATCTCCATTTCCATCAACAACTGTCCAATCTGAAGGTATCGAACCGGCTTCGAAATCCTCGAATAGTAACTTTTGCCACATCGTCCTTTCCTTTGAATCGACTTCAGACGTTAAGTTATCCGCGAGAAGATAAATAGAATAAACTAAAACAAAAATTAAGAATATTTTTATTGTTTTTTTATACACAAAACCTCCGGCTGAAGATTGGAAATTTTTATTAGCACGCAAATCTTCGCAGATTGTCTCAGATTGCCACCCCTCCCCACTGTTTCTTTTCTCTTTTTTTATTAAAAAAAACAAAACTTTTTTTAATCCGTGTTTATCCGTGTTCATCCGTGGCTAAATAAATGAGGTGTGGGGCGGCAATAAAAATCCCGATAATCTGCGTTCATCCGCGTCCCATTCATTTTCATTCTTCAAATAACCTGTCACTGATTCCCTGATTCAGTTTTACATTTTTATACTCGATTGTCATTTTCCCGGTTTTACCCATTGGTGTTGGAATTGTCATATCTATCCTTTTAATAATCCATGAGCCCTTTATATTTTCATATTCCATATTGATTTTAGTTGTTCCGTAATTGGAAAACATTTTTTGACTGGTTATAACACCCCTGCTCATATCAACAGTCATCTCCATCTTTTGAATCATCGGATCTTTTTTCTCGGGAATTACCTCGAGAACAACCTCTTTTGGAGTTTCCGAGGAGGTGCTCCTTGAAAGTAAATTCTTAACAAATGATTTATTCCCTGAAATTACAGACACTTTGTTTTTCTTTAAGAACTCCCCAAAATCCTGCTGTAAATTCATCCCCGGAGCAAGGGAAGTTGGACTTTGCCCCGCTCCAAGATTCGCGGCTGACGTTGAACTATTCATTACTTTTTTCTCCCCACCACTTTCCATAATCATCTTATCCCCATTCATAATCATTGTCATTTTTCCGGACTGGGATCCTTGGTTCATTGCGGATGGACTCATCGGTAAACCCGCGGGAGCGCTCATTTCCATTCGCATTTTATCCCTGCCTTTACTCCACATTTTCATGGACTGCCGCTGAGTTCCCATCTCGCCCATATCCACACTCATTTCGACACTACACTGCATATCCTGAACTTTATCTATATTTTTCTGTAAAGCGGCTATAACATCGTCTATTTCATCGGCGTAAACTGAAACAGTAACAAACAAGAAAAGAATAAAAACTAATTTCTTCATTACACCTCCTTTTTTTAACTTAAAAAACTAAAAACAAAATATTTCTTATTAAAACCCTCTAAAAATAATCGTATTTAATAATTGTATTTATAATTATAATAAAAATTCGCTAAATGTCAAATCTTTTTTTGCAAAACTCATTCTAAAATCCAAAATTTAACGAACAAATTATATTAAAGTCAGATGAACTTGAAATAGCGTCTATCACTTCAGGATAATTGCTGTTTCCAGAGTTCCAGCCAACTGCTAATTGTAAATACTTAAATGAAAAAACGCCTTGAATAAATCCGTTCCACTCTGGGTTTGTATTCCATGCGTCTATCTCTAATCCCATGCTTATATTATCAAAACCAAATCTTTGTTTCAGAAAAGAATTTACTATCTTGAGTTTTCTTAAACGGGGAAAAACATCTATTCCAATATGGTACCAATCCAAGGGTTGATATATAAGACCGCCACGACCACGCAATTGCATTGGATCATAAATGATATCACCGGCAAAAGCTACACGAAATTTATCATTTATTACCAATAAAGTACCCATATCTAAACTATTATCCCTTAGCTGGAGACCAGCAGCAAAACTCCCAAATCTCCTGGCTACAATCGGGAATTTTGTGTCTTGGCCTGATTTCATAGCAAAATAAAAACCAAAAGCGTAAAGTGAAATAAATGCATTACTTTCTAACCTGATTTCCATAAATGAAGAAGAAATACCTCCGTCTAAAGAAGATTTTATTTGCTTAATGCTAATTCCTAAATCTGTGAGAAAATTAATCTGAAATTCTTTATTCACGCTTATGAAACCCAATGCACCTGGATTATTAAAAACCGAAGTAGGATCATTAACTTCTGCCATTTGCCCTACTAAAGAAGGAGTATATGCTTCCTCTTCAATAGATTGAAACATAAACAAAACACTTAAAGAATATATCAATCCAATCATAGTTTCCTCATATTGTTGTACTATTAAAATTCATGTCTTCACCTCATAATCATCGTTTTATATGTTTTTACATCTTTCCCAATCTCTATTCTTACAAAATAGATTCCTGAATTTTTGCCATTCCAATTAAGCGAATAATTGCCTTGAGATTGCATAGCATCAACCAGGGAAGTAACTTTTTGACCCAATATATTATAAATATTTATCTTTACTTTTTTCAAACCGTTAACACTATAATTTACTCTGATTCCAGAGATTTTATTTATGACTGAAGAAGATACTGAAGGTTGGGTTTTTTCTTCGACACCAGATACACCTGGGCAACGAATGATGTAAAGACCATCAAAGTCGTCCACAACATAAGCAAGATTGTTCACCACATACACATCCTGAGCCATCTCCCCTGTCTCATAATATCCGATTTCTGATAGGACTGAAAGATTAGATGTGTTTATTACACGTAAACCTAAATTATCAGCTACGTAGGCAAGAGTATCTACCACATAAATGCCCTGGGTCATCTCTCCTGTTGAGTAACTTACAATTTCAAATGGAGTAGTCGGATTGGATATGAGTATTATGCGAAAACCTGAACCTACCACTAAATAGGCAAGAATGCCTTGAACATATACATCCTTAATATTATAGCCGCAACTATAGGCTCCTACTTTATTAGGAGATGAGGGATTGGAAACGTTGATTATATAAAGTGAATCTCTATTATCCGTTATATACGCAAAAGTATCTTTTACATATACTACGCTGACATAACCTCTCTCATGCCAAGATCCGATTTTAGCAGGTGAAGTTGGATCGGAGACATCTATAATACAAAGCCCTGAATCTCCAGCCGCCACATACGCAAACGTATCTTGTACATCTGCCTGCCAAGCAGGTTCTCCTATCTTGCAGTCTCCCGTTTTGGAGGGTGATGAAGGATTAGAAATATCAATAATTACGAGTCCGGAGTCAGCGTCAGCAACATAGGCAAGAGTATCCTGTACATCTACCGTAAGAGCATAACCAGGCGTTTTATAGAATCCAACTTCCAATGGTGAGTCAGGACTCGATATATCAATAATACGAAGCCCGTCAGAACAATTTGCGATATACGCAAAAGAATCTTGTATAGTTATATCATAAGAAAGACCCCACGTATCATAAAACCCAGTCTTTATAGGATTGGTTGAATCTGATACATCAATTATATGTAAATCATCAAAGATAACCCCAACGTAGGCAAACTCATCTTTTACTAAAACTTTAATGGGAAAGCCCCAAATATTCAAAAATCCAATTTCTTCAGGCAGCGTTGGGTCAGAAACATCTATAATACTAAGATCAGCGTCAAAATCCACGACATAAACAAGATTGCCACTAACATCGACGCTGCCCGCTTCATTTCCTTGAGTATCATAGCTTCCAATTTTGATTGGATTAACGGGATCCGAAATACTAATAATACAAAGACCCGAATCGCCATCCGCAATATACATAAGGGTATCTACTACGCATACACCTTCAGCATAACCTCCAGTTTCAAAATATCCAATTGTATCGGGATTATAAGGATCTGATACATTAATAATGCAAAGTCCCGTACTTCCATCAGCGATAAATGCAAAGGTATCTTTGACATATACATCTAACGCATGACCTCTGGTATCAATATGCCCAATTACATCCGGATCAGTTAAATCTGATACATCGATTATATATAAACCGTCACTACCGTTAGCTACATAACAAAGAGTATTTTCTATATATAATTTATAAGCATAACTACTGGTGCCGGTCTCACAGTATCCAACCTCATTTGGAGAAGACGGATTTGAAATATTGACTGTACGAACTCCGTTCCAACCACCCGCCAAATAGGCAACATTACCCTTAATAACGATATCTGCAACAAGACTGGGTGTCCTCACCATCCCAAGAAGCACAGGATTTGAAAGTTCCTTGATATTGAGTATCTTAAAATATCCACCATCTCCTATATAGGCAAGTGTGTCTTCTATAAAGATTGCAGCGCAAGGACCTCGAAACCATCCACCCTCAAGTGTGCAGTTTAGCGAATCTCCTCTCAACCCTCTAACTTTCTCCCCATATTCCGGAAATTTATTCCCAAGTAAATGTCTTCCTAGTAATCTATCCTTCAGGTAATCGAATCTGCCTTTTGGGTCTAATGGTAAACGACTACTGTAAAGACAAATAGAATAAATTAAAACAAAAACAATAAACAATTTTGCCAATTTTTTGTACACCTTACCTCCCTTATTAAAAACTAAAAACAAAATATTTCTTATTAAAACCCTCTAAAAATAATCGTATTTAATAATTGTATTTATAATTATAATAAAAATTCGCTAAATGTCCAATCTTTTTTCAAGAAAAACCAATACCAAACCAGGGTTTAGTTTTTTCTCTATACCCTACTACCCTTATATCTATCTCTAAGTTCTTAGAACTTCTTCGACGTTTCTGCTAAAATTTATAAAAAACAATATCTGAATAATAAAAAAACTATTTATTTTCTATATTTAATATTGTAATAATTTTTTTTATTTTGTCAAGGGTAAAATTGATATCTTTTGATAGCACGCAGATCTTCTCAGATTGTCTCAGATTTGTCACCGCCCTTCCTCCCTTTTATTGTTTTTCTTTAAAACTAAATCCTTTAAATCAGCGTTCATCTGCGTCCCATATTTTCTTTTTTAAAACAACAAAACATTTTTCTAATCCGTGTAAATCCGCGGCTACTTCTTCACAATTTCCCACACCCTCGAGGTTTTGTTTCCCTGTCTATCACTTAATGAAAGTTTTAATTTGTGTTTGCCTTTTGAGATTTCTTCCGGATGTTCAAAAATCAATCTCTTTTTCTGAGGGTCGTATCTGAAAACAGTTTGCTTGCCATCAACAAGAGTTTGAATAGATGAAAAATCGACTCCGGATAGAGAATCCCAGACATTAATACGCAAAGGAGTTCTGGAGGAAAAATATTTTCTACTTAAAGAAACTACGGGCGGAATTGTATCTTCTAATACTCCGAAAGCCCCCAGATGATCTATAAAGTCTATCAAATATTTCCCTTCTCTATTCGAAGAACAAAAACTCCAAGCCGAACCATTCTTTTCGTAGATAGAAAAAAACTTATCCTTTTTTGGAACTTTTGTTCTAATTTTAACTTTTTTCTTAAGAGGTATAGGCGGTTCCCAGCTCCAGGTAACTGTCTCACCCGAGTTTACTCTAACGGCTATGAGCTTTGTATTGATTTTATCTCCCTGATTTAAAATTATCTGACATTTACCGTCCGGAGACTGTAATTTATTAAAATTTTTCTTTGTAAAATTCCAGATTGAAATCGAATCGCCGGATTTCAGAAATTCCTTAGTTTTTCTCAAATCATACCATTTTCCATGAACCTGAAAACCGTTCGTTTCGAAAAGTATTTTATTACTATCCAAATCACTTGATTCAATCTTTTTCTCCCCTAATGACTTAATCAATTCAACAACTAAATTGCTCATATTCCCTGAACCATCATAAACCTCAATCAAATAATTTCCCGTATCATCTCCGGTTATTATCCCATCTAACCCTTTATAAAAGGGAAAACCATTGCCCGAAACGGTAAATAACCTTCTAAATTTTCTGCCTGTTTTCATCCTATATTCAAAATCAAAAAGAAACCTGGAATCCTTGTAATTCGAATAAGAAAATCTATCTACAAATTCTCTTCTTATAAGTAAACCATTTTTATATAATTTGATTTCTTTAAGTCCAAGCCGCCCGGAACGAGTATTAACCATATCGACGGTTTCTATCTCAATGCCAACCCTTCCTTCAACAAAAACCGAGATCGTATCTGAGGCAACTTTAAAAACCTTTCCAATATGAGAGCCAGAAACTTTAGAAGACTCTTCCAGGGGAATAAACCGGACTGCTTTAATAACAGGAGGAATGGTATCCCCAACAGTAAAACCCCGACTAAAAGGATCAATCGGATTATTGTTCTTGTCCCTTAATTCAAAATGGAGGTGGGGGGACACACACCCGGAACGTCCCGTATATGCAATTACTTCTCCCTTCTTAATAGAAATTTCTCCTTCTTTAAACCAAATTTCCACTGCGTAAGAATTCTTACGCAATTGTTTGTTTCTTACTATCTTTTTTAAATACTTGGAAAAAGAGGAAAGATGAGCATAAACATAAGTTTCTCCTGTCCAACTTTTTATATATACAACTTTTCCATAGCCCCACGGAGAAGTCTTTACCCTGGTCACCCAGCCGTCACTGGACGAATAAACCTCTTCACCTATTCTTGCCGTAGGAAGATCTATACCGGCATGAAGATGCCCATCCCTCCATTCTCCAAAAGACGAAAGAAGACCCTTTCTCTCAGCAAGAGGCCATATAACATCACTGCTTAAAGAAAAAAGAACTATCGAATACAGATAACCTAAGAAAATCATAATACTCAATTTAACAAAAAATTATAGCAACGCAACAAAGAAATTTATTATGAAAACCTGGCTTAGCATATAATCCACTACTAAAATTACAAAAAGTATACCATAAATATAAAAAATAGCCCGAGGATTAGAAAATAACTATAAAATATGCGTAAAAAATAATATACTAACGTCATCTTAGATTTACATAAATTTAGAATGTTTAATGGTTATGGGATTGGAATACAAACCCTTAGTTTTGGAACAATTTTTGCAATATATAATATGTTATGAAAGAGGTATTGATTGTTGACGATTTTACGCCAACCCTGGAGTCAATTAAATCGTATTTGTCCAGCGAATATTCAGGTAAAATCAAAATCCGCATCGCGGAAAACGGTCTAGAGGCAACAGATATTCTTAACGAAAACGAAATAGATTTGGTTGTAACCGATATAGGTATGCCCATAATGGACGGGCTTGACCTACTCGCCTATATGAGCAAAAAACATCCCGAAATCCCAGTTATTATAATGACTTCTTTTGGTACTCCTCAAATTGAGGAGCGCCTTAAAAAATTCAAGGCTTTTCTTTACCTTGAAAAGCCTTTTGATATCAAAGAGCTCGAAGGAAAAATTTTAGAAGGACTTAAAGCCGAGACAGAAGAACATATCCGAGGATTTTCTCTGCCTTCCTTTTTGCAGCTTATCCAAATGGAAGCCAAAACATGTACTTTAAAAGTTCAATACGATGGAAATAAAGCAGTTTTATATTTCAAAAACGGAGCTTTAATCGGAGCAAAAGCCCCAAATAAGGTTGGTACAGAAGCAGCGTTGGAGATTCTATCTCTTGAAAAGGCCGAGATAGACATTGACGGCAAATGTAGAAAAATAGAACCTACGATAGACACCCCCTTGCACTATTTACTCTTAGAAAGTGCTCGCATCCTGGACGAAAAAAATAAGGAGAGAGCAGAAATCAATATCATGCAGGATGAAATAGAAAAGGAAATCGAAAAAGAAATATTTTCCTTACTAAATTCCAACAACCCGGACACAGATGAAATTTTAAGCGAAGGACAAAATCTTCAGTAATATCATCCTGTTTCTACCCCAGATATTAAATTTTATTTAGTTTGTGTTGACTATTTTAATTCATTTGTATAATTCGTTGTTTTTTTTGTTGGTTTGTTAGGTCGTTAGGTGGTTGGATGGGCAAAAAAAATAAAAAATCCTGTTAATCCTTTTTTTATCTGCGTCCTAATCTTAGAATTTGGGATTTACGGGTTGGGATTTATTTAAAACAACAAATTTTGTTTTTTTCTCTGTGTTCTCAGTGTGTTTTGTTTTTGCTCTGTGTCCTCTGTGGTTAAAGTGTTTTTTGTTCTTTGTGTCTTAGTGTCTTCGTGGCTGATCCGCACTATTGACAAAAATACTCTTAGAATATACTCTAAATTAATTAAAATCCCTTAAAAATTTCCTTAAGTGGGAGGGTACTATGATAAAATGCGGAGTAATTGGTGTAGGTCATATGGGCAAACATCACACTCGCATATTAGCAACAATGAAAAAAGCAAAACTGGTGGGTGTTGCCGATATTGACCAAATAACAGGAAAAAAAATAGCAAAAACATATAATTGTAAATTTTTTCCAAATTACATTGATCTTCTGAAAGAAACGAATTGCACTGTGATTGCGACTCCAACCAATACACATCGAGATATTTCAATTAAAGCGCTTAATTCGGGAAACCACGTCTTTATAGAAAAACCGATTTCTCTGGACCTAAAAGAAGCCGATGAAATAATTAAAACGGCAAAAAACTCAAATTTTATCTTACAGGTTGGACATATCGAACGTTTTAACCCGGCTATCCTTGCCGCAAAAAAAATTATTAATAATCCTCTCTTCATTGAAGCACACCGTTTTTCTCCTTTCTACGGCAGAGGCATTGATGTTTCTGTTGTTCTGGATCTTATGATACACGATCTGGATATAATACTTACCTCGGTTGAATCTCCTTTAAAAACCATATCCGCCGGTGGAGTCTCTGTCCTTACAGACAACGTAGATATTGCTAACGCAAGACTGGAATTTGAAAACGGAGCAATAGCAAATGTAACTTCTTCTCGAATTTCTATCATGAAAGTTCGAAAAATCCGCTTCTGGCAAAAATATTCATATGTTTCTGTTGATTGCTTGAACAAAAAAGTAAATATTTTTCACAAAAAGGTTAAAAACAATGAACCTACAATAAATGAGGAAGAAATTCGTGTGTCAACGAAAGAACCATTATTTCTTCAATGTAAGGCTTTCATCGACGCCTGCTTAGGTGAAAAGCCTGTCCAAATTACACCTGAAGAGGCAAGAAATGCTTTAGCTCTTGCCCATAAAATCTTGGATAAAATAAAAGAGAGAGCCAAAAAAGTCAATATAAACTTAACGGTAAAATCAAATTCATAATGAAAGTTTTGTTTATAACGGGAGAGTCATCCGGAGATTTGCATGCTTCTAATCTGATTATCTCTTTAAAAAAAATCAAACCTGATATTAAGTTTTTTGGGATTGGTGGAGAAAAGATGAATGAAGTCGGAGCTAAAATAATCTACCCTTCAAACAGAATTAGTGTTGTCGGATTTAGTGAAGTTTTCTCAAAACTATCAAATTTAATAGAAGCAAGAAGGCAGATTGTAAATTGTATAAGACAAAATAAATTTGACTTTGCCATTACGGTCGATTCCCCGGGATTCAATATTTTCATGGCAAAATTTCTAAAAAATATGGGCATACCTGTCTTCTATTTCATCACACCACAGATCTGGGCATGGGGCAGATGGAGAAGTAAAAGTTTATCTAAATATTTTAGAGGGTTATTTGTAATCTATCCTTTCGAAAAATCCTTCTTCGATAAAGAAAAAATAATTTCTCACTTTCTCGGCAATCCTTTAGTAGATATTGTTAAACCGGAGGGAGGATTAAAAAAGAAAGACCTACCTGCCGGCAATCCTTTAATTGCGATTCTTCCCGGCTCGAGAGAATCAGAAATAAAAAGGCTGCTTGTACCTCTACTAAAAGCCTTTGAAATCTTCCGTAAAAAATATCCAAAAAGTGAAGCGGTGATCGCTCTTCATGATAAGGAAGATATTCCTCTTACAAAAAAAATTACAAGAGATTGCTCTAATGATATTAAAATATTCTACGGAAAAACATACGACATCCTCAAATGGGCCGATCTGGCAATCGTAAGTTCCGGAACGGCGACAATCGAAGCCGGGATATTACAAACTCCTATGGTCATAGTATATAAATTATCATATTCTTCCTGGATTATTTCGAAAATTTTAGCTAAGGTTAAATACTTCGGCCTTGTAAACATCCTTTTTTCCGAAGAAATCGTACCGGAATTAATCCAAAAGGAAGTAAATCCCAGAAGAATTTCAAAAGAACTGGAAAAAGTATACCAAAACAGCAAAGAAATCAAAAAACAGTTTAAAAAAATACCTTCAATGTTAGGTAACAGGGGAGTTTATGATAGGGTCGCTAATAAAATCCTTTCTATGGTTTAGCGAACCATCTCTGGCTGCGCTTTTAATATATATACTGGGACTTACCTGGAGAATAAAATTCAGGGGGGTTTCGCTGGTAAAACAACATACGGCGCAAGTTCTATACGTTTTCTGGCATGAGAATATGCTCCCTCCGCTATTTACGCATCGAGGGAGAAAAGTAGGAGTTATTGTGAGTCCCTCTCGTGACGGAGAACTTATAAGTAGAGTACTAAAACTTTTAGGATTCAAAGTCTTTCGGGGAGACACAAAGGAAAAAGGAAGTACAGCTTTAATTGAATTGATTAAATACGGTAAAAGAGGTTTTGAAATAGCCATAACTCCTGACGGACCAAAAGGACCGAGAAGAAAAGCAAAAAAAGGAGTCTTACTTATAGCAAAAAAAACAAATCTTCCTCTTCTAGCTGTAAGAATAACTTCCGGGAAATGCTTTCGTTTTTCTTCCTGGGACAAATTCATGCTTCCGTATCCTTTTTCAAGAATAGAAATAGAATTGATTAAAGTAGAGAAAAATCCTGACAAACAAATCCTGGAGAAACTATTATCTTAAGATGAAAACTCTTCTTATCGATAAAACCAATTAAGATTTATCGGGAAAATTCGAATCTTTAAACTGAAGATTATAGAGTTTTTTGTACAAGCCATTTTTTCTTAACAACTCTTTATGAGTGCCTTCTTCTGTAATACATCCTCGATTTAAAACGATAATTCTATCCGCGTTTATCACTGTCGAAATTCTATGGGCTATTATTACGGCTGTCCTTCCATTTAATAATTCTGCCATAGCATCCTGGAGCAGGTTTTCAGACTCGGCATCGAGAGAAGAAGTTGCTTCATCCAAAATTAAAATAGGAGAATCTTTAAGTAAAGCTCTGGCAATAGCTATTCTCTGTTTTTCTCCTCCGGATATTCTTCCGCCTTTTTCTCCTATCAAAGTATCCAAATCTTTCGGCAGGTTCTTAACAAAATTTCCCAAATGACTCTTCACGAGCACTTCTTCTATTTCCGCCTCGGAAGCATTTATTTTGCCATATTTAATATTGTTTTTGATTGTATCATTAAACAATACCGCATCCTGTGTCACCATCCCGATTTTACTGCGAAGACTACAAAGAGTATATTCCCTTATATTTTTTCCGTCAACCTCTATTTTACCTTGAGAACAATCAAAAAACCTTGGAACCATTTGAACAAGAGTAGTCTTACCCGAACCGGAAGGACCAACTATGGCAACAGTTTCTCCTTTTCTTATTTCAAGGTTTACATTTTGCAAGGCAGTAATTCCTTCATCATAATAAAAGGAAACGTTCAAAAATTCAATCTTGGATGCAAAAGAATCCAAGATAAATTTTCCTGAATCTTCGATTTTATCAGTTGCTTCAATAATCTCGAGCGCACTCTCCATAGAAGCCAATCCGTGTTGGAGGTCTCCGTAAGCTAAATTTAACTGCCGCACTGGCTGCTGCATCAAAACGGCACAACCTAAAAACATAAGAAACTTATCGGGAGTTATAAGACCTTCAAAAATTAGAATTCCTCCGAAAATCAAGATAGTACCCGCGAGAACAGCTCCCAAAAATTCCGAAGAGACAGGCAAAAACGCATGTACAAGATTGCTTTTAACATAATTCTTTCTGTATTTATCCGATTCTTTTTTAAATTTATCAACTTCATATCTTTCCATTCCGAACAACTTTATTATTCTTATACCATAAAGCATTTCGGAAGCTAAAGTGTTCAAAAATCCTCGTTGTTTTCTCAACCTGGTAAATCGCCTGCGGACCTTTTTACCTACGAAATTTATAACAAAAAGGATTACGGGTATAAGCATTAAAGAAACCAACAACAATCTCCATGACGCCCATAAAGCCAAACCCATATATACAAGCAAAAGAAAAAAATTACGGCTCAGGTCTATAATTCCTCTTTTCAACGCAAACTGTATCTTCTCTGTATCGTTTGTAATTTTTGAAAGGAGTTGTCCTGATTCTGTATTTGAATGAAATTTCACGGACAGCTCTGCTAACTTCGAAAACATATCGACTCTAATATCGGAAATAGTTTTCTGTTCGAGCGTATCCGAAAAAAAAGAAAGCAAAAGAGTAAAGGGAGCTTTTATCCCATAGATAAAAACGAGCACTAAAGCCAGCCTTATAAGGGAATTCATCTTTTCTCCCGAATCAATCCAATTAATCAGCCAACGCAGGACACCCGGCCCGGAACTCGCGTTCTCTTCCCCGAAAATCGTCGAAACAATGGGATTTATCATACCTATAGTGAAACCGCTCAGACCAGCAACAATTACCATAACAATAATAAGAAAAAAGAGTAAAGTCTTATATTTAAAGAGATACCGTCCAAGTTTCTTTAGCATACTTACATTTTACCAGAATGAAAGGAGAAATCAAGAGGAAATATATCTGGATTCTTCGAATCCAGGTTAAATTGTCAAATTAAAAAATGGTCAAATAGTAAAAACAAATAAAAATCCAGTAAATCTGTGTTAATCCTGTCCAAATATTTAGTAGTGGGGGGTTGGGGAAAACGCCCAAAAATCTTGTGATAATCTGCCTGCCCTGTAGGGAGGAACGACTGTACCAGGGTGTAATCTCGTGGTTAAAATTTGAGGGGTTGTGGGATGGGTTTTAAACAAACAAAATAAAAATTTGGGGTATTGAGGTATGGCTCTGTGTTCTTTTATTTTTTTCTCTGTGTCCTCTGTGGTGAATATTTTGGGGGTTAGGGGGATGTGGTTAAAAAGGGGACAGTTGATGAAACTGCCCCTTTTGAAGAAACGGATCGAATAAAAATTCATTTAATTTTGTACGGGAACAACCAGATGTTGGACAGATACGGAAACTCTTCTTGATCAATTGTACGCTTCTCCAGAATATCAAACGCGATAGCCCTAATCCCGGGGATAAGCGGAGTTACCCAATAACCTTGCCATACTCCCGCCTCTATTTCTTCTAATCTCCATCTTCTCCAGTGTCCCAGACTATTGGCATGCAGATAGGAATATATATCATATATTGAATAAAGGGTGAGAGTGACCGCTTCCTGACTTCTGAAAGTAAGGAGTTCTTCTCTTTGGAAAAACACGAAGGGTGTAGTAAATAACGTGTCCTCGTAGGATTCACAATTAATTCTGAGGGAATCAATCTTAACCCATACGCAATCAGAAAGAGTGACCTCTACTCCCATTACATCTACTCCGGTTAGGTTTTCAAGAATCCATCCCCGGTAAGCAGATACTCCGGGGTAACGTTTAAATATGGCATAGTTAGAAGAGTTATCTTCAAGATTCTTTTGATGGTCGATTAGGGTATCCGGAGAAGCCGATGTATCTCTTTCCAGTACGTGAAATACGCCATCAACTCTACCCCAAAAGCTGACAAAGGCTGAGTCATTTACTACGTTGATCGATATTTCTCTGTTTGTATCCTGCGGTTCTCTATACCATATACTCGGACCTGTAATGGTCCTAAGTCTAGTCACAGTATCTTCTTCTCCGTAATATTCCTCAAACGCAAAATATCCCGCAAAATCAAGATTGCTTGATATGTAATCCTGAATTGCTTCTTCATCCAGAGAGATATCGTTGTCGGTCGGGTTATTTTCGCAAGCTATAAAAAGCATTAAAACAAAAACAACTAACAAACATAACAATTTTCTTTTTCTCATTTAAGTCTCCTTTTATATTTATTTCTTTAGATAAAAAAACGCTTATTTGGTTCCCTGAGAAATATATCTCACAAACGTATGAAGTAAAACAAGTTGAATCGCATCAAAGAATTGATTGGTTGGCCTGTCAGCAACGAATTCACTCACAAATACCTCTGCATCGTGTTATTGATAGACACTAGTCCCTCATCAAGGCGCATGCTTCTTCAATTATTTCTCCGTTTTGAACATCAATATATAAATCAAGAGTAGAGCCCCATTCATCAATTATAGCACTCCCAACTTGTCTACAAAGCTTGTCTTTAACAATATGATATCCTTTAACTGTCAATTCATCCGGAATTGAGAGGACTTCTTCAGAATTTTCGAAATACTCTCTTGTCTCTTCCTTTAGCAACCGGTCCGGTAAAATATTTGTAATACCATCAAGGTTAGTATACCATCTATTAATAAGCAAAAGATTAACTTTGTTAGTATCGTTCTCTGTTTCTGAATAGAAATAAGGAAAATCTACAATTGTATCACGATAGGTTTGAGTAAGAGATAATTGATACCAGTGATCACCGAAACCTGCCACTTTGTTTAATGTTAAATCGTGCGTATCGCTTAAATCTACTCCGGTTTTTTCAATGTTCGATTTAAAATTTGAAATTACCGAATCTTCCTGATAAGACCAATCTTCGGATATGCCTCCTCTTTCTAACTCATAAGTAACATAATAAGGATTATCTTCTTCGTCTACCCAAACTGTACCCCTCGCGCTATCATTTGAAATATATTCATAACCCTCTTTTACAGCCCATCTAAGATCATCATGAAATAACATTCCGATAGAAACAACTTGATTATACGTCACAGGCGCAACATTCAATATTGTCGCGATGCTATCGGCTATTTCATCATTTGAAAGCTTCATAAAATCACTGTATTCAAACGTCGCATACTTATCAAGAGATTTCTCGCAAGCTATGCTAAAAAGTAAAACAAATACTATTATTAAAAACTTTTTTCTGTTCATTTGACTCTCCTTTTTATTCCCAGAAAGGTTCAACGATCTTCCCGATAAAAAGTATGGTGCCGGAATGATTTTCTCTGATTGCAAGGACAAAAGGCCTATTGACCCTAACAGTTAAATCTCCACCAATACTTGTTAAGCTCATAGCCACAACCGTAGCTGCAGCTGCCTCAGTCCCCTCCTCATCCACTTCCAAGAAAGTTTTATGTATCACCCTATCAATAAAGATACCTCCCGGTCCATACATTCCGGTAAAATCGGCTTCTTGATCGTCAAATGCAACGCCCATTCCCAAACTCGTTAGAGCTTTCTCCAGCATATCTTTTATTTTATATCCAAGTTTAAGTTTTGGGAAAAATAGAGTTACCGTATCCTTAGAAAAACTACTCATCCACTCATCCCATTTTTCTTGCGTTAATCCCGCAATTAACAAATCAATATCCTGCCCTTCTCGGGGCAGTATAACAGTCATCGAATAATTGCCTATTCCGTAAGGAATATCAATTGCCTGTAAGAGCGAATCCTCAAAATATTTAAAGCAGTTCCTTATTTCCATCATCTTACATTCCTTAGTTGAGCCTCCAGGTATATGGAATATGTCATCTTTTGTATCTTCCTCATCAAACCGATAGGTCCAGTTACCGTTAAAATATATGGCATCTATTAAAAACATAACATCATATATCGGGTCCACATTATCTACGATCTTCTCAATTTTACCATTTGTATTTTCATCCACCCAGTTGTTCATCGTATCCTTTGCAGCCTCATTTTGACTGAAATCAAGCCCGCTAACTCTTGCGTCAAAATAGTCTCTGCACCGCTCAAAAAAATCCTGTTCAAAGGTCCAATCATCCCTATGCCAGATAGAATTCGCGATGTTGAATTCTACATCAGAATCTATCCCCTCTAATAATTCTATCAGGCTTTTATAGGACTGATTTATCTCACCCATGGATAAATTCCCGAATTCAAGTGTGGTCCTCATTGCCTCCTCGGTTTCACCATCGGCACCGTTATAAGTCATTCCAAGAGCCATTGAAATAGAAAGGGGTGATATAAAAACATTTGAATCTGAGGCTTCCGCGTTAATTTCTTTAAAAAGTTTAAGCCCAAAAGAGTTATCCGACTCGACAAGCTTTGCCTCGGAAGAACTTAATTCACGCAGGGGCTCTGTAGGTTCGGCTACGTCACAACCAAAAGTTGAAAACAAAAACATAAAAATCAAAAAGAAAATCCATTTACTTTTCATCTTTCCCTCCTGTTTTCAAATTTAGATAAAAAAACTCTCATTTAGTTCCAAAAAAAATTTACTGCAGGAAGTTTTTAGAGGGTAGGTATTGGATGTTAGGTTTCTTAGTTAGTAAAGAATAGTAGCGGTGTGGTGTGGCTTAACAGACCAACACACCAACGGTTCAACGGACTAAAACTCTTCGCAATTTCAGATAGTTTAGTCTGATAATTTAATATATTTCTTTGGTGAAAAATTGGTTTCGAATGTCCAGGTATGCGCCACACATTTTTTCACCTGGAATACAATAAGCATATCGTATCCCATTTCATCCACCCACGGCTTTAAAAAAGGTCTGTTTTGGACAATTTCTTTTTTTAAATCCATGTCATCTTTAATAACAGCCTCTCCCATAACTCTGACCTGAATATTTTTTTCTTTATCAAAATAACAAATTTCTACCAAAGGATTATTTTTGATTTGCTCGTACAAATCCTTAGTGCTTCCCGTATGAAAAAGAATACCTTCCTCATCCGCCCTGTAAGTCATAATCCCCCGGACATGCGGCTCATCATTTTCCACGGTAGCAAGATGACAGGTGAGATTGTTATTGATTAACTTAATAATTTCTTCTCTGTTCATTTATCCTCCTTTTGATTCATTTTTCTCATAATCTCAAATGATAACTTGTACTAATTAAATAGAACTTATTTAAATCAACTTAAAATTCAAGCCCTGACTCTATTTTTTTATCCAATTAATCGCAATATTCATTATTGGAAACATTGTTAATGTCCCCGCAAAACCGTATACAGGTGAGGGATTTATAATCAACATGGGAAGCAACATTAAATATATTATATTAAATTTTATTCAAAAAATCAAGACTAAACCTCATTAAATTAGGATTTAGTAAAAACAAAAAACTTTTATTTGTGAAATTTGTTGTTCCTCTACGTAGATTCTACGAATCTAAGTTAAATGGTCAAATTAAAAAACAGTTAAATGATTTTTGTTTTGTGGGTTTGTTGGGTTGGATTTTAAACAAACAAAGAAAAAAGGGTTGGGTGTGATTGTGGCTCTGTGCTCTCTGTGGTTAATATTAATCTTTTGTTTTGACTCACGACACAAGACGCATGATTCATTTGTGCGTCTTCGCGGTTTGAAAAATGGTTGATAATGCTTTGCCAACTCCGTACCTTTGCAACGATCTTTTTACATTAAGTCAAAGAAGAACTTACTTCAATTATTTTTTAATCATCCTTAGCCAATTCTTTGATATTATATTATTTTAGAATAAGGCATTTATTTATTTTGGCAAAACTTTCACCAGCTTGAATCTTATAGAAATAAATGCCTGCCCCTATACCTGAAACATCCCACTGAACCTTGTGGAAACCGGCTGGTTTGTTCTCGTTCACCAGAGTTGCGACTTTCTGACCCAAGAGATTAAGAACGACGATTTCTACAAATACTTCCTCGGGCAATCCATATTGAATAGTTGTTACCGGATTTAACGGATTTGGGAAATTGTGTGATATACTATAATTCTCAGGTATGGCGTTAATATCATCCCCCTCGTCTCCCTCTGAACTACCTGTTGTAATTGAATCCAATTCAGACATAATCTCATTTCCGTCTTTGTCAACCAGGAATATTTCATAAATGTATTCGGTATTATCAGTAATATTGAAATCCAGATAGTATTTATCAGTAAGATCCGCTGCTAACAATTGACCGTTGCGATAAATTTTAAAAGTTACCGTATCCCCTTGTTGATCAAGGAAGGATCTAATTTGTTCGGTCTGCCGCAACACTGACATTTCAGAGGAACCCGGTACTGTAAACGATGAAATAACGGTGATTGCCGAATCCCCAAATACTACCGAACCCGATTCGATCGTTTCCGGAATAATATTGTAATACTCTCCTTCACTAACGTCAAGAATTTTAAAATACATCTGATTTCCGGTTACATAACCAGGAGATACCGTTCCATTATAATCACACAGGTCTATACTTCTCGTACATACAAACACGTAGGGTTCTCCACTGGTTGGAGAATATACTTGATGGCCAACTGAGATTGGCCCGACATCAGTGCTATAGTTAATTGGACATTGATCAGCCAAAATCCCATCTTCATCAAAAATATGTATTTCATCTCCCTCATCTAAAAATGAAAGTGCGTCCGGAGGAATCAGTACAGTCTGGGATTCACCCCAACCCCATTTCAGCACAACCATATTACTATGTGATTCTGCGTCCATATCAAAATCCAGAACTGCAATTTTATAAAACAAACGATTTGCTAAACCCTGATCATCAGAAACTTTTAATTCAACCGTATAATTGTTCCCTTCGGTAAACCGATATTCGGTATCCCCATTTACACTTGAGCTCCAGTCATAAGTCCCATCTCCATCGAAATCCCATTCGTACAGCTCGACAGTTCCATCGGGATCGGTTGCCGAAGCAGTAAACGTTACCGTTACGGGCACTCTCCCCAATAACGGATCTACAGCAACTTCTGCCTCTGGTAAATAGTTGGAAGACCCTCCTTCGGACATTAACAGGGGACTAAATATTACCTCCCCGTAATTGATATCATCATTGTAATCCCATATTTTGGCCTTGATCTCGGCAACATCAATGGTACCCCACCAGTTGTCGGTAGCGGTAATATCTTCTGCCGAAAGATTCTCTATGTTATACGTGGCATTATCGGAAATAGAACTGTTTTGCAATGTGAGTTTAGCTTGACTCATTATTCTGATTCCGGTCTCATTGTTGGTAATGGTGGACCTGGTAATGGTAGATACTGGAGTATAATAATCATCACCATATAATTTAATACTAACACCAGCGCCATTTCCCGTAACACTTGTGGAATCCATAGATAAGTTTTTACATGCAATAATACTTTCAGCAATACCTGTAGAATCCATAGGTAAATCATAATCCTCCGTGTATTGGATTGTACTCCCGGAGATGGATACATCTCCAGCTTCGGCTAAATCAAGAGGAGTGTTTATCAATTGGCTCCCTATGATTTCGATAGAATAGGAATCATTGTAACCAGAAAAACTTGATGTTGTTATAATCGAACCTATTATATGAAGATTAGCGCCACAGCAACCGATTGTGAATTCACTGTTCGTAACATTTGAATTCTCTAATGTTATTCCGTGATTGTAAGAATCCGAATTAATCGTACAATTATCCAAATCGGAATTTTGAATTATAATCTCCTCACTTCTGGGGTAAGTACCCCTGATGGCGGAAGAGGTAATATTAGCATAAGATAAAACAAGGATGGCACCTGTATCATAACCATCCGTTATTACATCTGCTTCTTTTATTCTTACATGGGACACTGTCAGTGTACCTGTATTTTTACCACCTTGATCAAACTCCGTCTCCTGTCCTACTTGTACTGCTCTTTCGGCATACTCCATCCGGATATAACTAAGTTGAGAGTTTTCTAATACCGTCCCTTCAAAACGCAATTGGCATGCACCTGATGATACACCGGGATTAGAACTGGTAAATATAATCGAATCGCTCTGTGTTCCATTGGCCATAATATTACCCTGAACTAAAATTTCATAAGCTCCTGCAAACCGAACTTCGACCCCCGGATCTATCGTCAAACTCACTCCCTCGGGAATCTGAACGTCTCCAACTACAAGATAAGGACTTAAATCGCTCGTCCAGGTAGTACTGAATGGTATGGGACCTGATACCTCTGTTTGAGCCGAAGCAGCTGGGACATATGCAGCAAATAAAAGAAATAAAAAAATAATGATAGACCGAATTTTATTTGATACCATAATCATTAACCTCCCTCAGTTTAATTTATATAAAAATTTTTTAATTTAGTTCCTCAGCAAATTGTTCATGGTTAATTTTCGGTTCTTGTATTTTTCTTCTATGGTCAATAATTGTATTCTATTTCTATACTATGGCTAAGTCAAAAGTCTTTTTTGTTATTAAGATATTTTCTGCTTGATTTTCAAATCTTTATTTTTCTATGACTACTATTATTATAATTCAATTATATTGTTCTGTCAAGTGAGTTCTTCATACAAAAAGGGGTTGACTGCACCCCCCAAAAACAATAAAATAATCTAAATTATGTTAGAAATAATTATTTCGACCATATTTCTTATTTCTCCCAAGGATTCAATTTCTACTCCTTTTGACATAACTATCCTGTTCGACCCGTCGGTAGCAGAAAAATCAATGAACGTTTATTTAGACGGCAGGAGTCTCACAGGCGAAATAAAATCCGGTTATTTCTTCTCGGAAATAAACAGTCTATCCAGCGGCAAACATAAAATAAAAGTAGAAACAGATAACGAAACCGAAGAATGGTCATTTTTCGTGACTGAAGAAAAAGAAGAAACTCCTCTTATTTTCATGGGGAATCTTTCAATGGGAAATCAAAACTCTTATTTTTCCGACACTCTTTACTCTGAGGGAAACGAAGCTCTTTTAGGGTTGGACTTTTCTATTTATAAAAATGAAAATTCCTTAAGATTTTCTCTGTATCATGACCCGGAGTACCAGATAAACTGGTATCCATACTTAAGCTATTTAAGAGGCGCAACCTATTTGGAAGCCGGATATATTTTCCCGTATCTTGATGAATTAACAATCTGTTCTCCCGGAGGTTTTGGGTTAACGGGTGAAATTAATGTAGGAAATTTCTCTATAACACCTATATTCTTGTATTCGGAGAATTATGATTCTTTATTTGCAGATTATCCCAGGTTACTCTGGGGAGAAAAAACCACTTTTAAAAAAGGACCGTTTTACATGGGTCTCTCGGCTTTTTACGGAGAGGATGACACCTCAAATATAATTGATTTTACCTTCGACGATCCGCAAAAATCCACTGTACTATCAGGAGAAACAGAATTGCAAATAAATAAATATATCTCTTTGAAAATAAAAGGAGCTTACTCCATCGGCAATGCCAATCTTTACGAAGATTCAATTATAAAAGGAAAAGCTTTTGAAGGCAAATTAATACTTGATCAGCCTTAAATAACATTGAAGTGGGTATAAGAACGGTAAACGATGGGTATTTGACACTGGGGAATTCTTATCTTTATAACGGAAGAACTTCCGGTTTTGCAAGCGGAGTATACGGAAAAGGCCATTTTTCCACATATTTCGACTACCTCGGTTATGAAGAAAATGAAGCATTTGGAGTATCTTTAAACCAATCATTCAAATGGTACATATCCGATTATTTCTCGCCCACGCTGGAATACCAGTGGGCTAAATATCCTGAATATTATGATGAAAAATACCGGTATATTGGGCTGGGTTTTGAATCGATCTCAGGGTCCCTTCAAATGGAGAATACAATAGGAATGGAAAGAACGACTTACGTCGAAGAAACACAAGCCTTCAGGATTTTATCAAATGTATCCTGGTATCATGAAAAGCATATTTTATCTGTTGGCGTTTATACTTACATAAACAGTGGAAACACAAGTTTCGACTTCAATCTGGACGGAACATTAGGATTGGGAAGTTTTGGGAATATAAACATAAATTACTATCCATACTTAGAGAATGGATATGATGAACATCTACTCAGGATTATATATGAATATGATTTTTAGGGAACTAATTCAGAATTTTGTTATCTAAATAGAAAAATGAAGAAACGGGAGAACAAAAGCGATGAAGAAAGAAAAGAGATATTTGAAAAAGTTGTTAAAACTCACACTCCAAGGATTTATAAAATGATTTATAATATGACAAATAATTACGAAGCAGCAAAAGATTTAACCCAGGAGGTTTTTACGAATGCCTGGAAAGGATTTAAATCGTTTAGAGGAGATTCGGCCGTTTATACCTGGCTTTATAGAATTGCTCTTAATACTGTATTTAAATACAGAAGAGAACAAGCTCGTCAAGGAAAAATGATTTCCATTGATGAGATTGCCCATCCTAAAACAGAGAACAATCCTGAAAAATTCTTAGTTCAGAAGAACGACCGGCAGCTTGTCAAAAATATGGTCTATTCTCTACCAAAAAAATACCAGGAAGTTTTAGTTCTTCGATATTACGAAGACTGTAACTATTCAACCATATCTCAAATATTAGGGATACCAATTGGGACAGTACGTTCACGCTTGCATAGAACAATGACAAAACTTGAAGAACTAATAAAGGAAAAAATATGAAAAATCACAAAAGATTTGAAGAACTAATTCAGGGCTATTTGGATAACGCTCTTAGCAATCAAGAAAAAAAGGATTTAAAAGACCATCTCAAATCCTGCAGAATATGTGAAGAAAAACTAAAAGAGAGACAGAATCTTTTGAAAAGATTACACTCTGAAAGAGAAGAAATTTCATGCCCCGATTATTTAATTGATAATATATTAAAAAATACGACTCAAAAAGAAGCTCCAACAATAATCAGACCGACTATAATCAGATGGAAATACTTTGCTGTAAGTGCCGCAGCCCTTTTAATAGTCTTTTCTGCCGTTTTGTTTAATATAAAAGATAACAATCAAATATTGACAACAAAAGAAATTAAAGAAATCCGGGGAAAAGAGCTCTCGGAAGAAGTAGAAATTTCAAGAAGCAAAGAGATTTCTTTAGATAAAAAAAAGATAGATGTTAGCAAAAGCGAAAAACATACTATGGCACGCCCTTCCAGAGTGGATAAGGCTCCCAAAGCCTCTTTGCCGGAAAAGAAAGTAGATTTTGCCGCAGCAGAAAAACCCAAGGAGATACCTTTGTCTGAAGATATGTCGGACTTTAGTGAAATCAAAGATCTCAGAGCGGAAATCCCAGTAACATCGAAAGCAGCCAAAACCCCGCCATCCGGTACAATTAAAAGAGATCAATTCAAGAAAACCCGAACTTTTGAACCCGACGCGGAGACAGCAACAGAAAGCCTATCCCCTAAAGTTTTCGAGCAGGCTTTACCTGGAGAAAGTATCTCTATAAGGCTTTTTGAAGAAACACGTTTTGTCTTCCCTGAAGAAGGTTCGGTTGTGGGAGAAGCTTTTGAAATTGTACTCATATTAGAAAACCCTGAGGAGATAATTGAAATCAGCCTGGACGGAGAAAAAATAACCAACTATACAAAAGAAAAAGATTCAAATGTTATATATATAGGAAGTGATTCCATCCCTCCGCTGGAAGCGGGGTTACATTACCTTTCTCTCGCAACAAAAAAAGAAAAAAGTATCACTTTCTATAAGGAGGGATAATGTTAGTCTTTTTATTATTATCTTTAGAGCTGCATATATCACCAAATCCTATTGAAGGTAAAGTAGGCGAAAGAATTCCCTTTACCGTCAGAGTATTAGATAAAGAGGGAAAAATACTCAAAGGAAATCTTATATTCAGTGTTGTACCCAGTTCTCTTGGACAAATTCAAGGAACCTTTTTTATAGCTAACAAAGAAGGTAGAGGCGTTCTAAAATGCAGAAGCAAAATAAATGGTAAAACTGCAACGGGATTTGCTTATATTCGTATAGGTTCCACAGAAAAAGCAAAAATACTTCCACCTGTGGCAATTCTAAAAAAAGGAGAAAAGACCACGTTTACCATTGCAGGAGGAAAAGCCAAAGAATGGAAGTGTATACCTTCCAATATCGGAGATATTCGAAATGGTGTTTTTACCGCAAAAACCGCGGGGAGAGGCAGGGTGATTGCCGTTCTTGCAAACGGAGAAATAAAAACGGCATTCGTCAGAGTAAGTGGCGTAATAAGCGATATGCAAATTATCCCACGGTTTAAGAGAATGAAAACGGGAGAAAAAGTACAATTCGAGGTAAAAGGAAACGAAAGAGTTTTATGGAGAGTTGAGGGAGAAAATGTAGGGGAGATAAGCCCAAGCGGATTATTCACCGCTAAAGCTCCGGGAAAAGCAGTCATAATAACAAAGAAAAACGAACATGAGGCCCGAGCTATTGTAATAGTAAGCGGAGAAGTGGGCTTACGGATAATTCCGGAATCCGCAACACTTAAACCCGGAGAAAGCGTACATTTTAAGGTTAAAGCAACGGGTTTCGGCAACATAAAAGTTCCTGTTATTTGGAAAGCAATCCCTGAGCGATGCGGATTTATTAAAAAAGACGGCACTTTCATTGCAGGAAAGGTTCCAACGAAAGGCAGAGTAGTTGCTGTTCTCCCTCAAAGGTTCGGAAAAGGAGTTGTTTCCGCAGACGTTTTTATAACCTCCGAGGAAATAAAACCTTTAGAATTAATACCAACCTTTAAGCATTTCGATCCCGAGGATCTCGACCAGGAATTTCAATTTAGAGTTACGGGCGCACAGGGAATAGCTTTAAAATGGAGAGTAATACCGGATGACCTTGGAAATATTAATAATACCGGCGTTTTTATTCCCAAAAGACTCGGTGCAGGATTTTTGATGGCTGAACCAAGAGAAGGAATAAATATTAAACCGGCAAGAGCATTCGTAATTATTGGTGAAGACCGATACTTAAGAGAAGACACAAGTATGTATGTTGATGGGGAGTTAAAGAACATACCAACCCCGGGAATTATTGAATTTGCTTTTCCTTCACAAAAAGTGATTGAAGGCTTCAAAATACCTTTAACATTAAATAAGGACCCCGCTGATTACAGGGTAACATGGAAAGTTGTTCCCCCTGCTGCAGGTAAAATCATTCTAAATCGTGAATTCCAGGCAAACAAACTTCCTGAAGGTATAGATCAAAGAAACGTAAAAGTATTTGCAATGTTGCACAGAGGAAGAGAAATTGTAGCCTGGACATCCAAGAATATAACAGTTATAAAGGCAAAATAATGTAGCAAAAGCGCTCTCCGCTCACCGCCAATCGTTTTTTTCGTTAACGCAATAGTAGTTGATGGTTAGAAAAAACGAACAAAAATCACTTGTGTTATTCGTGTAATTCGTTGTTCCTGTACCTAGATTCTTAGAATCTAGGTTAAATAGTTAAAAAAATAGTCAAATAGCGAAAAACAAAAAAAACTTGTACATCTGCGTTTATCTGCGTCCTATTATCTTTGTGTTCTTTGTTGTCCCGTTTTTAGGATTTGGCGGTTGGGATTTAGAAAAACAAAAATTTCTTTCTTCTCTGTGTCTCTGTGTGAAAATTAGTTTTTGTCTGCGGTTATTTGGGAATAACGAGGGAAGCGGTGGTTGAATCGATCCAGCCGCCGGCTCCGGAATAAAAATGGACAAGCCACCATCCGCCGTCTTTTCTTATCAGTGAACCTTCTTCCGCTTCATCCACTCTCATAAGTTCTTTGAATTGCTCATCCGGACCACTGTATGCTATAGTCGTTTCTGTTGTTACAACCCATTTGGATTTCACTCTTGTGTACCATATTGAAAAACCAATGAGAGAAAAAAGGAAAAATAAACCGGATAAGAAGAGCAAAGGATTGGTCGGAAAATTGATTAATTTTACTGTTTGAATAAGGCGTATAGAAACACATAAAATCAAAAGGGAAAAAGATATAATCAAAAAATAGGAAAAAACTCTTAGGGAAATGCGCTCAACCATTTTTGAAAAGAAAGAAATAAAAGGATTTGGATTTAACTGTTCTTTTGAAAACAGAGAAATGTTATTAATTATATTTTTATTGCCGGGAGAAAGGAACCATGCTCTCCTGTAATATAAAAGACTTTCGCCAAAATTTCCCATTCTGTAGTAGCAGTTTCCGATGTTCAAATATAACTCTGGATTTACAATACCTCTATCAAGATATTCTTTGTATCCTTCAAGGGCTTTTGAATATTCTCCTTTTTTATAGCATTCTTCTACGGATAGCGAGGTTTGAGAAAACAACATTAAAAGACTAATATAAAGCATTGATAACCTCTTTTGCTGTTTTTAAATCTTTCGTCATTTCTTTCTTTTCTAAACTTAAGGATGTAAAACGAACAGTCTCACTCTTCTCAAGTAATTCCCGAAATAAAGGAAGAATGTGTTCGGGGGCTTTCCTACTCTGTAGTTCTGAAATAATGTCTTTCTTTTTCATTCCGAAAGGGTTCAGATGAAATTTCAATTTAAGGAATTTTAGAAGAAGCCGGGTTAAATCTTCATAAAATTGAACAGGATTGTTGTTTTCTATTTCCTTTTCCAATTTCTTGAAGCCATTTTTTAATTCTCTTGGTATCGCTTTTAAGCTTGCATATCTTCTGTCGCCTTGAGTTTTTCTCACTTCTATTACATAATAACCGGATAGAATCAGAAATATCAGGGATGGTAAAAAGTATAAAGGAAAAAATTTGGGCATAAGAGAAACGGTTTTTTCCTTTACCGGTAAAATGTAAGCAATATCTTTACTTGTTTTGGGAGTTTCCTCTTCTCCTCCTATTTCTCTTCCCGGTTTTACCTGGATCTGCCAGGGTCCCATTTTCTTTTTGATGAATGTTTTCTTTTTAATGTCGAAGTAAACCCATTTTATTTCGGGAATCTGTGTTATGCCTGAAACTTTCGGTGTTAATAAATAGGTAAATATTCTCTCTCCTTTTATTGAACCCCCTGTATAACGAGTTTCCATTTTGGATTCCGGGGCATAAGAGGCAATCTTTCTTGTTTCCGGGAACTTTGGCGCAGATAATAGATTCAGGTTCCCTTCCCCTTTTATAATTATTTTGAGAGCGAAGGGGGAGTCTACTTTAAGGTCTGCAGTGTCTATTTGTGCTTCTAAGCTAAAATTGCCAACCGCATCTATAAATTCTGGCGGACGATTGGGAGGAAATGGTTTTACTTTTATTGTTCTCTCTTCGGATGAAATTGCTTTTCTTTCACCAAAAAATGAAAACATATCTCCTCTTATCAACACCTGTATGGAAAACGGATTGATTTGAACATCCTTTTCTCCGAGAGGAAACAGGATATCCTGTTTTATCAGCGCTCTCTCGTATCTGATTCCGTTTTTTGTCGTTCCTTTAAAGTCTAATCTTGTGGGGGACTGTATGTTTTCGACCCATACGTTTTCGTAGTTCGGAGACCCGGTCAGCTGAACGTCAGCAAGATTCGTTTTCGTGTAAAGAAAATGGCTTACAATTAAAGGTTCACCCGAATATACCGAACTTTTTGTAACCTCGCTTTCAAGGAAAACAGGTCTAAATTCTTTCAATTCTGTTTCCGTATCATTGTACCTATTTGAAGGAGGTATATTTGTTCGTGGAGCACCTTTTTGAACACTAATTTTTATCGGGTCCGTCGAGTACTTTTTCCCTTTATAGTTTAAGGAAAAAGGAGAAATTGTAAATGTCCCTTCTTTTCTGGCAATCATCTGAAAATCATGAGTTATGCTTGTAGATTTTGTCAGTTTTCCATTAATGAAATTAATCTGTGTAGAATGAGACCTGGAAGAACCAAGGATGTCAATACCGGGGACGTCCGGAGCAATAGGATTTCCGGCATCCGAGGCGTTTTCTCCTTCAATATTTATACTTACATTGAATGACTCGCCCACAGGGATAATCGTTCTATCCACCGAGGCTGTAAACGTTAAAGAGAGAAAGATTAATATCACCATTTCCCCGCGTTTTCTTCTCTCCCTCCTTTACGCCGGAGAGCCTTCTTCATTGTTTCCTTTTGTTCGTTTTTGAGAGCTTCGTTGATTTTATTCTGAGGTTTAGGCTGTGGTTGCTGCTGTTGTTGGTCCTGTTTCTTGTCCTTGTCTTCGTTTTTGTCTTTGTTTTTTTTCTGCTGTTCTTTCATCATCTTGGCTATTTCAAGATTTCTTTTAGCTCTCCCATCTTTTGGGTTTAACAGCAAAGCCTGTTTATATGTCGAGATAGCTTCGTCGTACTGTTTTGCTTCCATAAAAACATTTCCCAGGTTATAAAAGCTTTTTTCTCTTAAATCTTTATCTTTGGAAACAGTTAAACGGGCAAATTCATCACCGGCTTCCCTGAATTTTTTTAATTTATATGCACAATCAGCCAGATTGAATTTTATTTTTTCGTTATCCGGATTGAGTATCGAGGCGTTTTTATATATCTCGTAAGCCTCTTCATATTTTTCTTTTTTATAAAGTTTATTAGCTTTATTTACCAAAGGAGCTATATCCAGAGCAATTAAAATAAGCAGTATCATTCTTTCCCCGTTTTTACAAAAGTCGCGATTATAAGAAATAAAAGTGAAGGTATTAAGAAAAATATATATTTTTCCTGGTAGTGCTCAACTTTTTCCGAGGAGAACTTTCCCGTTCGCAGACCCTTGAAGAGTCTAATTAAAATCCCAAGTTCAACACCTTCTCCTTCTAAAAAAGTTCCGTTTCCCGCTCTTGCTATTAATTTTAGCATATCATGATTTACAACAGATATATGTGGTTTTCCGTTTTCATCTTTTAGGTATTCAGAAAATTTCCCGGTTGAATCGAATTTTGGAATCGGAGCACCGTCCTTTGTCCCCGCGGATATCGTAAAGATTTTCGCTCCTTCTTTTCTTGCATTTAAGGCATCTGCTCTCGGGTCTCCTCTTGTGTTTTCTCCGTCGGTAACAATTATTATGATTCTCGAACCACTCAATTTTTCTGAAAACAATTCCATGGATTTTCTTATGGCAGCTCCGATATCAGTTCCTTCTGTTGGAATCAGAGAAGGGTCGACCAGATCGATAAAGAGCTTGAAAGAATTTACATCTGTGGTTAGAGGGCATAATTTATAAGCTTTTCCGGAGAAAGCAACGAGTCCGAAGCGGCTTCCCGGCAGTTGGTTTAAGGCAACCTTTATTGATTCTTTGGCTTTATCTATGCGTCCTCCCTTTACATCCTGAGCGAGCATACTTGAAGAGGCATCAAGAGCAAAGACTACATTATAACCTTCAGCTTCCGTAATGGTAAGTATTTTTCCCCATCTTGGTCTTGCTGACGCGAGGATTAAGAAAGTTAGTGAACTGATAAGCAAAATCTCTTTCCAGAGAGAATGTTTTCTGTTTTCTTTCCATATGCTTTCCTGTAAGGAAATATCGGCTATACTTTTGATTATTTTCCTGTTTCTCTGTCTCCGGTAGAGCATTAGTGTTATAACAATCGGCAGAAACCAGAGAAATTGTAAATAAATCGGTCTTGCCCAATTCATGGTATTCTCCTAGATATGACCGGTTCTATGAAAAGTATCATGAATAAAATTAATGCCGGAATCAATGCAAGGTTTATTTTCTCGTTGTATTTTGCTATTTTTTCCACTTTAAAAGTAGTTTTTTCCATCTGGTCAATAGTTTCGTAGATGTCTTTCAGTGTTTCACTTGAAGTCGCGCGGAAATATTCTCCTCCTGTTTTATTTGTAATTTTCTTTAGAGCTTCATCGTTTATTTCAAAATTCATGTTAGCATAGCGAGTTATTCCAAAAGCATTCTGGACAGGAAAAGGGACTTCACCTCTTTTGCCTATTCCAATAGCATAAATCTTTACTCCTGCATCGAGAGCGTTTTTTGCCGCAGTTTCCGGATCTATGTTCCCGGAGTTATTTCTGCCGTCTGTAAGAAGAACCATGATTTTATTTTTACTGGTCGAATTTGACAGGAGGAAAGTTCCATAGGTTATTCCCATTCCTATTGCGGTTCCGTCCGGCAGAAGGTCAAAATCAAGGGACTTAATCTGTTCTTTGACTAAATCATGGTCAAGAGTTAGCGGAGCCTGTATTAAACCTTCCTTTGCATATACGACCAGCCCTATTCTATCTCCACTTCTCATATCAAGAAATTCACTCCCGATTTTTTTTGCGGCTTCAAGCCGGTTTGGACTAAAATCTGCCGCTCTCATAGAACCGGAAATGTCCATAACCAGGATAATATCAATTCCCTTTTTATGGATTATTTCTGTTTCGTATCCTCTTTGAGGGCGGGCAAGTCCGAGGAACATAAATGCCATAATTGGTAATATTAAGTAAATCCTTAATTCCCTGTAAAATTCACTTGCAGGTTTAATTCCCAGGGAAGAAGTATCGGAATAAAGAATAGAAATATTTTCTCTTTTTTTGTTTAGAAAATAAAAAAGAGGCAGCAAAATTAAGCCGATGAGATAAAAAGGATTATTAAAGTGAATCATCCGATTTCTCTTCTTTTTCCATTTGTTCTATTATGGTTCTCACCATGGCAATATCTTTATCGAATTTTTCCTGTGTCGATTCGAATCTTGCGAATTTTATTAAATCCCACCCCGGGAACTGTCGCGAAAGAGGAAAGAATATACTGAAGCCTTTTTTCTTGAGCAAAAGTATCAATTCGGACGTTGTGGCTTCTACAGCAGGAATTTTCCCTTTTCTTTCTATATATCTTCTGGAAATATAAGATAAAGAAGTATAAAGTTTATTCCAATCCCACTGGGAAGTTTTTTCTTCAAGTATTTTCAAATTCTTTAAAGCTTCTTCCCCGGGATCCATCTGATCTTCTTCAATTAATTCCATATTTTTCATACGAAATTTTTTGAACAGAAGATAAAATAGAAGAGCAAGCGGAATAATCAGTAAGAACAGAAGATAATGCCAGTTAAAAAAACCATACGGGGCCCATATTGGTGATATTCCTCTGTTTTCCGGTTCGAGTACAGAATTAATAAGGTATGATGCTTTTAAAGTATCATTATTTACCTTTAATTTGAATTCCTGCGGTCCCGTTGAGAAGGAAGTAAATTGTACGATGGCCAGCGTATCGTTAAATCTTTTAAGTGAGTTAAAGATTATTCTATCCGGGAAAGAATCCGATTTTATAATAAAAACAGAATCGGGCAACGCTCCTTTAATATTTGCAGTCAGGGTATCTCCTACTGTTGCAGAGTCAGGCGTTATCTGAAGACTAATTATTGAGGAAAGATACAAGAGAATCAAGGCAGTCTCCTCTGAAAAAGACGATGGATAGAACCAACGTAATCTTCTCCGGTTTTAATTTCTATTCTATCCAGACCATTTATGTTGAATAAAAGGTAAAGTTCTTCGTCTCTGATGCTGCGGATTTGTTTGAGTTTGCTTGATAATTCTTTCCCGTCAAACATTTTAATCTTTCCACTTTCAGCATCCTGAAAAGTTATTTTTCCTGCTATTGCCAGCTCGACTTCGAGAGGGTCACGAACTATAATTGGGATGAAATCGAATTTCTTTGCCATAAGAGAGAGAGGCATTCTGATGTGATTAACCTGGAAGTTTTCACCAATAAAATCGGATATGAAAAGAACAATAGCCCCGTGGCGAAGCGTTCTTTGAGAAAATTCCATTGCCGGTATAGGGTCGGTTTTTTTGCTTTCCCCTTTGAAAAGTAATATATCCCTGATTATATGAAGAGTATGTTTTCTTCCTTTTGCAGGAGGCAGGTAATGTTCTACTTTATCCGAAAACATCAAAAGCCCTGCTTTATCGTTATTTTTTTCGGCTGAAAAAGCAAAAAGAGCAGCTATTCGAGCTATCAGGTCTTTTTTCTTTTCTTTCCTGGTGCCGAAATCCCCTGAACCGCTGCAGTCAGCTATTATGAAAACGGTAAGCTCTCTTTCCTCAACAAACCTTTTAACAAAGGGATGATTCATTCTTGCCGTTACATTCCAATCAATGGTTCTTACATCATCACCCGGAAAGTAATCGCGGACTTCATGGAATTCCATCCCTTTACCCTTAAATGAGCTTTTGTATTCTCCGCCGAAAAGGGTATTTACTACTTTTTTGGATTCTATCTCGATTTGTCTTACTTCTCTGAGTATATCTCTAATGCGTTCTTCCATAATCCCGAACAGTATTATCTGTCATTTTCCATTTTGATATTTAAATTTTACATTTTAGCGGCTCTGCCGCGCTATGGGATTTCAACTGCTTCTAAAATATCTCTTATTATATCTTCTTCTTTTACGCCTTCCGCTTCAGCTTCGTAAGACAATATTATTCTGTGTCTTAGAATATTATACACCATAGCTTTTACGTCTTCGGGGATAACAAAACCTCGTCTCTGCAAGAATGCGTGTGCTCTTGCGGCTTCAAAAAGATAAATAGAAGCTCTCGGGGAAGCTCCGTATTTGATATAAACGTCAAGCTTTTCCAATCCATAGTCGGAAGGTTTCCTGGTAGCGAATACTATATCGATGATATAATCCCGTATTTTTTCATCGGCGTGAATTTTATAAATAAAATCTCTAAGGGAGTTAAGTTCTTTGATGTCTACTACAGGTTTGGTTACAGGAAGTTCTTCAGCTGTTTGTTGTTTCATTATTCTTTTTTCTTCTTCCTTATTGGGATATGTGATTATAAGTTTTTGTTTGAACCGGTCAACTTGAGCTTCGGGTAGAGGATACGTGCCTTCCTGTTCAATTGGGTTCTGAGTGGCAAGAACCATAAAAGGTTCGGGGAGAAGATAAGTTTCATTTCCAATGGTTACCTGTCTTTCCTGCATCGCTTCAAGTAATGCGCTCTGGACTTTTGGGGGAGCTCTGTTTATCTCGTCGGAAAGTATAAAATTTGCAAAGAGAGGACCTTTCTTAGGGGTAAAGTCACCTGTCTTTTGATTATATATTTGTGTTCCCGTGATATCTGCCGGAAGAAGGTCTGGGGTAAATTGTATTCTCCTGAAACTAGCATTTATCGTTGATGCAAGTGTTTTTATTATGTAAGTTTTGGCAAGACCCGGTACTCCTTCGATAAGGATATGTCCTCTTGTAAGAAGCCCTATTATGATTTTTTCCAAAATTTCTCTTTGTCCTATGATAGATTTGCCTATTTCCGCGAAAAGGTTTTCTATTATAGCGCTTTTCTCCTCTGCTTCTTTATTTAATTTCTGTAAATCTATACTCATTCTACCTCCTTCTCATTTTGTGTATGTATTTGTGGGACGCCACAATTTAATTTCCAGTAAATCGTTGTCAACCCCCATTGCAAAAATCAGGCTTTTTTAAGAATTTTTCTTCAATTATTTTCAATTTATTTTGATGTTTCTTCAAGCGCTTCTCTTATGCCTTTGCTTCTGTAATGATATTTAATTATCCACTTTAAAAAAGGATAAGACAGACTATCTTTATGGGTCATAAGGTAATTTCTTCCCTTTTTTTCTACCCAGTGTCCTGTTCCGAAAACCTTTGTAATGAAATCAACATAACTTTTTTTAAGATGTCGGGCTGCAACATTTTTCCCGTATTTTTGAGAAAATCTCACCGCGTTTTTACCAAACATGTAAGCTTTACTAAAAACAGCCTGTAAACGTTCATCGGTTTCATACCCATCTACATGCCATGCAAGACAACTCTTCCAAGCATAAACAGTCTTAAGTCCGATTTTTTTCAGTCGTCTTCCTAATTCTATATCTTCATATCCCATAGTAACTCCGAAAGACTCATCTAATCCGCCTACTTCTTCTAACCATTTCTTTCTGATAGAAACACTTTGCGTGACAAGACCTACAAGACAAAGACCATCGATTCGAAGATTTGGCTTACCATAATCACGTGGGGTTTTTATATGCCTTACCATTCCCTGAACAATCAATTTATCATCCCTTTCATGAATCTTAAGATGATCTTTTATAAATTTTCTGTCTACAAGTACATCAGAATCAACAAACATTATGATTTCTCCCTTCGCACTTTTTATCCCTCTATTCCTGGAAAATGGTTGTCCCATATTTTTTTTGTTTCTTAGATATAAAAATTGTGGGTTATCAGTCTTACTCATTAATTCTCTGGTTCTATCGGTTGAACCATCATCAACTACTATAACTTCATAATCATCTGCTGTCTGATCCAGCAATTTGTCTATGCAGTGGGTTAGAATAGGTCCGCGGTTATGTGTTACTACTATTATTGATGCTTTCATTTTCTATTGCTTTCTCTATCCCTTTGTTTCTATAATGATAACGGGCTATTCCTTTAAGTATAGCCGCTATCAATCCTATGTTTTTTTTGCTTTCAATAATCATTTTAGAAATATATACCTTTTCTATCCATTTTTTAGTATTCAATAATCGGGAGAAGAAAATAGCTTTTTTCGTTCGTGCATATTTCTCTCCTCTTTTTCCCCATTTTTTTACAAAATAATATGCGGAGGCTCCCTGTTTTGTCCATTTTTCAAAGGTATCCGTAAGGCTTTTTTTCGTCGTTTCCCCGTCAATGTGAAAAGCCTTGCATCTTCTTATTCCGTATACCCATACCAGTCCCAGGTCCATTAATTTTAATCCCACGTCTACGTCTTTATATCCCATTTCAGGTCCAAATTTGTCAAATCCGCCAACAGCTATAAGATATTTTCTCCTTACAGACGCATTTTGTGTTATAAAAGTTCTAAGGCAAAGAGCGTTTGGCAGATAAAACCTGTTCATATTGACTTTTTGAAGATTCTTTACGTGTTTTACCATACCCTGAACAACAATATCTTCTCTTTTTTTATGTATTTCTATATGATCTTCGACAAAGTCCGGAAAGATAACTACATCGGAATCGATGAATATAATTATTTCTCCTTTTGCTTCCCTTACACCCAGATTTCTGGCATAATATGGACCACTACGTTTTTCGAGTCGAATATATCTTAAATTTGTAAAATTGGATTTTTTAATGTATTCCTTTGTTCCGTCAGTAGAACAATCATCAATGAGGATAATTTCGAATTTCTCCGTTGTTTGGTTTGAAAGTTTTGATAGGCAACTTTTCAGTACTGCAAGTCTATTATAGGTTGGAAGAATTACCGCAACTTCAATCTTTTTTCTCATTTTATCTAAATTAACCACAAGATTGCACAGATTTTCACCAGATTGCCCAACCTACCCATATATTTTGATTTATTAAGGTTAAACACAAAACTCATCGTTTCTTCTGGCTGCTGAATTCTCTATTGAAATTCTTCATTCTTGCTTTTCTTTCTCCCGGGAATATATGTACTTTGCAATTTTTTTGGCTCCGCCGGACTCCCCAGTTCTTTGTTTTCCTTTTGCTTTGAGCTTCTCCAAAAGGTCTTTATCCTTAATTATATCTAAAATTTTCCCAGCTATCTTTTTTGGTTCGTACGGAAGTAGTATAAATGCATCCCCCAGCAATTTTTTTTGACCGTTAAGTCTGCTCCTGGTGTTCTGCGCTCCACTTCCGGGGAAAGATATGACCGGGGATTCGAGATAAAGAGACTGTTCGCTTGCAGTTCCGCCCAGACTTATAACAAGGTGTGATTTTTTTACGATATCAACAAAACTACCATAACATAAGTCAATTTTATCTGATAGGTCAGATAAAATTTTTATCATTTTATTTTTGTCAACAGTTTCGGAAAGAGCAACGGCGAAATGCAAATTTTTATTCCCGGCAAGAAGTTCTTCTACCACCTCCAAGATTTTTTCCATATTATTATAGGCTTCTTTTCTTGAGCCTGGGAGTAGACCTATAAGAATTTTCCCTTCGACAGGAGAATAATTGTTTTCTTCTGATAAATCGTCCACCATCGGATTACCGACAAAATCGGCATTAATGCCTTTCTTTTTTAAATCATCTGCGGTGATTTTGTCATGGGTGAAGACCTTTTTTGTTAATTCTCGCATAAAAAATCTTTCAAAAGGTAAATGTGGATATATATAATTGGATTTACATTGTTCGAGAAAATAGGCTTTTTTACGTAAAGAAATATATCCGAGAATCAATAAGGGAAAATCTCCTATAACTATTAAAGTATGAGTCCTTTCTCTGAATATGCGAAGGAGATCTATATAAGAGAAAGGAACATAGAAGAATTTGGTTATATCCGCAAAAAAAAATTTTGCACTTTTCAGCAAAAATCCGCCTGATGAAGGAGGGGGATGTCCACCTATTACTTTGATATTTCTTTTCTCGTATTCCTCTCCTAAAGAAATTAGTGGAAAAGCCCTGATTTTTATCTTTTTATTAGAACTTTTTAGCTCTTTTGCAATCAAAGCACCACTTCTGTCTTCACCGTAGGAATTACTTAATATTGCAACGTTCATTATGTACTCATAATCGTAATTTTGAAGAAAAAGTCAAGGAGTTTTTAATTCGCCACGAAGGCACTAAGACACAAAGATAATAGGACGCAGATTAAAAAAGGATTAACAGGATTTTATTATTTTATTTTAACACCCTAACTTCCCAACCTCCTAACTTCCTAACAGGAATTTAGCAACGGATTAGCACAGTTGCACAGGATTTTTATTTGTGCTTTCTACTAAATCCCAAATCCTAAGATTAAGGCGCAGATTCAAACGGATTTATTGTGCTCCTCTATTCCTCGAACTGCGTAAATCTAGGGTCGTGAGTCCTAAGATATTTCAATCGTTCTTCAAATTAATTGTTCGCTAGAGTGTACGCTTGTTCTATTTTCAAATTTTTCAAAAGGCATATAATTTATTTGATGATCAGTAACTTTTTGGTCCCCATAAACGAACTCGTTTGCATTCGGCAGAAATAGATACCGGAAGGAACACCTTCAGGAATCCACTGCACTGTGTGCCTGCCGGCTTGAAATCTTGCTTCGATTACGGTATCTACCGGCTGACCCAGAACATTTAATACATCAATCGTAACCTTTGAAGATTTCGGAAGTTCAAATTCAATGATTGTTTTATCTCCAAATAGGTTTGGATAATTCAGAAAAGATATCTCCGGAATCTCAGAATCATCCTCGATACCCGTTGATTCATCGGTCAACTCGATAGTACCAAACCCGTCAGCGTTTATCCAGTGATCATTGTATTCCTCTTCAGGAACCCATACAGACCCGAAAAAGTTATCACGTGTTTTAAGCTCTTCCTCAGGGTCATCATTATCACAATATGCTACAGAGAGTCCTATAATTTTATCTTCCGATAAAACCACCCTGGATGCTTCCGGATCACCATTATCATAGCTACTATCGTAGACTGCCAGTGAAAACTCCCATGTGTATTGGTTACCGTCTTTTCTCATTGCGAGCTCCGGAAAATTACCAGCGTAGTTCACGGTATACGTGTTCCCGGCCATATCGCATACGACAAAATCATTGTTAACTTCGCCGTCTTCTGGAGCATCGACCACAATATGATAGGCAAACGCGTTTTCTGTATTTACTCCGCCTATTTCATAATTATGAATACCTCCGGACTTATCTTCATCTATAAAAACCTCTACAATATCATACTGATAATAATCCCCGGGGCCAAATACATAGCCGTCGACGAAAACGTCGTCATTAATCTCAACTACAAAGTATAAAACGTTTTCTGTGGATGACCAGACTAATTTATATTGTCCCGTATAATCATTCGCTCCCACTGAACCGCCCCAGGGAATCCAGACCTGGTCTATTTCCTGCCACTCTACATCTCCCCAACAAGCATCATCGCTTTGCCCGTCGATTGTTGGTATGTTTTCCACATTCGGCGCTTTCACTGTATCATCCTGAACTCTCATCTGCGGAGATCCAGCTATAACAGAAATAGTAAAAAATATAAAAACGAAAAGAACAGTAGCAAATTTAAAATATTGTCGAGTAAACATCTTAACCTCCTTTATTAGGTATGCTTGTAAGATATCTTAATGTCTTTTGAAAATTTTTTAATTATTAAGTACATTTATCTCTTATAGTATTTATAAGTCATTTTGGAATAGTGTCAAGTAGAAAAAAGTTATGTTTACAGTTTATTCTTTTTCAATTGTAACTAAATATACCCAAGAACCCTTAAAAATCTCTAACACATTCCTTGACAAAGGCATATGGATATAATATATTTTTAAAAAAGAAAAAAGATACGGTTACTATATCGATTAATCGGAAATAGAGGAGAATAGTATGATAAATATTAAAGCGTATTTACTTAACCCTAACGCGATTATATTTCTTGGGGTAATTATCAGCGCTATCGGGATATTTTGGAAGGCAAAAAGGTCAAAGACGTTAATTCTTATAGGCGCGCTTATTATTGCTATAGGCGCGTTCTGGTCGGAAGGAAAAGTAAGAAAGCTTGAAATCGAACTAAGAACGAAGAACGAGGAGATTGAAAAAACAAATGATTATATAACAGGTGGAAATGGTTTTTGCCATTTATCCTTGGTTTCTATTAATTCAAGGAATAATACCGCATCGCTGATCGCCATTCCCATGGGAGAATATCCTTTATATGATGTTAGTTTTAAAATCTTCGACGTTAATGAATTTGAAAAAATAACGCAGGAGCAGTCTGCAAAAGGTTCGATTGATATCGATATTGGCAATATTGCTCCGGGGATAACTCAGAAGGTAGGAAGTATTAATCTTGGTTATGAAAATGAGAAGAGGTATAATGTTTTCATTTTCGCACGAAATGGTTTTTGCACGCAGTGGATACGGCTAAAACGTATAGGGGGGGAATGGGTAATGGCTACGAAAGTAACAAGAGGCGAAACCAAACTTTATGAGAAGATAGATGATAGGTTTCCGCAAGACAGATACGGTAACATTGATTGGGATTGAAAGTGTAAAATTAAGCTCTTGGCTTTTAGCTTTTGGCCTTTAGCCGTTTAAAAAACTACAACTACTAAATATTCTATATGTTAAAAAATCGTGGGGTAGGTTTGGGTTTTAAAGCAAAAAGCAAATGGCGAAAAGCAAATAGCGTAATTTAAAAGTGTTCTTTGTGGTTAATATCAGGCGGCTTTGCCGCTTTATGATAACGAGAACTTGTAGCTAAGTAGTTTGTATATTAATTTTGCTGCAAGAAAATCCGGTGCTATATTTTCAGTAGGACAAAGTTCTACAACGTCAAAACCTATTAAATTTTTATTTTTGCAAACTTCATTAAGAAAAGTTATTACCGTATACCAGTCTAAACCACCCGGTTCGGGAGTTCCTGTAGAAGGCATAATCGAAGGGTCAAAAACGTCCAGGTCTATTGATATATAAACGTTTTGATTGAGTTTGCTTATTGCCTCTCCCATCCAGTTTTCAGAACCACAAATATCTTTGGCAAAAAATGTATCATTTTTGTTAATTTTATCTAATTCCGATGAATCCAGGCTTCTTATTCCTATTGAAATAATATTATCAGTTATTTCTTTTACTCTTGCCATTACACACGCGTGGCTGTATTTGTTATCAAGGTATGAGTCTCTCATATCGGAATGTGCATCCAGATTAAGAATAGAGATATTATCATAAATATTATGGTTTGCTTTTATTGCAGGAAGAGAAACCGTGTGTTCACCACCCAGAGTTACGACGAATTTGCCATCCTTTATTAATTCTGTTACTCGATCGTAAACGCATTCTATCATTTCTTCGGAACTAATCGAAAGAATTTCTTCTGAGGTGAATATTCCGTTTTTGTATACTTCCGTATTTGTTTCCAGGTCGTAGAGTTCCATATTCATGGATGCTTCGATTATTGCTCTTGGACCTCTATCCGAACCTTTTATCCAGGAACTTGTTTTGTCAAAAGGCACGGGCAAAACGACTATTTTTGAATTCTCGTAATTTAAGAACTTATCTTCAAGCCCGCCGAAATTATAGGGGATAGATTTAGACATTTAATTTAAGTTATAAAAACTGCCGCAGCAAGGACGGTTGTCCATAGACCGTCTTTATTTCCTTGTGCGGACTGACAAATGTGTCTTGTCTTGAAAATATGCTCGCTTGCCTTGTACACCTGTTTCCTTTCATCCCATGCCTGGTCGGAATCAAAGGGTATACCTAGAGTCGAAGCAAGCATGGTAGCTGCGAGATCTTCAGCGTATTCACCGCTCTTTTTAGCGGTTTCCCCAAAGGCATGATGTTCTGATAAATATCCGTAATTATTTTTTTCTTTGGGGACTGCAATTCCAATAGCGGAAGATACCAGACGGTTAGGTTCGTTGGTAGCATTTCTTGCCATAACAACGAAAGTGATTCCTCCGGCTTTCAACTCTCCGACACCTTTATCCTTCGAAATTTCTTTGCAGTAAGGAGGCAAAATACTGGAAACGTTAACCAGATTACATTTTTCTATACCGGCATTTCTTAAGGCAAGCTCAAAGGAAGCGAGATTATCTTTATGAATACCTACACCCTTGGTAAAAAACACCTTTTTTGGTATCATTTATCAACTCTCCTTTTTATCTAACATAATGCTAAATTTCTTTTCTTTTCTATTTCTCCAGCTGTCCTTGTGGTAAGCATAGCTTGCTAAAAGGGGAAACCCTATCGTTGCTTCGGAAAAAACCATTTGTTCCGAACCTACGTCAACTTTTCCCCATGAATGAGCTTCTTTTAAAGTGGAACCTGACAAACCTCCATCTCTTTCATCGGCCACTGTTATCTGTATTGCGTATTTATGCATATTTACTTCTTTTCCAAGAATATCGGCAGCTACTGTTACATCCTGAGCAAAGTTCTTAGGAACTCCTCCCCCAATCATCACCAGACCTGTTTCTTTAGTATTAACCTTTACCTTAGTAAGCTCAAGGAAATCCTTAGCGGAATCTATTGATACTTTAGGTTTATCTTTAAGTTTCCACTGGTGATAGATTAATCCGAAACCGGCACTTGAATCGGAAAAAGCCGGTACGAATATTGGCAGGTTTTTTTCGTAAGCTATTCGAACTACCGACTCTTTACCTATATTTTTTTCTTGAAGATATTTTCCCATAAACTTAATAAACTCCCGGGAGGAGTAAGGAGCAGCTACAAGATTATCGGCGATTTCCGATATTGTCATATCGCAAATTCTTAAGTGTTCCTCATCAATGTATGTGTCATATATTCTATCGATCATTAATTTCATTAATTCATTATCGTCACTCTGTGGTGTTCCCTGGAAATGTTTAAAACCAAGCGCTTCAAAGAAATCCTGGTCAACTATGATTGCTCCCGTAGAAACAATGATATCAACCATATTATTCTCTACCATATCATATACGATTTTTCGCAGTCCCGCGCTAAAAAGAGAACCGGCAAGACACAATATTATAGAACATTCTTTATCCGATAACATCTTATCGTAAATTTTTGAAGCGTGTGCCAGATTTCTTGCCTGGAAAGCTGTTTTCTCGAACTGCTCAATAATCGGTATAGAATTAAAGCTTTTTATATCTATATGTTTAATTTCGCTTTTTAAGTACTCTTTCTTTTTCATCGCGCTATTTCCTCCGTGAATAAATCATTGTTTTTGCAGTTATATAATAATGCTGCAATATACAAAAAATTACTCAGACGGCAAGAGTTAATAATTAAAGAAAAGAGAGTAGGCAATAGGAGCAGAGGATAGAAAATGGGTGTCAAATTATCTTAGGATTAAAAGAAATACGAGAAGTTGAGCTAAGATTAAGCATTAACAACAAAGCAACGAAGACAAGTAAGGATTAAGAAAAAACACTTACCACTTAATTCCTAATCCTTGAACTACTAACTTGCACTGCTTCTAATCCGATTTCCCGGATGCTTTAAGCTTGACATTTTAAAGGTTTTTGGGTAATTATTATAACATAGGACGGATAATATATGAAAGGGAAAGAAAAGGTTCTAATTAGAGATTATAATAAAAAGGACTTAGAGCGGCTGAAATTTATTGTGCATAACACGATCAAAATGTCTTATACTCGCGTTTATCCGCAAGAAGCGATAGAGTATTTTTTGAACCTTCACTCAAAAGAAAATATGGAGAAAGACATCCCAAAAGGTTCTACTTTCATGCTTGAATTAAAAAGTAAAATTATAGCAAGCGGGTCAATAGTTGAAAATGAAATAAAAAGGGGTTTTGTTTTACCCGAATATCAAGGTAGAGGTTTTGGCAGAAAAATAATGGCAAAGCTAGAGGAAACTGCTCTAAACAGTGGAATTCGAAAGGTCAAATTATGTGCTTCGCTTCCTTCGAAAGATTTCTATCTTGCACTGGGTTATAAGATAATAAAGTTTACTCATATATCTGTGGGGAAGAATAAGAAATTAGAATATTATGATATGGAGAAACATTTAAAGAAAAAAGAGTAAAAAAAATAAATGCATAATGGTTTTTGGGGTTTATCATGTTGGCTCTTCTGTTTTTGCTTAATTCTTTGAGCTTGACAATAAAATAGACTTTATTATTATGAGCATATGCGGAATTCGGATAAATTAGTAGAAGACTTTCTAAAATTTTTCAAAGAAAGGGGACATAAAATAGTAGATTCTTCGCCATTAATTCCTACCGATAAAACACTTCTTTTTACCTCTGCAGGAATGGTCCAGTTTAAGCCTTTATGGTCTGGTGAGATTCCCCTGGAGTTTAAAAGAGCAACAACGGTTCAAAAATGTCTCAGGCTTTCCGATTTAACTGAAGTGGGGAGAACTTTCTGGCACGATACCTTTTTTGAAATGCTTGGAAATTTCTCCTTTGGCGATTATTTTAAAGAGGAAACTATTTCCTGGGGATGGGAATTTCTATCAGAGGTTCTCGGAATTCACGAAGAAAAACTTTTTATATCCGTATATACGGAAGATGATGAAGCCTATAATATATGGAAAGATAAAATTAAAGTCCCTGAAGAGAGAATAATTAGAAGGGAAGATAATTTCTGGGGTCCTGCGGGCGGGAAGGGTCCCTGCGGTCCCGATACGGAAATTTTTTATGATATGGGTAAAAAATTAGGAAAATGTAAATTTGACGGAGAATGCGAAAGGTATATTGAATTGTGGAACCATGTTTTTCCGCAATATAACCATACTGAAGAAGGACGACATCCCCTAAAAAATAAAGGCGTCGATACGGGAATGGGATTAGAGCGGCTCGCAATGGTAATGCAAAAAAAATCTTCCATATTTGAAACAGATTTGTTTTTCCCTATAATTCAGGCAACGGAAGATCTATCCGGAGTAAAATACAAAGACAACGAAAGAATTTTTAACATTATTGCGGATCACACGAGAGCACTTGTTTTTGCTATAAGCGAAGGAGTATATCCCGGCAATACCGGAAGAGGATATGTATTAAGAAGATTGGTTCGCAGGGCTTTAACATCAGCAAGGAAAATAGGCTTGGAAAAACCAATATTGAACAAACTTGTTCCTTCTGTTGTGTCTATAATGAAAAACCGTTATCCTTACCTGAAGGAAAAACTTGAACAAGTTACTCTTATTATTAAATCAGAAGAAGAAAACTTTATGGGTACGCTGGCCTCCGGGATTTCTATCTTAAATGAGATCATTTATGAATGTAAAAGTAAGAAAGTTTCAACTATAGGTGGCGAACAGGCTTTTAAGCTGTATGACACTTATGGCTTTCCCATTACCTTGACAATGGAAATAGCCGAAGAGGAAGGCCTTTTGGTAGACGAAGAAGGATTTAAGAGAGAAATGGAAAAACAGAAGGAGAGGGCACGTCAAAAGCATGAATTTGAAACCGAGAATAAAATTAATTGGAAAATAATAAAAAAATCGCAAGGGAAATTTGTTGGTTACGATAAAGAAGAATCTACAAGTGAAATTTTAGCCTTTAGAAAAACCAAAGGCGACTTTGAAATTATTTTAAGCGAAACACCATTCTACGCCGAACAGGGCGGACAAGTGGGAGATACGGGAATAATTGAAGGAGAAGGATGGAAATTAAAAGTTACAAATACGTTTCCTTCAAAACTCGGTAATGTCCATATAGGAAAACTTGAAGGCAAATTCAAAATTTCTAAAACAAGCGCAAGAATAGACGTTGAAAGAAGAAATGCGATAAGAAAAAATCATACTGCTACTCACCTGCTTCATAAAGTTTTAAAGAAAGTTCTTGGGGACTGGGTGAAACAGGAAGGGTCATTTGTTGCTCCCGATCACTTTCGCTTTGACTTTACTCACCCAAAACCTTTAAAAGAAGAAGAAATAAAATTAATAGAAGAAGGAGTCAATAAAGCAATTACTAAAGGGATGAAAGTCAACACAGAAGTTATTCCTTATAAAGAGGCAATAAAGAAAGGAGCTGTTGCTCTTTTTACAGAGGAATACGGAGAGACCGTTCGTATGATTTCTGTTGATAATTTCTCAAAAGAATTATGCGGTGGGACCCATTTGAACAATACAATTGAAGCCGGTCTTTTTAAAATTACTTCTGAAACAGGTATAGCATCTGGGGTAAGAAGAATAGAAGGTGTTACCGGATTTTCTACATATAACTGGATGAGAGAGACAGAAAATCTAATTCAGGAGATGGAGTTTCTTCTTGATACCGAACGAAGAAGCCTTCCAAGAAGAATCGAAAAAACCATATCTTTGCTTAAGGAGCAAAAGAGAAAAATAGAGCGGATTGAAACACAGACAGCCGAGGCGGGGTTTAAGGAATTATTGGAAAACTCTTCTAAAATTGGTAAATATAATTATGTTGCTGCTCAAATTAACATCAGCAGAGAATCTTTAAGAAAACTTTCCGGAAAACTAAGAAAAAATATGCCGGAGGGGGTGGGTCTTCTTGTGAGTAAAATCGATTCTTCGGTTTTCATAGTATTATTTGTAGGTGAAAAATTACAAGAGAAATTAAATGCCGGCGAATTAATAAGAACAGTTTGCAAAATAGTTAATGGTGGAGGTGGCGGAGATAGGGAAAGGGCAGAAGGCGGAGGAAGTGAAGTTAAAAAAATTCCGGAGATGCTTAAAAACTTTCCCGAAATTCTAAAAAAAGAACTTAAATGAGTATCTATCAGAAAATTCTTTCAAAAAAAGAAAATAACGAAAAAATGATGGCAGCGCTTCTTGATCCCGATACGGAGAATTTTGACGGGCTTGAGAAAAAAATTGAATTAATAGAAGAAAGCGAAATTGATTTTATTTTGGTAGGCGGTAGCACTACATGGAACAATAACTTCGAAAGGTTTACCCGGAGAGTGAAATCTCTATCCTCCCAACCTGTTGTTATCTTTCCGGGTTCAGCCGAACAGATTTCCCCTTTCGCGGATGCAATACTTTTTCTTTCTCTTTTAAGCGGAAGAAATCCCCAGTATCTTATAGAAGAACAAATTAAGGCAGCGCCTATTTTGATGGAGATGGATGTGGAAGTAATCCCTACCGGTTATATTTTAATTGACGGAGGAAGGAAAACCACTGTGGAATTTGTATCGGGAACAAAACCGATACTTCAGGATAATGTAGAAAAGATAACAAATACTGCGTATGCAGCACAGCTTCTTGGAATGAAGATGGTATATCTGGAATGTGGCAGCGGAGCAAGATTTTCTGTTAAAGAAGAAATTATAAAGAGAGTTAAAGCCGCAATAGATATTCCTCTTGTAGTCGGAGGAGGAATTAAAAACAGAAAAGAAGTTGAAAGTAAACATAAAGCAGGTGCAGATATTGTGATAGTGGGGAATGCGCTCGAAAATGACCCGTCAATCTTACTCAAAAAGAAATAGAATATCTAGACCTTCAATAATTAAAGGGCTCAAAATATTCCTTGCCCTTTCTATAATAACTTATACGTTGCTATTGGTTTTTACAGCGACGAAGGGAACCTGGGATGCGTTTAAAGAAATAAATATTATTTATCTCCCGATAGTTCTTATCTTACTTTCTTTATATCTTGTTTTTGAGTCTTTCAGGATAAGGCTTATTGCCAAGGCAATTTCCGGGAAATGGATCCCCTTTGGGCGTTGTTCCCAGGTAATATTTTGCGGAGCTTTTCTTTCTGCGGTTACTCCCTTTCAGGCAGGCGGTGCGCCCCTGCAGGTTTATGTTCTTAATAAAGCCGGATTAAAAGTTAGCAGCGCATTGCTACTCCTTTTATTCAGGGCTCTTTTTTATCTTTCCGGTATGTTGGTATTCCTTCCTTTTATAATGCCTTTTTTTAGAACCGAATACTCCGGTAGATCAATGCAAATTTTATCTCGATATTCTATATTCGCGTATCTTTTTCTTTTTAGTCTGTTATTCTTAGTTCTTTTTATGCCGAAGTTTCTAAAAAAGATAATTTATTCTTCAACTTTCAGGAGGGGTAAAAAAACGCGGGCAACGGGAACAATATTTCGTATTTTAAGAGAGATAAAAAGAAGCAGGAACGAATTATTTGATTTCATAAAGAACAAAAAATTATATGCTTTAGCTATTATTATTACAACAATTATTGTTTATATCCCAAACTACTCTATAGCTTACTTTATACTGAAGGGGCTTTCGATAAACGTTCCTTACTTGGATACTATATTCCGGCAGGTTTTCTTACTTTTTGCCGCTTTCTTTTTCCCTACTCCCGGTGCAGAAGGTATAATCGAAGGGGGTTTTGCGGTCTTGTTTTATTCTTCGGTTCCGCAATACCTTATTGGTATGTTTGCGATTTTATGGAGGTTTGTGACCTATCATTTAGTTGTTATAGTAGGCGGTATTTTAACGTTAAGGGTATTGAATCTTACAGAAATAATTAGAGAAAAAGAAAATTAAATATTAAAAATTAAAAAGCAAAATGACAAATAAAAATGTAAAAATTTAAAAAGATAGGGCACTGATTTACGCAGATTAAAAAAATTCTTTTGTTTGTTGTTTTTTTAGAAATATATTTTTGAACTTTGATTTGTATTTTTACATTTTGATATTTGATTTTTACATTACGGTGGCTTTGTCATGCTGTTTTTTCTGTGAACTTTACGATTATTAATGTAAGAGCGTTGAGGATTCTTTAGAGGGCACGTAGGACTCTAACTACTTTCCCGACTACCTGAACTTCTGATTTATGATAGACCTGAATATCATATTCGGCATTTGAAGGTATTAATATAACAGTGCTTCCCACCTTTTCGATTTTTTTAAGGGTTAGTTCTCCTTTGATTTCTTTGTCGTAAAAGATTGCAACGACATAAATATTTTTAATATGAGGATCAACAACAGAGATATCTACCACAACCCAGTCGCCTTTTAATATACCTGCGTTTTTCATGCTGTCACTTTCGACTTTTATAAGCATAAAATCGGCACCTGTTGGCAAAATTTCTTTAATATTTATATTTTTACTAATATTTTTAGATGCCAGAACAGCCGTACCGGAGAATATCCCTTCAACATAAGGATAGGTTATTTTATCAGGTTTTTCTTCAAATAAAAGACTCGGAGATATTCCAAGTACCTTACACACTTTATCAACTTTAGTAGAGGGGATCCCATATTTACCCTTTTCCCATGCCTGGATTGTTGTCCAGTGTAACCCAAGTTTTTCAGACATTTTCTTAAGAGTCCAACCTTTATTTTTGCGAAACTTTCTTAACTTTTTTCCTATTTTTTCTGTTTGTTTCAATGGTTTTCCCTTCTTTTATTATGTTTCTATTACCAATTTTGCTTTTTCCTCTATAATAATATAACAATAAGTTTCAATTTTGCAATGTCTCAATCACTAAATTTCGCTATTTTTAGTTATTATTGATACTCTTCTGTTTTTGTTTTTTTTGAGCCAAATTCCCGGGTAATATAAAAAAGAGGTCCATACCTGTTAGAATATGTTAAACAAAAATCAAATTTTGCAATTTTAACGCCCATTCCAGCTCCAAAAACTAAATGATATTCATCTGTTTCTCCCCAAGGATAGGGAGGAAGCGAGTCCTGTATGGGAAGTACTATATATTCTTGCATTGAAACACCTGTCAGTCCGATTAAAATAAAATTCTTTAAATACTTCCTGGCTGTGAATTGAGCTGCCACTTCGTTTCTCTCTCTATATTCGGCGAAGAATTCATCGGGGTAGTCTCCCGGGTTACCCCAATTGTAAAAAGGAATATCGTAATGCCAAGGGGCATTTCCGGTCATAGACATTGTGAGTTTAGTTCCGATATCTAAAGTAGGATTAATTGTTTTCCCGAAATCTAAAGAAAAAGTCAATGCATCATTATATCCATGGTAGCCTCCAACTCCACCCCCAAAGAAGTACTGAAAAAATATCAGAATTATCATTATATCGTATCTCCTTTGCTTTTATATCTTTTAAAAATTTTCATTATTTCAAACACAGCAAGAAATACGCCCATTGCTCCTAAAACATACAGCCAATCGATTGCTTTTAGAGCCGCAAAAGACAAAAAGTTGCTGATAAAAGGTCCGTAAATACTTATAAGAACGAGTCCTATTGAAGCTATTATAGACAGGAGTAATATTTTATTACTTAAGAAATTCCGATTAAAAATCGAAGAAAGTTCATATCTCCTTGACATAACGTTTGCAAACTGGCAGTAAGCAATCGTTAGAAAACTTATCGTTGTTGCCCTGGCATACAGAATAGTATTCTCATTTCCTATGGTAAGCGTTATTCCTTCTCTCAACATAAAGAGCGAGAAATTAGCAAAAGCAAGAGAACCTATTAGAACTCCCAGTAGGGCTACCTCGATAGAAGTTTTTTTGTTTAGTATATGTTCTTCCTGTTTTCTGGGAGGGGTATTCATAAGGTCTTTTGGCGGAGGATCGTAGGTTAAGAATGTCAGAGGCATAATTTCGGCAAGCAGATCAATTGCCAGAATCTGGATGGCAAGTATAGGGATAGACCAATTCCATAAAGCAACGCTTGCAAGTCCCAGAAGAACAATAACAAGCTCTGCCCCATTTGTGGTCATAGAAGCCAGTACGGTTTTCTTAAGATTGCTGTAAATGGTTCTACCTTCTTTTACTGCCTGGACAAGTGTAGGAAAACTATCATCCAGGAGTACAAGTTCGGAAGCTTCCTTCGCCACATCTGTTCCCGTTTCTCCCATTGCTACACCGATATCTGCCTTCTTTAAAGCCGGAGCATCATTGACTCCGTCTCCGGTTACTGCCACTACTTCTCCATTTTCCTCAAGAAGTTTTACAATGCGAAGTTTGTCTTTGGGATCTACACGAGAGAAAATCAAGAATTTGTTCTTCATCATAATTGCTGATAGGTCTTCGTCACTAATCTTATCAAGTTCTTGCTTGCTTATTACCAGAGGTTTTCCCCCTTTCTCCGAGAGCCCGATTTCTTCTCCAATTGCCTGTGCCGTTATGGAATGATCCCCTGTCATAATAAAAATCTTAATTTTTGCGTTTTGACAGTTTTTTACAGCTTCTCCCACCCCTTCTTTAGGAGGATCCATCATACCTGCCAGGCCAAGGAAAATAACGTCTTTTTCAACTTCTTTCACAATATAATCCCTTCCGTCCTTTTCCAGGGGTCGATATGCAATGGAAAGTACTCTTAAGGCATTTTTTGAGTACTCTTCATTTAATCTTCTTATTTCCTCTCTGTCCTTTTCCTCCATAGGTTTGATTTTACCGTCTTTGTATATATATTTACTGATAGATAAAATGCTATCAGTTGCCCCTTTCATAGTAAGGACTTTTTTATCTTCAAATTGTCTGATCGAGCTCATTCTCTTTCGCTCAGAATCAAAAGGAAATTCGTGTAGCTCGGGGTTTTCCTCGTCTTCTTTTGGAGAACGGGTACCCAGTTTTGTGGATAGCGTAATAAGAGCTGCTTCGGTTGGATCTCCCAGCGGATACCACTGATTATGTTTCTTATCCGGGGCATGAATTTCAGCGTTGGAAGCCATAGTGGCGGCATCCATCATAATTTCAATTTCATCTATTTGTTTTTCTGAAAGTTCTTTTCCTGTTTCATCAAGTATTTTTCCCTCAGGTTTATATCCTATTCCCGTTACTTTAAATTCTTTTCCGTTAAACCAAATAACCTTAACTGTCATTTCGTTCTTGGTGAGAGTACCGGTTTTATCGGTTGCGATTACGGTTGTAGAACCCAATGTTTCTACGGAAGAAAGGGTTTTTACTACTGCTTGCTTGCTTGCGAGTCTGTTGCTGGCTGTTGAGAGAGCCACTGTAACCTGGGCAGGTAATGCTTGAGGCACGGCGGCGACTGCAATACCGAGAGCGTACATCATGCTGGTGAAAAAATTAAACCCCTGGGTTAAAGATATAAAGAATAGTGCTGCACTAATTACGACTACAATTGCCGTAAGGCGATTTCCTAGAACTCCCAGTTCTTTTTCAAGAGGAGATTTTGTGTCCTGGGTTTCTTCAGTCATAGAAGCTATTTTACCCAACTCGGTTTTCATCCCGGTTTTTACAACAATTCCCCGTGTATTTCCAGAGGCAACCGTTGTTCCCACATATACCATATTATCCCTGTCTGCCAGGGGACAGTCTTCCTTTATGGCGTTACTGTGTTTGTCCTGCGGCATCGATTCGCCCGTTAAAGAGAAATCGTTTGTACGTAAATTAAAAGATTCCATAATACGAATATCAGCAGGAACTTTGTCTCCTGCTTCTATCTGTATTATATCTCCGGGTACTAATTCTTCTTGCGGAACTTCTGCCAGTTCTCCTTCTACAAGTTTCTTTGCCGGAGATTTAATTAAAGCTTTAAGACGTTCTAAGATTTTTTCCGCTTTGTACTGCTGAGCAAAGCCGATTATAGCGTTAATAATAACGATTACAAACATTATTGTCCCATCGCGGGTGTTGCCGATAGAGAATGAAATAATACCGGCAATTATAAGAATTATTACCAGAGTTTCTCTTAGCTGGGATAGAAATATCAGACACTTTGGCGCGGCGCCTTTTGTTTCCAGTTCGTTTTTGCCGTACTCCTCAAGTCTTCTTTTAGATTCTTCAACGGATAAGCCTTTTTCGTTAGTACCAAGTGTCTCAAGAGTTTCTTTAACGGTCATCCGGTAATAATTTTTTCCGGGCATTTATTACCTCCCAGGATTTTGCTCTAATAACACGGGTATAAAAATACTATTCGGATTATATAATAACCTTGTACAAAAACAAGTCTCGGGTGGAAATCCTGGGATAAAAATATATTTCATTACTTTGATAGCAAAAACCGCGCGTTTGCTCACGCGGTTTATTGATAAAAATGGATTGTTAGAAAGGATAGAATTAAAAGAAGATCCTTCCGCAGGTTAACAGAAGTTTACGTTTTTTTCTTCTTATGTCTATTAGCTCTTCTTTTCTTTTTTCTTTTATGTTTTTTTATTTTCTTTAATTTTCTTTTTCTTCCGCTTGGCATAATCTTTTTCCTTTTTACCTCCTTTTGTCTTTATCTTGAGAATGACAAGAAGTTAAACAAAATTAGAGTTCTGTCAACCCTTTACGATAAAATCACTAACTATGTTTTTAACCACGAAAAATATTATTTTCACCGCAAAGGCTCGGAGAACACAAAGTCCAACCCGTAAAAACTCTTTTAACCACCAAATACACAAATAACACGAAACCCCAAAATGCCCTAAATTTTTTAACATGTAGAACATGTAGTGATTGTGTTTTTTATTTTTCCAATTAACGTTCCAACCTCTCCCAACACAAGAGCGAAAAACCCTTGACAAATTATCGAAAAATCGTAGAATAATAGTCAAGATTATATATTTTTATAAAATTTTATTTTACCATTAGAAGCTAAGTTTAAAGGGGTGTACGTAATGCATGAATTTGCAGAGTTTCGTCAGAAAGTTGTTAACTGGGAAAAAGAGAGTTCTGACCGAAAAAATACTGCTGATGAGTTGCATAAGAGGTTTGAAACTCTAAAAGAAACAATAGGGGATTCTCTTCCCGCTGTTGAAAGATATGTGGAACGGATAGACAATCATATCAGCAACCATCAAAAAAAAGTAGCAACACTTAGTGAAGCTGTAGCCGAATATATGGAACTTAACCTTAAAGATAAGTTGGTTTTAGGAGCTGCCAGCAAATTACACGATGTGGGGAAAGTATGCGTACCTTCAGAAATACTGAACAAGCCCGGGAGTTTAACCAAATTAGAGTATGACATTACGCAATTTCATTCGTATATTGGTTACAAAATAATAGCAAAAATTGGAGTCATGAAAGAAGCGGCAAAAATTGTTCTTCAGCATCACGAAAGAATTGATGGTTCCGGTTATCCCGCAGGACTTAAAGGAAACGAAATTGATATAGGGGCAAAAATCCTTGCGGTAGCAGATGTTCTGGAGGCGATGACCTCGTCGCAGCCTTATAGATTTTCTCACGACCTAAAAAAGACCCTGGAAGAAATTTCAAAGGGTAAAGGCATCCAATACGACCCTGATGTTGTTGATGCCTGTATAGAACTCTTTGGGGAAAAAAATAAAAATTTTTAAAGACTTAACTATCTTTTCTTACTCCCCATCCCATCCAGCAAGTCGTGCCCAGAGCCACCACGCAGCGTATGCTTTCTGGTTCGCGTTTAAAGGTATAGAATGCGCTGCACTACAGTCATACCAATCAACTCCCAGGTCGTGCTCAGCCTGCCATTCAAGAGCCCAGTTCCCTAAAGGATTTGCACTGTCTGCAACAGAAGAAAAATAATTACAATTGTCGTGTACAAATTCATAATACTCACCGTCAGGGTCATATCTGTCAAAATCCGCAAAATCAAAAAGCCATCTATTGTTATTTTGACAATACGCCCGTATCGAGTCATTTGCCGCCTTATTGTTTGCGTCATCGTGTATATCGACATGTCCCGTCATATATATAAAGGTTACATTGGGATAATCTGTTTCCAACTGCGTCATCGGTCCAAGGTATTCATCCCAGAGAACCCCTGAAGAATATCTGCTGCTTACTTGACCACACCAGGACCACATAATCACATTAATATCCGAATTTGCCGGGTTGTCCAGATATTCTCTGGTTTCATTAACCCATTGAGGAAAATATCCAACATCTCCAGCCATTGCATAGTCATGCAGGTCAAGAGCTCCTCCGGTTCCGCCGTTATTCCATGCAAAGATGTTATCCGGTAAGTTGAGACCCTTCCCACCGTTATTTGCAAAGTCAACAAGCCCTGCCATGCCTTCAGTTACTATTTGTCTGCCATGAGAAGTATGCCCATAAGCTATATGAAGAGTATTCTTTGCTTCTTTAATCCAGTTTTGCGGTATTTGGGTTATGCCAACACAGTGATAATCGATTGTTGAACCTGAAAAATCAAAGTCATCCTCTTCATCACAAGAAGAACCAGCCATTAAAACAAAAATCGTTATAGTATAGGCAAAAAATGCTATTTTTTTCATTTTTTCCTCCTGTGTTTATAGTGAATATATATAATTGTAATAATTATTTCGGTAGTTGTCAAGGATGTTTTGGGGAAAGTTTAATTACTCTCGATAAGATGGGAACACATACTTATGAATTTAACAACACCAGGGAAAAAAGAAAAGATATTGTTTCATATATTGATACAGAAAGCGCGGTGTGTGTTCTTGTGTTTTCTAACGTCGATAAAAAGAAGAATGAAAAATTTATTGAAGATTATAAAGTACCTTTCGTAAAATCTTTTAAATATTTAGGCAACAACCCGGAAAAAGCTAAAAACCTATTCGAAACATTAACGGAGAAGGAAAATAAACAACTCTAACCACAACTAAACTAAAAATTTAACCACAAGATTACCCAATCCCTCCACCTATAAACTCTGATTTAGTATAGATTTGCACAAGATTTTTTTAATCTGAAACCTTGGACCAGATACCTGGGACCTATTATTCGTCTCCAAATTGATAGGTACAATGAGGACAGACTTTTGCATTTATCCAGATAAACTCTCCGCATTGCGGACATCTTTTCTTATCGAAAGCCTTGGGAGATTTCCGCATATCATTAACATAATTTTTTATCTCATGCGGATCACTGACGCCTTCGAACGTAACTTCCACCCCACCCGTACCTGCAGATGCAAAAGATACACTGCCAATTCCAAAAAGTCTTTGTCCTACACGCTGCGTTACTCCAACTTCCCTTATATCCGTTATTCTTATTTCGCTTTCATTTCTTGCAATGAGACCGTTTCTGCTACGAACACAATCTTTTGTTACTGTGTATGTGAGTGACAATCTCCTGAATGGAACTCTCAGGAGAATAACAATCCCAAGTACTACTGCAACAAGCGGCCATAATTTAATTTCCTTAACAAACATCACAATAGCAACCACAATAAAAATCAAGGAAAAAAAGAATTGACCGATATAATTAAGCCAGGAAGGATGAAGATTGGCTCCCATTAAATCTATATCTTGATCTTCAACACCCATTACTACCTCCTTTAATGTAAAAAATTTACGAAACAAATGGGGGAAGTCAAGGGGGAGAGCATGGGGATTACCCTCTTGACTTATCGTTACCTAATTCATATATTTTAAGAAATGATATCGGAGGGGAAACAATGAATATAGGATTTATCAAAAAACTAATAAGCATAGTAGAAAAAGGCAATATAGAGGAAATCGAATTCCAGCGTTTCTGGACCAGAATAAGAATATCAAAAAATAAAAGTCAAAAAGGATCAGCCCCGAAAGTATCAGTAACGAACTTAAAAAAGGAAGGAATAGAAGACCTAAGTACTACAGCAGAAGTCACAACAGAAGGAGAAACCGATCTACAAATTATCAAATCTCCAATGGTAGGAACTTTTTATCGAGCACCGTCTCCCGATGCTCCTCCCTATATCGACATAGGGGATAGAATCAAGAAAGGAGACGTGATTTGCATTATTGAAGCAATGAAAATAATGAACGAAATCGAATCCGATATAAGAGGGGAAATTGCAGAAGTCTTAGTCTCTAATAAAGACCCTGTTGAATATAACCAACCTTTATTCACGGTTAGGAAATCATAAACTATGGATATTAAACCAATTTTGAAGAAAATGATGGAAACCGATGCTTCCGACCTTCATTTGAAGGTGGGAACGCCTCCAATTCTCAGGATAAACGGGGAGCTTGCTCCCTTAGAGATGAACAAATTGAGTAAAGAAGACGTAAGAATAGCCGCCTCTTCTCTCATGACAAAAAAACAGCAGGAAACATTTTTAAAAGAGAAGGAAGCGGACTTCGGTATCGGGATTCCCGGTGTTTCCAGATTTAGAGTAAACATATACATTCAAAGAGGCAGTATAGCTCTTGCCATAAGACCTATATCCAGGGAAATAAAAACCATTGAAGAGCTCAACCTTCCTTCTGTACTCAATGACTTAGCATTCGCGACAAGAGGTCTTGTTTTAGTAACGGGAACAACAGGTTCGGGAAAATCAACTACCTTGGCTTCGATGATTGACTATATCAACAGAAATAAAAGAAAGCACATTATTACTATCGAAGACCCCATAGAATTTCTGCTTACGGACAAAAAATCTATTATCTCACAAAGAGAAATCGGGACTGATACGAAAAGCTTTGCTAATTCTCTAAGATACATTCTCCGTCAGGACCCCGATATTATAATGATCGGAGAAATAAGAGACGCCGAAACGATGGAAACGGCAATAAAAGCAGCAGATACAGGGCATCTGGTCTTTTCAACTCTTCACACTTTAAATGCACCGGAAACAATAAACAGAATAATAACTTTTTTCCCTCCTTATCAACATCATCACATCAGAACTTTGCTGACCAGTGTATTAAAAGGAATAATTTCCCTCCGTTTACTCCCTAAAATGGACGGCACAGGACGTATCCCCGCCACGGAAGTTCTCGTTTCCACCTCAACAATAAGAGAATATCTGTTAGACGAGGAAAAAATAATGGCAATCTTAGACGCTATAAGGGAAGGGGAAAAATACAAAATGCACTCTTTCGACCAGAGTGTAATGACCCTGTATAAAGATAGAGTGGTTGACCTTGAAGCTGCCCTTGAAAATGTCAACAATCCGGACGAATTTAAGATGAGGCTTAAAGGTATCGAACAATCGGCTAAACGCTGGTAACAGAATGAAAAAAATCCTTATTGCGAACCGGGGAGAAATAGCTCTCCGGATAATACGAGCATCCAAAGACTTAGGACTCAAAACCGTAGCAGTATTCTCGGAAGTTGATAGGGATTCTCTACCTGTAAATTTTGCGGACGAATCGGTCTGTATAGGAAAAGCTCCTCCTTCCGAAAGTTATCTTAATATACCTCGTATTATTGCGGCTGCAGAAATTACAGGCTCGGATGCCATTCATCCTGGATACGGGTTTCTCGCAGAAAATCCTTCGTTTGCAGAAGCGTGCGAAGACAATCATTTTATTTTTATTGGACCCTCTTCTGAAGTTATAAAAAAGATGGGAGATAAAGCGGAAGCAAAAAAAATTATGGAAGAGGCTGGGGTACCTGTAATCCCCGGAAGTAAAGGGACTGTCGAGAACGAAGAAGAATCTCTTAAAATCGCAAACAAAATCGGTTATCCGGTATTTGTAAAAGCAGTTGCTGGAGGTGGCGGAAGAGGAATGCGGCTAGCAAACAACGATCTTGAGCTTAAGACCGGTTTCGTAATGGCACAATCAGAATCTCAGGCTACATTTGGAGACAATAGATTATACGTCGAGAAAGCCATTGAAAATCCTCGCCATATAGAAATACAACTTCTCGCCGATTCTTCCGGAAACGTTATCCACCTGGGAGAAAGAGAATGCTCTATTCAGAGAAGACATCAAAAATTAGTTGAAGAAGCCCCCTCACCCGCAGTGGATCAAAAACTTCGGGAGAAAATGGGAGAAACAGCTAAGAAAGGCGTAAAGAAATTAGGTTATAGGTCTGCAGGAACGATTGAATTCATAGTTGACGAAAAAGGTAGTTTTTACTTTATGGAAATGAACACGCGCATACAAGTTGAACATCCGATAACAGAAGTGACAACAGGGATCGATATCGTAGTGGAACAGATTAAAATAGCAAACGGATCCTCACTTCAGCTACCGGAGCAAAACGAAATAAAAATAAAAGGACATGCAATAGAAGTTCGTATCAATGCCGAAGATCCATCCGCGGGATTCACACCAAGACCAGGAACAATACATGCCCTACATCTACCAGGAGGAGCAGGAATACGAATAGACTCTCATATTTATCAGGGCTATAAGATTCCCCCCAATTACGATTCGCTTCTTCTGAAATTAATTGCTTACGGAGAAGACAGAGAGCAAAGCAGAATAAGAATGCTTAGAGCTCTAGACGAATTTGTGATAAGGGGCGTTCCAACAACCATACCTTTGCATAAAGAGATTTTAAATCATCCGGATTTTATTGAAGGAAAAATAAACACAAACTTTCTGAAGAGACTGGGATATTAGAATTAAAACATGGCTGTAATCAAATATGCGTCTAGAGAAATTGTCTGTAAAATCGTTTATTATGGACCAGGGAGGGCAGGAAAAACCACCAATGTTAAATATATTTTTTCCAGAATACCGGAAAAAAGAAAATCGGATATCGTCTCAATGGCAACCAAACAAGATAGAACTCTCTTCTTTGATTTTATGCCCGTAGAATTAGGATCTTTTAAAGGATTCCACACAAGACTCCAGATATATACTGTTCCTGGCCAGGTAATTTACGATTCTACCAGAAAACTGGTTTTAAAGGGAGCAGATGGAGTTGTTTTTGTGGCGGATTCTCTTAGAAGCAGAGCTGAAGATAACATCTGGAGCTGGGAAAACCTGATTGAAAATTTGGAAAATAACAACCTTAGACTTGAAGACGTTCCAATTATTATAGAATACAATAAAAGAGATTTAGACGATATTATCCCTATAGAAGAGTTAGATAGAGACTTGAATCCGGATCACTATCCTTCCTTCCCTTCCACAGCAACTACGGGAGAAGGTATTATTGAAGTTTTTAAGGTTATCGGTACAGAAGTATTAAAACAGGTAAAAACTAAATTAGGAAATTAATTTGGATAAAATAATTTATTCAAAGTTTAATGTAGAAGTTGTTAAAGCCATAAAGAAAGCTCTTTCTTCAGGAGAAGTCAATCCTCTTCTCATATATGGACCATCCGGTTCAGGAAAAAGCTTTCTGGTTCAAAATATGAAGGAAGAATTTACAGGCATCTCGGAACTTATTAATGCAGAAGAAATAGATTCTTCTCTTTTAAAACAATACTTAAATAACGATCTTATAATTATTGAAAATCTCCAATTGCTAAACCCTTCAAAGATTTCAACCGACACTCTATTTGACATACTCGAACATTACACAAAAACAAGTTATAAAAAAATAATACTAACAGCCGACCGGCATCCAAAAGGAATAAACCTTCCAAACAGAATTTTTTCCCGGATCGAGAGCGGAGTTATCCTTTCAATAAAAAAGTTTGATTCTGTTTCAAAAAGAAGGGTTTTAGAAATACTTGGCAAAGGATTATCCGAAAACCTTTTAAAGAAACTCGAGAAGTTAGATATAAAAACGATGAGTCAGGCAATCGGAGCCATCAAAAAAGCGCGAGTACTTGGATATGTTCCTGACGAAAAAGATCGATTAGAAGAAAAAGAAAAAAGGGAAAAGCAAGAGGAAAAGAAAAAGGAAGAAGCAAAGAAACAAGCCGGCGAATTCGAAAAGTTCATTCAAGACGTAAAAAGTGGGTTCCCGGAAAAATTTGCTGGAACAGAAAGGGCAGAAACCCTTCGGGAGGAATATCGCGCCAAGATGTTTGTCTGGAAAATGAAAGGGTTTAATACAGACAGAATCAAAAAAGTAATAAACAAGAATTTGGATTTGTTAACCGGAGAATTCGTATCTTACACAACAGATATACAAAGACTTATAGAACTACAAAAAAGATACGGTATGCTGGCTACAGACAATTTGGTAAAAAATTCAATAATATCTAAAGAAGAAAACAAGGAGATCGAAGACGCTCTTTTCAATCCGGACAAAGTTGAATGGCTTGCAAAAACGATCAGCAAATTGGAAGAAGAGGAAGACAAACTGGCAGAAAAAGCTCGCAGGAAACTTGAAGTTACAGCAAAAAAACTAATACCTGAAAAAGAAATTTCAAAGGAAAAAATAAATATTTTGAATAAATCATTAACAATGGACTTACATGACAAAAGCTTCAGGCTGATAGAGGATTTTTAAAATGCCTATAAAAGGTTCTCTTTCCGATCTCTCAATCACTGACATCCTTCAGATGTTACAAATAGGCAGTAAGACAGGAGAACTGGCAATAACCAATGAAGAAAATCTGATTTATCTTTCCCTGAGCAAAGGGGAACTTTCTCATATTCACTGGATGAACAGAAAAAACCGGCTGGGCTCCATACTTGTAGAAAATGGGGTCATCGACGGAAAAGACCTGAGGGAAGCTTTAGATCTACAGCAAGAAAGAGAAAATACACATTTGGGAGAACTTCTCCTGGAACTCGAATTAATAGATAAAAAAACCTTAACAAAATATATCAAGAAACAAATGAGAGATGCAATAATAGAGTTATCCGGATGGTTAAAAGGACATTTTGTCTTCGAATCAAGAGAACCTTATGAGCCGGAAGGGCTACCTGTTTCAATCAAAATAAACGATGTTTTACTCGAATCCGCAGCCCTTAAAGATGAACTAGCTGCATCCGCTCTTCCCGACAAAGACTCCATACTAATAATTGCTCCTGATTGGAGCGATGCTTCGAAGTTAACGGACGAAGAACAGATGATTCTAAATAAAGTCGACGGAGAAAAAACTTTATCGTCGCTACTTAATACGCTTCCGATAGAAGAATTTAAAGCGCTCAAACTCCTTTCCGAACTCTTAAAAAAAGGAGCCTTAAAAGAACTCGAAATAAAAAGGGAAACACTGGTAAAAGACAAAGAGAGAATAGATGAACACAGAAATCTGGGAATTGCTTTTGTAAAAATCGGAATGCTAAATGAAGCTCTTCGGGAATTTCACAGGATACTCGAACTAAAACCTAACGACCCTGAAGCGCTTTTCTACAAAGGAATCATTTGCTTCAAGATGGACGATCTTGAAGAATCGGAAAAATGCTTTAAAGATAGCCTTAATATCGTCAAACGAACGTCAATTTTGAACAACATTTATGTGGTAAACGAACTAAAAGGTAATACTGAAAAAGCCCTGGATTATCTATCAAAAGCTCTAAAAAAAGAAGAAGATAACGAAAAAATTCTCTTGAACAAAGCAATTATTTTTCTGAAAATGAAAAAAGACGCAGAGGCTTTAAATCTTTTAGATAACATTAAAGCAAAGACCGCATATACGGAATTCTACTATTCTTATATTATGGCAAAAAAAGGGGAAATCAAAGATGCAATAAACCGTTTAGAAGAAGGGCTGTCTTTGGCTCCTGAGTTTGGAGAATATTTCTATAATCTCGGGAAATTATACGAAACTTTTGGAGAGGAAAAGAAAGCCACAGAGATGTATCAACAAGGCCTAAAATCAGATCCCGAGTGCGTCATACTCTCAAAAGCCTTAATAGATTACTATTATAAAACCAAACTCTTTGATCTTTGTGAAGTTAGAATTGAAACTCTTATATCCACAGGCATTAGGGACTGGGACTTATTCTTTAAAAAAGGCAATATTCTTTTTCAGAGAGGAATAACAAAAGAAGCAGTAGAATTATGGGAGAAAGCTTTGGAATTAAATCCTGACAATAACCTTATAAAAAGAACTATAGAGCTGGCAAAAGGACATGAAGAAATTTGAGGAGGACGACTTCGGGAAAGTCGTCACAGTAATAAAAAATTTCATGGATTTCCATCCTGAAAATTATAAGGTAAAGCCTTTAGTAAGAAGAGTTCTCTCCAGAATGAGAAAAGTAGGTGTCAATGATTATAACGATTATGCCGAATTGTTAAAAAGAAGCAAAGAAGAAAAGGCTAAACTTAAAAATGCGCTTACCATAAATCTTACGAGTTTCTTCAGAAACAAAACCGTTTTTGACACCTTAAAAACCGAAATCCTTCCATATATGAAAGACCCTGCAATATGGAGTGCCGGTTGCGCTAACGGCGCCGAACCTTACGCAATTGCAATTCTATGCAAGGAACTTAATCTGGATTATTCGATCCTCGGAACAGACATAGATAAAGAATCAATAAAGGAAGCCTGTAAAGGCATCTATGACGCTGCCGCTTTAACCGGCATGGCGTCTCATTATAAGCTTAAATACTTTGAAAAAGTAGAAGTAGGATATCGGCTGACCCGGGAGATTAAAAATTCGGTAGAATTTAAGAATCTCGACTTAAAGGATGTAAACTATAAAAACAAATTTGATTTAATTGTTTGTAGAAACGTGCTTATATATTTAAACAAAGAATTCCAGGAAAAAATCTTAAAATCTTTTTCTGCGGCTTTAAAGGAGAATGGATTTCTTGTGCTTGGCAAAGTCGAATCCATACCCAACAGCACAAGGAAGCTCTTCAAACCAATAAATATAAGAGATAGAATCTATGCAAAAAACTAATGAAATAATAGTCGAAACAGGCAGTCTTAAAATTTCCAACGGCTCTGCTGCTCTTATAACAAGAGCGCTCGGATCTTGCGTCGCTATAACTCTCTACGATAAGACACAAAGATTAGGAGGCATGGTACATTTTATTTTACCTGAAAACCCAGGGGGAAAGAAAAAGGAGAAATATGCCGATACGGGAATTCAACTCCTTTTAGAAAAGATGATAGAGTCAAATGCAAAAAAGAAAGACCTCACGGCAAAGATGATCGGTGGGGCAATAATGTTTGAAGATTTTATGGATGATGTTGAAAATTCCATTGGAAACAGAAATGTCATAAAAGGGAAAGAAATTTTAAAAAATCTTGGAATAACACTTTTATCTCACGATACAGGGAGCAATTACGGAAGATCGGTGAAATTTCAGTTGTCCGATGGAAAAGTTTTTATCACTTCATATAAAACCGGAGAAAAAATAATTTGATCGATGTTTTAGTTGTTGAAGATTCGGCGTTTATGCGAAAGGTCCTTTCTGAAATTTTAAATGAAGACCCGGAAATTAACGTAGTTGACACTGCTTCAAACGGTATAGAAGGCGTAAATAAGGCCGTTCTTCTAAAACCCGACGTAATAACAATGGATATAGAAATGCCAGGGATGGATGGGATAGAAGCTGTAAAAAATATAATGAAAAAAAATCCAACACCCATAATAATGATATCCGCTTACACAAAAAAAGGAGCACAAAAAACCATAGAAGCCCTCATAGCGGGAGCTGTGGATTTCGTGGAAAAACCGGGAGGCACTATTTCTCTTAATATTAGAGATGCAAAGGAAGAGATAATTAAAAAAGTTAAGATTGCCTCAAAAGCTAACCTTAAAACGTCAAAAAAAAACAAAAATTTTAACTCAAACAAAAGAAAAATGAGTGACAGTTTAGTTATTATAGCAGCCTCTACAGGAGGACCGAAAATAATTACATCTATTTTCAAAAAACTTCCCGCTAATTTTGCCGCTCCAATAGTTATCGTTCAACACATGCCGGAAACTTTTACTAAAGCTTTTGCTAAAAGATTAAACGAACATTCTCCTCTTTCGATTACGGAAGGAAAGGAAGGTGTTCTCCTAAAAAAAGGCAAAGCTTTTATTGCTCCCGGAAATTTCCATCTTGAGTTCAGCGATGACCGAAGAATAAAATTGAACAAAAAACCTACTCTTCATGGCGTTCGCCCTTCCGCCGACATTACAATGAACTCTGCATCGGAAAATTTTGATGGTAACCTCATTGGTGTCGTCCTCTCGGGAATGGGGAAAGACGGTTCCATTGGTGTGAGAAATATCAGCAAGAGAGGAGGATTCGTCATAGCACAGGATAAAGACACTTCTGTTGTTTACGGAATGCCTAAAGCAGCTGTTGATAGTGGCTGCGTGGATTTAATTCTTCCATTTAATAAAATTCCTGATAAATTGACAGACTTGGTGAAGAATGATGTTTGACAAAATAAAAACCTTATTAACCGAAATCGAAAAAACAAGTATAGAAAATAAAACAAAAAACGAAGATAGACTAAAAACAGTTTTGTCCACAATAAATAAGATAGAAGAAGAAATCCTGGGGCTCGAAAAAAGAACGGGAAATTTATTAGAGGAAATAAATAAAAAGGGAAAGAATAAACCCGTCGAAACTAATGAACCTGATAAAACGAATGAACCCGATAAAGAGAAGGAGACCGCAGAATCTGCCGGTTTTATTACAAAAATTCAGTCAAGTAGAGTAAACATAACAACTCTGATCGATAAAGGTTGGAATCTTATTGTAAGCGGAAAATATAAAGAAGCAATAAAGGCTCTAAATAAAGCAAAGAAAATGGACCCAAAAAATGTAAAAGTATACAACTTACTTGGATGGGCATATATTCACCTTGAACAGTACGATAAAAGCTCGCTTCTCTTTCAAGAAGTTTTAAGTATAGACCCACAGAATGAGATGGCGCATGCGAATCTCGGTTATATAAACCATAAAAAGGGTTTATACGGCGAAGCAATAGAAAAATTATCTTCCATTGAAAGAAAAGCGAAAAACAAGCAAGCTGTTCTTTATGCTTTGTTTTATCTTGGTTTAGTCTACTACGAAAGAGAAATGTATGAAGATTCTGTCGAATTCTTAAACAAAGCAATAACTGTAGGACCAAATTTATACGAAGCCTATTATTACCTTGGCAAAGCTTACCAAAAACAAGGATTAAAAAACCTCTGTCACCAAATATGGGAACGCCTGATAAACACAAACAAATATAACATTTGGGCTAAAAAAGCTCAAGAAGAACTAAATGGTTAATGAATACTGGAAACTAACAAAAAAACCGTTTTCCAACACTCCCGACCTGAATTTTCTTTATAACAGCGATGGGTTTGAAGAAGGCTATGCAAGACTTTTATATAATATAACTGAAATTAAAGGTGGATTAACCCTGGTAACCGGAGAAATCGGCAGCGGCAAGACATACCTTGCTAATGCTTTAAAAGAAACGCTAAAAGAACAGAATACGCTGCCATTCTTAATAAGAAACCCAAAACTTTCTTCAACTCAATTAATAAAAATCATATTACAGAAAATAGGTGTGGAGAAAACCCCAAGGTTTAAACTTGTAGTCTTAAACCTATTGGAAAAGACTTTGTTAGATTTTAATAGAAGAAACATAACTGTTATAGGATTAATCGATGAAGCTCAAATACTATCTCTGGACGCTCTCAGAGAAATACGTCTTCTCTTAAACCTAGAAACCCCTGAGGAAAAGTTGCTACACCTTGTTTTACTTGGTCAACCCGAACTAAAAAACAGAATCGATAAAGTGCCTCAGTTAAAGCAAAGAGTTAATATCCGTTTCCACCTTGAACCCCTCACAAAAAAAGAAACTAAAGCTTATATTAAACATCGTTTAAAAGTGGCAGGGAGTAAAAATGAAATATTTGAGCAAAAAAGTCTGGACAAACTCTATACAATCAGTAAAGGCATTCCAAGGGTAATAAATAATATTGCCCAGAATGCCCTTTTCGTAGGTGCAACAGAAAACTTAAAAGAAATTCCTCCGGATGTAATAGAATCTGTCGCTGCCGATCTGGAGATCTAAGTGAAAAAACGAAAAAAAATAAGTTTTAAGAAAATATTATCCGGGAAATCTCCGAAGGAAAAGGAAACAACGGCAAATGAAATAAAAACCCCAGAAAAAGAGCCTATTACACAAGTGAAACCTGTCGAGAAAAAAGAAGTGGTATATACGCAAAAAGCCCAAGAGAAAAAAGAAGTGGCTCAAAAAATTGAAAAACCAAAAGAAAGCGCAGTAACACCGAAGAAGCAAAAACCCGGGCGAAAAAGAGAAGAAATAATGATTGTAAAGGTAGGAAAAGAATTCTATGGAATTCCTCTTTCCAACATTGAGGAAATTAAGAGGGAAATAAAATTAACCCGCACTCCTCAACTCTCTCTGTTCCTATCAGGAATCGCGGAAATAAGAGAATCAATAATACCGGTAGTCAACTTCGCCCAGCTTTTGGGAATAGAAAAAGAAATCTCAAGTGCAAAAAAAATACCTATTATTGTAGTAGAAATTTCCGGGCAGCTGGTCGGTTTTCAGGTATCAGAGATCGTTGAAATTGTGGAAATCCATAAAGATGAAATACTTACACTCCCCGACATCTTTCCTCCCCAACTTTTTTCCGGAGGGTATACTTATAAATCATCCGTTGTCGGCGTTCTAAATGTCGAAAGCTTATTGAAAGGTACACAAATTCAATCATTTAAGGAGAAAATAGATGAAGTTATCAAATAAATTTGCCTTAATTTCTTCTCTGGTAAGTTTTGCAATAGGAATTCCTCTTATGCTTTCTTTCATCCTGTGGACTGTTCCTCTCGAGGACTACACTAAAACTTTTTCCTCTCTCTTAATACTTACTCTTGTTTTGATTGTTGTTTTTTACTTCTATCAGGAAAATCGTCTCCGGAAAGCAATTACAGGCGCCGATGCCAAAACTCTCTACAATACGCCTGTAGTATGCGCAGTCCATGCCTCTTTGAATTTTAGCGTCTTTATTTTTATCTTAACCTTAGCTATAAACCCTTTATTAAAATTAACATCTCCAATAAACATACTTAAAATCGGCTTTTTCATTGTTCCTGTGGGATTACTACAGCTGAGCTTTCTATACTACCTGAGCTTTTTTCTACTTACACCTTATTATAGAACACTTCAAGACACACAAATTACAGGACTCGGTATATCCCAAAAAGTCTTGTTATTAGTTACTCCCGCAATAATTTTTTCCGGATTTACCGGATATGTTATGACAAAATCCTGGAGCGGCTTACTATACCTTTTATTCCCCACCTTAATCATTTGGATTCTTATTAAAATGATAAAAGAACCTGTTGATTCTATCCGAAAAAGGATTGAATATCTACTAAACGATTCTCTTCCCGCCCCTGAGACAAAAATAGTTGTTTCCGGAGATGAAATAGAAAGCATAAATGAAACTCTTTCTCTTTTTCTGGATAAAACAATTTTTTCTATATCAAACATTAAAGATACAGTTGATAACGTTCGAACTCAAGGGGAAGCAATATTAAGTGGAATACAAAGAGTTTCTTTCTCTTCTAAGCAAGTTGACCTTTCTGTACGCGAAATCTTATCCAACAAAGAAGAGAGTGAATCTATGATTAAATCTGTCAACAAAAATAACGAAGGCATCGGGGCTCTTTCTGCCGAAATAGAATCGCAGATCAAAACCCTTCTTAATACTTCTAAAAAATCAATAGATTTGGCAAATTCAGGAGAAGAGAAATCAGAAAAAGGAGTTAATAAGATTAACGCTTTTGTCCAAAAAATTGAGGAAGGATCAAAAAGCTTAGAGGAATTGTCTTCTGCTTTCGAGAAAATCAAGGAATTTAATTCTTTAATGGAACAGATATCTGACGACACAAATCTATTGGCACTTAATGCTTCCATTGAAGCCACGAGAAAAGAGGGAGAAGAAAGCAAAGGTTTTAGCGTCATTGCAGACGAAATCCGAAAACTATCCAATGATTCTGCTTCTTACCTGGAAAAAACAAAGGAAAACATTAAAAGAATGCATGAAGCAGTGCAGTCAATAGTTGAATCTACGGAAAAGTCAATATCTATATTTGAGGAAAGCAAATCGATTATTCAGAAAACAGCTGCGGACTTAAAAGAAATTTCAGAATCAATCGGGATGACCACAAATATGGCAGATCAGATTTCCGGGATATTACAAGAGGAATCAAATTCCAGCAATGAAATAAATAAATTGGCAAAAAAACTTTCATCGTTAAACGAAAAACAAGTAGAAACAGCTCTGGCACTATTAAAAGAAACAGAAGACCAGGTTAGATCAATGGAAGATACAGAAACGAGGGTTCATACTTTAATATCATTAACAGATAAAATAAAGGAAAGTACGGACATACACCTTGAATAAAATTTTAGTATTCTGCTTAGATAAAATTTTTTTTGGAGTTAATCTTAACCAAATCAAGGGCCTCCGCAAATTAAGAAAAACAAAAAAAATGCCCGAAAGTCCGAAATGGATTGGAGGTTCTGTTAAATATAGAAACAGTGCATTTCCGCTTGTGCGACTCTGGGAAATACTGGGTTTAGAAACACCAAAAAAGAAGGTTTTGCTGCTGCCTTCCACTTTCGATTACTGCGCCTTTCTAATCTCAGGAGTTAAGGGTATTTATGAACTTGAAACCGATAAAGAATCCCCTAAGCTATATTCCCTTCCTTATCTTAGGGGTTTTGGGACTTTGCAGGAGAAAATAGTACTTGAAGTCGCTTTAGATAAACTATTAACTGAAAAACAAAAGAGAACCGTAAAAAAGCTGAATAAAAAGAATGAAAAAAAATAAAATACCACTCTGGCAAAAAACAATCGGAAGTTCGTTTTTTTTAGGGAAAATTAAAGGCGGAGGAACATGGTCGTCTATAGTTACCGGATTGCTTCTGTTTCTTTTCTTAGATTGGACTTCTCCTTATTATTTCATAACCGCTTTCGGGTTTTTATTGCTGAGCATACTCTTATCTCTTGATCTATCGGGTGACCCCTCCTGGTTTACTCTTGATGAAGTTACCGGTACAATAGTGACGTTTGCTTTTCATAATAAAGATATATCAACGTTAATTATCGGACTGATTCTATTTCGTCTGTTCGACATTTTTAAACTTCCTGTCATAAAAAAAGTCGAACACACAAAGATTGGAATAGTCCTGGACGATGTTATAGCAGGAATATTGGCAAGCGTTTTCTTATTTGTTATACACTCCATCAAACCCTTATAATGCAGAAGGGCTCCCGGAAACTACTCGAGGATATCGGAATTTTATTGCGAGGCAAAAGGTGGACTATTTCTTCTGCCGAGTCCTGCACCGGAGGACTGATAGGGACTCTTTTATCTTCCCTTCCCGGCAGTTCAGATTATTTCTCGGGAGGAGTAATAGCATACTCCAATAAAATAAAGATAGATCTGCTTTGCGTTTCTCCTCGTACTCTAAAGGAATTCGGAGCAGTCTCAGAAGAGACCGTGAGGGAGATGGCGCATGGCGTAAAAAAACTTTTAAAAACTAATGTCGGTATCTCCTCCTCAGGTATTGCGGGTCCCCTAGGCGGGAATGCGGAAAAACCTGTTGGAACTATCGCTCTGGGAGTTGACATTCCGGAGAAGGTAATTACTAATATAGTGCATCTTAGGGGAAACAGGAAGGAGATAATAGAATTGGCAGGAACAAAAGTTTTAGAAATGTTAAAAAACTCACTGGAGGAAATAAAATAAGACTATTCTCAGCAGTTAAGCTACCAGAGCAGGCGAAAGATTTAATTTCGTCTCTTTATGATAATCTCAAAACAGCCTCAAATGTTAAGTGGGTAAAAAAAGAAAACTTGCACATTACTTTAAAGTTTTTTGGTGAAACCGATAAAAGCAGTTCAATTGAAGAAAAAATGAAAGAAATAGAGAAAGAATTCCCATCGTTTGATGTTTCCTTAAAAGGGATCGGCGCCTTTCCTTCTCCGAAAAAAGCAAAAATACTCTGGGTCGGAGTCGAGGAAGGAAAAACCAATATGGTTGAATTATTTTCAACTATCGAAAATAAAGTCTCCAATCTGGGGTTTGAAAAAGGGATGAAAAAATTCACTCCGCATATAACATTCGCGCGAGTAAAAAAAGGAAACTACAGTTTACCGGAAAACGTCGACTTCTCATTCGATTCTTTCCCTGTACATGAAGTTACACTTTTCAAAAGCACACTAACGCCAAAAGGACCAATATATGAAATACTATCAGAGATCCCTCTCACGAGGTAAAATTTGACTATCCATCCACCAATAGCATACCTTTTTGTAACTCTCATGCTTGCATTTGCAGCTGCTTCAATCAAGCGGTCCAAAGTAATCGACTTTCTCGGCGAAAAAATCTTAAAAGATAAAAATGAACAAACGGCAACGATGATGCTCATCGGCTTATCTCATGTTCTGGCGCCCTTTTTTCTCTCCTTTGTTCTTATTTCTTCTTTCGAAAAATGGATTCTACGCTTTCAGGAAAAGGAGAAAACGCTAACCATACTGGTTGCTTCAACTATAATGGGAAGCATTCTTACTCCCTTCGGAAACCTCAGAAATATTTTTATATCTATAGCCTTAGGGAAGGGTAATCCCACACTTAGTATTTATAATTTCGTCTCAATAATGTTGCCTCTATGGATAGCAAGTCTTCTTGTTTTCCTCACAATAGCTTATTTTATATGTGAGAAGAATAAAATAAAAGAGACAAGCAGCACTGTAAAATGGAGAAAAGCGGAACTGGCATTTTCCTTAATTCTTCTATTTTTTGTCTTTGGATATTTTAACGTTGATAAACACTATAGTCTAAACATATTCGGTTTAATTATCTTAGGAGGGGTCTTCTGTGTTGCGTTTATGGGAACAGGACCCCTAAAAGCTGTCAATTGGTGGCTCTTCGTACCGGTAGGGGTTTCCTTTGTTGTTTACTATCTCCTCTACTTTTTTCCTTTAACGGACATTAGACTGGCTCCCTGGATAATATATTCTGCGGGTAGTATAGGATCTGCAGGGTTTTCATCAAATCTTCTTTCTTTTATACTTCCTACGCTTACAAGCAACGAAAAATTTATCCTATACTCAATATCTGTTGGAAGTCTTGCGGGGATTTTTGGCTCTTATGAAGCAATCTGGATATGGGCAAAAGGAAGAACAAAAATTAAGTGGAGTTTAATGTTCACTCTATTTGCTATCTTTTTGCCGATATCTCTTATAATATTCTTTCTCAGGAGGTGATTATGGATAAAGAAAAAGAGAAAGCTCTCGATTTGGTAATGAGTAAAATAAATAAACAATATGGAGATGGATCATTGATGAAATTGGGCAGCAAAAAGACAATTGAAGTAGCTTACATACCAACCGGCTCTCTTTCGTTGGATGCCGCACTCGGAATAGGAGGAATTCCCAGAGGCAGAGCTATCGAAATATACGGGATGGAAGCTTCGGGAAAGACAACTCTTGCTCTCCACATCGCTGCCGAGTCTCAAAAGCGGGGTGGAACAGTTGCTTTTATAGATGTAGAACACGCTCTTGACCCCAAGTACGCCAAAAACCTCGGTGTGAATACGGATGATTTATTAATATCCCAACCAGATACAGGTGAAGAAGCTTTGGAAATAGCTGAAATGTTGATTAGAAGCGGAGCTGTCGAATTAATAACAATCGATTCGGTCGCAGCTCTTGTACCAAAAGCTGAAATCGAAGGTGAAATGGGAGACTCTCATATGGGACTTAGAGCACGCCTTATGTCTCAGGCGCTAAGAAAGCTAACAGGTGTCTTAAGTAAAACTTCGACTTCTGCTGTTTTTGTAAACCAGGTTAGACAGAAAATTGGCATCTCTTTCGGAAATCCCTACACAACACCCGGAGGTTTAGCTCTTAAATTTCACGCTTCAGTTAGATTGGATATTAGAAGAATAAGTACCTTACAACAAGGAAACGAATCAATTGGAATAAGAGTAAAAGTTAAAGTCGTGAAAAACAAACTTGCCCCACCTTTCAAAGAGGCAGAATTTGACATAATGTACGGGAAAGGAATATCGAAAGAAGGAGAACTTCTTGATTTCGGACAATCTTTAAACCTGGTCGAAAAATCGGGAGCCTGGTATAATTACGGCGAAACCTCACTTGGACAGGGAAGAGAAAACGTAAAGCTCTTTCTCAAAGAAAACGCCAAAATATCAGAGGAATTAGAAAACAAAATAAGAGAAGAGCTAAAGATCACTAATGGGCAAGATAACCAGGATAGAACAGCAGAAAAAGAAGAAAAATAGAGTTAATATATATATTGACGGTGAGTTTTCCTTAGGTCTCTATACAGATACAGTTGTAAAATTTCATCTTTATGAGAACAAAGAAATTACCCCCTCGGTAATTTCTTCAATAAAAGAGTTTGAAGAAATTACAGACGTAAAGGAAAAAGTTATAAATTTTATCTCATACAGAGAAAGATCCCGAAAAGAAATAAAAGATTATCTCACAAACAAAGGCGTCCAGAATGAAATCGCTACAAAAGTTTTGAATGACCTTGAAGAAACAAATTTAATCGATGATCATAGATTTGCTCTCTCCTGGATAAAAGACAGAAACAAAATCAATCCCAAGGGGAATTTCGCGCTAAAGATGGAATTATTGAACAAAGGAATCGAAGGAGCTGAAACAGAAAGTTTGTTACAATCGGTTAACGAGAAAGAAAACGCCCGAAAGGCTTTTAAAAAAGCAGTCAAGAAATACGGCAACAATAAGGCTTCAAAGAAAAAAATTTTCGAATATCTTAAACGCCGTGGCTTCGAAATAAAGACCGCTGTCGAAGTATTAAACGAACTCTTATGAACATAGAAAGAAAAATAAAAGAAAAAGCTAAAGACATTGGATTCGACCTTGTAGGGATAACCGATTTAAAACCTTCTATTTATCAAAAGGAATACAGAAGTTCAACCGAAAAAGGCATGAATTGTGATATTGAATATCTAAGAAAAACTGAAAAGGAGAGACTTTCCCCTCTCTTAAAATTCCCCTGGGCGAAAAGCGTTGTTGTGCTGGGTGTGAATTACTGGCAGGGTTTCTTCCCTCCGTTAAATAAAGGAGAAGTCCGCATATCAAGATATGCCATGGGAAAAGATTACCACATTGTTCTCTCGGAAAAATTATTTCTCCTCTCAAAATTTATAAAAGAAGAAACAACAACAAAAAAAATCAAGTATTATACGGACACCGGCACCCTTCTTGAAAAGGAGTTAGCCCAGAGAGCGGGCCTCGGGTGGATCGGGAAAAACACACTTCTAATAACAGAAGAATTCGGATCCTGGATATTCCTGGGTGAAATACTTATTGATATTGAGCTAAAAGCAGACAAAGTCGCAGAGAACAAATGCATGGATTGTGAGATTTGCCTTACAACTTGCCCAAGTAAAGCTCTCATTAAACCGTACTCTCTTAACATAGAAAAATGCACGGCATTTCATACCGTTAATAAGAAAAACGATTTACCCTCATGGTTCCCAACGGATGAGAATGATTATATATTCGGTTGCGATATATGCCAGGAAGTATGTCCTTTCAATTCGACAGCAACCATGACCAAAACAAAAGAATTCATCCCTGACGAAAGAATAATAAACCCGTCCATAGAATATTTGGAAGCGCTATCGAAAGAAGAATTTAAGTTGCTATTCGCCCATACCCCGATTAACTGGGCAGGAAGAGACATTTTCCTTAGAAATCTAAGAGCTTTCACTAAAAGCCGCTTACCGCTGAGGCTGTGACAAAACCCTCTTTTTCGCAAATTAGAGGGAATTAAGTTGTTGGTTTTCAGAGGCTTATTTTTTGCAAATCCGTTAAATTTGGACTTTTGGCACAGCCTCCGCTATCCGCCAACCGCTTAAATAGAGAACCCCCGAGATTTTTTAGGTGTGGAGGTTTGGAGAAAATCCTATGCAAGGAGTGTAATAGTCGTATTTTTAAATTATTTTTTACAAAAAAGATTGCGAATTTCGATATATATAATATAATATAGACTCAAGGAATAACTTATGCCAAGATTAATAAAAGCAGATACGGTTGATTCTACCAATGGGTGGATTAAAAAGCGTTTAGAAAAACTTAACGACCTTGATAGTTTTATTGCAAAAATACAAACTTCAGGCAGAGGAAGAAATGCAAAAAACTGGTTTTCGCCCCAAGGGGGATTGTGGTTCTCCATATTGGTTAAAAATTTCTCTGGTAATGCGGGAGCTCTCACTCAGCTTTGCGCAACTGCTACATGTGAAGTTCTCGAAAAACACGGCCTTTTAACTAACATTAAATGGCCTAACGACATAATCTTAAAAAGAAAAAAACTGGGCGGTATTCTTATCGAAAAAGTGCAGGGTGAATTTATAATAGGAATCGGGTTAAACCTCAACCTAAGTAATTCTGATTTCCCTATCCCTCTTAAAGATATCGTAATCACCTCAAAAGAAACATTACATAAAGAGCTCGACATTGAAGTAATTGCGAAAGAAATAATTAAAAGAATCGCAAAAGAAAAAAACAATCTTGAAGAAATTCACAAAAAATATATAAAACTAAGCGGCGCTTTAAACGAGAAGGTTAAAATAACCGACGGCAAGGAAACATTTACAGGTAAAGTTGTCGCTATACAACCGGATGGCGGAATAAAAATAAAAAACGAAGACACCGAAAAAGTTTTCTATTCCGGAAGTCTTTCGTACTTAAGCTGAAAACTTTTCAAAAGAAACCACAAGATTTCACAGATTTTCACAAGATTATACCCCACCACACTCAATTAATATCACTCAGAGACCTATCGCGGCAAAGCCGCTAATACCCATCCCCCAAAATTATTATCACGCAAAGACACAGAGAACGCAAAGAAAAAAACACAGAGGTTTTTATTTTTCAAGCTAACGACTCTCCGTTCACTTTATCTCTTGATAAAATGGAATAGCTATTTATATTTTCTATATGAAAATCGAATTTCGATATTTGTTTTCTCTTATAATACCCATACTATTTCCTCTGCTGACCAGCGCAGTTGAGTTTGAGAGCGTATCTTTCTACTCTAATCTGAATCAGTATTCGCTGTTTGAAGTAAAATTTAAGCTTTCCTCTACCTATTCCAATCCATTTTTTATTTAGTAGTCAAAACAGACGTGAGTTTTCTGTTTGGTACGCTATTCTCACCAACAACAGGAAAATCCCCTTTATAACACCAGTGACAGTATGCGATATTGTTGGCTTTAAAAATATCACAAACATCTTTATACCAGCGTAAACTAATCTCTTCGGGAATCGTCGGATAAACGCCATATTCACCGCAATATAAGAGCAATTTTTTATCTTTTGCTACTTTTATTGCAGGAGACATTTGTTCCGCGAGGATTTCCTTCGTAAAATAACCGTTGGAATATTCTCTCATTGCTTTAACAGTTGGTTCCGAAAGTTCTTTATAATGCGATGAATCAACAATCTGTCCCGGATAATTTACTTTTCCCGTATACTCGGCAACAGGAGACCATGACGCCAGATGATGTGTAAGCGCCATAGGCGTATAGAAATGGAAACTCAGAATAATATTCCGGTCATTCTCGGGAATCTTTAAATCCGGAAAAGTCGAAGGAATCTGCCATCTGTTTGAACCGACCACTATTTTTCTTTCCGGTTCTTTTATCCTGATTTCCGCTATAACTTTTTCAATAAGATCGTTCCAATCATCAGGGTCATCCGCAACAGCCTCATTTAGTATTTCGTAAGCCACCATATTATTTGGATATTGTATCAATTCTTCTGAGAGCTGTCTCCACAAATCAACTAACTTTTCCTGTTCGGCGGGTTCGGTCCATAAAGGATTCGATTCGGCAATAAAATGATGAGAACGGATGATATGTAAATCCACGATTACCCTTAAATCAGCCACAAGCGCCCATTTTATCACATTATGAAGCAATTCGAAGGCTTCGGTTTCTTTGTTTCCAAGCGAATCCCACAGCTGCTCTTCATCAACGGGTATTCTGACATGGTCGAATCCTACAGATACGATTGTGTCAAAATCGGCTTGGGTAATGTATTTTTTTCTTTCTTCTCCTCTCTTATCGCTCTGTGATAACCAGTGACTAACATTGACTCCTGTTTTTATTGTAAATTCCTTGTTTGATTTAACGGTTTTTACATTAGAAGTACACATCAAAATCATCAATCCGAAGATGGCAAAAAGAACCAGACTCAAATTATTATGCATTATTATACCTCCCAATTTATATTGTTTTATTATAGAAGTAATAAAATCTATCTTGAAAATTAAATCTGTCAAGCCAAAATTTTGCCACAGAGACACAAAGGCACTAAGAGAATAGGACGCAGATGAACGCAGATTAAAAAGGATTTTTTTTACTTCCTAACCCCCCTAACAATAATTCAGACAGGATTAACAAGATTTACTGGATTTTTTGTTTGGTTTTTTGTTACCAGTGAAAGCATTGACAGAGTTGTATTCTCTAATTATACTTTCTATACGGTCATCGAAAACGAAAGGCAATTGAAGCTTTAACAGTATTAAAACCTTTAAAAGCGGAGGAAAATATGTTGAAAATGGATTTTTCTAAATTATCAATATTATTTCTAATATTTCTTTTCTCGAAAGCTCTGTTGTTAGCAGGAGGTGAACGCCAGGGGTTTATCTTTGACTTTGATCTGGGTTACGGGTTCACTAAATATCCGGAGAAAATGCAATACTGGAGTTCACCTGAATCTTCTGAGGACATAACTAAAGGGGGAATCTCGATGGTTGGGAAAATGGGTTACGCGCCCAATAACCATTTGATGATTCTTTTACTTTCACCAGGGATTTACTTCCGAAAAGAAGTGGATTCTGATAGGAAAATTATATTGAATGGGTTACAAGGTTTGGGCATCAGTTACTACTTAAAAGAATTTCATCCCTCTTTTTATTTCGACGCGGGAATAGGTCTCGCTATGTGGTATTTACCTTTTGAATTTAAAGAAGATCTAAAAGATTTAGATATGCATTTGGGTGTTGGAGGAACTTTAGGGGTGGGGTACGAGTTCACTCACAGATGGAGTGTGGAAAGCAATCTTTCCTATAATCATTTCAGTTTCACGCGGGATAATGTCGATATAACCGCAAACACCCTCTCTTATTCGATTGTAATGAGGTATATATTCTATTGAGAGAAGTATGACTTGGTTGGCTCTTGCTTTACTTTGTAAATATAACAGAGTGGTTTTTTAGTAAATGATGTATTTGCTCATTTGTTTAATCTTAAGCGCCGGGGGATACAAAGTTGTAACGGGTAATGTCTTCGATGCAGCATCAAAGGAACCTCTGCCCATGGTCAACATTGTGGTTGAAGGAACCGAAATGGGGACCACTACGGATAACGATGGATATTACAGCATAATACTGCCCGATACACTGAAAAAAGTCAAACTTGTCTGTTCTATGATGGGATATAAAAAAGTCAAGAGAGAAATCTTTTTTTTCGGTAAGGATTACGTAAAGACAGATATAGCAATGAGTATAACAACTTTGAAATCGCAGGGTATATTAGTATCCGCAAAGAGAAAAAAATTCAGGGAATCAGCCACCATTATCCCTGCTTCCCTCTCCACTGATGATATGCTAATTTTACCTTCGTTCCAGGAAGGTGATTTAATGCGTACATTAGAAGCTCTACCCGGAATCACAAAAGCATCGGATTACTCAACTGATATCGCTGTAAGAGGAGGAAGCCCGGACCAGAATTTAGTTCTACTCGATGATATTCCTCTGTTAAAACCCTTTCATCTATCCAGTATCTTTTCTGCTTTTAACGTTAACGCAATAAAAAACATTGAATTGCACAAAAGCGGAATTCCGGCAGAATACGATGCGGCTCTTTCTTCCGTTTTAGACGTTAAAACAAAAGGCGTAGATCGAGACATAAAAGAACTTACAGGTGTTTTTTCTCTGGGATTTTTATCCGCCGGAGCAACCATTGGCAGCCCTGTACCTTATCTAAATACGAATTTTCTCTTTACTGTCAGGAGAACTTATATAGACAAAATAATCCCGGATGAAATGCCTTATTATTTCTACGATGGATATTTACATATAGAGAGTGATATAACTAACAGTTGGACCGTTGTCTTAAGCGGTTTCAAAAGTAAAGATTTCCTCGATATGAGAGACGAGGATAATGAAGATGTCCAGATTGTAGGTATAGATTGGGATAATAACGCTATGGGAGTAAATATATTTCATTCCGGCGATAACGAATCCCTACTTCATTTTTCGGGAGGATTTAGCAAACATAGTTTTCATTTTGGTTTTATGGATACTATTTTTGTTACAAACGGGGTTATCGATATAGCTACCCTCGGAATGGATTATTCGCGTGCATTCAGAGGACATAAATTGAAATTTGGATTGAAGGAAGAATATCGTCCTTTTAAATATGATATTAGCAGCAATATGGGCATAAATTATGAATACAAGGACATTTGGAGCAACAGAGCAATGGGCTTTGCAGAAGATGAATTCTCTCCTATGAAAGATTTGCTTCTCTCAGGAGGTATAGCCCTTACGCATTATTATTCCCAGAGTGTAGAGTTCGATCAGAACAAAAGTGCTTTTTTTAGATCTTACCGGTTGTCTGCGAAATACTTTCTAAATGAAATAAAGGCATTGACAATTTCTCTCGGGAATTACCATCAATACGAGGTTCCTTTAGTTCCCGGAGAGTCGGAAACTGGAGGCATGAGTCTTCCCTTTTACTATTTAATTCCTCTTGGCGGAGAGTATAGTCCTGAGGAAGCTCATCATTTTAATCTCGGTTATGAAGGGTGGTTAAACGAATCTTTCTATTTCTCACTCGAAGGTTATTACCGGATTTATAACCGGTTATACAAAATGAGCGAGGATGCGGAAATCGACATTGAAAATGCAAACGATTACTACAGAACAATGTTTGATGAAGGCGAAGGCGATGCCTATGGCATCGATTTTCTATTAAAAAAAGAGATAGGAAAATTAAGAGGCTGGCTTTCCTATACGTTTCTTAAATCAAGGGTGAAATCCGGCGATGAATACTACCCATCAGTATGGGACCGGACCCACAACCTGTATTTGATTCTTTTTGCTATGCTTCCCAAAGAATGGGAAGTCGGCGTTCAATTCGCTTTCTCTACGGGAAATCCATTCACTACCTCTCTGGGGAGATATCGTTATATAGAATCAGGCACCCCTTACGATAATGATAATACTAGCTGGTGGATGGAGTTGAAAGGTGAGAAAAACGCGTTCAGGTTACCGTCCTATTTGCGTTTGGATATCAGTGCTACCAAACCCTTTTATTTTGGCAATAATGAATTGGATTTAAAACTCAGCTTATACAACGCTTTGAACCGCAAAAACGTGTGGTTTTATTACTACGATTATGACGAAGAACCGCCTGTCAGAGAAACTTTTAATATGCTGCCTATTGTACCGTCTGTAGAGTTCATATACAGATTTTAACGAAGGATTTGGCCTTGAGATATAATCCAATACTTTCTGTCTTTTTAATTTCTCTTTTATTCGTTTCCTGCGAAAGCGTCACCGAAGGTCCTTTTGAACATAAATACGTAATTAACCTGGTTCTAAGACCCAATATGAAATATCAAAAAGCCTATGTGGATTCCACTTACAGATTGGATGCGACGATTCCGGAAGGTTTTAAAGGTATATCAGACGCGGAAATAATAGCAATAGATGATGGGCAAGACACTTTTAATTTCAGCGAGTCGGATACGATCGGTATATACTATAGCAACGATTCTATGTGGGTGAAATATAACAGCAGGTATTTTATTCAAGTAAACATTGAAGGACATCAAATAGAAGAGGAAGTAAATATTCCAAGCTCCCTTTTCATCTACTCTCCTTCCAATGGAGACACAATTTCTCTGGATAACCCTGAGATTGTTTACTGGAATAACTGTGAAGGGTCTTTTGATAACATGTATACTGCTCGTGTTTTTTTTGAAGGAGAGTTAGACTCCTTCTATACTTCTTTGTTAACCCAGGACACTTCTCTGAATGTTTTCTCTGCCAGGTATCTATTCCCCAACGTTGACACTTTTTATACCTTAGCAGTCATGGCTATGGATGAGAATTGCTTTAAATCAGACATTTATTTCGATTATGACCAGCTCGATGAGGATTTCGCGATAGGTGTAATCGGCGCAACCGTCTTCGATACAATTAAAGTCTGGGTTACCGAGTAAAAATACTTAGAGCCCGACCTCCTTCACCCAAAATCTTACCCACTGATTTTCACTGATAAACATGTGTTCCCTTCCCAATCTCTTATTTTCAAAAAAACAACTAAATATTTCTTTAAATCTGTGTATATCCGTGCTCATCCGTGGCTATTTCTTTTTTTAATATTCGTGTTATTCGTGTGATTTGTTGTTAAGCTTCTATTCCTTCTGCCTTCACATAACTTTTATAAATAACAAGTAAAAGAGCTAATCTTTCCTGAACACGAAGAGTAAAAAGCGGAAGGATTTTTTGCAAACCCAGAGCATAGGGGATAAACGAATGACTATTTTTTATTAATAAAATCCCCTTTTCCCTTAAGTTAATAGTTTGATTATAAATTTCATTCACAAGCTTTACATCAATTTTTGAGTAAATTCCGTGTCCCGGTAATATTAACCTGGGCGAGATTTCAACGATCTTCTTCAAAGAAGAAATCGCATCATCAATGTCAGAAGACGGAACATTCAAGACCGCCGGTCGCTTAAAAGAAAAAGTCGCGATAAGGTCTCCCGTAATAAGTGTGGAGCCCAGTAAAAAACCGACTTCGTCGAAAGTGTGACCGGGAAGAAAAATAATCTTGATACCATGTCGGTTTTCACCATGAGTAAAATAATCGTCGGCTTTAAACGCGTGGTTCCCTGCAGTAAAAAAACTCGCGTAAAATTTCACAAGATAGCGAACCAGAGCTTCAAGTCTTTTCCTCTTTTTTATCTCTGTGGGATATATTCTTTTCAGGATCGAACTTTCTATTTTCTCCGTTTCAATAAGACCTACGACCGGAGGCTCTCTTTCAATAAAAATTTTTCCCAGTGGGTGGCAAACAATTTTCATTTGTTTCTCCTGAAGAAGGTAATAGGCCAATCCTGTATGATCAGGATGACTATGAGTAAACCATATCTCGTCTATATCTTTGAAATCTATTCCTGCTTCTCTCATAAGAGGATTAAGCGCCTTTGTTTTAATAACCGGATTATAACCCGGATCTATAAGTATGTTTGAGACTCCTTTTATTAGAGTTGTGTTGGATGAAGGGACTCTTCTGTTGTAAAAATATATTTTATCGTTAAAATTTATTACTTTGTTCATTGTTATGAGTATCGTAATAGTCCTTCCCGCCTATGTCAAGCATTGAAAATTCAACACAGAGAATATGTAGAATTTTCAGCTGACAGCTCACGGCTGACGGCAAAAAATCTCTGCGTCTCTGCGGTGATTGTTAGTCGGGACTGGGAAGTCCCTCCTACATTCTTACTAAACAACAAAAAAAATTTTTTGTTTTGTTTTAATCCTGCCTATCTGCGTTCATCCGCGTCCTATTCTTTTTTTTAGCATTTAAACCCTTTGTATCCTCTGTGCTCTCTGTGTGTCAATAGATCGGTGGTTGTGTGGTAAATACAACAAAAATCTCTGTGTTCTCTGTGGTTTAGTTTATTTAAAAAACTTATCCTCTTGATATTTTGGATTGTTATCATAAATTTATATAGGGAATTTATAAAACATTATTTAAAATAAAGTAGATTTCAGAGGGAGAAAAATAAATGGAAGTTTTGTTCATTGGAGGGACAGGTATTATCAGCTCAGCATGTGCCGAATTAGCTGTCGAAAAAGGATTTCAACTATATCTTTTAACCCGCGGTAAAACCAAAAGACCAGTACCAGAAAAAGCTCGTATCTTACGCGGAGACATTAGAGATAGAGCTTCAGCCGAAGCAGCACTTGGAGATAGGACATTCGACGTGGTTGTAAACTGGGTTGCCTTTACTCCTGAACATATAAAAAGAGATCTCGAGTTATTCGGAGGTCGGACCGGACAGTATATCTTCATAAGTTCAGCCTCAGCCTATCAAACTCCACCTAAAAAACTCCCTGTAACCGAATGTACTCCTTTATCTAACACCTCCTGGAAATATTCACGGAATAAAATTGCCTGTGAAAGACGCCTTTTACAAGCTTACCGAAAAGGACACTTCCCTGTAACTATCGTCCGACCTTCTCACACCTACGACTGCACCCTGCTGCCTATGCATAACAAATACACATTATTGGACCGCATGCGTAAAGGCAAAAAAGTCATCGTCCACGGAGACGGAACTTCACTATGGGTACTAACACACCACAGGGATTTTGCCAAGGGTTTTGTAGGTTTACTGGGTAATGCTAAAGCTATAGGGGAAGCATTCCACATCACTTCAGACGAATTGTTGTCATGGAATCAAATCTACGAGATAGTAGCACATGCCGCAGGAGTCGAAGCTCGAATAATACATATACCGTCAGATTTTATAGCTTCCTTTGACCCTGAGTGGGGCGCAAGCCTTCTGGGAGACAAATCTCACAGTATGATATTTGACAATTCCAAGATAAAAAGGCTTGTACCGGATTATGCCGCTACTATTCCCTTTTTTACCGGAGCGCATGAAATCATTAGTTGGTATAACGCGGATCCCACAAGACAGGTAGTAGACGAAAAGGAGAATCAAATGATAGATAAAATCATTGCAAGGTATGAAATGGCACTACCAAAAAGAAAGAGTGATTTATATATAGCTTGATATTTTTAAAATTTAATGTAAATTTCCGGAAAACGAGGAGGATAATATGAAAAAACTGATAATAATAATCCCTTTTCTTCTCTCAATTATTGGTTGCAACACGCCCCAGTCTAATGAAATAGCAAAAATACAAAATAAAATTACCGAGATAACCAATAAATTGAAAACAGTAGAAGAAGGCACCCGCCTGAAAGCCAAAGACGGAATAGAAGAATTAAAAGAGAAAATGGAAAATCTCGATACAATTATTGAAAAGCTCGATGAGATAGAAAACAAACTCGATCAAATAGATAAAAGACTTGATAAATTAGAAAAAGAATAAAAAGTTATTTTTGCTCAAAAAACCTCTGCAGATAAGCTTCTGCAAGTCCTCTATAGTTACCCCATAGTTTTTTGCTGTTTTCTTCAAAGTCGTTATTGATACCGTAGTTTTCTTTCATAATCTTTTCGGTCAAACAATCGATATAAAAAGAATCATAGTCTCTTTTCTGAAAAATATTATAAAGATTCACAGAATAATTTCCAATACCCTTAATATTTCTTATATTCAATTTATTATAGTCTTTTGTAAGTTCCATAATATAGGAAATTTTATATCCAAGCTTTAACTCTTCTATCTTTTCTTCTTTATAATTAGCTCTTTCGAAATTAACTGCTCTATAAACTTTTCTCATCTGCTTTCTATAATTTCTGTAAGAATTATTCTGCGAAACTATAGCGCCAACCAATGATTCGAAATCAGAAAAAGCAGAAACAACTCTCGTTCGTTCTATTTTCGGAAAATATTCTTTTAAAACTTTATCTTTTTTGCAAAGATTATAAAAGCCAGTCAAATCTTCCTGCAAACCAAAACAATGGATAATTCGTTTCTTTAAAATCTCTCTTTCGTCTCGTTTTATATCGGGAGACAAATCAATTATCAACGTTTCATCCTGTTGTCTGAAAACAAGCTCGACAATCCTGTTGTTAAAATAAACCCTCCTTACAGGAACGTCTTCATAAAAAAAATAAAAAAGCCCGGAATTAAAAGTCTTTAAAAAATCAAAATCCTTTGTTTTTATTCTTATCTGGAACATAGCAAAAAAATTATAGTATTAAAAACAAATTTCCGCAATCTTATAAAAACTATTTAACCACGAGACTGCACAAGATTAACACAAAATTTTTCTTTTTGTTTTCCCACTCAACCACTAAACTATTTGACTATTTAACTTAGATTCGAAGAATCTATGTTTTTAGGTATAATTGCCGTAGCAACAGCTGCAGCAAGTACAACTTTAATTATAGCTCCGGGGATAAACGGTAAAAATCCCATTATAAGAAGTGGCATCAATCCCGGAAAAGATCCTTTAATCAGATAAAAATAAAATCCTACCTGAATCAGTCCGGGGATATATATTAAAAAGAAAGTCGCAAACAACATCAACAAAAGAATAGAAACAAAATTTCTCCGGTGAACATATGTATCTATCACATAACCAAGAAAGAAAGCAGCTATAATAAAACCGATTAAATATCCTCCTGTGGGTCCAAAAATACTGCTCCCCGCAAACCACCCGACCCCTAACATGCCAATCCCCACATATATTATTTGACTCACGCCGCCCCACCTTCGCCCAAGAAGAACTCCGGCAAGGAGAACAAAAAATGTCTGCATTGTAATAGGAACAGGCGTCCAGGGTAGAGGGACCTTAACTTGAGCCGACAGCCCCATAACAGAAGCCATTCCCAGGGCAAAAACGAATTTCTTGGCTGCTGTCAAACTACGAGACCACTCGAAAACCAAATATGCCGTTTTCCTAAAATTGTCCAGTTCCTTCACGTTATACATTTTCGCCTCCTTATATTTAAAATTATATCGTATATTTATCCGTCATCCGTCGGCAGTCTTCGGTCGGGCTAAAATCTAATACCTGAACCCCAACCTATTGTCCCACGACAAGCTTTACGTTATCTCCAAAGGTAACTTCTACACCCGGTGCGGGTGACTGTTGGATAACTGCATCCACTTTTCCTGCTGTTCTCTTGATTCCTGCTAATATAAGCCCGTACTTTAATATCTCTCCTTGTGCTTCATCAAGTATCATTCCGTTTAAATTCGGCATCAAAAAAACCCTTCTTTTTTCTGTCCCAATATAGATGGTGAGCATACCTCCTTCAGCAATGCTATCTTCAATTGCAGGCTTTGTCTTGACAATTTTTTCGTCCAAGGTTTTTTCCCTAACAGGATAATTGATAAAAACCCTGTTGGTTATTCCGTAAATATCCAGAGAATCAAGGGCAGCTTTCTTAGAAAGTCCAACAATATCAGGCAACCTAATTTTCCTCGGTCCTTTACTAACAACAAGTTTTATTACACCTTTAATCTTTATCTCTTCTTTCGCCGAAGGATCACTGCTTACTATAAACCCTTTCGGAACCTCACTCGAATTAACACTATCCGAAATAACGTACCGTAAATCCAAGTTTGTAAGAAATCCTTTAGCTTTTTCCACGCTCATATTTCTAAGAGCCGGTACTTCTATGGTTTTACTATGTCTAACCATAACCGGCATCAGATAATAGAAAGACCCAAATCCGAAAAGGAAAGACCCTATCACAATAGATACGTAAGTAATAAGCTTCTTCATCAACGTCCCTCCCGGTTTACAGTTATATCAACTTTAGAGCCTTTTTCAATCGTTACCCCCGGCTCCGGACTCTGCCTAATAATAATATCAAAAGCATGTTCTCCGCTTGTAGTATAACTTTTTCTGCCCATTTCGAGTCCGCTTTCTTCAAGCAGCGAACGAGCCCTATATTCACTTTTACCTCTGAGGTTGGGCACAGAAACCTTCCCTCCACCCGAAGAAACAATCAGTTTTATAGGAACTCCTTCCGTTACTTTCTGCCCAGGTTCCGGAATAGTTCGGAGAACTACATCCTTGGTTTCTTCGGATTCCTCTTTATCAACTACACCTACACTAAGCCCTCTCTCAGCAAGGTATACTTTAGCCTGATTAAGATCAAACCCAATAACCGCGGGAACAATAATTTCTTCTCCTTCTGCAACTTCTGCCTTCGGACCCTTACTCAACACAATCCTTACTGTAGAACCCTTTTCTGCTGTTTCTCCGGCAGTAGGTTTCTGATAAATGACTCTACCTTTCTTTGTCGTTGGATGGTATTTTTCATCTTCTACAATTATTTTCAATCCTTTCTCGTCCATAATCATCTCGGCTTTCTGCAACTCCAAATTATCAACATCCGGTATGGTGATTGTTTGTGTTTTTCCCGACATGACTTCAGGAATAAAATATACAAAAACAAAACCAACCAAACTGGATACTACAAGAGAAGTAAGAAAAGCTATCCAAAACACTTTGGCAGAACTCTGCTGATAATACATAAATTACCTCCTTATAAGTACTGCGCCAAATCCGCCATCATAATAGGGGATTCCAGGTAAATTGCGGATAAAGGGATCATTATCCCCGGCGTCTTCAATAATAAAGTCAGTGTTTTCTTCTAAGAACCATTGTACCTGTTTTTCATTTTCATCTGGAAGAATAGAACATGTCGAATATACCAAAACTCCGTTCTTTTTTAGATTCTTCGCCGCACAAACCAACATCTCTTTTTGCAAATCTGCAAGTCTACCTAAAACTTCCAGACTCAGGTTCCATCTCAGATCTCCTCTTTTCCCCATAACTCCCGTACCGGAACACGGAACATCTAAAAGAATCCTATCGGCTTTGGCAACCCGGAAGCTTCTCACATCCGCCCTGATAGGATAAATGCTTTTTATTCCCAATCTTTCGGCATTCCGAACCACCACACGAAGATCTTTTTTATCCACAGATAACACAAATCCATCATCTCCCATAATTTCTGCTATCCCCGTACTCTTTGTCCCGGGAACGGAACATAAATCAAGTATAACCTCCCCTTTTTCGGGGGAAAGAATCTCAGTATTCATAGTCTGAGTGACACCCTGCACTTGAAAAGAGCCTTTTTTAAAGCTTTTGCTATAAATTGTGCTGCTCTCAGTCAAAAGATTATTTTCTCTCTTTTTGATTTTTTCTACCTTAAAGCCTTCTTCGTTCAAATCTTTAAGCACTTCATCAGGAGTTGCTTTCAAGGTGTTAATTCTAATTGATGTAACAGGCGGAAGATTGCTTGCCTTTAAAATGTCCTCCGTTTTCTCACCATATGTATCCATTAATAATCGAACTAAAAATTCCGGAAAAGAATAAAAGGTCGATAGATATTTTACTGGTTCTTCCGGATAATCGACTGAATGAAGATTTCGCAGGACACCATTCACAAGGGATGCGGTTCCGTTGTGTCCGAATTTCCTTGCAAGGTTTACCGCTTCATTCACAACAGCATAATCAGGATCGCGGCTAAAGAGAAGTCCATAAGCTCCTTCTCTCAGTATATTTCTTATAGGCATGGGCAAACTTTTAAGTTTTTTCTTCTTCAAATGTTTTTCCAGAATATAGTCCAGTCTTTTTATCATCTTGACCGTTCCATAGAAATAATCATAGGCTTTTTGTATAGACCTATCAGGCTTTTCTTTCTTCTCTGTACGCGCGAAGTCTCTTAATGTTTTCCCCTTACTTTCAAACCCGATTAAAGCTTCCAAAGCCAATTCTCTACCGCTCATTTCATTCTCCAGATACTGCCTTCCGGACTATCCTGTATCAAAACTCCAGTTTTATCCAGAACAGTTCTAATCCGATCCGCCATCTCATAATTGCCTTCATCTCTAAGATTATTTCGCAAGGTTACTATTTCTTCTATAGCAGGGCTAAGTTCCCGGCTTTTCTCCCCTAATTCGAATCCAAGGTTTTTCAGTATATAAGACAACGTTTCTCTATAAGATCCAATATCTTTTCCCCCCGCCTTAAGTCCTTCATTAATCATATCAAAAGCCAAAGCTATAGCACCCGGAGTGCTAATGTCATCGTTCATTTTATTTTCGAATTCTTCAATTAAGTTAGAAAATAATTTTCCTTTCGTTCCTGCCGAAATATTTAAGAAATTCGTAATTTTTTCCCATCCAGAAGCAGCCTGTTTTAGCATTTCAGGGTTATAATTAATAGGATTTCTATAATGTGCTTGCAACAAATATAATCGAATAACATTCGGATTGAATTCTTCCAGGAGATCGCTTATGGGGATGAAATTCAATAAGGATTTGGACATTTTTTCTCCCTTTATATTTAGCAGCTCATTATGGACCCAAAATTTTGCAAAAGTCTTACCGGTGGCGGTCTCAGACTGGGCGATTTCATTTTCATGATGTGGAAAAATCAGATCGCTTCCTCCACCATGTATATCGATTGTATCTCCCAGATAATAAGTTGCCATAGCAGAACATTCAATGTGCCACCCAGGCCTTCCTTTTCCCCATGGGGAAAACCATGAAGGTTCCGAAGGTTTTGCTTTCTTCCATAAAACAAAATCAATGGGGTCTTCTTTCTTTTCGTTTACCTGAATTCGCGCCCCGGACCGCAGATCGGACACCTTTTTTCCCGAGAGTTTCCCATAATCTTTAAATTTGCGGACGCTAAAAAATACATCGCCATCCTTTTGATAAGCGAAGTTTTTTTTCTCTAATTTTTGCACAAGATTTATTATTTCTTCAATATGCTGCGTCGCTCTTGGATAAAAAGCCGGCTCCAGAATGTTGAGGCGACGAATTACTCCTCTATATTCATCTTCAAAGTGTGCAGCTATCTCTCTATAATCTTTTTTTTCCTCTTCCGCCTTAGCAATAACTTTGTCATCAATATCCGTAAAATTAACTATTAAATTAACGTCATAACCAAGATACCTTAAATAGCGATTAAGAATATCCGAAGTCAAAGCTGCTCTAATATGACCAATATGAGGAGCCTCCTGCAGGGTCATACCGCAATAGTAAACAGAAATTTCTTTCCCTTTCAAAGGCTTAAAATCTTCTTTTTCCCTGCTCAAAGTATTGTATAATTTCATTAAAAGTGGAATCCCATTTCAACTTCATTTTGCTTGATTTCTACAGAAACCCGCCTTCCAAAAAAGTAAGTAGTAAAAAAGCTAACTGCTCGATTGGCCAGGGCAAGACCAACCATGTTAGTCGCTTTCTGTAAAGATTTCCTATTGCTTCTCCTAATATCTCTATAATTATCCGCCAATTCTGCCGATTGCCACTGCCAGGCATCGGAATCTACATACGAATTGTTTTCAATATATTGCTTTCTCTGCGCTATTCTTTCCTGCATAACTGCAGTATCAAGCGTATCAGGATACAATTTTCTCGCTTCGTCCTTAACCGTTTCGTTATAATCCAAATTTGTCAGAAAATCTTCCATAGCGCTAAAATAATCCTCATCTTGATTGACAAGATTCGCGGAAGCATAAAAGGAAGCAAAGTTTTTGGATCTTTTATCTAACTTACTCGCCTCTCTTTTACTATCAAAATATGTCAACCAAATCGCTGCTTCTGCCACCATAAAACAGCTCCCTCTCTTTTTATCTCCCATCAACCAATCTCCGGAGCCAGGAATAACAAAAGAAGAAAAAGCTGCCTTTGCGGGTGTAATCGAAAAAAGAATTGTAAGAAATAACATTAATATTCCTCCATAGCCTATATTTCTAAAATTTATTCAGTAAACCGAATTTTAATTTATCAAAAACTCTATCATCAACGTTAATTGTCACGATGTAAATACCATTAGCTTCTCTTGCAAGCTCTTGATCTATACGAACGTCATTAGGACCAGAATATCCTATAATCCTTTTCTCCGTTATAAGTCTCCCGGAAAGAGAAAAGACCCTAATGACGATATTGTTAGCCGAAGCACCCAGACGGAATCGGATAAAAGCTTCTTCCCCTCCTCTAACAGGAGAAGGATAAATATAAAATTCCTCTATAGTTAATTCTCCCGATTCAACAAAACTTTTAGGTAAAAGGGAATCGGGAAATACCGATTGGTGATCATTGTTGTAATAAATGCTATTCCATCCGTCATTCCTGTAATAACCGTCGGTTTCCCAACCGTACAACCACCCGTCGCGAGAACCGATGAATAATTCCGAGCGTCCATCTTCATTCATATCGAAAACCAGAGGTGTCGAATACGACCTTTCCCCGGTGGCAAAAGGAAATTCTGCTACTTTTGCGCCTTCTCCGTTATAAGCAAAAACTCCTCCATCCGGAGAACCAAACACTATGTCGAGCAAAGAATCTCCGCTTACATCGGATAAAATTATCGAAGACTGAGTCTGCTGAGAGAGGTGTATTTTTATTGGAAAATTATCGAGTAAAAAACCATTTCTGTTTAAAGCGAATATATTAGCGCTATCGGCGAAAACAACATCAAGATATCCATCTCCGTTTATGTCTCCAAGCGCGGGTGTGGAGAAATATGTTTTCGCGGGAAGATCCTTTTTCCACTCGATCACACCTGTTGTATCGACAGAAAAAATTGTCTTTGATCCTGCCGGGCAAATAATCTCCTTAACTCCATCTCTATCTATATCTCCTGCCACCGGTGAAGACAAACTGTAAGAAACATTTTCCTCTCCTTTTCTCCAGATAATCTCACCGGCAGTAGAAACTTTCAAAAGAGTACCATCCGCGGGTAAAACGTATATCGAGTTTCCAATAACCAGCGGAGTAGAAACCAGCCAATCTCCTACATACAAAGGAAAACCATCCGCCTCAAGCAGACTATTTCCATCCCATCTAAACAAGTGCAATTCCGAAGCGGAAGTTCCAAACAATATCTCCTTACCACCTCCGGGAAGAATATCCGCTGCCGAAGCATTTCCGTATATATCCCCAGTCACAGAAAAAGAATCCAGAATAATATCGGAAGAAATATCGTAAAGGAAAACTTTTCCTTTTATGGTCATATCAAAAATTTCTAAATTCCCGTTCCCTGTAACATCCGTCATAAGAGGAGAAGTATAGGTTGAATCTTCATATACGGAATCGGCTATCTCGACCATTCTGAATAGCGTATCATCCGGATTCACCTGGTAAACACCTCCCCACATATCACCTACATAAATAGTACTGTCGACATTCTGCGGAGAAACAACATCCATTTTTCCTCCGAACTTTTTAGGAAAGTCTACAAGACTTCTATAAAAAGAAACGTCGAAATACATAATCGTATCGGGAAGAGAAATATTCGAAATCGATATCCCCGTCCAGTTGCCGAAATTATCGTGAGTGCTCGGATCTGTCGTAGCCGAAAACTCAGTGTTAAAACCCTCTCCGCTAAAAACATCTAACGGAGACCCATAGAATGCGGCGGTCCAATCTTGAATCTTATAAACGTCTTTCTCGAAATCCTGTATGCCATCGGCTTCCTCCATATCTATTCCCTTCGGAAATCCGACATTTATCATGTTTAGTGTATCCGTTTCGGATATCTTTCTCTCGTCGATATGCCAGATAGCGAGCCCCCCCGAGTTATAATCGGGAGGAAGGGAAGACTCGTAATCGTCGACATCAACAAGCACATTATCTTTCCATACTCTATAACCGTTTGAATCCAAATTTGTTGTGCAGGGGCTAACATAATGAAAAGTGTCAGGATTAACATAAGTAAATCTGTTTTCAATCAGAAAATATTCATCCCTATTAACAGGAATTTTGTAAATTTTAGGAGTCGTTAAATCCATACTACCTGTCCACTTTATAGGAATGGAAGTAGAAGCTCTATCGATCGAATGAGGATTATCGAAACCAAGCTCGACTCTGTTATAGGCAGATAACCTTGGTGGTATAAGACCCCCAAGGTTCCAGTTACCGGTACCCATAAGATCCCAACTTCCCATACCCATAGTTTCACCGGATACATCATAAAAATCCCAGAGACCTAATGCATGACCAAACTCATGGCACAATGTCCCTTGAAGATAAGAGGCAGACCCGTCCTGAAAACTCGTCTCAGGCATCATGACACCCGAATCAATAGTGTCTCCGTCAGCAATAAGATATGAACTGAATAATTCATGCATACCTGACCCCTGCGCGCAAACTATATCATAGGGAGAATCACCAGCAGCATCTGTTTGCCAAGGAGCCCCTGCATGAAAGACTATAATCTCATCAAAATCGGAAAAATCCGCGTCATAATCAGCCACCTCCACAGCATCCCGCAGCAATTTAAAAAAACCCAGCACGAAATTTTGTAAGTCTCCGTAATATCTCATTTCATGTGGCAGCGAGTATCCAGAATCAGTCGCAAACGGCAAAAGCTCCCATTCAATCCACAGATGACCATAGGAAACCTTATAGTAGTAATTATGTAAATACTCCATTAACCTGTTAAAATAAGTTGAATCATGCGGAGGGTCATAACTAAGGCTTCTACTAATTATAGTATCAACTAAAGTATCCGCTCCGGTCATTGTTGTATCATAAGTTGTATCGCAAATAGAGCCAATCCCGGTAAGATTAAATCTGCCATTACCCGTAGTGAGAGACGTGCTATCCTCTAAGAATTCAACTCTGATAGCGGCAACACGTACTGTATCCACCCCATTAGCCCTTGTACTGCGATACGACTGCAAAACCTTCTGGTATTCAAATTTTTCTGGCTTATACTTACGTTTAGGTCCAAAATACTTGAGATGATCAGGATGAATTTTAAAAACTTCCATCTGCTTCTCGATAAAACGGGGTGCAACAAATCTATTCAAGGAATCCTTAATAGCTTCATTCGTTAAAGGGTCCTGAATTGCTATTGATAAAATTAATAAAATCAAATTTTTCTCCTTATAGTTACTACCACGGAGGGAGAGGGATTTGAACCCCCGTTCCGCTTTCGCGGAAACACGATTTCGAATCGTGCGCTTTCAACCACTCAGCCATCCCTCCTCTCTTTAAAAAATTTCTTCAGCAAATTTGCCGAATCTTCCTTTAAAACACCGGAAACAACCTCAAATTTCCAGTTCCATCCTTTATTTCTTATGTCGATCACCGAACCAAAAACACCAAATTTTTCGTCTTTTGCCCCATATACCACCCTACTTATTCGTGCCTGAATAATTGCTCCCGCACACATAAGACATGGCTCAAGGGTGCAGTACAAAATACTACCTTCCAATCTCCAATCGCCAATGGAATTGGCAGCTGCCGTAATAGCTATAATTTCCGCATGAGCGGTGGGATCCTTAAGGGATTCTTTCCTGTTAGAACCCCTGCCGATAATAACCCCATCTTTAACCACAACCGCGCCCACAGGAACCTCTTCATTTCTAAAAGAATTTTCGGCTTCCTTCAGAGCTTCCCTCATCCATTTCTCATCGTCTGTATTCTGCATAAATTCTTTCGGTAATAAACACGCCTGAGAGGATTCGAACCTCCAACCTGCGGATCCGTAGTCCACCGCTCTGTCCAGTTGAGCTACAGGCGTAATTATAAGTTAAAATATACTATAAACCTTTTTACTGTCAAGACTAATAAAAAGAGCCTTTTGTTCCTTGATTTTTAAAAGAAACCACGAGATTACACAAGATTAACACAGGATTACCCAACCACACCCCAAAAATATTATCACACAGAGACACCCCGATACGGCCATTCTTCCCTACAGGGCAGGCAGAGAACACAGAGCCACACCCCACCACTTTTAATTTAGTTTTTTTTACTATTTATAAACCCTCACGCCCCGAACTTATCCAGCCTTTCCGCATGCGCGAGAAGAAGAGATGTTAGATAAAGAGAAGGGATACGCCCTAAATTGCCTTTAGCGCATTCGTTCTCTCCAAAGCCGGAAACCCCGCTTATTCTTGTCCATTTGGAAACAATCAAAAGCGGAACAGGATGCCAGGAATGTGATTTTAGCGTTGCGGGCGTCGAATGGTCCCCGGTAACAGCCAAAACATCCGGGGATAATTTCATAATTTCGGGGATATAGCTATCTGTCTCTTCGATTCTCTTGACTTTTTCCTCAAAATTCCCATCTTCTCCGTAAGAATCCACTTTTTTAATATGAATATAAAAATAATCGTAGTCTTTGTACGATTTTTCAAATACGGCAAGTTCCTCTTCAACACAAGTAGGCGTCTTATCGACATCCATTCCTATCAATTGTGTTAAACCTCTATACATAGGATAATCGGCAATCGATTTCGCTTTGACTTTATAAATTTTCTGAAATTGGGGTAAATCCGGGTAACCCGAAATACCGCGGAGAACCGCCGCATTCGGTTTTTCGTTGATACCTTCAAGAGCTTTTTCAATTTCTTCAGTTAATTTATTTATAATTTCCGCAGTTTTTTTCGCGGATTTCGAGTCCGAAGTAGAAACCGATTCAAGAATTTTCTCTCCTACCTTTTGAGGGTCTGTATCCGTCACATCCTCACAAATTTCTTCACCTCTCAATCTAACTACGAACCGATGTTCTTTCCCGCTTGTGAAAGAAATCTTCACCCCTTCTATTTCTGAAATTTCTTTATTTAAATGTTTAATTATTCTTTTATTTATTTCGGTATCAATTCTCCCTGCTCTCCTATCTTTAACGAGACCCTTTTCTACTATACAAAAATTACCTCTTGCCGTCAAATCTCCTTTTTCTACTTCTACTCCCACACCCAGAGCCTCAAGAATCCCTCTTCCTATTTGATATTTTACAGGATCATAACCGAAGAGAGCAAGATGAGCCGGGCCGCTCCCGGGAGTTATTCCGGGAAAAATAGGATCCATTAAACCACATTCGTTTTTTGAAGCAAGCCGATCTAAATTTTCTGTTCGCGCGACCTCAAGAGCAGTCTTCCCCTTATAGGGCAAACCTCCAAGTCCATCCATAATCAGTAAAACAATTTTCTTATCATTCTTTTTTGCAAGTTCCTTAAGAATAGAAATCGTATCGTACATTAAACCTCCTAAAGTAAAAAAGCAGTTTTCTATACAAAACCAAGATAATGATCTCTCCAAACAGGATCAGTTAGATCTTGCATTTCTTTGTCGTATTTTATCAGACCTTGATTATATCCTTTATCTTTTAAAGCAACAGCGGCATTTCCATCTTCAGGATTAACATTATGTTTTCGAGCTACCTCAAGAAACCTTTCATGATGATCCCTTATAAAACAGGGCATAATCCAATTTTTGTGTTCTTCCGGCGGTTTCTTGTATCCATAATCATTCTGCCACTTCCTTATATCTTTGAAAAATCCCGAATTTATTATATCCCTTAAGCTGCGTCCCTTCTTAAAAGCCTCATTCACATTGTCCACCGTGTAAGGAACAAATACACATGGCATAACGTCTCCGTTCCAATCAATATAAAAATAACCTCCGGGCCTTGCCGCCGCAAGACATCCATCAGACGCCGTAGCCGTACTCCAGAAATCAGCCACAAAAATATCTTCCTTTCGCATTAGATGCCATTCCCATTCATATAATCTGGTTCTCTGTTTTGGAGTCGGCATTAAATCAAGTGTAAATTCTCGGCCTATTGGCATATACTGAAATATCCAGCCATAGAATGCTCCCCTTTCCTTAAAGAAAAAACTCCTGAACTCATCAGAAGTAATCACATCAATGTTGTGACGGGTAGCGGTTACTGATATACCAAAAGGAACTCCTGCTTTCCTTAGATTCTCCATGGCTCTTAAAATCTTTTCAAAGACCCCCCTTCCTCTTCTCTCATCGGTCTCCTTTCTTAAGCCCTCAATAGATATAGAGGGGGTAACGTTTCCAAGTTTTGCCATTTTTCTCGCCACTTCCTCCGAAATCAAAGTACCATTTGTGTACATGAGAAAGTAAGAATCATCACATTTTTCATAAAGGTCAAGAATTGTATTATTATCATCTTTGTAGAGAAGAGGTTCCCCTCCTGAAATTACAAAGAAATTCATTCCCCAGAGCTCTCTTGCCTGATCGATAATTTTATTCAGAACATCCCAGTTTAACTTCTCTTTAAATTCAACACCTGAAGCCGCATAACATCCCTTGCAACGCAAATTACATTTTTTAGTCGGGCTTATAGTCATAAAAACAGGCGGGCGCTGGGAATACTTTTTAATATAATCCAACCTTTTGTAAAAACCTCCAAAAAAAACATTCCCCAGAAAAACACGAATGAGACCATCAACGGCTTCCCTTGACAAATTCCCTTTTTCTACTGCCCTCTCTATACTTCTAAAGATCGATCTACCCATATAATACTTATCTTCCTGAACTTTTAAAGGCCTATTATCCATATTTTCTTTTATTAAATCCGCATATATACGTTTTTCCATACTCCGAATCAACCAATGCCTTAAGGTTCTTTTGTTTATTGCAAAATTTGTAGAAGATGAAATTGCTTTAAAACTTGCCTTTTTTACAAAATCCATATACACCTCCCCGTAACATTTTACGCAACAAATAATTCTAAAGATCTAACTCTACACCAAAATTCTTTATAAATCTTTTCAATAAGCTTTTGTTCACTTCGTAAAAAACCCATCTTTTATATTGCCTCTTAAAAACCAATCCCGCTTCTTCAAGCTTCCTGAGATGATGGGAAATCGTAGGCTGAGAAAGCTTCAACGATTCAACAATCTTCGAAACATTTTTTTCTCCTTTTTTAAGGAATTTCAATATTCTCAGCCTGGTCATATCTGCTAATAAAGATAAAATTTCATTTGTTTCCATCGATACTCCTTTACCCTTAATTCAAATTTAATATATAGATGACTGTCTATATATGATGATTATTAATGTACTATTTTTAAATAATAAGTCAAGGTATAGCTATCAAACCTTGATTTTTAAAAACCGGCACTTTTGTTGCGATATTGCTTCTATCCATTAAAAAAAGAATATGTAAAAAATTAGGAGACCTCCTATGAGAACAAAAAAGAACCCTGTTATCAATTTTACAAACTCGACTTTTTTGCTCCAGAATTTATTTAACGCAGAGGATCTCATCCCTTTATATGTAGCAAGAAAAACAACGACCAGCGGAAAAATAAAAGCAATGTTATATAAAACTAAATACGTCAGAGCCTTAATTCGAAGAGCAGGAACTTCGCTAACAAATATAAGTGTTGGAAGATAAATTTGACCAGTACAAATGAATTCACTCAAAGAGATAAAAAAACCGCTAACAATTGCTGCTGCAAACAAATTCCTCATGCCCATTTTTTCTCTTATCACTGAGTGAATATTTCTCTTTACAAACCTTGGTAACTGAAGTTTTGCCTCCTCTATTTTTCCTTTTTTTATCTTTAAATAATCGTAAAAAGAAAGGCTTCCTAAAGATATAGAAAGAAGGGCGACCACCCCCAGGATAACTTTTCCTATAATAGCAGTAACAGCTAAAACCCCAATAGCTTTGATAAGTCCTATCCCTATCAAAAAATATACAACGAAGACAACAGCGCTATATGTAATCCCAATTAAAAGCGTTTCTTTGTTCTTTTTCCCTGCAGCAGAGAGAAAAGCTATAAGAAAAACTATTGTAGCAAAAGCACAGGGATTAATTCCATCTATCAAACCCGCCGATAAAACAGTAAATATTCCTATCTTCTCGAATCTTTCCTTTATTTTCTCTTCTGCTTTACTTTTAAGTTCCCCTATTTCCGTCCAGGGTATGCGAGTTGTTTTATCTCTATATTCATAAATAAATTCTCTCAAGTTTACTCGTTTCAAATCTTCATCTGTCAAGTAATCTTCTCCGATAAAAATTATAGGGGTAACCAGCCTCTTGTCCTCCGGTACACTATAAAATTCACAGAACGCTTCATTTAGCTTTTTGTTTTCGTTATTGCCTATATCGTATTTTGAAACTGCAAGGTTTAAATAGTTTTTTTCCAGGAAAGAAATCTCATATTCCACTCTTTCGCATGCTCTGCATTTTTTATCAAAAAAATAGACCATTTGGACTTTATCGGAAAGATTCAAAGTGCCAAAATCGTATTCTCCCAAAGCATTCGATCCGATTCCTGCTTTTTGATATTCCAATATTCTATCTTCCAGGAAATCTTCGATCTCGTCAACTCCTCCAAGAAGATACTTCCCTATAACAATAACCGGTATTTCGTTGTTAATATCTTCATGTTTTTCTTCAATAGAAACCAAATATTCATAGTTCGATGGGGCAGACATTTCAAGGGACCTAATTTTTAAATTATATTTTTTCTTTAATATCTTCAATATTTTTTCTTTAACAAAAGAGCACTCTTCACAATCTTCCGAATAAAAATATTCAATTAGAACAGGAGAAGAACTATGCGGAACCTTAACTGTTGCCTTAACTTTGATGTGAACTCTAGGGTTTTTCGGATCATTTGTGTGGACATACAAATTCTTAATAACGCCACCTATGTATCGCTGGGATTCAAAAGTAACTTTTATCTCCCCTGTTCCGCGGGGAAGAACCACTTTATCTTTAATTTTCAATTCTCCAACGGTACAACCACAGGAAGAGCGAATATTTTTTACTTCCAAATTCTCGTTGCCAACGTTTCTAAAAACAAGAGTTTGTGTTTTTGTTTCGTTCTGTCCCATCTTCCCGAAATCAACCTCAATGCTTTTAAACTGAATACGCGGCTCTGCATATAGCCCAATTACAGATAACACCAAATAAAGAATTATAAGTTTTCGTTTAATTCCTATATTTCTAATCATATCAACAACTATACTTCTCACTTACCATTTGTCAAGAACTCCTTGAGGTGCGTAAAGCAAAAGATAAACCGACTAACCCCCTTTTGTGAAAACATTTTCTTTACGACCTTAAAGGTCTTGACTTATCAGCATTTTTCATTATAATCTCATTAACAAGGAAATTAGGAAAAAATAAAGATATAAAAAACAAAAAGTTGAAACCTTTAAAGGAGGTGGTGTTTTTTTGCCAAGAGTAACAATTAAAGAGGGAGAATCTTTCGAAAAAGCTTTTAAACGCTTTAAGCGTCTGTGCGAAAAAGAAAAAATAAGGAGTGAAATAAAAAAGCATCAACGTTATGAAAAACCAAGCGAGAAAAGACAGCGAAAGCGTAAAGAACTTAGTAAAGGAAGAAGGAGCAATTAACGCCAAAAAGCATATTTTTAATTTCCGAGTTAGCTCATTTTAGTATCCTCGCAAAATTATTTTTAAATATATTAAAATGAATTTATTCGACTTAATATCTCTCATACTTATTTTGGGGTTTTGTCTTTGGGGAACGATAAAAGGTTTTATCATTGAAATTTCTGAGATTGGTGGACTAATAATTTCCTTTATTCTCGCAATGTACCTCCCATTAGCATTGGATATAGGTGGCATGAAATACGTTGTAAGCTTTCTTGCTTATTTCTTCACAATCAGTATTTGTTTTTCCATCCTGTCAAAAATTATCCATAAAACACCTCTCGTTTTCATCGATAGAATCCTCGGTGCCGCTATAGGAGCCATCAAAGGCTTTATTATTGCAATAATACTTTCCCTAATTATTAGCTTTATTCCTTTTAAAGAACCAAAAAACAATTTAAGCGATAGCCTTTTTTATAACCTTGCACGCATTGCAAGACCTCCCTTGAGAAATTTTTTAAGAAACAGAATGAAGGAACTCACCCAGTATGAAGAAAAAACGCTTCTCCCCCAAACACAGAAAGAAGAAAAACAAAAGCTCGAGGAGAAGCTGCACACAATATAATGAAAAACTTATCGAGCATGATAGGGCTGGACTTACTTTTAGAAAAAATTTCCGGGTATGCCGAATCCGAGCCTGGGAAGAACGCAATTCTCAGTTTAAGCCCAACTATCTCGAAGGAAGAAAAACTCCTTTCTTTTAAACGGCTCACGGAAATAAAACAAGTTACACCTTTGCTTCCCGCTTTACGTATTTTGGAAAAAGATAACATCCCCGAAAAAGGCAAAATATTATCGGGCAAGAAGCTTTTATATTTCAGGAAGCTATTAGACCTAACGAATGAGATCAAAAACATTTTCAACGAAAACAACTTACTGGAAAAACTAAGCACCTCCCTTGATCCTGTTTTATCTCTTTGTAAGGAAATATCAAAATTTATAGACGAAACCGGACTCATAATACCAACTTCTACGCCGCTTTTAAAATCTCTTTATAGCGAAAAAAAAACGACCGAAGATAAAATAGAAAAGAAACTGCAAGAAATTTTAATAGAAAAAGGTTCTTTGCTGCAGGATAAAATTATCACAACCCGATTGGGGAGAACCGTGTTACCGTTCAAATACAATAGGAAAGGCGAAATAGAAGGAATAATAGTTGACCTTTCGCGAACCCAGAACACAGCCTTTATCGAACCGGGAGAAATCGTCACTCTCAACAACAGAATTTCTGAGCTGGAAAAAGACATAAATAGCGAAAAGAAAAGAATCTTGAAAAGCCTGACCGAAAAAGTCAGAGAACACTTTCCCTCCATAAGCAAAAATATTAAGACACTAACAGAAATAGACTCTCTTAAGGCAAGAATCCGTTACGCAGAAGAATTCAAATGCATCAACCCGGAATTTACCGAAAGCAGCAACTTAAAATTAAAAAAATGCTACCATCCACTCCTTTTAGGAGAAAACAAAACGATTGAACCTCTTGACCTCGAAATCGGAGAAAAAGAGAGAATTCTACTGGTTAGCGGACCAAACGCAGGAGGAAAAACTGTTCTACTCAAGAACTTGGGAGTTAACGTTTTATCGTCATTAGCCGGAATACCCATCCCGGCAAAGGAAGGCACGGAAATAGGTTCTTTTGCAAGTGTTTCAGGAATAATAGAAGACGAACAGTCGATGGAGGAAAGCCTGTCTTCCTTTTCTTCTTATATCGTTAGGCTTAAAGAAATTTTAAGTAGTGCAGACTGTAATTCTCTTATCCTGCTTGACGAACTTGGGGGAAACACAGATCCCGTCGAAGGGAGCGCTTTGTCGATTGCCCTGCTTAACGAGTTAAAAGATAAAGGATGCCTCGTGGTCACAACAACCCATTTGAGCCCCCTTAAGTTTTATGCAGAAGAACAAAAAGGAATGATAAACGGGTCGATGGAATACGAAAACGGGCCAACATATCATCTACAACTCGGCATTCCGGGAGGCTCAAGAGCGATAGCTACCGCGGAAAAATTTGGCTTACCTCAGAATATCATCAAAGACGCAAAGAAATTTATTGACTCGGAAGTTTTTGAAGCAGAAAAACTAATAGCAGAGCTTTCTCTTAGAAACAGAAAATTGCGTGAGCATGAGGAAGAAATCTCTAAACTTAAAAAAGATTTTTCGAAATTAAAGAACGAATACGAGAAAAGAATGAAAAACTCCTATGAAGAAAAGAAAACAATTCTTCATGAAGCGAAAGAAAAAGCCGAAAACATCGTAAGCGAAGCACGCGCTATAGTAGAAAAAACGATTAAAGAAATACAGGAAACAAAAGCCTCAAAAGAATCAATAAAAAAATACAAAAAAACATTTAGCGACACTTCACAAAAAAAGAAAGACACGGGGGAAAAAACAGTTAAACCTTCTCGCGAATTTTCCGGAATCGACTATCACGTTGACCTGGATGTTCCATTAGAAATTTCTGTTCGCGGAATGACACAGGAGGATGCCTGGGAAGCCACCGATAGGTTTCTTGACAAAGCAATCGTTGCGAACTATAATTCGGTAAGAATTCTTCACGGAAAAGGAAGCTGGATATTGCGTAACATGATTCACAAAAAATTAAAGGAAGACCCAAGAATAAAAAACATAGAAACTCCACCCCATTATGAAGGAGGAGAAGGCCTCACAATAGCTGTTTTAAAATAATATGCTGTATATACTTCTCCTAATTTCAAAATCCGCAAAAACCGCAATGCTGCTTACTACTCTTATTCCGGGCGGCGGACAATTTTACACCAAAAGATACGTTAAAGGCATCCTGATAGGAGGAGCACAATCCTACCTCATATACCAGGGCACGCAAACACAACTTAGACTATACGAAATAGATAGAGAATGGAATGGTACAATTCCGGAATTCCAACAAGAAAAAAGCGCGCTTCTCGACAAAAGAAGACAAATTGCATGGTGGATAGCTTTAGTCTGGTCGCTTGGAATTTTAGATGCCTATGTTGACGCACAGCTTTATAATTTCGAAAGCAATCTCTCTCTCGACAAAAACGGAGACCCTAAAGCAACACTGTCTTTCAAAATACATTATTAATGTTTCACGTGAAACATTCGCTCGAAGAATCCCTAAAAGACCTTCAAATCGAAACCAATAGAAAAAAAACATCTATGCTTTTTCAGTATACGGAAGAGCTTATCAAATGGAATGAAAAAATAAATCTTATTTCCAGAAAACTTACAAAGGAAGAGATTATAACAAAGCTTCTCGTTCCTTCTCTGATACCATGCAAAATAGTTAATAAAGGAGAAAAGATTCTCGATTTTGGAGCAGGAGGGGGTATAGCAAGTATTCCCTTGAAAATTCTTGAGCCGCAAACAATTCTTCACCTTGTAGAATCAAAAGGCAAACCCGTAACCTTTCTTGAGCACATTAGCCTGTTACTAAACTTAGACCTAAAAGTGATAAACAAATTCGTCTCAACACCGGAAGATCTTAAAGAATCCTACGACTGGCTTTTTGTTCGAGCCGTTAACCCGGAAAAAATACCGAAGGGATTAGCCGGCAAAATTTTATACTACGGCAAATACACCGGAGACAAATTTAAACTTAAAAAAGAATTAAGCTTTAAAGAAAACATTATCTCGATATTGGCTTAATAATGTTTCACGTGAAACATTCTGAGAAACCCTTCAAAACAAAAACGTATTCTTAAGGAGGTGTAATGGATAAATTAATTGGTTTTTGTGGACTTGTATGCAGTGAGTGCCCTGCTTTCATTGCAACGCAAAATGACGATGACATAGAAAGGAAGAGAATCGCAAAGGAGTGGACTAAGCAGCATAAGCATGCGTTTAAAATCCAGGATATAAATTGCGACGGATGCTTATCAAAGGAAGGCAGGCATATAGGATATTGCAGTATGTGTGAAATAAGAGCTTGCGCAACAGAAAAAGCCGTCAAAAATTGTGCACATTGTGAAAATTATATTTGTGAAAAACTGAGGAAATTCTTCGATATGTCTCCCCAGGCGAAAGAATCTCTCGAAAAGATAAGAAAGAGTTTATAGAAATATTTTATTGCCACAAAGACGCTACGGCCAAAGGCACACTCCACCCCAACTATTTTGGACGCAGATAAACGCAGATATACAGGATTTAATTTTAAGTTTTATGGAAAATTAAAAAGATTTTTGGTTGATCTGAGAAGCTAATTTGCGGAAATCGGTGGCCGTTATTAGGTTTTTGGTTTTTGGGGTTGAGGTTTAGTTAAAATAACAAAAAAATCCTGTTAATCCTTTTTTATCTGCGTTCTTCTTTAGGGTTTTGAGTTTGGGATTTATTTAAACAACACTATCTTTTTCTTTGTGTCCTCTGTGTGTTTTGTTTTTTCTCTGTGCTCTCTGTGGTAAAATTTTTTTTCTTTGTTTCTTAGCAGCTATTGTTTTTCGTATTCTCTTTTTGCTAATGCAATAGCGCCAAGTACGCCTGCGTTATCTGCCAACTCCGGCAGAACAATATATTTTTCGATGTTATCCGTAATCTCAGGAGCCTGGATATAATTATTAAGTAAAGATTTCACCCTTTCATGTATCATGGACAGCAGTTGCTTTTGTTTCATAACTCCTCCGCCAAGAACAATTCTCTCGGGAGATAAGATACAAATATAATTTATTACTGCAAGAGAAATATATTTTGCTTCCAGATCCCAAGCCGGGTGGTCCCTGCTTAATTTTTCTCCCGATTTACCCCAACGATCTTTTATAGACATACCCGAAGCCAAACCCTCAAAACAGTTATTGTGAAACGGACATTTCCCTTCGTATGGGTCAACTTTCGTGTCATGCGGGATAAAAATATGCCCCATTTCAGGGTGGATTAAACCATGTAAAAATTCACCGTTAATTATTCCACCCCCACCAATCCCCGTTCCAATTGTAATATAAATAAAATCCGATACGTCTCGTGCTGCGCCCCACTGGTGTTCGCCGAGGGCTGCCGCGTTTACATCCGTATCAAATCCTACGGGAACATTCAATGCCTTTTTAATTTTTCCGTAAAAATTTGTATTTTGCCATTTGATTTTTGGCGTAGATGTTATATATCCGTAAGTGGAAGAATCTTTTTTCAAGTCAACCGGCCCAAAAGAGCCGATACCGATAGCCGATATTTTCTCTCTTTTGTTCTGTTCTTTAAAATATTTAATTATCTTCTCAATTGTTTCTTTGGGGGATATCGTACCAAAACGATATGGTTCTCGTAAATCTTCTGGGTTTGTACCAACAGCACATACGAATTTCGTTCCTCCGGCTTCTATTCCGCCAAACAAATTCATACGTTACTCCTTTTTTCGGTTTGTTCTATAGAAAGTTTAAAATAAAAAGAAAGAGTTATTTTACTTTGTTAAAAACTACCTCTCTCTGCATATTTAAAACTTGACCGAGAGGATTGCCGGAAAGGCTCATTTCCATTATTACATCCTCATTGATAACGGCATATTCAACCTGGTGGTCATCCAACGACACCCAAAAACTACCCCAGCAACAGGTCCTGCCTTTTATACTTAAAATATCCGTTTTTGATTCTACAGGATTTGAAAGGGATTTAAATTCTATTAAGGCACATATCTCCCCATTTCTCTTTGCAATTCCCGTCCAATTCAACTTTAAATTCTTCGTTTTTAACAGTGCAAAATTCTGTACTTTCACGTCCTTACTCTCTAAGTCGGCAGAAAAAAAGGGCTTATCGTACTCAATATTATCTATGCCAACATACGCAACCTCAATCCAGGGAGCGTCCCAGATGAGTGTTTTCATAAAAGTCCTGTCTTCTTCAGGAAAATCTATGTAAAAATCTTCCGTTAGTATTTCCTCAGAAAGAGAATACGAAAAACCTTCCATATAATCCAACTTTTTTCCATCCGGAAACTCACCTAATGTATCCCTAGTCGAAAACATTCTAACATCGCTCCATCTACAGCGAACCTCTTCGTCTTCTACCAAACGAGAAAACCTTCCTTTAATTTGCATACTGCTTACAATATTTCCTTCCATATCTCGATTATACAATGTTGAAGTTACTGTATACCGTTGAGGTATTTTCTCGTCAAATTTAAGTGCGGATTGCTTCTCGAGACATTCATCTACACTTTTTGATTTCTCTACTTCCCTGCGGCAACTAGAAAGATTTACCGTAAAAAGAACCACCACTAATAAAATTTTAGTGATTGAGAAAAAGTTTTTTTTGTTAATCATTTAATCCCCCTTAATTTAATTTTTTTATAATTTTTTTCCCTTGTTCAGGAAACAAGAAAAAGCTTTGTTATATTAAAACACATATTTTCTAAACCTCTATTCCCCTATTGCTTTCATTGTAATAGAAAACAGCCCTTCTGTCAAGCAGGTTTTTGAAGAGCTGAACAAACCCTCCAACCCAGGCGCCCCGGGCGATGCTACCGGAAATTTTATACTTGGCTATGCCTTTATGTTGCCCTTCAACAAACATATTAAAACTATAGCCCGGATTTTACTCCTGTCAACACAAAAAAAACGAAACCATTAAGCGTACACCTCCAAAGACACAAAAACCTTACAAAAACATACCGAAACCCCATAAAGCCCGGTATTCAACTAAACGCTTAGCTATCAAGAAGATAGGCTCATCGCCTTAGAGGTTTTTTGTTTTATTGGTCACAAAGGACCCGCTAAAACCTTGACAATTATGAATGTTTATTTATATGTTATTATTTGGAGGTATGCTATGAAATTAAAAAAGGGAAGTAAGGCAGTCGAGAGTCTGCTTACGTCCTACAAGAGAGATAGAGCTCCTTTTGTTACAGAGCTCACACAAAAGTTCTCTTCAAGGAAGTATCCTTTTGAAGAGATAAATCTAATAAAACAGGTTTTCTTCCCGGCATATTGGAACTGCGGAAGTATTGCGAGGAAAGAAAACAGCAACGGGCTTACCTCAAAAATTAAAGATCTGGGCAGCCTCTTTGTCGAAGGAATAAGTCCCTATATCGAAGATAAAGCAGAAGTAGAAAAAATTGTTGGTAAGATTTTGGAAAATTTGGGAAAAATAAGAGAGAAACTCAAAAAAGATGTCGAAGCTGCTTATATAGGAGACCCGGCGGCTAAAACCTATACTGAAATCATTCGTTCTTATCCCGGATTCCTTGCTATCGAAATCCATAGGGTTTCTCACCTTTTATACACATTCGGAGCAAGTGGATATGCCAGGGAAATTTCTGAAGTTATTCACTCTGAAACAGGAATCGATATTCATCCCGGAGCAAAAATTGGCAACTATTTCTTTATAGACCATGGTACCGGAGTGGTAATCGGGGAAACGTCAGTTATTGGTAATTGGGTAAGAATCTATCAGGATGTAACTCTCGGGGTTCTTCATTTCGAAAAAAAAGGTGAAGATGAAATCAAAAAAGGTTACAAAAGACACCCCGACATTGGCAATCATGTCGTGATTGGCGCAGGAGCCAAAATACTGGGTCCGGTAAAAATTGGCAATCATGTCAATATCGGAGCCAACTCCTGGATCACTGAAAATATTCCTGATTACACATCTGTCTTTGTCGCCGAACACCCTCGCCTGGAGAAGAGAAAAAGAAACTAAAATGAGCAGAGTAGCAAAAAACATTCTGAGTTTAATAGGAAATACGCCCGTTGTAAAACTGAACAAGATGCCGGAAAAAAATTCTGCAGAAATTTATTGTAAGCTTGAATTTTTTAACCCCCTCGGCTCAATCAAAGATAGAATTGGTCTTCACATGATTGAAGAAGCAGAAAGAAAAGGAAAAATAAGCCCCGGAGACACCCTTATAGAACCTACAAGCGGGAATACGGGTATCGGACTTGCTTATGTATCCGCTGTTAAAGGGTACAAATTAATCCTGATTATGCCCGATACAATGAGTAAAGAGCGGATCAAAATATTAAAAGCGCTGGGGGCAGAAGTTCTTTTAACTCCCGGAGAAAAAGGAATGAAAGGCGCAATCGAAAAAGCAACTGAGCTGGAAAAAGAAAACGCCTACTTCCACCCGGGTCAGTTTACAAATCCGGCAAACCCCGAAGCACACAGAAAAACAACCGCAAGAGAGATTCTAAAGCAAGTTCCGGGGATTGATGCTTTCGTTGCAGGAGTTGGAACAGGCGGAACACTAACCGGCGTTGGAGAAGTTCTTAAAAATGAAATCAAGAATAGAAAAATTCTTATCGTCGCTGTGGAACCGGAAGATTCACCTGTGCTGTCGGGAGGCAAACCGGGCGCGCACAAAATACAGGGTATAGGGGCAGGTTTTATCCCCAAAGTTTTAAATAAAAAAATAATCGATGCGATAATAACAGTTAAAAACGAAGACGCATTTCTCACTTCAAGACGGCTTGCCAAAGAAGAAGGAATCTTTGCCGGCATATCTTCCGGGGCTGCCCTATGGGCTGCGTTAAAAATAGCAAAAGGATTACCCAAAGAAAAAAAGATAGTTGTAATCTTACCCGATACGGGAGAAAGATACCTCAGTACGGATTTGTTTTCCTAAAGGCCAAACTTAGTATACAGATAGAGTTTTGGGTTTTAAATAAAACAAAATATAAGTCGGGAAAGGATGGGTTTTGTGTCTTAGTGCCTTTGTGGCAAATATAATAAATCATGGAAGAAATAGGGAAAGTTATCAAAACAAATAAGAATAGAGCAACGGTTCTTATTGAACAGCCGGAAAATTGCGAATCCTGCGAATTTGCCAATTTTTGCCGTATCGACAAAAAAGGAAGAGAAATAGTTTGCAGAAATAATAAAAGTGCCTCAATAGGAGATATTGTACAACTTAACACAAAAAAAAGAAATTTTTTTGTAGCTACATTTTTAAACTTTGTCCTTCCTCTTTTTTTTCTTATTGGTGGCGTTCTTATCGGTAAAAAAGTCTGGCAGACAGATATTGCCGGTTTCCTGTCAGGTATGAGTCTTATGGTTTTATATTTCTTTGTGTTCTTATTTGTCGATAAACAGATCTTAAAAAGCGGTCATCTCTTGCCTGAAATTGTAAGTATAAAAAAAAAGAATACTCTCAGTTAACAGAACACACTCTTCATTCACGAATTTTAACTGCCGTAGCACAATTCTTTAAAAGTTCGGAAGAAGTTATTAAATATTCCTTCGGATAAGGAGCAATTCCCGAAAACTCAGGGGAAAGAGTTTTTGTGTTTCTAAAACCCTGAAGAACATATTTCTTCACGGATTTTATCTTCTGACATATTTTTTTAAGATCTTCTTTGTCCACAATACCCGGCACCATTGTAGTTCTGAATTCGTAATCCTGAGTCCCTTTTATTATTTTTATACTCTCCTTTACATTCTCAAATCCGATCTTGTTTCCAGTAGCAAAGGGATACTTTTCCGGCGAAGATTTTATATCCATCGATATATAGTCAACAAAAGGAAGGATGTCTTTTAATTTATCCGGCAACGTCCCATTGGTATCGATTTTTATATCAATTTCTACTTCTTCTTTGATTCTTTTAAGAAAAGATGGCAGTCGAGGAGATAGAAGAGGCTCGCCTCCTGTAAAAGATACGCCATCAATAAAACCTTTTCTTTCCTTTAATTTTTCTATGATTCCATCCTCAGGTATATCAGGGACTTTCTTCACAAGTTCTGGTATAACAAGATCAAAATTATAACAAAAAGGACAACGCAAATTACATCCACCTATGAAAACTACTGATGAGATTTTACCAGGATACTCTATCAGGCTGGTACCTAAAAAAGACTTGATCACTTACTTTATTCTTCTTCTATTTTTAAATATCTTCTCTCTCTAAATTCTTCTCTTTTGCCTTCATTCCAGTCCTGAACCGGTCTATAATAGCCAACCACCCGGGAATAAACTTCAGCCTTTACTGCTAAAACTTTCTCTGTCTCTTCTATATCTTTCTTTTTTAGTTCTTCTATCAAAATATCTCCTTCTTTTTATTTTACTTTATTTAAATACACTTTCAACTCTTTTTCTGTTTTTTCCTCTTCAATTTTTCTGTAAGATCCTTTTTGCATTTCCCCAAGTCTCTTCTTGCTTAGCTCTACAACATCTCCAAACTCTTCCATTTCTTCTTCGGTGTGTGGATGCGGACAGTAGAAATGTTCTCCTGATATATAGCCATGAACAGGACATATTGAGAAAGTCGGCGTAAAGCTGAAATACGGCAGAGAAAATCTGTTTACTATTTTCTTCGTAAGATCTCTTACTGTTTTCCAATCCTCAATCGCTTCTCCCAGGAATATATGTACGACAGTTCCTCCTGTGAATAATACTTGTAGTGGATCCTGATGTTCGAGAAGGCTAAAAGCATCCTCCACTTCATCAACGGGAGGATGTACAGAATTAGTGTAATACGGATAGACGGTACCTTTTGTATAAGTATCGGGAAATCTTTCCTTATCCTCTCTAGCCAGACGGTATGACGCGCTCTCCGCCGGTGAAGCTTCAAGATTGTAAAGATTGTCTGTATCTTCCTGAAACCCAGAAATTTTCTCATTCATAAATCCAAGCACTTTTATTCCCCATGCTCTTCCTTTTTCCGTCATCAATCCTTTTCCAAACATATTTACACAAGCTTCGTTCATTCCTATAAGCCCTATAGTGGAAAAATGATTTGCCCAGAAAGCGCCCATTTTTTCTTTTATTTCTCTTAAATAGTATCGCGTATAAGGATATAGTCCTTCTTTTGTAAAGTCTTCAATAATTTTTCTCTTCAGTTCTAATGATTCCTTTGCCGTTTCCATAATATTTGAAAGCCTATCAAAAAATTCTTCCTCATCACCTGAAAGATGCGCAATTCGCGGAAGGTTTATAGTTACCACACCTATACTTCCTGTAAGAGGATTAGACCCAAAAAGCCCTCCTCCTCTTTTTCTTAATTCTCTTTTATCTAATCTGAGCCTACAACACATACTCCTTGCGTCTTCAGGATCCATATCTGACGAAACAAAATTGCTGAAGTAGGGAATTCCATACTTACCTGTCATTTCCCACATAGGTATAAGCTCCTCATTTTCCCACTCAAAATCTTTTGTTATATTATATGTCGGAATAGGAAAGGTAAAGATTCTCCCCTTTGCGTCTCCAGCCATCATCAATTCCGCAAAAGCTTTATTTATCATGTTCATCTCTTTTTGGAACTCTCCATAGGTCGCGTCTTTTTCTCTTCCACCTATGACAACTTTGCTGTCCCTGAAGCTATTCGGAACTTTAAGATCCAGAGTAATATTTGAAAAAGGCGTCTGGAACCCTACTCTGGTAGGCACATTTATATTAAATAAAAATTCTTGTAAAGCTTGTTTAGTCTCTTTATAATCCAAGTCATCAAACCGAATAAACGGAGCCAGGAGCGTATCGAAGTTTGAAAAAGCCTGTGCTCCCGCTGCTTCACCCTGAAGAGTATAGATAAAGTTAACTACCTGACCAAGAGCACTTCTTAAATGTTTCGCAGGAGAAGATTCAACTTTCCCGCTCACCCCTCTAAAGCCTTCCTTTAAAAGATCCAACAGATCCCAACCTACACAATAGGGTCCAAGTATTCCAAGATCATGAATATGAAAATCTCCGCTGCTGTGAGCATCTCTAATTCTCGGACTATAAATCTTGCCAAGCCAGTACCGGGCAGTAACTGACGAAGAAACGTAAAAGTTTAAACCCTGAAGAGAAAAATTCATGTTTGAATTTTCTTGAACTCTCCAGTCCTCCTTCTTTAAGTACTTTCCCATTATGCTTTCAACATCTCTGAAGACATCTTCTACTTTACGAGCTTCGTTTCTCTTCTCTCGATAAAGAATGTACGCTCTCGCTACATCCGGCAATTTCCTTAGCATTAAGGTTTCTTCAACGTAATTTTGAATTTCCTCGACGGTCGGAACATTTCCGATTCTGAAGAAATTCATATAAAGTGAAGTCTCTACCTGATTCGTTATAGAAGTAGCATCTTCTTTTGCTCCTATTGCTTTCAGAGCTTTAGCAATAGCAACGCCTATCTTCTTTTTGTTATACGGAACAACTTTTCCAGACCTTTTTCTAATAAGCCATTCCATTAATTACCCCTCCTTTAGAACTAAAATATAAACCATTCTTTTACTAGAGATACGATGTCTTCGCTTTTTTCGAATACCAAAAAAACTTTATAATGTCAATTGTTAATATAAAAAGACTCATTCTATGCATTTTGTATATGTATTCTTATAATAAAAAAACCCTATCATAAGTCAAGGGGCTCACCTGTGATTTTTTACAAAAATCAGTATTTTTTTTATTTTTTTGTTTTCTCCTATCTCGCAATTCAAAAACTTGACTTTAATGTTTACCATGTTAACTTCTAAAAATATGAAAGCTCTAAGCAGATACGTTATTATAAGAAAACTGTTACACATCTTGACCGCGTTGATTCCAATCTGCTATATTTTTCTTCCAAGGTTTCCTATGGTTATAAGTCTTTGTATTCTGGGCATCTTTTCTCTGCTTATTGACTTCCTTCGTCTGGAGATTAAACCAATCGGTGATTTTTTTGATCGTTGTTTCGGAAAATTACTCTGGAAAAAGGAGAAAGAGACTTTAACAGCCGCTACTCACTTTACGGTTGCTGCTTTTCTCTCCGTATATTTTTTTGATAAATGGATAGCTATTGCGGTACTGCTTTTTCTTTCGCTCGGAGACACGGCCGCCCATATTATAGGTGTACGATGGGGGAAGAGTCGCCTCAACACGAAAAAAACGGTAGAAGGAAGCCTTGCTTGTCTTTTGATATGTTTGGGTATCTCTTTTCTTTTACCTCAACCTGCACTAATTGTTCTGTTTGTCGGTTCACTGGTTGCATCACTTGTCGAGTTCTTTCCTTTCAGCATTGACGACAATTTTACACTTCCTTTGATATCGGGAGCCGCAATGGAAATTATCGTCAAAATGCTCTACCTAATCAGTTGATTTGTTAATTAGTAAAAAACTACAATACCTACATGCTCTATATGTTTAAAAGACCAGAGATACGTGTTGGATTTTAAACAAACACAATAAAAAGGTGGGGTTGTGTGGTTCTGTACTCTCTATGTTTTATTTGTTTCTTTGTGTGTTCTGTGTTAATTTTTTTGGGGAGAGGGAGGAATTTTGTCTCCTAACTTCTGTATTCTTTCTTTACCTTATAAAGCGACGTCCAGGGTTATGGGTTTACCATCAGAAATGCTTCTAACGTACCTTGAATCGATAAAGTCGACCCACTTTTTCCCCGCAAGATATCTTGCTAAAGCTTCCTCAGGATTTTCTGAAAATATAGATAAAAACTTAAGATATGAAAAACCAAGAAGAAGATTGTCTTCCACTTCATATAAATTATAACTCACTTCACTTAACTTTTCTTCTTCCTCTATAGTCAAACCAACGGAACCAGAATACAAGAGAACTTCTCCAATATAAGCAGCTGTTCCGGTCATTACTTGAGTAAGTCCTTTAGCGTTAACCTTGCTTGTCGCACTCGGAATAAAATCACTTTCAGCTTGAATCCAACGAACTACAACCGGCCACCTCATCCAGAAACGAACGGAATAATCATAAGCTCTTTTGATTGTTTCGCTATCACCTCTTACTCCGCTGGACCTGGCATACAATAAAGCTTGATGACGTAGCACTTCGTATTCTTTATGCCACCTTATCTGCATGGTAGGAGAAAAAATAGGTGAGGGAATTAGAAGGAACATAAAGATTATTACTGTTAATAACGGACGATAATTTTTACTCTTTTTTATTTTAAAAATCATCCTGTATATAATTTACTTCAATTTCCGTTTTTCGCAAGGTTTTAATGGAGGTATAAGGACTTTGCAGGCAAACAATCAAATATAGATTATATTTTTTCTCGATAAAATATAAAAGCTCTGCAGTACGACAAGTACTGCAGAGCTCAACTAAACCATTAGAAACTTAAAATAACAAAGAGGTAAAAATATTTTTGCTTGTTTATAAAAACTCTTTATTTAAAACCCTTTAACCCTTCCTCCTGGCCTTCTTTATACTTCCTTAGACTGTCAATTTCCTCTTTTAAATCCTGAAAAGACTGTGAAGCTCGAAAACGCGTATATAACTGATTGTTTTCACTTGAATATAGTTGCTTTAAAAGCTCTTCTCTTGCTTTTCCAACTGGAAATTCCATAAGTACAAAAGCCCGATATCCCTTGCCTTCTTGTTTGACTTTAGTTTTATTTTCTCTTGAACCCACAAGAGTTTGATCTACAACATTTTTAGAAACCTTGGTAAACTGAGTAAGAAACTCAGAGTCTTCTACCCCTCCCACTTCTTCGTCAAATTTCTTGACTAATGCCATAATATGGGATTCAAGATTTTCTGCAATATCAAGTCTTGCTTCTTGTTTTGCTTTATCTATAGCAAGCTGTAGATCTTGCGAAGTAGAAGTAGCTTTTCCGAATATATAATTTGCGTCTTTGGGAGGATTTAGATACCAATCGGGGAGTTCTATATTACCTACTTTCGTTACACCTTTGGAAGCGCAACCAAAAACTAAAAGGACTAAAAGTAACATTCCTAACAGTAATTTTTTCATACTACCTCCTTTTTTTTATCGTTATTTTTAGTATAGAAAAAAACTAGAAAAAGTCAAGTACTTAAATATTAAGAGTTTTATGGCCTTCTTTCAAAAAATGAAATATCAAAATGGCAAATTAAAATGTAAATTTATCTTTTAAATTAACTCAAAAATCCGAAAAATTTCGCGTTATTGTGTAATTTGCTGTTTCTTTATTCACTAAAGTCATTGACAAAACCGGTATTCCTTTTATTATACCAAGAAAAAAGGAGTAATAATGGGAAAACAATGTTTTGTTTGTGGAAAGGCAACAACTTTTGGTAACAAAGTTAGTCATTCTAAAAGAAAAACAAGAAGAACACAAAAACCAAATTTACATAAAATAAGAGCAGAGATAAATAAAGAAATTAAGAAAGTATATGTTTGTTCTAAATGCCTAAAAGCAAATAAAATCAAAAAAGTTGTTTGAGATAAAAAATAAGCTTTTATTATTTAACACTTATTCTAACGTTATAGGCATTAAAAGGTAAAAAATTTCTTGTTTTTCTCCTTCTATTATAATAGGTTTATTTTTAGCTTCAAAACTTAAAGTAACCTTGGATGATTTAATCTTTCTTAAAAAATTCATTAAATAGTTGGAAGAAAGAGCAATATTTATCTTTTCTCCTTTATATTCTCCTTCTATTTCTTCTTTGCTTTCTCCTATTTCAGAAAACACTTCAATATTTAAACTGTCCCCTAAATCCAAGTTTATTGTTTTGGGCCTATCATTAGAGAATACAGAAACCCTCTTAAGAGAGGAAAGGAAGGATCCTCTGTTCAAAGAAAGAACATTATCGTTCTTCTCCGATATAACAGCCTTGTAATTAGGGAAATCGACCTTTATCAAGTTAGAAACAAGTATAAAGTTTTCTCCAAAAAAATATATTCTACTTTCATCTACACCAATTTTCATTTTCTTCGCACCAAAAGTAGAAAGCTGTCTTAAAATCTTTGGGGGGACTACTAACTTAAAGGGTTCATTACCAAGATCAACTTTAATATCCTTATAGCCTAAACTAAAACTATCTGTTGTAACCAGTCTTAAGTTTTTGTCTTCGTATTCCCATAACATTCCACTCATTTTTCTTTTAGCGGAGTCTTCAGGAACGATAAAAACAAGTTTATCTATAATTTCTTCAAGTTCTTCTGTATTTACTTCATAGGTTTCTTCCTCTGTTATCACAGGTTCGGAGGGAAAATCTTCTTCTTCCATAAGAGGTAAATAAAAATATCCTTTATCGTATTCTATTTTAACTCTATTTTCTTCTCTGTGAAAGGTTGTTTCTCCTTTTATTTCTCCCATTATTGAAAATAAAGTTTTTGCAGGAACTACTATTGTACCTGTTTTTTCTATTTTACATGAATCAGTATTGTATATTAAAGAAGTATCCAGATCGGTAGCAAAGATATTAAGTTTTTCTTGCTCTATTTTTATCCTAACATTGGATAAAATAGGAAAGGTTGTATGAATAGGTACGATTTGAATTATAGGTTTAAACTCTTTAACGAATTCTTCAGCATTTATTGAGAACAACATTTTTCCTCCCTTTTTCTATTACTTATAATAATATAATAATTTAGTAGTTGTAGTATACCCTGTGGATAAGTGTATAATGGTGGTTCTTTATGTATTCTTTTATTTTTAACCAAAGGTTTTCCATTTGTTGTGTGGATAAATTGTTGATAATAGATGTTCATTGCCTCATGGTTCCGTCAATTTACTTTTTATTGTAGAAATGTCCCCTTTTATCCTCTTGTTTTTCCGTATTAAATTTTCTATTTTGTTGAAAGAATGTAGAATAGTGGAATGATCTCTTTTGCTAAAATTATTACCGATCTCTTTTAAGGAAAGATTTGTCAATTTTCGTGCAAGATAAATGGCAATCTGACGAGACTGAACAATACTTTTTGATCTTTTATTTCCTTTGATTTCCTCTACATCTATATTATAAAACTCTGAGACGGTTTTAATTATTCTTTCCAGCGTTATTCTTCTTTCTTTTTCTTTTATAAAGTCCTTTAGAATTTTTGTAGCAAGCTCGACATTAATATCGGTCTTATATATAGAAGAATGTGCCAATAATTTTATCAAACAACCTTCTAATTCTCTGATATTAGATTTTATATTTGCAGCGATATAGTTTATTACACTGTTACTAATTTGAATATTATCGCTCTGGATTTTGGAACGAAGAATGGCTAATCGTGTTTCAAAATCCGGAGGTTGTAGATCTACCATTAAACCCCAATGGAAACGAGAAATTACTCTTTCTTCAAGACCGGATATTTCTTTTGGAGGTCTATCAGAAGTTATTACTATTTGTTTCTTTGCTTCAAAAAGAGCATTAAAAGTGTGAAAGAATTCCTCCTGTAATCTCTCTTTACCTGAGAGAAAATGAACATCATCAATTAAGAGTAAATCAATTTCCCTATATTTTTGCTTAAATTGTATCGTTGAATATTCCTGAATTGATTTTATCATCTCGTTAAGAAATTCTTCCGTTTGAGTGTAAAGTATTCGAAGGTTAGGATATTGAGAGTAAACCCTATTTCCTGTTGCCTGTAATAAGTGTGTTTTACCTAACCCAACTCCTCCGTATATAAAAAGAGGGTTATATTCTCTACCCGGCGCGTTGGATACTGCCATAGCCGCGGCATGTGCGAATTTACTGTTCTCACCTACAACAAAATTTTCGAAAGTGTATTTATCATACAGAAGGGGTTTTTGTAATATTTGCTCTTCTTCCTTTTCTTCTTCTTGTTTATTTGTCTCTATATTCGCTTTTCTATTTACAAGAAAATGTACATTGTATAATTTACCTGTAACTTCTTTTATAGACGAGTTGAGGTCATTCATAAAATGTTCTGTTATCCAATGTTGGGTAAACGTATTTGGAATATTAAAATAGACGTCATCGCCACTGGTCTCCTCTAATTCCATATTGGCGAACCAAGCCTTAAAGGCAGATTCATTAATTTCCTTCTGGAGCTCTTTCTTTATTTTTTCCCAGTCGAAATTTTTTTTGATTCCTTCTTTTCTTTTCATGACAGTGTATTTTTTATTATTTGTCAAAATCAATATTATGTCAAGAGGCAAGTAGAAGATTTTTTTATAAAAATGTTAAATTCTTTAGGTATATTTTTATCTTTATACTTGACAATTTTTATATAGAAAATTATTATTTTATATGAATTTATATAAGTTGTTTGCGGTTTTGTTTTTTTTGGGGTATCTCCTCCTTATTGTTTTTCCTTTGAATTTATCAATTTGGATTTCTATAATAATCCTTGCCGTTCTATATTTTTTAATCATAGATAAGGAAGATATCTCTGCATATTTTTCTCTTACCGGCATAGCTTTTGCTGTGCAATTAGCGGGAGGTCTTTCGTCTCCGCTTTTTGTTTCTTATGTTCCCGTTATTTTTATACTTAATAAGAGAGGCTTAAAGCTTAAGTTCTGGTGGTTGATTTTGCCTTTGTTTTCCTTGTTTAGGGAACTACAATTAATACCGTACTTACTTTTTTATGGGACAGTATTTTTCTTGTATTGGGTAAAACCTAAATTTTTTGGGAAAAAAGATATTGATCCAATTAAAAAGTTGAACGTTGAAAAGGAAGAAATAAGTGCGGGGATCTCCGGGGAAAAAGAAATCCCGGCTACTATACCGAATAAATTTTATGATTCTTTATCTGCCAGTTTGGATATAATAGTTAGGATGTTTAATCCCTTTAGTGTTGTTCTTTTGATAAAAAATGATCAGCTTGATAAATTTCAGGTTCATTTTAAAAAAAGCGACGGAGAAATAAAATCAGTGGCTTCTATCAACAAAGGTCCTCTCTCCTGGTTTTTAAAAAACTCCGGTATTTTGGTTAATAATGATTTTAATGCTTCCTCAATGAACTTGGGCTATTATAAAAACGAAGAAAATATAAAATGTTTTATTGCGAGTTCTATTGAATTTAATAATGAAGTTATGGGAATTATAGTTGTCGATAGAACCGAAAAAACACCCTTTGACGAAAGAGATAAGGAAATTCTAACAAGTGTTGCCAAAGGGGTATCAACTCTGTTTTCGCTATATAAACATATGAGTGTTTCGATGCTTGAGGCGTTCCGGCTACGGTCTCTTCTAACTCTTACAGAGAGAGTAGCTGGAGAGATTAAATTGGAAGAGGTTAGAAAAAGCATTTTCGAGACAATAAAAAACAGTTATAAAGAAGTTCGAACCGTTTTTTTACTTAAAGAAGGGAACGAGTATCATGTAACAGAAGAAGATGGAAGAAGGTATTCCCGGGCTTTAAGAAAAAGTATAATTGCTTTAGCCCTTGAAAAGAATATTTCTCTTTGTAAAGCAGACCTATCCAAAGAAATAAAGAGACCTATTTTGTTTCCGGAAGAAAGTGCCTTTGATGCTAGAGCGTTATTGTTTTCGCCTTTCAAGGGTGATGTGAAAGGAGGAATACTGGTTCTTTCAAAAAACAAGGATAGTTTCGACAAGAACGATCTAATGATTTTAAACCTTATTGCTGATATAGCCGCATCTTCTGTAGAAAAAGCTATTTTATACCGTCTTGAAGAGGAAAAAGCGATGAGAGACGGACTGACTGAAGCCTATAATCATCGCTTTTTTCAAGAAATATTGGATAATAAAATTGCTGAATCCGAGCGGAATAAAGAACCTATAACTTTACTAATGATTGATCTGGATAATTTTAAGTTAATAAATGATCAATTTGGACATCAGAATGGAGATATGATTTTAAGGGAAATTGGGATAATAATGAAGGATAGAATCAGATCTTCTGATATCCTGGCCAGATATGGAGGGGAAGAATTTGCCATCATCTTGCCGAAAACCGCGTCATTAGAAGGCTATAAACTTGCGGAAAACTTACGTAGTTCGATAGAAGGTAAGGAGTTTGTTTCTCCGGATGGAGTTAAGCTTAACGTTACAATTTCAACAGGTGTTTCTGAGCATCTAAAACACGCGCATAATAAAAAGGATCTCATATCAGCTGCGGACAGGGCTCTTTACATTGCAAAAAAAGAAGGCAAAAACTGTACTATTATAGCGGAATGTTAGGCGCCAAGTTTCCGGATATAAGCTAAACAAAGAAATAAATCCAGCAAAGATAGTTTATCTAGCTTAATATAAATTAAATATTAAAATTTAAAAAGCAAAATGACAAATGAAAATGCAAAAACTAAAAATGATAGGACGTAGATTTATGCAGATTTAAAAGGATTTTTTATTTGTTGTTTTTTGAATCCTTTTTTGAACTTTGATTTATCATTTTCCATTTTGATATTTGATTTTTACATTTTAGGGGTAAAGTGGTGGGGTATATAACTCTTGACTTAGTTTTTATTTTTATTATATTCTTCTTTACCTATGTTTACTTTTGGAGATCAGTCTAATCTAATTGATAAAGCCCGAAGGGTAGCATCAAAAGGCGATTCTCTTAAAGCAGTTCAAATTTTGCAAAATGCTTTAAGAAATCACAATTCAGATCTTCCCCTGATTCTTGAAATTATGCACACATATCACGCTATAGATAAATTAAACGAAGTAATTATATGGGCAGAGAAAGGGTCCGCTCTTTCTGCTGAAGCCAAGAAGAAAGTTGAGGGAGAGGTAGAGGATTTATTTTATGGCAGAGGTAAGCCGGACCGCCTCGCAGAATATCTTATGGAGAAATGGGCAGAAAGAATGGATTTTGAAGGAGTTTTCGATCTTTTTAGAGAGATGAGTGAAGAAAGCAAGGAAGTTTTTATTAAGAGGGAAGAACAGGTTGTTAACAATATTCTTACGAACAAAGAAGCTTTTAGTCCGAGAGATTTTACGCATTTTTATTTATTTGCAATAACAAATGAGGGTAGGAATAGCGAAGAGTCGTTAAAAATATTTAGAAAGATATTGGAAAAAAAACCAAAAGAATTACAAAATATTGCGCTTGAATTAGGAAGAGCAGAAAGGGAAAAATACGGAGATGCTTACCTCAAATTAGGTTTGGGAGAATTTTTGCTTAAAGATAAGCATTTTACAGAAGGAGTTTCCAAATTACGTGAAGCTGTAAACACGAATCCAAAATTACAAGAAGAAGTAATTTCAATTCTGTCCCTTTATGGTAAGAAAACTAAAGATATTATTGATTATTTGAGTGAATTATTGATTGAATCAGGAAAAGAGGAAAAAGCACTGGATCTTATTGAAGAGTTCGAGGTGGATGATGCTATAAAAAAATATCAGACAATGGTTAAAAAAGAGACTGAGAACCCAACAATTCATAAGCAATTAGCAGAGGCTTATATAAAGAAAGAGAGATATGCCGAAGGATTAAGAGAATTTCTTGCTGCCGTTTCAATTGCAGCCGATGAAGAGATAGGCAAGCGAGTAAAAGAGCTGGAAGAGAAACTTCCTCCGGGAGTAGATAATTTTCTTAATATGGCTAGTGTTTATAGCGTGCTCGGATGGAAAGAAGAAGCCATTGCTCTTTTGGACAAAGCTTTTGTACAATCTCCGTCAGCATCATCCACATTACTTGAAAATTTAAATCAGCTGTTTGAAGGAAAAGAACTGCCTTCGACAGGTTTAATCTTAAAGGCAAGGTTGCTCTCAAGAGAAGGAGATACAGAGGCAGCCCTTCAAATTTATAAGGAAATGTCTTTAGATCCCGAAAAAACAGAACAGATCAAAGAAGAGCTTCAAAAATTTAAGAAAGAAAATCCGGTAAGCACAGAAGGGGAAATTATTTCTTTAATGCTCCAGATTCCCGATAAGCCCGAAGAGATTGCTGAAAAAGTCAACTTGATAATTTCAGAGTCAGCCGACTATATCCCCATTATGCTTACCGAATTTGACAAAAGAGTAAAATCAAAGCCTGAATTCACCGAGCAATTTCTTAAATTTTATAAGAATCTGGACAGACAGGAGTTTCCTCCTTTTACATATCCGTTCGCCTTAGCTGAGTTATACCGTTTGTCGCAAGAGTTCGAGAAAGCGGAAAATAGTTATAAAGAAGCTATAGACGAAGATCCGGAAAGGTTTAAATTTATTTTGACTTATCTGCAGGGGTATCGTGATGAACCAAGGATAAGAAAACTGATTTCTTCTTTATATTTTCATAAAGGTGAGTTTGAAAAAGGATGTCGAGAGATTGAGAACGCTGCCAGAGAATTTAAAGACTATGTAGGAGAGATAACTACATTTTTAATAAATGAGCTCAAAAAAAGAAAAGACAACGAAGCAATCTCCAAAGTGCTTACAAAAATTTTAATCCAAAACGATTATTATGAGGAAGCTATTAAATGGGGAACACAGGTTTTAGCGGCATTAGAGTTAGAAGACCAACCGGAATTAATGCTCTCACTTGCTAAAGCAAATGCAAAAGTTGGGAATTTGTCGAATGCGGCAGGTCTTATAAGAAGAGCGATAGGATTGGATATTTCCCTTTCGGAAAAAGCAATAGAAGTCTTAGAAGAGATAAGAGCCGAAGGAAAGACTGAGTATGAGACACTTATGACGCTCTACCGATTATATAGAGAAGCAGGCAATATTGATAAAGCAGTTCTATGTTTAGAAGAAACTCTTTCTCAAAAGCCAACAATGAGCGATGTAATGTTAGAGGAAAGTAAAAAGCTAGTCGATCTTGCTCCAATTCATGCTGCGCTTAGAGTTTTTTACGGGAAAGTAAAGCTTCTAAAGGGAGACCTGTCAGGGATTGAAGAAATCGAAAAAGGAATACGCTTTGATCCTAAACTTAAGAGTTCTGCAGTGGAGGCTCTGGAAAAATTTGAAGATCCCAATGTTGAAAAGAGCATAGTTTTCTTAAGAGCTGGTATTGAGAAAGATTTGGGACATGTAGAGAAGTCTTTAAAATATTTTATTGAAGCTTATTGGGCAAATGAAGAAAAAAGAGACATAGCTGTTAAAGAGATAGGAAACGCATTTCCGAAAGTAGAACTTTCAACAGAGTTAGTCGGAAATTTATTGAAAATTTACGCAAATGAAGAGCGCAATGCACCGCTTGTTGATATAATAGAAGAATTTTTCGATGGAACAGAGGAAAAAGGAAAATATTTATTAACAGAAATCGAGAGTTTGTTTAAGGAAAATCTTCCCTTGCCAATCAGGATTTCGATTGCTAAGATTCGTTATCAAGTGGGAGATAAAAAGAGAAGTAAGGATGAAATGGAGAAATTGTTAGGTGAATTTCCGGAAGTTGCCGAGAAACTAAAGGAGTTTATCGCGCCTGATGATGAGGAGATGATTTCTTTGCTTGTTAGAATTAGTCTCGGGCTTTCGGATTGGGACAGGGCAATTGAACATATAAAGGATTTAAGCATAAAAGAACAAGTGCCTTTTTATGAGCAGTTACTCGATAAAAATTCGGACAACGAAGAAATTGTCAAGGAAGGAGCCTATCTTTACTTTGTTGCCGGCGATATGGAGAAGGCAGAGTTATATTTGAAAAAAATAAGAGAGCCGAGCGACAAGGAAAAAGTTCTATTATGGTTTCTCGGCAAAAATGTTAAAGTTAGTATAAAGGAAATACAAGAAGTAAGGAAAGAAGTACTGCTTGATAGGCTTAAAATGACAGATTCTCCGGAGGAAAAAGTATATTTATACATAAAATTAAAAGACTTTGAGAATGCTTTTGAAGAAATTGAAAAAGTAGATAAAGAAAAAAGGGAGGTCCTTTTAAGTCTTATAGAAGCTAAACTGGGAGATTACTGGGGTGCTTATAGGCGCCTATCCCACTTGAAAAACAAAGAAGCTTTTCTGGAAAGGAGAGCTCTTCTTGCTTTTTACAGCGGGAATGCGGAACTTTCTTTGAGTCTCCTTTCAAAAACAGAAATGAATCCGGTAAAGAAGAATTTATATATTTCTAAAATATTAAGTGAAGCAACGGATTCATATAAAAAGATAAGGCCTCTTATAAGGAGGTGATGTTTTATGAAAGAAGGGAAAAATCCGGATATGGAAAAAATGTTGAACAGAGAAAAGAAGAAAACAGAAGAAAAAAAAGAGGAACAAATGAAAAAGCCTGTACAGGGCAATAAAAAGAAAGCATTTTCTTCAGCCGAAGCAGCTACGCGTAGAAGTGAAATAAGCGATATATTAAGAACAGTCAACAAAACTCAACATAACGATCACTATGAATTGAGGGCTTTACTCGATGTCAAATTAGAACATATTTCTTCGATTGTTGAAAATTTCTCAAAGGATTTGGATAATAAACTTGAGGAGGAATTTGTTTCTCTGAAAGGGTCCCTCCAATCCGGAATGGAGAATGTGTCGGATAACGTCAAGAGCAGCCCGGATAAGTTAGTGGAAAAAGTAGATGAACTTCAGAAAGCGTTGATAGATAAAGCTAATGGTTCTGTGGATGTTGTGAGCAACGATTTGACCCATATTGGTGAAGTTTTCGAAAAACTTGAGGGGTCCTTTAAAGAAGAGATTAATGCCTTAAGAGAGACACTGCAGAAAGTTTTTGAGGAAATGTATACGCAATTTAAGGAGTCTTCAAAAGGATTAAAGGACTTATCCTCTTTAATGGAGAAATATGTGGGGGAGTTTAAAGAGGAGAGAGAAAAATTTGATAATAGAATGAGAAAAGAGGAAGCCCGCAGGTTAAACGATATGGCTGTCAGGAATTTTTATGGAGGAAAAGTAGATGTTGCGATCCGTCAATTAAAAGAAGCTGTTCTTTTGGATGACGCATCTGCTGAAATATTAACAAATCTCGCTGTTGCTCTTTCAAGCAAAGGCAAACAAAAAGATGCCCGAAAGATATTCGAGAGAGTTTTAAAGGATAATCCCGATATGCTTGAAGCTGAGGTTGGTTTGGGATTAATTATGTTCGATAGAGGCAACATAGATGAGGCGATTGAAATTTTTAAAGAAGCAAGCAAAAAGAGTGAAGTAGAAGCTTTTACTTATGCGAATCTGGGTTACGCTTATGAGCAAAAGGAAATGATAGATAAAGCTGTTTCAAATTGGGAGAAAGCGCTTCAGATTGATCCTACATTACAAGATGTAGGAGAGAAGCTAAAATTATATAAGAATAAGGAGGCTTGATGGAACAAAATAAATCTCCTTTTGAGGAAATTTTTAAAAGAGAAGAGGGTCGAAAGAAGAAAGAAAAAAAGGAAAAGGGTATATTGGATGCTCTTGACCACGAAGAAAAAAGCCTTTTTGAGGAATCTTCTGATGGGGAACCTCTTTCTCTGGGGGGGAAGGATGGAAAAGAGGGGGGTCTTTCCAAAGAGGACCGTTATCGAAAACTTTTAAACAACCTTGTTGAAAAAAGATATTTTGAAGAAGCTATAGGTCTTATTGGCGAAATGAAAAAGGAATTTAGCCAATAATATTTTTTCAAAAGGAATTAGTTCAGAAAGAACGTAGTAGTCGGATTGCACCCATCTCTCGACAGGTTTTGTAGATGCTAGAAATATCAGAAAAAAAAACAATATTTGTAATATCAGATACTCACTTCCATGATTGGCCTAAAGAAGAAGAGATGGAATCGTTTCTTTCGTTTCTTGAAATGGTCAGAGAAGAAGGAAATGAATTATTTTTACTCGGAGATATTTTCGATTTTTATTTTGAATATAAATCTTTTATCCCGAAAAGTTTTTTTAAAATATTTTTTGGGCTACAAAAGATTATAGAAGAAGGTATTAGCGTACACTACTGGGTTGGTAATCATGATTTCTGGATAGGGGATTTTTTTGAAGGGCTTGGTGTTGTTAAGCACCTTGGACCTGAAATAATAAAAGTTGGGAAAAGGAGAATATTAGTACAACACGGAGATGAAATAGACACAAATTTTATGGTAAAAACCTGTTTGACTAATAAATTTTCGAGATTACTTTTTTCTTTAATACATCCCGAGCTTGGGCTTCTTATTGCCAAAGCCGTATCCAGGTTTTCGCAAACGAGTTCCAGAAAGATAAAATTGAGGGATAATAGCTTTGAAAATTATGCAGAGAAAGAGTTTTCGCAAGGTGTAGATGCGGTTATAATGGGACACTTTCATAAGCCGTATTTTTACAGGGAAGGAAAAAAAACTCTATCTATTTTCGGTGACTGGAAACATTGTCGGTCCTATGGAGTAATTGTGAATGGCAATATATCCGTTATGCGGTTTACCCAATCTCCTAAGTGATAAACGCTATATTTAAAGATAAATTTTAGAATTTCTTTTTTATCATTTTTTTCCGCTTCTTCCCATGATTGCAATCTTCCTTTTTGTAGCGATTTGATTGCTTTTTCTAAAGAAGAGAAAAAGATAGCGTTCCCGGTTACGCAGTTTTTGCATTTTTTGCCTCCTGCTTCAATATCAAAATACGCTGCTATCTTTGAACCGCAGATTGTACATTTGTTCATTTGGGGGGATATGCCCTGAAGTTTAAAGAGGGAAAGGAAGAAGTAAACAAAAACTTCCTCTTTAAAGCCCCTATCAAGGAAGTTGAGAGCTCTTTTTTCCAATCCGAAAAGACCATCCATAGGATAGGGGATTTTTCTTCCTGTCCATATCAAGCTCCAGCCTATATTCAGTCGGTATAAATCTTTTTTTAAGGATTGGTGAGGTTCTATGGTGTTTGCTTCTTTTAATGTTCCTAAACTTTTGCCGGGTTTTATGTAATATATGAGCTCCGTTAAATTTAAAGGTTCTATATTGCCGGCAAATTGTGATTTTGTTCGCCTGGCACCTTTTGCAATCAGAGAAAGACGCTCGGAATCTGATGACAGTATATGAATTATTTTACTTGAATTTCGAAAATCGTAACTTTTGAGAATTATAGCGTCTTGTTTTTTTATCATATCCCTTAGCAGATGCGGGGTAGCTGGTCTCCGACCAAGCGATCGATAATTCTTTTCCCTCCGATAATTGTTTCAAGTACGACCTTGCCTTTGTTTTCGCCTACGATCTCTCCTATTATAGAAGATTCTTTTCCCAGGGGATGTTTTTGCATATTTGCAAGAATAGAGGAAGCTTTGTCTTTTGTGACTACAGCAACGACTTTACCTTCGTTTGCTATGTAAAGAGGGTCAAGACCCAGAATTTCCGAGAAAGAAGATACATTATCGTGAATGGGAAGTTTTTTTTCATTAATTTTAATTCCGAAATCGGAATTTTCTGCAATTTCGCACAAGACTGTAGCAACTCCCCCTCTTGTCGGATCCCTCATAAATTTTATCCCTTCTACTGATAACATACTCTCTATTAAAAACCAAAGAGGAGCGCAGTCACTTTTTATATCTGTGTCGAAATTTTCTCTCTTGCTCATTACGGCTAACCCGTGTGCTCCAATCTCGCCATTTATAAGGATTTTATCTCCAATTTGTATATTGTTTTTGGAAAGAATAATATTTTTTTGTAAAATGCCGATTCCTGAAGTATTGATAAATATTTGATCAGCGTTTCCCTTTTCTACAACTTTTGTATCTCCCGTAACGATTTTTACGTTCGCGCTCTGACTTGCTTTTGCCATAGAAGTTGTAATTTTATCCAGGATATCCATGTCAAGACCTTCTTCTATGATAAAAGAGCATGAAAGATAAAGAGGTTTTGCGCCCATTACCGCGAGGTCATTTATCGTTCCATTTATCGCTAAAGCGCCTATATCGCCACCCGGGAAAAAAAGAGGATTTATAACGTAAGAATCTGTTGTGAAGCATATTTTTTTCTCTCCCGAAGGGTTTAAAACTGCAGAGTCGGTAAGTTCGTTAAGAACTGGGTTGTCAAATTTATCCAGCATTAGTTCTTTTATAAGAGAGCTCATCGCTATACCGCCGCTTCCATGCGAAAGCAATATTTTTTTGTTTTTTATGTTTTTCTTTTTCATCGTTTTTTGAATTTATAATACGCGGCGCAGGTGCCTTCCGATGATACCATGCAGGGTCCTATAGGGTTTTCGGGAGTACAAGCCTTTCCGTATAATTTACATTCATAAGGCTTTTTTGTCCCGCAAAGGACTTTTCCGCATATACATCCCGGGTGTTCTTTTGTTTTTTCTACTTGGCATTTTATGTGTTTTTCCGCGTCAAAATCCGAATAAGTTTCTTTTATGTATAGTCCGGATTTGGGCAGTACGCCAAGCCCTCTCCACGGGGAATCTTTTATTTCGAAAACTTTATCTATTAGAGATAAAGCTTTTTCGTTACCCTCTTTACGAACGGCTCTTTTATATTGATTTTCTAAGGAGGGCTTTTTCTTCTCGGTTATTTGTTTTATTAACATTTCTATTCCTTTCAAAAGGTCAAAAGGTTCGAACCCTACTATAACACAAGGAATGCCGAATTTTTCAACTATGGGATAATAGGGTTTTTCTCCGATTATTACACTGACATGTCCGGGACAGATAAAGCCGTCTATTTTAATTTCTTTGCTCTCCAAAAGAGCCGTCATTGCGGGAGGGATTAGTTTATGACCCGAAAGAACGAAAAAATTGTTTATATTTTCATCCTTCGCGGATAGAATTGTCGAGGCAACTAACGGAGCTGTGGTTTCAAAGCCCACGCCGAGAAAAACAATTTTTTTGTCAGGATTATTTTTAGCGATTTCTAAACTTTCAAGAGGAGAATAAATTATTCTCACCGTACCCACTGAAGCTTTTTCTTTTTCTAATGAGGAAGTCGAACCCGGGACTTTAATCATATCTCCAAAAGTTGTTATTATTGTATCGGGCAGGCGGCTATAGGCTATTGCCGTATCGATATATTTGTTCGGTGTAACGCATACAGGACAGCCCGGTCCCGAGAGATGTTCGATATTTTCAGGCAGAAGACTCATAATCCCGGATCGGAAGATCGAATGTGTATGTGTTCCGCAGACTTCCATCAAAGAAATTTTTTCTTTATATTCTTTGAGGGTACTATTTATTTTATCGACTATTTTAAGGGCTAAGCTTTTATTTCTATACTCGGTTATATATTTCATTTCTTTTGAATGTCTGCTATCTCTTTCCAGATTGCGAGCGTTTTATTTGCTTCTTCTTCGTTTAGTTTTTCTATGGCAAAACCTGCATGTATTATTAGATAATCTCCGATTTCGACTTCTTTCAGGAGATTCAAACTAATTTCTTTTTTTACTCCCGATAGCGCAACGATGCCTTTATTTCCTTCGATTTTTATGAGCTTCATTGGTATTGCGAGACACATTAAATTTCTCCTTTTTTATGATATATTAAAGAGTAAGTTAACTTTAATTATTTGAAAATCAACCCACCCCGCACCTTCAAATTGCCACAAAGGCACTAAGACACAAAGATAATAGGACTCAAATTAAAAAAGATTTACAGGATTTTTTATTTTTGTCAACCTGACGAAGGTAAAATTTCGGGAAATTCAGGCGCTGGATGCTGAAGTCAAGAAACTTAAAGCATGCTAAAAGATGAAAAAAGTATTCTCTAACTACACAAATATATCCCGGATATAAATGTGTAGTTAGGGAGAAAGGAAGGACTTTCTTTCTCCTGAACGCTCTTTGGGCTGCGGACACGAGTCCCGGATTTATACTTCTGCTCTGAAATCACGCTTTCCGCCTGCAAATGCAATAGGCGTTTATGAGGGAAGGGGTGATATTTTTATCATCAGCTAATAAACCATTTCAGATATTCTCTCAATTTTCCTGTCAGGTAATAAGGCAGATTTAAAAGTTGATAATCTTTTCCTGCTGGTGTTGTATTTTTACTTTTAGAAAGATCACTCGAAGAAATACGAACGGCATATGGGTGATTAGTTCTATCGATAAACTGATGAAGAGATCTTAAAGTGCCGGTCTTGCCAGCCTTTACCTCAATCGGAATGATATATTCTTTAAAAGGAACTACGAAATCTACTTCCGCGGAGGATTGTTTTTTCTCTCGGACCCAGAAGTTTAATTGCTCGTTTCTGTAATAATTCGCTTTTAACTCTTGACCAACTATATGTTCGGCAAGAAGTCCCCTATGGAAAGAGTGAAGATCTTCCATTGTAAAAAAGTGTTCTTGAAGACCTACGGAAAAATTAATCAAGCCTGTGTCCAGGAATTGGAGCTTGGGAGATTTTTTGAAATCCGGTTTAATTGGTGGTTTTAAGTTCGTAGTAGGATAAATGATATTTATTAGCATAGCTTTTTCTAAAGTTTTCAGAGCTTCGCCCATTTTTCTTGACCCATAATTTGAATTTCCAAATCCCTCAAACTTTATTCTCGTCCCAGCTTCAAAAGGACAATTATCTATCGCGAACTGAATAATTCGAGCCATTTCTTCGTTACGCGCGTATTTTTTTACATCTTCCTTATAAGCAGTTACAAGATTATTGTAAATAGAATTCAGAGAAAGAATATCACCCGTTTTTATGTAATCTTTTATTATTTCAGGCATACCACCTAAAAGTGTATAACGATGAAAGTGCTTTAATAATTCAAAGTGAGCAAATTCCGGCATCGGTATCTGATTACGGAATTTCAAAACCTCGTCAGCGCCTATAGCTTTCAAATATTCGGAAAATGTTAGAGGATACATATTAATGAATTCGACGCGACCAACCGGATAAGTTATTTTTCTACTGGAAATTGTTTCTAATAGTGAACCGGAAGCTATTACATATAAGTCTTTTACTGACTCATAGAAGTATCGTAGTTGAGATAGAGCCTCCGGAACATTCTGAATTTCGTCGATAAAAATAAGTGTCTTTCCTTTTTTTTGAGTTTTATTTTTATGTAAAAACATCGCGGAAATCAAATCCCTTAAAGATAAACTACGTTGAAATATTCTTCGGTCATCATCAAGTTCAAGATTGAAACTCAGATATTGCTCAAATTCTTCAGAGAACATATTAACCGCTGTAGTTTTCCCTACTTGCCGGGCGCCTCTAATTATCAAAGGCTTTCTATCCTCTTTTTTCATCCAAATCTTTAAATCATCTAAGACATTTCTATAAAACCCTTTATTCATTTTATTACCTTATCTCTAATCAGTTATAAAGCTTTCCCAAATATAAACAAAAAAAACATAAAGTCAAGGCAATTTTCGAGCAAATACGACATAAAGTAAACCCAATTTGCGCCTTATTTTGTAACAAAGTCAAGGCATTCAAACCCCTCTCTCCTCTCTTACTCACTCCTCGCCGAGAAAAGCAACCATGTCTTCCGAGGGCAAATGCAAGAGGCGTTTATGAGGGGCGATGTGGAGTATTTGATTATGAGGTATTAAGGCATTGGTTTTAGGGTATTGGATTAACCTAAAGGGTTGTCTTTTTTACAAGAATGTATTAAATTCTGTCAATGATAAAACTTAAAAAAATAGAAGGCAACATTAAAAAAAGATTAAACACTTTGAAAGCAGTAGTTAAAAATGTTCCGGAATTGGAATTAATGTATCTTTTCGGTTCCTTTGCGAAAGGATTAGAGAATGAGCTCTCTGACATTGATATTGCTTTCTATCTTTCCTGCAATAATAAAAATACAGAGTCCTTAGAAGCGATACTATACGATAAAGTTAGCTCTCATCTTAAAACCGATGAAATAACTTTCGTTTCTCTTAACGATGCGCCTCTACCAATTATTCGCAGAATAGTTGATGAAGGGGTAATCCTTTATAAAAGAGATGAGAAAAGCAGGCTGGATTTTATAGAAAGATTTTATAAACTTTATCTCGACTTTTTACCCTATGAATCTCGATAAGGAAAAAATATTACAACAGTTAAAGTTCCTAAAAGATGAAATAAAAAATCTCAAATCAAAGAAAGATATAGATATAAAAGATTACATTTCAAGCAAAGAAATACAATACTTTGTAGAAAGGGCTTTTCAGCGAGCTATTGAAGCTTGTATAAATATCGGGAATCATATTATTTCAAGAAAAGAGTTGGGAAATCCGGGTAGTTTTAGCGATGTTTTCAGGATATTGGGTAGAGAGAGAATAGTACCTTTAGAGTTATCAGAGAAATTTATTTACATAGCAAGATTCAGAAATAAGCTTGTGCATCTTTATTGGGAAATTGATCCGAAGGAAGTTTTTAAATACCTCCAAAATAACATAAGTGATCTGGAGGCATTTTATAAAATAGCCAAACAACTTATTTAAACTTCGGGTTTTTTACTTCTTTCTCATATAAAGTTGTTATTAAATCAGTGCTCACAGTGCCAGGCGTTTTTTTATTCATAATTTCTACCTAATTTATTGTTTTCGCATTATTCCATACTACATTCTACATAAAACCGGTAGTCTTCTCAAGAGCCAATTACTCTGAAACCATGCTTTCCGCCTGCAAATGCAATAGGCGTTTATGAAGGAGGGGGTAATGTTTATATCGCTAACTAATAAACCATTCAAGATATTCTCTATAAAGTCAAGGCAATTTGTAAGTACACAAATATGTCCCGGACTAAAATGTGTAATTAATATTAAGAGGAGGTAAAAAAAGATTAATTTAACCCCAGAAATAAAAAAATATGTGTTTTGCTTGTGACCCAACGAACTCTATAAACACTATAAACCCAACAAACTAAGTGTTTGACACTTTTCAAAGAAGGTCTGACCCTTGTTGCTTTTCTCCGAAAGTTTTTTATAGAACAATTTTTTAATATTTTGATTCAAGGTAAGCACCTGACCCTTAACCCCCCGCCCCTAACTACACATATATATCCTGGATATATATGTGTAGTTAGGGAAAGAGAATAAACGGATTCAAGCACTGTCCCTATATTTTTATTTGTTATGGTTTTTTTACTAATTAACGAATCGACTAATTAACTGATCCGAAAAATGGGATGGAAGGATGATTTCACATTTCAATGCCTGACCCTGTTAGTTGTTACACATAAAGGGTTTACCCCGCCTGCCCTATGTAATGTTTACTATTATATTGGGGTGGAATGAGAATCTATTCCATAAGGGGTGGTGTCAAGGTCAAGCACCGTCCCCCTTATCCAGTATTTTCCCTTGACCTTTTTATTTTATTTATTATAATGATAATATGGATATGGCGTATTTTTGCTCTAAGTGTAAAATACCAATTATTGGTGACCAATGTGAGATTTGTGGAAAGCCAGGTGGCAATACAAAAACCCTTTTAAAATCTTCTCCTGTTTTTAAAGAGGAATTGCAAATGTTATCGGAAGCTACAGGAGAACCCGTCGATGAGTTTAATTCTTTAGAACTCTGGACAGCAAATCGGTATTACTATTACGAAGGTAAAAAAATTTTTAAAGTCATTGGAGGAAATTTAATTGAGAATCCCCAAATAAAATGGGTTAAAAATAAAAAAATGGTACTTGATAAGCTCAATAGATACGACAGATTTGACGAAGACGAATATTGTTATAGAGTTAAAGAGGCAAATCGCTTTGCTCTTGGCACATTAGAAGAAAAGGCTATTAGGTTTGTCCGCGAAACGATTGAGAAATTAGGAAAACAGATAGAATATAAAGCAGTTTCTTTTAGCGGCGGAAAAGATAGTGTTGTAGTTTCATATTTGGTTAGGAAGGCTTTAGGAAGTAATGGAATCTTACATATTTTTGCTAACACCACATTAGAAAATCCTGACACCTTAAATTTTGTAGAAGATTTTGCAAATAATGAAAGAATCTTTTTACTAAAAGCCGAACCACAGCAAAGTTTTCTAAAATTGGTAGATAAAGCGCTTCTTCCCAGTCGCATACATCGGTGGTGTTGTACTGCATTAAAAATTGCCCCTATTGAGAAGCTTTTAAGGCAGATTCTTGAACCAAGAGCAAAAATATTAATGTTTGATGGTATAAGACATGAAGAATCTTCAAGAAGGAAAAAATATGAATCTGTAGAACTGAAGTCCAAAATAGCATTACAAATAATTGCTCGACCTATTCTAAAATGGTCTACTTTAGAAGAATGGATTTATATTTTAAGCAACCAAATACCTATAAACGATAGTTACAAATATGGAATGAGACGTGTAGGATGTTCCCTTTGTCCTTTGAATAGCAGTTGGTCAGAATATGTAATAAAATTTCAAAGCTACCCCCTAGTAAGAGATTACACAAACTTGCTTTATAAATTTGCAAAATCTCAGAATATACAAGTAAATATAGCTGATTATATTGCTAATGGTCAGTGGAAGGCTCGTGCAGGAGGTTCATCTAAACATAAATATTCGGTATTATCGGAAATTTCTATTTTAGAAAGAGATTATAAATTTATCCGTATTGGCCTAAGCAAAGTAGTTAAATTAGTAAGTATAAAGGAATATCTTAAGCCTTTAAACAAAAAATATCAGTTTAAATCGTTTGAGTCAAAAATTGGGAGAAAGACTATTTTTTTATTAAGTAAAAAACAAAAAATAGTTAGTAAAATTAGTATAGATAAAGAATCTTTATCTGTTTGGTGGTTTGAAAAAGATGGCAGTTCTTATCGTCAATTTCTTGCGGATTTGAAAAAGCAATTGATAAAGTATCAATTTTGTGCATATTGTGGTGGCTGTGAAACAAAGTGTGTTTTTCAGGCTATCACAGCAGATGCTGAATATCAGAAATATACTGTAGATTCTGATAAATGTATTGGTTGTGGAGAATGTATAAGTATTAATAAAATAGGATGTTTATTAGCAAAGTCTGCCAAAACTACTATTCCTTATAAAATTATGGAAGAAGTGGCAAATGGTTAAAAATTTATCTTTATATACGGAAACCTTTGGGTTCGAAAAGGGTTGGATCGTAAAAGTTATGAAACTATTACCTAAATATCCCGATTTATTTAAACGAAATGATAACAGAATACTTTTAGGAATTGGTCCCAATAAGATTACAGCCATCTATATTTGGCTAAAGGGTATGGAATTAATTAATGGGACTAGAAGATCTGTTCAACTTACACCCATTGGTCAAATCATTAAAGAGTATGATGAATATTTAAATGAATACGGCACTTGGATGATATTGATTCATAATCTTTCTACATCTCCACCTCACAACCCTGCTGGCTTTTACTGGTTTTTTAATGAATTTAATAAAATAGAATTTACAAGGGAAGAATTAAAAAAGGCATTGATGGAAAATCCTTTATTTAGCCATCTCAAACCTGTATCAAAGGAAAAAGGGCTTACAGGGCTCCTTGCAGCCCTTAGAAATCCTGTAGTTTCTGATGAATTAAAACTATTTGAAGAGATAGAAAGAGGACGATTTAGAAAAAATTATCCACCTAAGGAATATTTTAATCCTTTAATTTTTGCCTATTGCATTGTAGACTGGGCAAAAAGAAACGGGGAAAAAGAAATTACTCAAATAGAAGAGATTATTTATTCTAAAGGAATGCCTGGAAAAGTCTTTAATTTGTTTGAAAACTATATTCAGGAAAAACTTAATGAAATTGATATGAAATATTCCAAGAAAATATTTGATGTTGAACGGCTTGCTGGTCTGAACAGAGTGGTTTTAAAAGTAAGAAAACCTATTGTTTTATTAAAACTTTTTTATGAAGAAGAAGTAAATAAAAAACCATTGCAAGAAATTATAAATTTACTTATTACAGAAAAAGAAAAAGATGGATAAGTATTATAATAAAATAAAAGATCATTTCACTCATGAGCCTCGGTTTAATATTGTCCTATTAAAAGCCAATAAAATAGTAAATTTAAATGAGATAAGTGAAAAATTGAAATTTAAAATTATAGATCTTAAAAAACTAATAATAAAAGGAGATATAGATCTTGAGAGGATAGATGGGTATACAGATTTGTTAAATATTTTAAATGAAATATGCAACAATGTTAAAGAAAAAGGTGCTACCTTCCTTAATCTTGATTTACTTCTTTCTACTTTAAACAAAAAGAAAAGGAAACAATTCTTTGAAAGGATTTTACAGAAAACTTTTCCTAACCCTGCTCTTTTTGTAACTGTTCTTTTTAACAATGAAGTTTTAGATGTTAAACCCCAGGAATTTAATTATGCTAAAGTTATTGAGTTGGAGGAATAAGGAATGAAGTTGAGTGATATAGTTGACGTTCAGCCTGGGTTTAAGGCAGCTGTTGATATTTCTCGCGATTTAGAAAATGAGAATAAAATTAAAGGATACATTCCTACTGAAAATAGTATAAAAGTAATTGAGCAGGTTTTTGAGTATTTCAAACCACATATTTCAACTCGTCCGATTATTCTTACAGGTACTTATGGCACTGGCAAATCTCATTTAGGCTTAATTATTGCTACTTTACTACGAAAAAATATAGGTGATAATTTATATAAGACTTTATTATCAAAGTTTGAAAATAGCTGTGTATCCGTTGCTAAAAAGATAAAAGATAATAAAGAAAATTACGGAGAAAAACCTTATCTTCTAGTCTATTTAGAAGCAGAGAAGGTTGATTGGGGTTCAGGCTTTTTCAATAATTCGCTAATTTTAGCACTAAGAGAGGCTTTAAAAAGAGAGAAACTTGAGAGTCTTACCCTCAAAATTGTTTATGATAGAGCATTAGATCGTATCCAAGAGATAAGACAGAAATACCCGGATGCCTACAATCAGTTTGAAAAAGAGGTTGCAAATAAAGATTATTATTCTGTAAAGGATTTAGAGTATAAACTGCGTAAGTTTAATAAAAAGGCGCTAATGGATTTTGCTGACATGCACAAAAAAATTTCTGCTGGGGCAGAGTTCGACTGGTTCTCTGGAATGAAAGCATCTGATTTTTATATTTCTACAGTTGAGGCATTAAGAAAGAAAGGTTATGAAGGAATCTTATTAATATGGGATGAGTTTACCCCTGTTCTTCGCAAACTGGTAGAAGATCCATTAAGTGGAGAAGCACTTGCATTTCAAAATTTTGCTCAAGCTTGTGAGTCTTCTGGAATAAACAAGATTCTCTCTCTTTTTATATCAATTCGTGATATTCAAGATATGTTAAGTAGAGTTAGTGTAGACACTTTTCAGGGCGAAAGCATTAGAAAAGATGCGGAAAAGATTTCAGCAAGATTCAGGCCAATGAGATTAGGGCATATAGATAGAGAAAGTTACTATTTAATGAAAGGAATTATCATTCACAAAGAAAAGTTTAAAGAGTTTAAGCAAAAACATAATGAGCATTTTCTTGAAATAAAAAATAAAATGGAAGAACTAAACTTATTTTACGAATATAAACTTACAAGTAGCGATAAAAAAATAATTGCCGAAGACCTTTATCCCCTTCAACCCCTTACTACATTAGTCCTCTCTCGGCTCACTGACAAAGTAGGACAAAGAGAAAGGACAATATTTACTTTTTTATGCGATAATGGTGAAGGTACTTTTAAAGATTTTTTAGAAAAAAATGAGATTAGTGAAAGGTACTTGCCTTTTCTTTATCCGTTTGAGTTAGAAAATTACTTTTTGCCTTTAATTCGGCAGTCTCAAAATAATAAGGAACTGAGAGGACTTACGAAAAAATATGAAGACACCATAATTTTATTACCAAAGGATGAAGTAAGCAAGAAAATAATTAAGACTATTTTTCTCTTGAATGCAGCAGGCATTTCATCTACAACTGAACATATTTTCTTTTCTCTTGGGTGCTTCACGAAAAAAAGAAAAAAAGGAGTAAAGGCAAAATTAGAGGATTTAAAAAATGAAAAAAAGATCACCCAAAAGCTTTCAGATAATTCATGGCGCTTTTTTGGGCAAGGCTCGGATGTAGCAATGGATGACCATGTCAGAGAAATGGCAAGCGAAATATATAGGTTGTTTCCTAATAAAGAATTATTCAATGATGCAATACAGCAAATAGGAGTAAAAGAAGGTCATCGGTCAATTAAGGCAGAAAATTATAATATAGATAGAACTTTAGAACGAAAAGTAAATATTGAATTTATTACAGCAAAAGAACTTGAGCACCCAGAAAGTCTGCAAAAACCAATCCAAGAAGAATATAGTGATGGTGCATATTATTTTGTATTGGCAACAACAGAAAAAGAAATCTCTATAGTAAGGAAAAATATAAAACAATTGTTTTCAAAGGATACTAATATTCTTTTTGCCTTACCAGCCGATGCCACTCTTTTCAAGGAAATAATCCCCTATCTAAGGAAGCTGAAAGCATTGGAAGAACTCCCTGAAAAATATCCTCAGTATAAAAGTGAATTGCGAGGAGAACTTATTTCTGAAGAGGATGATACAAAACTATTTTTAAGGCAAAAATTAGATAAACTATTAAATCCTTCAAAAGGGTACATAGAATTTTACTATCAGGGGGAAAAAAAAGAGATAAAAGCTATCAATAAACTCAGAGAACTTGTTTCTCAAATGATGGGAAATACTTTTCCTTATACACCTTCCATTGCAAGAGAAGAGTTAATAAAAGAAGAAGGTAATGATATATTTCGCTCCCGGTATCGTATCCCTCTTATAAACATAGTACTATCCCCAAAAGCTCCATCTTTATTAATACAGGAAACTGACACTGTCAAAAATCATATCATTGAAGTGATTTACAAACGACATAATATTCTCCAACAAAGTGCAAGCAAATGGGTAATAGATAAACCAAGATCATCACCTGACAATAATGCGATGGTAAAAATATGGAATACTATTGATGATTTTATTAAAACTGACATTTATAAAGAATTTCCTGAATTAATAAAAATCTTGAGATTGCCACCATTTGGATTGAAGCAAAGAACTATTGGCTTGATATTATCATCTGTATTAAGAAAGTATGTGCTTCAGAATAATTTGATATTAGAGTGGAAAGAACAGCCGATAGGCAAAATTGATGGAGAACTAATAGAAGATAGAATTATTTTAAAGCAACAGCAAATAAAATTTAGATTTCAGAAAATAACAGAGAAACACAAAGTTATCTTAAAATCTGTGGCAGAGGTATTTAATTGTAATGAAATGGATTTAGAAAGTGTATACCGAACGGTTGTAAATTGGTGGAGAGAGTTGCCCCAATATTCACGAAATACAAAGGCAATTTCTGAACAAGCAAAGGGTTTGAAAGAATCTTTCTTTGAACCTCTTTCAACTCAAGAAAAAGATAAAGGAGAGTTATTTTATTCTATTCTGCCTATTTCAATAGGAATAGAAGATTTGAGTAGAAAAACTGACCAAGAAGTTGAAACAACTACTAATAAAGGATTTAAACAGATAAAAGATGAGTTTGAAGGTTTGATGCCTAAACTACATAAAGAAATTAGACTAGCTATTATTGAAATTTTTGAGAAAGAAGAAAATTTATTTAAATACTATTCGAGTTTACCAAAAGATATACAAAAGTATATTTTTACAGGGGATGCGGGAAAATTAATAAACTGGTTAAAAGAAATAGACACGAAGAAAAAAATAGAATTAGAAGATTTTGTTAGAATAGCGGAGGAAATACTTGGAAAGTGTACTAATTGGAATGATGAACAAGTTATTAAGTTAAAAGGACATTTAGAATCAGCCAAAAATCAAATAGAAAGCTATAAACCTATAATCTCTACGGATTCGTCTAAAGAAAGGGAAACTTTCAGAAAAATATTTAAAATAGGTGATGTAGAACGAGTATTCACTCTTTATGAAGATTTAAATAAGACTCCAAATAAAGAACAAGTTCAAATTATTTTAAATGTGATTAAGAACAAGTTGCTCTCTGCCTATAAAAATGGACAGATTACTAATGATGAACTTTTATCAATTTTTTATCATTTAATCAAAGAATCTGAAAAATGATTAAAGTATTGATAGATAAATATAGAATTATTAAAGAAAAGGATGAATTAACATTAACTACAACAAAAGAATATGCTACTGTATGGGAAGAAATTGTTGAACTTATTGTAAAAGATGAGGATGAGAAAACTATAATCTTGAGTAACTCCTGTTTAGAAAGATATTTTCATAATTTACAACAGAAGTTTATAAATAAAATTGTAATCGAGAATATTTCTCCTCACAAACAATGGGAAGAATTATTAGGTTTTAGATTACCTGAGGAAATTAGTAATGAGCAATTATCTTACCTGTTTCAGCCAGAGAAATTTGAGAAAGTTAAAAAGATAGAAAACAAAAAATTAGCTGTTTTATGTATGCTTTTAGAAATACCAGAGTTTTCAGATTTTAAAGTTGAAGAATTACTTATGGAATCTATTTTGAGACAGATAGAGAAGAAATATCCGCAACTTCTTAATGATATAATCATTGAATTAGTAAAGTCATTGCCTATTGGCAAGAAAAAATTTTGGCAGAGATTGAAAGAAGAAGAAAATAAAAGGGCTATACTTTTGAATGTTATGAAATCTTATATAGTGCAATCTTATCCTGCAAATTCGAAGCCCTTTAAAAAATATTTTAAAGGAAGTTTAAAATATTCGGGATTTGATTTCCCTGCTTATCTCTCTTCCTATATTGATAAAGAATTTAAAAGTAACGTTAAGGATTATTTAAGTACACTAAAAAGCAATAATTATTCTTTTGTTTCTGGAAAATTAAGAGAAGAATGGGATGAAGTTTGTAATTTTATTAGAGAAAATTCTACTCAAGATAAGACTACGATAGAAATACTTCTTAAAAAATCAGCGGAATATCCTGATATATATGAAGAAGTTCAAAGATATATGCCTGTCTCTTCTCCATCTGATAGTATAAACGAAAAGAATATCAAGCATTGGATAGAGCAATATTTTGATTTCTTCCTGTACACTCGTCTAATTGAAAAGCCAGAAAAAACCGAGGAATTTGTAAAATATTTTGAAGATTTTATCCTAAATCATTATAGCAAAATAACAGATTTCTTTACTCAACATTCTATATTGAGTATCAGGCAGAAAATTGGAGAATATCTCAAAAAGAAGCAAAAAGTATTACTTTTGGTAATAGATGGATTGGGTTATACCTACTATAAAGAAATAAGAAAGATTTTTGATATTCAAGTTACTTTTATTTTCTCTACCCTTCCCACTGTGACAAAAATTAACAAACAGCGTATTCTAAGTGGACTTTTAGACTTAAACGAATCTTATGAAAACATTATGGAAAGATTGTATAATGAATATAGATGGAGAGAAGGAGATTCCGATCAACTAAATTTAAAAGATTTATTAAAGGAAGACTGGGACCTTTATATCTATTGGGAAAACCAATTTGATAGTTATATTCATCGTCCTATGAAATTTGAAAAGAGATTTAAAGACCATGTAGATAGACTAATTAGTATTTCGAAAGAAATAGATAATTTTTTAAGAAAAGGAGGGGTGGTATTTATTACAGGGGACCATGGATATACAACTCTGCCGCGAAATGCAAGAAATAAAATTGATATTCCTAATGTAAAAGTAAAAATTACGCATAATCGAGTTTTAGAAATAAGTGAAAAAAATAAAGAAAACTTTTCTTCAGAAAATCTCTATTGGGTAGATGACGATACAGGAGTTGCACGCGGTTATTGTTATCTCGATTCTTTTCCTCGTGGAGCAACGCATGGTGGTACAACACCTGAAGAAATAATAGTCCCATTCGCTGTTATTGACAAAAAAAGAAAAGAAAAATTTGAACCACTTAAATTTAAATTATATAAAGAAAAATATTTAAGGAAGAAAAAACATATTACTAAGTTGATAATTGACAATCCTAATGTGGATGCTCTACAAATAAATGAGTTGCAATTTAAACCCTTAATTTTAAAAATTTTCAAACCTATGCCTATTGTTTTAAAGAAAGGAAAAAATGAATTTGAAATAGAATTGGATCTTAGATTCACAATAAATGATTGTAAAATTTTTATTGAATATGGAATCGCTGAAAAGGTTTATCAAGTTAATATTGCAATCCGCACAACAGGTGCTATAAAAGAAACTTTTGATGACTGGGAGTGAGGTATAAATATGAGTGATTGGAGTATTAAAGTAAAAGAACATTTTCCAGATGTTGCTTTGAATAAAGCAGTTGTGGAGAAAATTGGGCTAAGAGACAAACCCATTCCTGCGTATGTGGTTGATTGGTTAATTAGTAGATATATCTGTGAAGATGAGATAAATATAAATGCTTTAAATGCTTTTATAGAAAGATATCTTCCTGATAAAACACAAAAAGAAAAAATCAAACATGAATTAATAGAAGGTGAAAATGTAAAATTATTAGATGGGATTAAAGTAGTTGTTGATATTTCTAAAGGAGAATATGAAGCTTCTTTATCATCCATTGGATTTACTAAATTAAAGGTTCCCTCTTCAATTATAAAACAAAATCCTATTCTTCTTAACGGAGACATATGGGGACAGGTAGAATTATCTTATAAATTAAACGAAGAAACTAACAGAGGAGAAATATGGATTGAAGGATTTAAGATTATGCAAACAGGTGAAATTGATTTTGATTACTTTGTAAAACAACGCGAACATTTCACATTAGAAGAATGGATAGATATGTTGATTGCATCAATGGGATACGAGCCTGATTATTATTCTTTTAAGCAAAAAACATATATATTGTTGAGATTAGTCCCTATGGTCCAGCCTCATATAAATATTATAGAATTAGCACCAAAAGGCACAGGGAAATCTACTGTATTTTCCAAACTCTCTCGCTATGTCTGGCTTATTAGTGGTGGGGTTGTAACCCGAGCTAGGCTTTTTTATAATATGAAAGACAAAACCGAGGGTATAATTGCTTTCTATGATGCAGTTGTTTTAGACGAAGTGCAAACAATAAAATTTACTGAACCCGGGGAGATAATAGGAGCGTTAAAAGGGTATCTTGAGAGTAGTGAGTATCGAGTAATGGGACATAGAGGAACATCAGAAGCTGGGTTTGTCATTTTAGCTAATATTCAAATAGGAAGCGACGGCCTTCCTGTTAATAAGTTTGTGTTACAGGAATTGCCGGAATTCTTACAGGAAACTGCTTTTATTGACAGATTCCATGGAATTATACCTGGATGGCGAATACCGCGTATAGAAAAAAAATCTTTAGTTTCTCAAGGATATGTTTTGCGTTCTGATTATATTTATGAGATCTTTCATCTATTACGAAAAAAAATAGAATACAGTGACTTTGTGAAAATGCATTTTCATTCTACAGGGGACTTAAGAGATGTTAGAGCAGTAGAACAAATATCAACAGGGCTATTGAAATTATTGTATCCTGATATTGATATAACTATTGAGAACTTTGAAAAATTTTGTGTTGATATAGGAAAAGAACTACGCCAACTTGTTCGAGAACAAATGGCTATAAAAGATAGCGAATACAGAAAAGAAATTGCTGACATAGAGATTAAATAAAAAATCGCTATGCCACAGCTTCATATAACAATTATAGTATATACGAAGTCTCTGCGTAACCGAAATTCGGATGAACGAAGTGAGTCGTATATGCTGTGATATATACTCTAGATAGGTACGAGGAAGCGCCAGCGGCCAAAGAGTCATAGAGGAAAATAGGCTTCAGGAAAGCCGTTATTTGGTGATTCGTTCGCATAGTAATATTCTTTCTTTCTCTTATTTCTTATTTTACACTTTGAATATCAACCATCTTGCCTGCGAATCCGGCAAACTCCATTTGACGATGAGTAAATACTATCACTTGGAGTCCATACTCTTTTATTACTTCATTTATTAGCTCAATCATTTTATTTGAACGGTCTAAACTAACATGCACGAAGGGGTCGTCGAGGACAAGACACTGGGAATCTCTTCCACTTAAATGCTTTGCAACAGCTAATCTGACGCAGAGAGCCAATACCTCTTTTAATCCGGACGAGCCGTCATTAAATTCTAATGATATATCCTCAAAACCTCGCTCACCGAGTCGGGTTGGAAATAGATATTCATTCAGTTCCACATCCTCATGCAAAAATCCTGTAACATAACTCAACGAACGCTTTACTTCTTCCTGTATTGGACCGACAACTGCTGATAAAGTTGAACGATATTGCTGCTCTAATGTTTCCTTTAAGAGTTTATACGATTCTGCACGTATCCGCTCTTTCTCAAGTCTTTCACTGAGAATCTCCATACGGGATTCGATTTCTGCTAATTTTGAATATGCTCCCCCTAAACTTGCCGTGCCTATCCCACCTTTAAGCTGGTCTATAGAAGTTCGTTGTTGTCGAATTACTTGCTCCTGATTTTCTATCTGCTGTTCCAGGCGCTTTATTCTATTTATCGGACCTTTCTCTAACTCCTCATATTGCTTCTCTATTTTCTCGTATTCTTCTTTTTGCTTCTTGAGATTCTCTTCCGCATCTTTTAATTTTTTTTCTTGATTTTCTGATGAGCCGTATTGGCGAATAATTTCACGCTCTTGGGTTCTTGAGTTTTCTAAATCATCAGAAACATGCTTTTGCTCTGCTCGAATCCCAGCCAGTTTTTCTTTTTTCTTTATTAACTCTTCGTCAAGTTTGTCTCTCTCATCTCTCGCTTCATCGAGGACAGCCTTTGCATCTTCTTGTTCCTTTTCCCTTTTATTCACGAGTTTTCCAAGGTCAACGTCAGTGGGATTCAATTTTATTGCGTTAGGTGTCCTTTTAATCTTTTCATGTTCTTCATATTTTTCCTTGAGTTTTTTAAACTCGAGAGTTATTTCGTTGATTGAGTGTTCGTCAACTCCCTTTCTTTCTGCAACTAATTCCTTTATACTGTTTGAAATCTCGTTTTGAGTTCGGCTTAGCTCTTTTAGTTCGTCTATTGATTTTACAGAGTATTTGCTCAATGCCCTCTGAATACTTCCTTCTAGGCGCAGAATGTCAACCTTTGCATCGTGTGCCTGTTCTAGTTTGGCTTTGACTGTAACCTTCCCTAAACCCGGTGCTCCCACACTTACGCTCTCAGTCCCTGTTGCAGTTAATTTTCTATCTTTGATTCTCTCTCTATCTACCTCAACTTCAAGCAAACCTTTTTCTCCGGGTGTAACGTTTACTGCAAGCCCTCTTGCTGTAAAGCTCTCCTTCAATGCTTCGATTCGCGTCTGACTCTGGATGAGCTTCTCGACCTCTTTGATGGTAGGCGTAATCGGCACTTCCTTTTCCCTTAGACTTTCAATTTTGTCATCAAGAAGTTTTATCCTCTTTATTTTCTTCTCCAACACCCCGGTTTTTTCCATTGTGTCGGATTTGGTCCACAAGATTCGTGCATCTCTCGTCAGCTCCTCGCACTCCCTTATCCTCATCGCCCTCTCTTCCACTTTTTCTTTTATTTCCTGCTGGCGTCCTTCCAACTGTTCGCATAAAGCTTCGAGCCGAGAAAGATTCTCTCTCGTTTCTTTTTCTTTCTTTTGGTGCTTTTCTATTTTTTCCGCTGATTTTTCAAGCTCTATTAGTGCCTTCTTTGCATCATCAACACCCCTCTCTGCTTCCCTAACACCGGCTTCAGATGCCTTTAGCTCAGACTCAATCGAAGAAAAGTCAATCGCCTCGCTTCTAGCTTTTTCCAATTCTTCTTTCGTCTCTATGAGCTTCTTCTCAAGTATCGGGAGTTGTCTTTGAAGGTTTTCTAATTGTTGTTTTTCAACATCCACCTTTTTTATTTTATCTCTAAGTTCAACACTCCCCTGTTGAAGAGTTCGAATTTCTTCTTCGATGTTTGATATAAGTGATCCCTTACCCGTTTTTCCGGTCCTTGTAAAATATTGAGCATAGGAAGTTTGAACAGAATTTTGAACGGCCTGAAATTTCGGAGTGACAAGCACGCCTTCGCCATCTTTTGTTTCCAGATGTAGAGAAGTGGTCGGGTCCCCTTCCTTTATCGGTTGGAAGTTCTCGATAGTCCTGAGGTGTCCATAACCAGCGAAAAGCACCCCATTGTGAGGGCTTGCTTCCCCTTGTAGATGGCAATTCTGCCTCTAATAATTGTATCAGTTTTTCATCTGCTGAGTTGTCTTGTGCCAGAAGTGTACTGCATTCATCATTGATTTTATACAATGAGGTTCCACTCCTTAAATTGAAATTCTTCTCCACACGGTACCTTGTTTTATTGAGCGTAAATTCAATACGAACTGTTGATGTTACGTTTCCAGAAGCTGTAAGGGGTTTAATGCGCTTAATGGCCTCAGCATGAGTGATAGACTTGTCAAAAAACCCTCTGCTCAAAGCTTCAAATACAGTTGATTTGCCCGTCTCATTTGGTCCATATATGACTGTTGTATCCTCATCAAAATCAATCCTTGTTTTAGCGTGCTGTCTCCAGTTTTCGAGTTCAACCCGATGAAGCTTCATCCCTCAACCCCCTTTCCAAATCTTTGTAAGTGAGTGAGAGCCTCAATGATTATTCTTCTCTTTCTTGGGTCAATCTCATTTGCTAGTAATTGTTCCAAATGTATTTCAGTCTGATTTAAGGTTGGATCTCCAAAATCAGGTGGTGTTTCTAATGAAGGTGGCACTGTAATGTTGAGTGCGTCTGATTTCACTCTTAAGTTCTTATGTACCGTTGTTTGAAATTCTAATAGATTATTAAGTTCTTTTTTAGATACCAACGGCAATTCTCCATAAAGGACCAATCTAACCATATTAATCCCTTTAATTGATTCAAAATACTTTTCCAGTTCAATAAGGGAGGAAGAATCTTTCATTTCGAACTCCATAGACACCCATGTCAATTGACCCGTTTTAATAGGCACAATTTTCGGTGTATCCCCTTTCCCATCAATTTGAACCAACAAACAGTGTCCAGCATTATCTTCACCATAATTAGTTTGTTCATGAGTTCCAGAATATGCTATTCGGGCTATTCCAGTGCTATCTTCAAAAGTTCTATGACTGTGCCAATGACCTAAAGCAAGGTAATCAATCCCTGTCCTAACAACACAGGAGGAATCAATTGGCAAATCTATTTCTTCCCAGTTTGGCACAGGAGATTGTCCGACCAAACTTCCATGTGCAATCCCTATATGTATGCCATCGACTTTGCAAACAACAGGGATTGTCCCAGTAAGATCTTGTGTGGTGAATTTTGAAAGAACTGGACAAGGATGAAGAATCGCATCTCCAACTTCGACAGAACCGCTTGTACGAAAGATTGTAAGGTGTTTTATCCGTTGAAATATTTCTCTATTGTAAACACTATCTGCGCCTATGATATCGTGATTCCCTGGGAGAAGATAAAGTGGGATGTCGGGATACTGATTAAATATTGTAACAACTTTTTTAACGTCCTCTTGACTAATCATATTATGCTCAAATATATCACCACACAAGAGCACGAAGTCAACTTTTTGCTCTTGAGCAGATTTCAACACATTATGGATTGATTCAATTCGAATCTCACGCACAATAGGGCCAGCTTCTCCAAGACCCCCGCCTTTCATTCCAATCTGCCAGTCAGATGTTTGAATAAATCGAACCATTTTATCACCTTCTATTCTATTTCATTTATACTATCTTCTATATTTCACTTTTACGTACTCGATTTTTGGAAGGGCATTGCTTTTTTTTTGAACCACCAAACTTTCTTCCTCTATGATTGCGTATAACGTTATGCGTGTATCTGAAGTCGCCGAAGGCGATTTGGGTGAGAGCGTAAGCCCGAACCAGATACACGCTGTTAGCTGAAGTTGTTTTGCAGTGGTGGACGACTATTTCTCATCCTTTAAGCCCTCCCTTCTTTTCTCCTTCTCGCTTTGTGCTACTAAATCTTGGTATATTTTTCTGAACTTAATGAAGTCTTTATCCTCTATGTGGAGTCTTTCAGCCATGCTGGACAGGAGTTTCTCATATTGTTTGTTTTCAATTCCATACGCTCTGTTCTTGTAATAGAATTCGTGGGTCACATCTCCCCAAGAGTCTTGAAGTTTCGTCCTGATCTGTATTTCGCAGACTATTTCTTCTTTAACAAGTTTGATTCCCCCTTTTGAATCTCTTTGTGCGCTATCGTACGAAACATTTACAGGGAGATGGATGCCTCTGTAGCCTTGATGCTGTGGGTTCTTTATGTAGTCTTTTATGTTTTTGGGATCAAGATTAAAATGTTCTGATTGTTTAATGTAATCGAGTATGCCATAGCAGTCATCAATGAACCAACAGACAATTCTTGCTCCAATAAGGTCATGTACTACTTCAGTTGGATAATAGAATTGCGGCCAATTGGCATTAGCAAGCTTGAGTAAGAAGCTCTCAAGAGACTTGATTCTTGTTTTGACAACTATCGCCTCTTTTGGAAGAGAATTCTGGAGTGTGTAAGCTAAAGAAAGTTGCTTTAACCTTATTTCCAGAAGATTCGCTATCTGAGATAGTTCATCACCATATCTGTTGTAGAAACGAACGGCTCTGTCTTTCAACTCCTCTCGAGAGAGTAGTTTTTGAGTCTTCATTCTGTTATCCTCCGCTTATTGTAAACAAATGACAAAATAATTTCATCTAACTCGTTTATATACGCAGTTAATTGCGTAAAATAACTGATAAAGACGGGGGTTGACTTCTTGACATTAAGGACGGTTTCCATTTTTAACCTTGTCCGCTTCTTTTTTTAGTTACTTCAAACACAACAATTTCTCCTATCTCCTTTATCCCTTCAATCATTCTTTTCCTCCAAAACAACCATTAAATTTCATCCTCCCAATATTTGTTATGTCAATATAATCTCTTTCAAAAATTTTCTAACATTTTATAAATCTTCCCCTCACCTCGGAAACTCATCATAAGCCTCCTTAATTTTATAGTTGATCGGTGGGTCTGTTAGTGTGTTGGCTGGTTTTCATGGCTGGGAAGCCACTCCTACAAGGTGCCCTATATCTTTTTTCATTTTTCTCCTCTCTATTTTTCTTTTTATTATATTTTTTCACTCCTCCCACCTCTCTACAACACCATTCACTCCTCATATTCAATCTCATTCTCCTTACACCATTGGATCGCGATTTCTTTAAAAACTTCATTTTTGTAGGCAAACCACTCGTCTTCCAAATCGTTTCTGCGGAGCACGTCTTTAAACATTCTGAAAGCTCCACTTCCGTGTATCGCGTTTAAAAGTTCTTCGCGGAGAGCTTCATCGTCTATGGTATAACAGAACCTCCTCATAATGTCCCATTCGTGAACGTCGAATTGAGAAGGCAGTCGAATCCAGTCATCACTCTCTAAAATATCTTTCTCTTTTTCCAGTGCGGCACCGGAATAGCTGCCGATTTCCTTTCCGTAATCAGCGTCATGGAGGTCTTCGTCGATTACGGAGTATATCTCTCCTGTTTTCTTATTGAGATACGCTGAAATCTCGTCGTTCTGAATATCAAACTGATCTATTATTTCTTCTATTTTTACCTTTTTTATAATTTCTCTCCTTATAAATCAAAAACCCTGGTTTGTTTGCATACGCTTAAACAATTCTTTCTTCGCTTTATTTAACTCTCCGAGTTTTTCCACCAATTGGAGTTCGACGCCTAACTCTTCCGCGATTTGCTCAAGTAAGAAATAACATTTTTTTCTTTTTACGAAAATCCTTGATGGAATCATTTTATTATGTTCGATAATAGTTAAGAACTTATTTAGAAATTCTTTGAAATAATCAGGATTTCCGGTAGTATGGAAATCTATAACCAGCCCGGTTGAACGTTCAATAAACAAACATATAAATGGATAGTATGGTATATCGTCTTTTTCTTCTTGAATTGTGAAAGGCGCGTAAAAGAGATCGACTTCCCAATCACTTCCTTTCGAAGTAATAACACTTTTGATTTTCCCAATAGAGGAATCAGCTAAAATAGGAATGTATATCCCTTCAGGTTTGAGTTCCTGCTTTAACCATTTTTCCTGCCATTTAATTGCCCCCCCTTTTTTATCCGGTACAAGCACATAAAATAAACCCTCTTCAGGCGGGTTAAGCAATTCATTGTTTTCCTTAAAACGTAAAGCAATCTTTTTTGCCTGTTGTAACGCGATGGTCAAGAACTTTACTTCTTCTTTTGTTAGAAACCATGGGAAAAAGCCAGGCTTATATCTTCTGAATATTGGCCACTGGTTTTTTCCTCGGAATTTTAGATCAAGTTTCTTTATAATCTTCAAATCTCTGCTGGCTAACTCGTTCCGGTTTCCGAACGACGCCATTAAACAATCTTGCAGATAAAGTATTTCCGAATCTTTAGAGGTCTGTTTTTGATTCATCATCTTAAAATAACCTTTCAATCCGTTTTCTCCAAGGAAAGTATTAAGGGCGAAAACTTCTCCGAGACCTCCAAGAACACCGCAATATCCTATTTCTTCGGTGTCAGGGTTTTGGATTCCAAATAAGTCCGAATCGTACATCCATTCCCAGCATTCTATTTTTCTAAAATCTATAGCCGCTTTGTATAAGTTTTCCCATTCTTTTAACGTTGGTTCATTTCTTTTTTCTTTGCTCATTTTTCTCCTCTAAAATTTCAAACATACCAAACCCCTGGGGGTTTTTTGCACCGATGCCCGCGTCCCAGGCAAGTTTTAGCATTTCAGGATGACTTTTAATTTTATATACTCCAAGCCATCCTTTGATTACATATTTATCTTTATAAAAAGTAATTTGCTCACTCCTTTTACTCAATTTTTCTGGAATTATTTTAACTTCGGCGTCCGGTGGTTCATTTTTGTATAAAGCCCTGTACTTTCTCTTGATATTTTCGCTTACTAACTTGGGAAATTCCGATTCCCGGGGATGGAAATAGTAGGTCTTTTTATTTCCTTCTCTGTCTTCTAAGGTTCTGTAAACAGTGACCGGTGAAATCATCTTTATCAGTATTTCCTCCTTGAAAGCAGGGGTCATACTCACTTCGATGGAGTTTATATATCTTTGATTTTCTCCGAGCCTTATTTCCGGATTTTTTAGCAATTCTGTGGCATACGATTCAAGAAATTCGCTTTCAGGAGAGGAAACCCAGAGGTCAAAATTATCTTTAAAGATTAGACTTTTGCTTTCGTTATTGTAATTGCATTTTCCTTGAAGTCGCGAAAAAGTGAACATTTTAAATGACCTTTTTCCATCTACGTATCCTTTGTTATGCAGAAAATCCGATAGTTTGGCTGAAATGTTGTTATAAATGAATGATTGAACAAGATAATTATAATTGACAGGAATTTTAAATACACTATTTGCCGGAGAAAATTGTATTCTTATCCGCATTGTTTTTTCACTCTTTTTTGACTTATAGAGATTGAAAGACAATTAAATTTATTACTAATCGATAAAAAATCAATTTTAAAAATCATTTTTTATATAATTATAGTAAGGATTAGATTAATTATGTCAATACCAAAAATTCATCTCAACATAAAAAAAAATACGAAAATCACCCTTTTTAGATTTTTACCCGATAATTTATTGTTAGGATGGTTAGGGAGTTAAAACAAAACAAAAAATCCTGTAAATCTTTGTTAATCCTGTCTAAATTTTCAAATGTTTTGAGGTGGGGAATAACAAAATAAAAAATCCTGTTAATCCTGTTTTTATCCTGTCTAAACCCCGCTATAGCGGGGTAAATAATTCGGGGATGGAACGAGTTTTAAAATCCTAAAAATCTGCGTTCATCTGCGTCCAATTATTTGGGGTTGTGGGGTGGGTAAAACGAATCAAAAATCTTGTGTTAATCTGCCTGCCCTGTAGGGAGGAACGACTGTACCAGGGTGTAATCTTGTGGTTTCTTCTTAGCTTTTTGTATTGACAAACAAAACAGAGGGTATATATTCCAGGAGTATTAAGGTTAACTTTAAGGAGAATGCAAAATGTCTGATGATTTAAAAAATTGGTTTAAAGAAAAAGAAGAGTACAGGTTTAAAAGTAAAAGCGTTTCGGAAGATGTATTATCTCAATTAGTAGAAACAGCAAGACTTTGCAGGGGAGATATTGTTAAAATGACAACAGTGGCAGGTTCCGGACATCCGGGCGGTTCGATGTCTTCTATCGATATTTATACGACTGTTTATAGTCTTGCCGGTATGCCGAATGATGAGATAGTCGTTAGTCACGGACATACTTCTCCGGGAGTATATTCAATACTCGGAAGGCTTGGAATACTCGATACGGAAGAAATTTTGGCGTTTTTCAGGCATATATCCGGTCCTTATGAAGGGCATGTAGAGTCTCATCTTCCCGGGATAGTATGGTCTACGGGAAATCTGGGACAGGGTCTTTCCGCAGCCTGCGGTTTTGCTATGGCGAAAAAATTTAAAAACGATTCTTCAAGAGTTTTTGCTCTTATGAGCGATGCGGAGCAGGCAAAAGGACAAGTTGCCGAGGGAAGAAGATTTGCTTCGAAGTTCAAATGTAATAATATCACAGTAGTTATTGACGATAATAACAGGCAAATATCCGGAAAAGTCGAAGATATAATGCCCATAAATATCAAAGAAGACTATCTGGCTGACGGCTGGAAAGTTCTTGAAGTGTGCGGGCATGACATTAAAGCATTATACGAGGCAATACATACTGCAATTAACGATACTTCCGCTCCTTACGCTATTCTCGGAGATACCGTTATGTGTAAGGGAGCTTCTTTTATAGAGGGTGACGAAAGCTATCATGGAAAAGCCCTTTCCGTCGAGGAAATAGGCAGGGCGTTAGAAGAATTAGGAATAGAAAATGATATAGATAAGTATATACAGAAAAGAGCTTCCGGAGGCGCAAAGCCGGTTAAAAAAAGCGAAAATGTTTATCCTCTGCCTAAATTAGATTTAGGACAGCCCCTTGAGTATAAAGTTGGGGAGAAAGCGGCAAATAGAGATGTTTACGGTACTGCCCTGGCAGATATGGCAAAAAGAAATGAGCCGGGAACTATTGTCGTAACGGATTGTGACCTCGCGAGTTCGGTTAGAACACATAAGTTCGCCAAAGAACGCCCCGATTATTTTATTCAGAATGGCGTAAGCGAACATAATACAGTAACGATTTC
>Ga0307431_1000014_pt1 | contig 174987 bp, 191 predicted proteins | sample SalMarWE160170MG_FD_202155 | JGI IMG/M metagenome (GOLD analysis project Ga0307431, IMG submission 202155) | Salt marsh sediment microbial communities from the Plum Island Ecosystem LTER, Massachusetts, United States - WE1603-170 | ecosystem: Environmental > Aquatic > Marine > Intertidal zone...
TGATTGTGTCGTCTCTCCCGTCGTCCAGTTCCACCCTATCGCATCTCCCCCATCCTCGTTCAGGGTGACATCGGTGCCAGCGCACACCTCGGTGCCAGGGTCGGCATCTATGCTACAGGTCGGTGAGTCATATACTGTTACCTCTACCTCACAGTAGCTCGTGCAGCCATACTCGTCGGTTATGTTCACTCCATAGGTGTCGCCGCTGCTTACCACTATGGATTGTGTCGTCTCTCCCGTCGTCCAGTTCCACCCTATCGCATCTCCGCCATCCTCGGTCAGGGTGACATCGGTGCCCACACACACCTCGGTGTCCGGGTCGGCACTTATGTGACAGGTCTGCGAGGGCTGGTTATAGAAAGTACAGGAGACGATGTCGAACCGGCTAATAACGATGCCGACGACACTGTCTATGCCGTCAAAGGTGCCTTCGGTCGTGGCACCGGTACAAATGACATTCGACAATACGAAGTCGGGATCGAGAGTTTCAGTAATGTTGACCGTAGCGGTGCTGTCATCGATGGAGATATCAAAGGCGCCGGTAGCGCCTGTGCCGTCCGTCGTATCGCTAGTTGGGTCGGAGCTACCGCCGGTGACGCTGAGTGTGAAGGTCCATCCCCCGCCGTCGCTTTGGTCATCCTCAGTTTCGGGGTCGCCGTCGCAGTCAATGATTTTGTGCACGGTGACAGTTCCACCACACAGTTGCCCGGCCAGGTCTGCCAAGACACCAGCCAGGGTGTCGAAGCCAGCGGTGATAACATCAGTGTCGACAGTGAGATCTGGAGGTGGAGTGCCGTCGTACACATTGGGCCCGGAGATAGCCACGAGGTTGGCAACAGTAGGCGCCGTCCCCACGCCCAGGGCGACGATACGGATCGGCTCAGTAGATGTCTTGGCGGCATTGGCCGCGGCAATGGCGTCCGACAAAGCCGTCCCACTGGGCCGGTTCGGGTTGCCGTCGGTAATAATCACGATGAGGTCCGGGTGCTCCGCGTCATCACGGTCATCCCCACCCTCCAGTAGCCCCGTCGCCAAGAGCAGTGCTTCCTGCCAGTTGGTGAAGCCACTGGCGGACAGCCCAGCTATATCTAATTTGAGGGTGCCCGCATTGTCGATCAGCCCTCGAACTACACTAGCTGTACCATCCGAGAATTCGACAAGTCCCATCAGAGTCGGCGTCGCCGGCAGGAAGGCATCGACGAAGTCCTCGGCGGCATCCTTTACCGTACCCACCTGACCTGCGTCTTTAATACTGCCAGTCATGTCCAGCGCTAATACGATGTCCAGGCCGCAGGACTCCTCCAACTCAGGGTTGGGCACTGGCAGGGTATAGTAAACCTTGACCTGCAACTGGTCTACATACAGATTTCCAGCATGCCAGTTTGCATAAAGTCTCACTCTGAAACTATTGGAATTAATTATAGCTGGTGTCCACGAGCCGTAATTCCAGGTATCGCTGGGTCCGCCAAATATACGGGTGGCTTCGTCATCGGATGAATCACCGGGCATATCGGTCGTTTTGTCGCCGGAGCCGCTGGTATGGCTGCTGCCACCGTTCCAGGAGAGGTCGATTACGGCCTGCCTTGAGCCAGTGGTGTAACCTTCAACCGCCACCTCAATACCTTCAATGATAGCTCCGGGCGGAATACTAAATCCGAAATTGTAGTAATCAATATCGTCACGATCAGAATTAGCACTGGCCTGATCATTATCGGAGGTATATGCACCATCCTCGTTGGACCAGCCAGAATCGTCATAGCTGGATGGCTGTCTCCATCCGTTCTCGAAGCTGGCGACTATGTTGTGGTCGGCAGCAACGTTGGAGAAAGTATAACTGTTTACCCTTCCTTGCGAGCCGCTGTCCACCAGCACATCAGCAACTATATGACCGGTGTTGGGGGTGATATCGAAGGTCTGGTCACTTCCTTCCTCAACCGATACCGCACCGGAAGGCGTTATGGTACCACCGGCCCCAGCACTGGCAGTGATGGTGTGGGTTACCGGCGGACCAGAGGTGTAGTCAACCTCAACCCAGACGTATGTACATCTCGCATACACGGTTCCCCAACCACTTTTACAATCTCGCAATTTAACGCCAGCCTGGAGGTCATTTATCTCAGTCCAGGTCCAGGCGTTAGTGGTGTTTGGATTGTCGGCGTAAATCGTGGAATAGGTCGCATAGCTTGTTGTCAGGTTTTCTTCGCTTCCAAAGTAGTTATTTGAATGCGTCCTAACAGCAGTCTGGGCGCCTGTTCGGTCGCCTCCGCTACCACACTTAGCTTCCATATAGACAGTTACCGAGTTGATTGTGCCGGTCAGACTCGGGTTTGGTAGATTATACAGGTCAAACGGCCATGCGTAGTCGGTGGTGTAAACATAAGAAGTGTCACCATTTGATGAGGTACAGCGACCCCAGTTGGTACTGCCTCCATTGCGGCTCAGTTGAGTCTCAGAACCAGACGCGTTCGGAATCAAAGTCGTCGTAGCCGCCGAAACAGGCGGCGGGCTGACCGCAGCCAGCCCCATAGCAATCAACACCGCCACGCTGACTAGAGAGAATATTGTCCTTTTCATATTCATATTTTTCATATTTATCCTCCTGACAGGACTAATTAGCTATTACTAATGACCTATTACCTTTGTCACATATATAGTCGTTGAAAAAAAAGAAATCCCTCATTTTTTTGGTACTTTTGGGGGAGTTTTTTCAAATTTGTCAACTTGGTGGTAAATACCAATGGTACCAGGGCCTCTACTTCCTTTGCACCGCCTTCCCTTTAAGTTCAAGTTGTAGTATTTAACGCTAACATAGCCCCTTTTTTTTGTCAATATAGTCCTGGGTAGAAAGTACCAGGACCAGACTTCCAGATGGGAAATCAAAAATTAAAAATCAAAAATGGCAACTCAAAATGCAAAATTTTTAACCATCTCCCTTGATGGGAGAGGATTAAGGTGAGGGTGAATTTTCCCCTCCCCCTAACTCTCTCCCGCCAGGGGAGAGAGAATTAAAAGAAGAGATTCTTCATGCCGCGTTAAAAATGCAAGAATGTAGTGCGAGGCTTTAGCCTCGTGCGGGGGTGGCACGACCCTGAAGGGTCGCACTACAGAAATGAGGCGGTATATGAAATGTCGCCTGTCGCATCGCCAACCGAAGGCTCTTACGGGAAATGTAGTGCCAGGCTTTAGCCTCGTGCAGGGGTGGCACGACCCTGAAGGGTCGCACTACAGAAATGAGACGGTATATGAAATGTCGCCTGTCGCATCGCCAACCGAAGGCTCTTACGGGAAATGTAGTGCGAGGCTTTAGCCTCGTGCAGCACGATTGAGATTGCCACACCCGACAAGTTGGAGCTCAGGACGAAGGAAGGGATTCCTTCACGCCTCAAAAGATCCTTCGCCCCGACAAGTCAGGCTCGCAATGACACCCCTTTTTGTCATTGCGAGGCACTATAGCGCCGAAGCAATCTCGTGGAGAGGCAGAGGGGATTGCCACGCCCGACAAGTTGGAGCTCAGGACGAAGGAAGGGATTCCTTCACGCCTCAAAATAACTCCCCTTGCCCCTCTTATTTTAAGAGGGGAATTTGGGGTCGCGCCGCAACCTCAGGGTCGCGCCTTCTTGTCATTGCGAGGCATGATAGTGCCGAAGCAATCTCGTGGAGAGGCAGAGGAGATTGTCACGCTCCGGAATGCCGGCTATCCTCCTCCAAACCCCGTTGCGTTTGCCTGGGTGCGGCGTAGTAAGGAACGAATCCTGGCAAGTAGTTCTCTCAGATTTAGGGGTGAGGGTAAATAAGCATCGGCGCCCATCTCGATGAAGTCAATTCCAGATATTTCTTTACTACCTTGCCCCATAATGATAATTGGAGCCCGACATATTTGCCGCAAGCGAACACAGAGCTCATCTCCATTCAATCTATGACTGGATTCAGCCACAATTATCAGGTCGAGGTGTCCGCTGGACACCTCGGTCAAAGCTTGCTGGCCATCGCCAGCACCTACAACCTGAAAACCTAAGTGCTGTAAAGTGAAGGTCAACTCGTCTCTCAGCACCAAGTCGGGATGAATAAGTAAGATTCTTTCCATCTTCAGGCCTCCTCTAGTACTTAAGTACTAGAACCTAAGCATGGTAACGTGTGCTGAGAAAAGAATACAATGCTTATCCGGTGGAAAAATGGTCTTTATTTGGTGGAAAAAGGTCTCTATTTGGTGGAATCGGAGGCTGTAATAAAGATGTAACCCACGCCTCTTCTAGTGCGGATGATTTTGGGGTCGGCCGGGTCTTCTTCAATTTTAGACCTCAGGCGGTAGATATACTTCTTGAGAAATTCAGGGGCAGCTCCGTAATGTGGTCCCCAGACACTGTCGAGTAAATTTGTATGGCCGACTACACTGCCTTCATTTCTAACTAATTGGTAAAGAATCTTGTACTCGATAGGGGTTAGCCCCACCGGTTTTCCATTCACATATACGTCATGGGTGGCATAATTTATGCTAAGCTTGCCACAAAGAAAAGAGGCGGTATAGCCATCGCCAAGCGGAGAGCAGCGGCGAAGAATAGCATTCACCTTAGCTATATATTCCATAGGCGAAGAAGGGGGAATCCAATCATCGGCACCCATTTCCAGAGCCTTTACCTTATCCATAACATCATCGCTCTTAGCCAGAGCAATAAGGGGCACCTCGGAGAAGCTACGGATTTGCCCTATGAGGTCAAAATCATCCGGGGATGCTGCATCAACTTGAAGCATAACGATATCTGGCTGTTCCTTGTATATTAGCTCGGTGGCTTGCCTTGCTTCAGTAGCATGGATTAAGCTTAATTCTCGCCATCTCACTTTTAAAATAATGGACATAGCTTGTAATAGTTCCTCGGAATCACCAACGAACAAAACTTTCATCATTGCTCCAGTATAAAATAGGGAATCTCTGCTAGATCAGGTTCACACTGGCTTCTTGGAATCCAATTCATCTTTTAATTTGGACTAATGAACTAGTACCTTCGTCACTTTATTAGTCGCCCAAAAAAGGAAAATCCCCCACTTTCTAGTACTTTCGGGGGGGTTTTTCAGGATTTGTCAACCAGGTGATAGATACCAGCGATAATATGTAACCACCTTCCCTTGCACCACCTCCCCTTTAAGTTCAAATACAGGCCCCACGACCAGACTCCGGGATAGGACGGAAATTCATCCCGACAATGTCGGGACAAAGGTTAAAAAGAAAAATGACAACTCAAAAGGTAAGAATGTAGTGCGAGGCTTTAGCCCCGTGCAGGGGTGGCACGACCCTGAAGGGTCGCACTACAGAAATGAGACGGTATATGAAATGTCGCCTGTCGCATCGCCAACCGAAGGCTCTTACGGGAAGTGTAGTGCGAGGCTTTAGCCTCGTGCAGGGGTGGCACGACCCTGAAGGGTCGCACTACAGAAATGAGACGGTATATGAAATGTCGCCTGTCGCATCGCCAACCGAAGGCTCTTACGGGAAATGTAGTGCGAGGCTTTAGCCTCGTGCAGCACGATTGAGATTGCCACGCACCTTCCAGGGCTCGCAATGACACCCCTTTTTGTCATTGCGAGGCACTATAGTGCCGAAGCAATCTTGTGGAGAGGCAGAGGGGATTACCACACCCGACAAGTTGGAGCTCAGGACGAAGGAAGGGATTCCTTCACGCCTCAAAATAACTCCCCTTGCCCCTCTTATTTTAAGAGGGGAATTTGGGGTCGCGCCGCAACCTCAGGATCGCGCCTTTTTGTCATTGCGAGGCACTATAGCGCCGAAGCAATCTCGTGGAGAGGCAGAGGGGATTGCCACGCCCAACAAGTTGGAGCTCACAATGACACCTCTTTTTGTCATTGCGAGGCACTATAGCGCCGAAGCAATCTCGTGGAGAGGCAGAGGGGATTGCCACGCCCGACAAGTCGGGGCTCGCAATGACAAAAGACAAGGGTTCAGAACGACAAAAGACTTGGTGGAGATTAACTCCACCACTGTGCCTCAGATGAAAATAGAAAGCCCATTCTGCGGCACAATATGAGTTATAATTAAATTACACAGTGATGTGAGTAGGAGTGGCCCAGGTATATCTTGCTCTCTTTTATTGTCTTTTTAGTGTCTAAAATTTTGGGGCGAGCCCGGCCTGTTTGCATAGCTCATTGGCGGTTATTCTATCAAGCGAGCGGTGTCTCTTGACCGGTATCATCTTAATGCCATTTGTGTAGATAGAGTGCTTGCTGCCTTCGCGCAGGAGGTAAAACCCGTTTGTTTCGAGGTATTTCACCAGTTCTCTACGCTTAACCGACAAGCTATGCCTCTACAAGTACCTGCTCCAAGAAGTCCCCACCGAGGGGGATTTCCTTGCCCTGCTGCTTGTATGCTTGCATCATCTCCCGCAGAGCGTCCCTGAGCATCTCTCTACATTCCTCGATGGTTTTCCCCTCGGTAATCACCTCAGGCCATTCAATAAGCTGCCCCATGTAGCCGGAGCTTATTTTGGTGTATTTCGCAGTATAGCTTTTCATCACTGAAGGATTACCTCCTCACAAGTTATTATGCTAATTATAGCAATTTTCGACTGCTGGATAAACCAGTGTTATGGAGGATGGGGTAGAGGGGCAGGGCTTGTCCTTGCCCGAGAAAAATGACAACTCAAAAGGTAAGAATGTAGTGCGAGGCTTTAGCCTCGTGCAGGGGTGGCACGACCCTGAAGGGTCGCACTACAGAAATGAGACGGTATATGAAATGTCGCCTGTCGCATCGCCAACCGAAGGCTCTTACGGGAAATGTAGTGCGAGGCTCCTGCCCGCCAGGGCTTGGCAGGCGGGTTAGCCTCGTGCAGCACGATTGAGATTGCCACGCACCTTCCAGGGCTCGCAATGACACCTCTTCTTGTCATTGCGAGGCACGATAGTGCCGAAGCAATCTTATGGAGAGGAAGAGGGGATTACCACACCCGACAAGTCGGAGCTCAGGACGAAGGAAGGGATTCCTTCACGCCTCAATTCTCCCTCCCCTGGCGGGAGGGCACCCTCACCTAACCTCTCCCTTCGAGGGAGAGGGTTCTTTAATTATTCGTAAGGCTATAAGCGTCGCCGGCCCATAAGTCCTGGGTAAAAAGTAGCATTACTAAATTCTAGCCAAAACAGTACCAAAACGGTACCGATGGGTGATTCCCGTTGAATAGGATGGCTGCTATAAATAATATATATTGAAGAAGCTAAAATATTTAGCCATAGCCCTGACGCTGGTTGAGGTAATATTCGTAGCTACGTTAGTACACGGCGTGTTATTTGCCGGAGAAAGCGTGTCAGCCTACGGTTATTCGCCTGTTTACCATGCGGCACGTGCCGATAATAGCGATTCCCCAGGCTATGGTCCTTCCTCACAAGCGACGTATTCTCTCGATGATAGCCATCTGGCTGAAAGGTGGGGGATAAGCAAGATCGAGGCACCCCAGGCCTGGCAAACAACCAGGGGGGACCAGTCGATTATCGTGGCTGTGCTGGATACGGGCATTAATAAGGATAACCAGGATTTGGCTGACAGGGTGGTGGCTGAGGTCAATTTCACCGATAGCCCGACAACCGATGACCTTTATGGTCACGGGACCCACATGGCAGGCACCATTGCCGCCATCGCCCCGGAATGTCAGCTAATGAACGTGAAGGTAGCTGATGATGTAGGAAGGTGCGAGCCATCGGTGGTAGCCAGAGGCATTATCTGGGCGGTGGACAACGGAGCCAGAGTTATCAACTTAAGCCTGTCCATGAGAGCATCGCCGAATTTGGAAGAAGCAGTAAACTATGCCTGGAGCCAGGGAGCGATACTTATAACAGCAGCGGGCAATAGAGGTGGGTCGGAGCCTTCTTACCCGGCTTATTATGTCAATTGCCTTGCGGTGGCCGGCACCAATAAAAACAATTCCCTGGCTTTGTTATCCAGCCATGGCGACTGGGTGGATGTAGCTGCTCCGGGCTTTAACATTTACTCCGAATTGCCCCAGAATCAATATGGCTATAAGACTGGCACCTCGGCAGCCGGGGCCCATGTCTCGGGCGTAGCTGCCCTGGTTTTCAGTATCGCTGAGGATAGCAACGACAACGGCGCAGTCAATGACGAAGTGCGCTGGGCTATTGAAAATAGCTGCACTCCCATCGCCGGGGACGGTGTGGGGCAGGGGCTGGTCAACGCTTTCCAGGCGGTAACAAAGACAACATCTTAGCTTCTTTATTAAACCTCCTTTTCAACTAAACCTCCTCATACCAAAGCGGGAGCCCACAAGGGGCTCCCGCAGATTGGGCTCCCTGCGAAAGCACTTTTTAAACAACCTTGTGGAGGCCCTTAAATAAAATCCCCCCTAGCGGGAGCCTGTAGGGTCCGGGCTTGCCCTGACCTGAAGCGAAGGTGAACTCCCCGCCACTGCGATTAGTCATTGCGCGACATACTCTCCCTTTGTCATTGCGAGGAGCGAGATTCCTCACCTACGGTTCGGAACAGGCTCCTCAATCTCGATGCCCCCCTGTCATTGCGAGGCTGGCGAAGCCAGCCGAAGCAATCTCAATGGGACTGTTGAGAATGAGATTGCCACGCCCCGACAAGTCGGGGCTCGCAATGACGTCTGAGGCTAGAACAAATTTAAACAGACTATGTAATCCGAAGAGAGGATTTTACTGCGAAATTGTGTGTGGGGTATAATCACCTTTCCTGGCCGTTTGCCGCCAGGTTATCGCGCATAGCCTTCCGAGCCCGCGCCAGTAATCCTTCAACCGACTTCGGTGAACGACCCATGGCCTGACTTATCTCCAGTACGGGCATCCCTTCGAGGTATTTCATTACCAGCACCTCTTGATAATCCTGAGGCAAGTCCCCCAGAGCCTGGCGAACTGACTGGCGAATCTCTTCGAACTCCAGCACAGTGAGGGTTGCCGGTTTATCATCCCCGGTTTGCTCCAGCTGCTTCATGGCATCAAAATCGGGAGACGAGTTCCCGGCTTTAGGCTCTCGCGCCTGGCGACGATAAAAGTCATTTACCTTGTGAAATGCGATACTGCGCAGCCAAGTATAAAGATGGCTGTCACCACGGAATTTATCCAGTGAATCCAGAGCAGCAAGGAACGTTTCCTGAACCAAATCCTCAGCTAAGGCCTGGTCTCGGTTCACCTGTCCCGATATCAGAGTGTAGAGTCGGCTCCTATAAAGGTTATAGAATTCCTCCATGGCCGTGCTGTCGCCTGAGCGCAGCTTCTCAACCAGCTTAGCTTCGTAACTTTGAGAGGTAAGATCAGCTACTTTCATATCTCCCCTACCTATCTATATACACCATGTCGCCCTGGTATCTTTAGCATACCAGCCAGTCAGGTTCATGGGAATCACCCATTAGTACCGATTGCGGTAGAAATTAGTACTATGCTCCTCCGGAGATGACGCCTGCATACCTTGTAGTGCACCTTCTGTCATCGTCAACCCCGACTTGTCGGGGCGTGGCAATCTCCTGAGATTGCCTGAGAAGCCTATCCTGCGCACTATGAGATTCCTCGTAGAGTTTACCCTGAACGGAGTTAGATTCTTCCCCTTCACTTCTTTCAGGGTCAGAATGACATGGAACGGAGGGCATGGAATGACACCCCTCGTATGTCATTGCGAGGCTGGCTTTGTCAGTCGAAGCAATCTCGTGGAGGGGCAGGAGATTGCCACGCACCTTTCAGGTGCTCGCAATGACATACGAGGCTTTAGCCTCGTGCGCCGAGGCTTAACAGTCATTCGGGCCTGGCTTTGCGCCTGAAGTAATAATAGCCACCAAAGCCAAGGAGCACTATGCCCACGACAATCCCGGCGACCAATCCTGCATTGGACCCGGCTTCCACTGCGGGGTTTGTGGACACCAGCAGGCGAATATATAACCTTACAGCCAGCAGGTCACTGGATTCGGCAGCAACTCCCAGCCACATCTCCCAGTCCTCGCCTGCCCATTTTTGCTCTTGCGGTATGGCTACCATTACCGTTACATCGGCTTGAGAATTAGCGGCTACTTCGATTTCTTGAGAGGAAAAGCTTATCCAGCTATCATCGGGGAACTCAGCCCTCCCCTCCCTTCTGTCCTCTTCCGGAGGCTGAAAGATAGTGATGGTAAAATTATGAGCCAGCTCTTTCTTATTGTGAATGGTCAGTTCAAATTCTGCTGACTCTCCCGGGGGTAAGTTATCTATGTGTACCTCGGCGGGGGAGACGCCGAAGTTAACGTCCTGAGCCAGAGTAAAAGAGGGCAGGAAGATGACCAGTAAAGCGGCGATGAGCCCGGCTAATTTATAGTTAACTGTACAAATCATTACAATTCTCCCTCCCCTGGCGGGAGGGAGTTAGAAGGAGGGGGAAAGCTAGCAGAGTTCACCCTCACCCTATCCCTCTCCCCTGAAGGGAGAGGGATCTTATACGAGATCATGCGAAGGACTCTACACGCCCCGCTATCAGTCGGTTACTGCGCTTATAGTGATTTGGGTTTGCATCTGCCTGCCACCAATGAAGTAGGTCGGCGTTAGCAACTTCAGCCCAAATTGCTTGGTATCCCCGGGAGCCAAGCTTGAGCCAGCATCATAAGGCCAGAATTCGCTTGGCTCTTTGGTAATAAGGACATAGCCACGGCCATCAGGTGGATTATCACCACGCACTCTAAACCACAGCATATATTTATGACCTCTCACAGAATCGCTGATATCGCTTTCATTAGTATTACTTAGCGTCCAATAATAATTTTGCGCCACTCCATCTTTATACCATCTAGCATCCTCCCCCAGGATACGAGTTTTCACATTACAATTGCCCTCTACAGTCAAAGTGCACCATTCTATCGGCGGGCTTGTCGTGTACTCTGTGTCTGAGGCTACATTTCCGAGAGGCCACTGTGTTTTATCCAGGCTGATGGAAATTTCATTGACTCCATTCATAGTGATGGTTATAGTACCGCTATCCTGGGCTAGAGCCGGCAAGGAAAAGATTAAGGCCAGTATAATGGCTGTCAAAATGCTCGTGATTACTGCCTTCATATACCCTTCCGAATTTGATGAAACTCCGCTTACTGTACTGGGTCAGTCGTTTTCGGATAACCGGCTAAGGTAAAATGCTATAATCCTCCCCAGTCCTTGTCAAGACCCTGCCCCGCAGCATCACAACGGTGCTGCTCGTCATCCAGCCAACCAGGTCAAACTTGCTTGCTCATCTTTATGTGCTTGATGCCAGCTTCTCGAAAAGGCAAGCCCAATTCCTCAAAGCCGCATAACTTATAGAAAGGAACGACTTCAAGTTGGGCGTGGATAATTACTTGCTGCACTCGCTTATCCTTCCATACTGCATCCAGGAACAGGAGCATTTCTTTTCCGATGCCTTTACGGCGGTAACGTTTTAAAACAGCCATTCTCTCCAGCTTGGCCTGGTTGCCGGCCAAAAATTGAACTCTGGCGCTACCGATAACCTTCTCTCCATCTTTGACCACCATATGCAGCGCTTCCTCATCGCGCCCATCGAACACCAGGTCTTCTGAGATGCTTTGCTCCCGGACAAAGACCTGCCTCCTCACCTCGAAGGCCTCTTGCAACTCGGCATCGCCTGTCACCAGTTTATAGCTAAATTTGCTCATGGAGATATAGATAGAATGCCTTGGTTCGCCTAATTATAAATCTGAAATACCGATGCCTTGATGAGATTGCCGATGAACTTGCCCGAGCTAAATTCCTAGCCATTGGGAAGCAGAATATTATCATCAACGAATTCTTCTCCGCTGGCCCGTTCGAAAGCCACGACGAGGTCATTGATGGTGAGATTAGCCCTCTGTTCCTGGTTCATATCAACCACTATTCTGCCTTTATGCATCATAATCAGTCGATTACCATAGCGAAGAGCCAGTTCCATATTGTGAGTAACCATGATAGTGGTCATCTTCTCCTGTGTTACGACCATATCGGTTAAATCGAGCACTATCTGGGCCGTCCTGGGATCCAGCGTGGCTATATGCTCGTCAAGTAGTAATATTGCTGGTTTACTCAAAGTAGCCATTACCAGTGCCAGAGCCTGCCTTTGACCACCTGAAAGCGTACCTACCAGAGCATTGAGTCTCTTCTCCAGCCCCAGCCGCAGCGGAGCCAGGGCGACACGGAACAGCTCTCTACGCTGTTTATTACTGGCGACTCGTAGTCCTCTTGGCTGCCCTCGCAACAAGGCCATGGCCATGTTCTCTTCTATGGTCATCTTGGCAGCAGTGCCTATATGGGGGTCTTGATAGACACGGCCAACATAACGGGCGCGTCTATATTCACTCAGTCCGCTAACCTCCCGGTCATTAACAATAATCTTGCCACCACTCTCCGGCGGATATACGCCAGCAATTATATTAAGTAAGGTAGTTTTTCCAGCCCCATTGCTACCAATAATGGCGATGTAGTCCTCGGCGTTGACATCCAGGTCAATTTTATCCAGTGCTCTAACCTCATCTATAGTGCCTTTAGAAAATACCTTGGTTATTTTCTTGAGCCTGAGCAAACTCTTATTTTCACTCATCAGAATTATCCTTTTACCATCTTGCCGCCGGTGGCAGCCACTCGCGTTGTACCTTCTTCTGCAGGTATGGAACCGCCAGAGCTATAATCACCAACACGGCTGTAATTAGCTTCAAATCACCCGGAGCTATACCTAACCTGAGGGCAATACTTATGACCAGGCGGTAGATAAAAGTGCCGCCCAGCACTGCCAGCAGAAGCCTAGCTACACCCTTGGGCCGAAAGAGTGCTTCGCCGATTATCACTGCGGCTAAGCCCATCACAATCATTCCTATCCCCATTCCCACATCAGCAAATCCTTGACCCTGAGCCACCACCGCGCCGCCGAGGGCAACAAGCCCGTTGGAAATAGAGACACCAAGTATTGTGGTCATATCAGTATTTACCCCGAAACCCCGCACCATCTGCTCATTGTCGCCTGTTGCCCTCAACGCCAGACCAATCTCGGTGCGCAGGAACCAGTTTAAGATGAAGAAAACAATAACCGCCAGCCCTCCGGCAACGATGAGTGACCGCACAATACGAGTGCCCACTCCCAGGAACTCAGAGACTTGAGTAAAGATGGTTACCTCTCGAAGAAGGGAAACATTGGCTCCCCCCATAACTCTCAGGTTTATTGAGTAGAGGGCAACCATCATAAGAATACCAGCCAGCAGTGCCGGTATCCTCAGCTTGGTGTTGAGCAATGATGTTGCCAGGCCAGCACATAAGCCTACCCCGAAAGCAGCAAGAGTCGCCAGGGATGGATTCACACCCTTTACAATAAGCACGGCTGCAACCGCTGCCCCCAGAGTGAAGCTTCCATCCACAGTGAGGTCAGGAAAACCGAGCACCCGGAAGGTGAGATATACACCTATAGCGACAAAACCAAATACCAGCCCCTCGTATAGAGAAAACGACAACACATGACCTGCAACATCAAGCAATGCCCTCTCCTCTCCGAGTTCGGAGCACTATCTCTTGGCTATTCAATTGACGATGGTTATCGCCCCTACGACTGATTACCGCATACCTCAGTGGCCGTATCCAGGACTGCCGGAGGAATGGTTACCCCCATCTCCGCAGCTGCAGCCGGGCACAAATATACGATTGTCATCGGGGTCGTGCTAATAGGGATGTTAGCCGGGTTTTCTCCTCTCAGGACACGAGCAGCTAGCTTAGCAGCTTCCTGGCCATTGACATAGTAATCGAGACCAAGACCACTAATGGCTCCTCCCTTCGCCATGCTAATATCGCTGGCAAATAATGGTATATCATACTCCTCACAAACTGCTACCACCGACCCTATAGCCGCTGCTACCGTATTATCAGAAGGCTCCCATATAGCATCAACACTACCAACAAGGGACATTGCCGCGGCATAGACATCGGCAGTGCTCGCTGCTGTAGCTTCAACAATCTCCGTGATATTCAGGCTCGCTGCTACCTTCTTGAGTTCGTCTACTTGTACCACTGAGTTTACCTCGCCGTCATTGTAGATAACTCCTAACCTCGCAGCAGGATAAATATCCATACCCAGTTTTACCTGGGCTCCAACATCAGCCCAATCACTGGCTCCGGTTACCTGGCCGCCCGGCACAGTCCAGTTAGCAGCGAACCCAGCCGCTACCGGGTCGGTCACGGCAGCAAAAACTATCGGTATATCAGTGTCCTCAACTGCACTCGCGCAGGCTTGGGTCGTCGGCGTAGCGATACTGAAGATTAAGTCCACATCTACCGAAACAAAATAATCAGCGATTGAAGATGCCGTTGACATGTCCCCTCCAGCGTTCCTCAAAATATAATTGACATTTTCCTCTTCGACAAAGCCCTCATCCTCCATCTGGTCAATAAAGCCTTGGCGGCAAAGGTCAAGGGCGTCGTGGGTAACTATCTGAGTTATGCCAACCTTATATTCCATGGCTGGCTGGCCGCCAATGCCACGTGTCAATACCACCACCAGGACTACGGCAAGCACGACACAAACAACACTTAGTATCGGTACAATTTTCTTGTTCAATCCAAAACCTCCTTTTCAGAATTCATAATTATCCAACTTATAGTCATTAACTTACATCTATACCTCCTTCACACAACAATTCGTTAAACGAAATTCCTGAATAGATGGCATCTTCAACTTTGTCATATATCAGCTCTGTCGGTGTTTTATCCACTCTCTTTGCTTCATCGAGCAGTTTTCTCAGGTTATCTCTGCAGATTAACTCTATCCGGGGCTTTATTTTAGCAAAAGACGCTTCCTCTCCGAATATGTACTCGGCCCAACCGGCGAGAACCCCGGAAATATTATACGCCCACTCAACGATAAAGAGAATACCTGTTCTAGCCAACTGCCTGGCTATTTCTATCTCCCCTTCTTGACTGGTGGCTTTGAGCTGGTTATTAGCCAGCCCCATTATGATATCAAACTTGAATTTGTCTATTATATCCTCAGTTATTATGCCGCCTACAGCACAGGGCGAAAATATATCAGCCGTTACCGTATAGATGTCCTCAGGCTGGACAAATTTGACTACATCGGTATTCCAGGCTCGTTGCAGTTTATCAACCTTTGACCTGTCTATGTCACTAACTATGAGAGCGGCACCTTCCCCTAAAAGATATTCGGCAAGCGGGTAACCGCATGCGCCTAACCCCTGAATGGCTATCCGCCTACCGCTCAGACTACGGCTGCCGTAAACGAAATCACACGCTTCCTTTATAGCTAAATACCCTCCATAGGCGGTGACACCGCCGGTGGGACCCAATGGGCTCTTTATGCCGCCGGTAATAGCCTTGGTAAACCTTTCTCGCATAATATCAGTCATTGCCGGCTCTAATCCCATGTCAGGTCCAGTAAACGAGCGGGCCCTGTCGATTATATAGGCGAGAAAGCCCAGGACTTCAAAGTCACCGAGGTCAACCGGGGCACACTGGACAAGTATCTTTGAGCCGCCGTAAGGGATACCGGCTAAGGCATTTTTGTATGACATGGCTCTAGCCAGATTCAGTCCATCCATGAGAACATCTATCTCAGGCTCGTCTGGTTCATGTCTCCGTATTCCACCAGCGCGTATCGCATGTCGCTTGTTCCGTATTCCAGGAGCATTAACACTCTTACAATACATTACCTTTATATTCAGTCTGCGGTTATAATAGAACTCGATTCCGTGGTGTTTTCCTTCTCTCAAAAGGTTTTCGATTCTCCTCAAGTAATCTTCCAAACCCAGGTTAGAGAAAACTCTCAACAGTGTTTTTGTACCTGCTGACCTGTAATCATCCGTCAAAATATCCTCATGAGTGAAGTCAACCATATATTTATCCCACTTTACGCTTTCCTCCCATTCCTTCATTCCCCTCAATATGAATTTGTCTTCCTGCCTGTTATAGAAGACTTCCAGGGTAGTTAATCCTTCTTCTGCCAATACAATGAATACGCTGTCAGGTGATTTCATTTTCCGCTCTACCTTCGGAACTCAGGAATGGGGATTTCGGAGATGCGGCGATGACTTACCCGAGTCGCTCCAAATCGGCACGCTGAAGGAGCCTCATTTTTTCTTTAACTTCTCCGATGGTCTCTTCGGCTATAACTTCAGCTCGGTTAGCTCCATCGGCAAGGACTTGAGCGACGTAACCAGGCTTGGAGGCTAAAGCAGCCCGCCTTTCCCGGAAAGGCTCCAGATTCGAACTGATGCTCTCGGCCAGTATCTTCTTGCAGTCCACACAGCCGATGCGAGCGCCACGACACTCTGAAGCAATTTCCTCTACCCGGGCCGGTGTGAAAAAATTGTGGAGTCGGAAAACATTACATACTTCAGGATGCCCGGGGTCAGAGCGGTACCTCCGTGCCGGGTCTGTGAAGGCAACCATCACTCGCTCCGAGATTTCCTCCGGAGAAGCAGCTATTTCAATTTGATTATTACAGCTCTTGCTCATCTTCTGCACTCCATCCAGACCTAGAACTAAAGGAAAGTTGGTAAGCTTTGCCTGTGGCTCAGGAAATACAAACCCGAAAAGGGAGTTAAACCGGCGCACTATCTCCCGAGCCAGTTCAAGATGAGGAAGCTGGTCTTCGCCCACAGGGACGACCTCTCCTTTATAAAGGGCAATATCGGCAGTCATGAGAACAGGATAGCCCACCAGCCCATAATTGACGTTATGTGGCTGCATCTTGACCTTTTCCTTGAAGGTCGGAACACGTAACAACCAGCCTAAAGGAGTCACCATGCTGAACAAAGTATGGAGTTCCTCTACCTGTGGAACATGAGACTGAACGAAGATGATGCTCTTCTGTGGGTCAATGCCCGCCGCCAGCCAATCAAGCACCATCTCGTAAATATCTTCCCGCAGGGATTCCGTGTTTTCCAAGGTCGTGAGGGCATGAATATCCACCACGCAATAGACGCAGTCATATTCATCCTGAAGAGCGATGAAATTCTGTACCGCTCCCAGGTAGTTACCAATATGTTGTCTGCCTGTAGGACGGAAGCCGGAGAAAACGCGTTTTCTCATTTAATTGTGGCAAAGTTTAGCATATAGAAGAAACGGGTAACAAGGCTAAAGCAAATTGACTGAGAGTGTCCACTCGTGCAAGCTAGCTTAGTCGGGTTACAAACAATTGGTAGCGCATACCGGATTCGAACCGGTGGTCTCCTCCTTGAGAGGGAGGTGTCCTAGGCCTCTAGACGAATGCGCCACATTAGCTGGGCACCGGGACGCATACAAACCTTTTACGCCCTGACTTAGTGCCAAGACTGCGTGCAATGTTTATGAAATCCTCATCGCGCCAGCTATAGACATTATACCAGTAGAGGTGCGAGAGGACAATACAGAGTTCGAGCCGTGGGGACATTGGAGACGGTTTCCAAACTTCTGTTTGAGAAGGGACACCTGATACCTACTGCCTTAGCCCTGATATCCCTGGTCGGGGGGATCGAATATTTTAGTTGTATTGGTATTGGCGTGTAGGAGACTTTTATCACAGACAGTATTCAGTTTTGATGTATGATATAATCAATATTTTTAAAACAAAGTGGGGCGGAGAAAAATGAAGCAGGCATCACAACCCAGAACCCTACCTAGAAACAGATATCTATCAATCTGGCTGTCATTTGCCGCTGTAGCAGTCGGGTTAGTGCTTGCGGTTTTGAGCTATCTAGGCTTAGTACCGCTAGGTTACAAATTAGGTCCATATTGGTTGAATCACTGGTTAGGGTGGTTTTCAATGGGTTTTATCATCATCTATGTTCCTATATTTGTAATTCTGAAAAAAAGAAAGCCCAAAATCTACCCGAAGCTAATGAAAGTGCATGAGATTGGCTTTATAGTCGCCTTTATGCTGGTCTCGCTGCACATTGGATCGCAAATACGCAGAGTGTTTCCTCCTGAGCTTGGCACCGGAATCGCAGCATATGTATGCTTACTCGTCCTCGTGGTGACCGGCATCATGCAAAGGAACCAGATATTTGCCACACGCATGGGGACACTGAGACTCGTGCATGTGAGCATGGTCATCAGTTTTTTCCTGGTAATTGTGCTCCATGTTATACGAGCTTTTCTATTATGACCCGCCTTAGTTAGAAACTGCTGGTAGAAAACCTCTAAAAATCAGTGGATGGAAGGATGCGTCCCACGCCTCTAGACGAATGCGCCAAACTGGCTGGGGATCCAGGATTCGAACCTGGCCTAACTGATCCAGAGTCAGTCGTCCTACCGCTAGACTAATCCCCAGCAGGTTAATATTATAGCTGTTCCTCTTGTCTGGAGCAAATAGTACGAGCCTAAAAAGTTGGGGTTAAAGAAAACCAGAAAAACCAGCTCCTAGTTGCCAATTGCTAAGCCGGAGCACGGTTAGCGTTTGGTATATTGTGGTGCCTTGCGAGCTCGCTTGAGTCCGTATTTTTTACGTTCTTTGATTCTGGCATCGCGAGTAAGCAAGCCTTCTTTACGTAACATGGGCTTAAATAGCTCGTTTTCTTTAGCAAGAGCTCGAGCAATGCCATGGCGAATGGCTCCAGCCTGACTACTGAGGCCACCGCCATTCACTTTTACCATGACACGAAATTTGCCCATATTCTCTGTAGCTAAGAAAGGATGCTCTATCATATGGCGATGCTCGATGCGAGGGAAAGCTTCTTGATAGGGCTTATCATTGACAATTATCTCCCCCTTGCCAGAGAAAAGCCTGACCTGGGCTATAGCACATTTGCGTTTACCTGTTCCCCAAACGTAATTTTCCTCGCTCATAAGTCATCACCTTTCCTTTGGTAATATTTCGCTTTCTTCCTTCTCGGTCGTTCTGAGTCCTTCGCTTCGCTCAGGGTGACGAAAGGAAGTCTGAGCCTGGTGAGGATGCTCATTTCCGGGATAAACTTTCAGTTTCTTAAGCATGGCTCTGCCTAAACGATTATGAGGCAACATCCCTCTAACTGCAAGTTCCATCACACGGACAGGGTCTTTATCAAATAGCTCCTCAAATCTTTGGCTCTTTAAGCCGCCAGGATATCCAGAATGTCTATAATAAACCTTTTGTTCGGCTTTTTTCCCGGTCACCTTTACTTTGGCAGCATTAATTACTACAACATAGTCACCGGTATCAATATGAGGAGCATAAATCGGCTTATGTTTGCCCATAATCAAATTAGCTACCTGTGTCGCTATTTTCCCCAAGGTTTTATCCTTAGCATCAATCACCCACCACTCCCGCTCAATGTCTTTAGCTTTAGGACTATAAGTTTTCATCTCTAGCTTCCCAAGGGCTCAGGATAATTGACCCTCTCAAGGCATAAGCCACAAGCCGGGGACAGGGGACCTGCTAAACCCAAATTCCTTGCCTCCATTATATCACGAAAACCTTCGATACCTATCTTACCCAGGCCCAGCCTGATTAAAAGACCTACGGTGCTTCGTACCTGGTGGGGCAAAAAGGAATTAGCCACAATACGAAAAACGGTAAAATCCCCTTTTTTCTCGGTCCCTGCTCCATAAACATTGCGCAGTGTGCTCCTACTATCATCCAAAGAACTGGCAAAGGAGGCAAAATCATGCTCACCATGGATAAGCTGGCAGGCTTCATTCATCACCTCTACATCCAGCATTTTGGGTACAAATAGAGCAAACTTTTGACTAAACGGCGATCGGGTGTTGCTATTTAAAATATAATAATGGTACTCCCGGCTCAGAGCATCGCGTCGGACATTAAAATCATCGCTAGCCCTGTAAGCCGCTTTGACCGCGATATCTCCGGGTAAATAATAATTCAATGCTCTAACCAGCGTCATTGTACTCAATGTAGATTTCGCCCAGAAGCTCACCACCTGTCCCTTGGCATGCACACCGGCATCAGTTCTGCTAGCTGCCATAACCCGGGTGCTTTGCCCACAGAATCGCCTTATAGCCTGCTCAAGCTCATTTTGAATGGTGGGCAAGCCAACTTGCCATTGAAAGCCATGATATTGGGTGCCATCATATTCTACAAGCAAGATAAACTTACTTAACCAATTCAATTTGAACCATAGGTGCGTTATCACCATGGCGGGGTCCCAGCTTCAGCAACCTTGTATAACCTCCGCTACGGTCAGCATAGTCTGGGGCAATTTCAGCAAATAGCTTGTCAACCACCTTTTTATCAGTAATAAAAGCTAAGGCTTCCCGCCTTGAGGCAAGGCTGCCATCCTTACCTAAAGTGATCATCTTTTCTGCTAAACTGCGAACCTCTTTGGCTTTAGCTTCAGTGGTGGTGACCTTTTCGTGAGCTAAAAGCGCGGTAACTTGATTTCGGTATAACTCCCACCTGTGCTCTGTTGCTCTACTGAATTTCCGTCCTGCTAACTTGTGTCTCATTCCCTTTCCCTCTTGGGAACAGGAGAGCCTAATTTTTCCATTAACTCTTCCACTTCGGCTCGAGACTTTGCCCCCAAACCAGGCAACGGAGGCAAACCCTCCCTGCCTTTCTCTATCAATTGTCCCAGAGTGAGCATACCCGCTCTCTTTAAACTATTACGGGAGCGAGTTGATAAATTCAGTTCTTCCACAGGGGTATTATATTGCTCGGGCAAAACGGACAAAGTTCTAGCCATGGGTACTTCAAGGTCCCTGAAGGAAGAGAACTGATTAATTAAGATGATAGCACTTTGGCTAAGCGCCTCCCAGGGAAAAATGGTAGCATCGGTCCAAATCTCCAGGATGAGCTTTTCTGGACTTCCTTCCTCACCAGGCTTAATAGATTCTACAGAGAAATTAACCTTCTGCACTGGGGTGAAGATGGCATCCACCGGCAGTGCCCCTACAGGTAAACCGTCAGTCGATTTAGCCTGCGTATAACCTTTCCCCAGCTCCACGTTAAGCTCGACGTAAAGCTTGGCCTGGGGAGAGTCTAAAGAAGCTAGATAAAGTTCAGGATTGGCAATGCGAAAGTGAGCCGAGGGTTTGATATCACCTGCACAGATCTTGCCTTCCTCCTCTGCTTCCAAGAGCAACTGCCCGGGTTGATGGGAAAGAGGACAAAGTCTCAGTTGCTTGATATTCAGTAAGAACTCCATAACATCCTCTTTCACATCAGGAATGGGAGAAAATTCATGCTGAATTCCTTCGATTTTTACCCATGTTACCGCAGCACCAACCAAAGAACTGAGAAGCACACGCCGCAAGATGTTACCTAAAGTGATACCAAAACCCGGCTCTAGGGGTTCAGCAAGAAAACGACCATAATTACCGACGCTTTCAACACAAGTTACAGTGGGGATAGATAATTCGGGCATAATTCACCTCGAGTAATATTCAACAATAGCTTTCTCATTAAATCCAGCTTCAATGTCGTCTTTGACAGGCAGATTCAATACTCTGCCTGTCATGCTTTCTTTGTCCAAGCTTAACCAAGCAGGGATAAATTTCTCATCAATTTCCTCAGCTACCCTTTTATAATATTCGGTTTTTGTACTAGCCTCTCGCCACTTAACAACATCCCCCGATTTCACTAAAAAGGAAGGAATATCTGTTTTGCGATCATTGACCATGATATGGCCATGCCGAACTATTTGTCTGGCTTGGGCACGTGAATCAGCAAAGCCCAAGCGATAAACCACATTATCCAGTCTCCTTTCTAACAATATGAGAAGGTTTTCTCCAGTGGCGCTAGTGCCTTTTTTCGCTTCGTCAAAAAACCTGCGAAATTGTCGCTCCAAAATACCGTAGCTAAAGCGAAGCTTTTGCTTTTCACGCAATTGAAGTCCACGCTCGGAAATCCTGCTGCGCCGCCGAGCCAGAGGACGTCTGCCAGGAGGGGTACTTCTTTTCTCTAAAGGACATTTAGGTGTAGAGCATCTCTCACCTTTAAGCATCAGCTTGTCTCCAAAGCGGCGACATAGGCGACAAGCCGGGCCTGTGTAGCGCGCCATTTTATACCCTTCGCCTCCCCCGCGGACGACAGCCATTATGGGGGATAGGAGTCACGTCTCTGATGGCTGTGACAGTAATTCCAGAAGCCTGCAAGGCACGAATAGCTGCTTCACGTCCACTGCCAGGACCTTTAATATACACCTCAACCCGGCGTAAGCCATCACCCATTGCTCGATGTGCCGCATCCCTAGCAGCTAGCTGAGCAGCATAAGGGGTACCCTTCCTGGAACCTTTGAATCCTGCCGTACCAGAACTCCCCCAGGCGACAACATTGCCTTGCATATCAGTAATGGTAATGGTCGTGTTATTAAAACTGGATTGGATGTAAGCCCTGCCTTCGCTAACCTTTTTACGGGCTTTACGAGCTCCCTTCTTCTTTTTTGGCATTTGTTAAAACCAACTCCTTACTTCTTACCCACGCCACGCCTTTGCCCTCGACCTGCCACTGTTTTTCTTGGCCCTCTTTTAGTTCGGGCATTTGTGCGCGTTCTCTGTCCGTGAACTGGCAACCTCAGGCGGTGCCTTGTGCCCCGATAGCAACTAATTTCAATAAGCCGCCTTATATTAGATTGAACCTCCCTCCTGAGATCACCTTCCACTTTGTATTGTTTGTCAATAACATCTCGAATCTGGCCAACTTGTTCCTCACTAAGATCCTTAACTCTAAGGCCAGGGTCGATACCGATGGCAGCCAAAATGCGCTGGCTTGATGTAGTGCCTATGCCATAAATGCTCTGTAAAGCTACCCAAATTGGCTTATCTTTAGGAAGGTCTATACCAGCAATGCGTGCCACTGTTTATCACCCCTGCCTCTGCTTATGCTTTGGATTCTCACAAATAACTCTAACCACACCTCTCCGCCTGATAACCTTGCATTTTCTGCATATCGGCTTAACCGAAGCTCTTACTTTCATTTCCAGTCACCATACAAACCTTACTATGATAAACCTTCTTAGCTAACATGTCAAACTATTTAAGCCGATAGGTAACCCTGCCCCGGCTTAAATCATAAGGAGAAAGTTCTAGCAGAACTCTATCCCCAGGCAAAATCTTGATATAGTGCTTTCTCATTTTGCCCGAGATATGAGCCAATACCAGATGTCCATTGGCCAATTCGACGCGAAACATAGTATTAGGTAAAACTGTAAGCACTTTGCCTTCGACTTCTATCCTCTCCTTTTTAGCCATTCTTACAATAATACCCTAAACAAGTATCTCAGCTTCATTATCAGTTACGGCAATCGTATGTTCAAAATGTGCTGAAAGACTTCCATCGGCTGTGAGCACCGTCCATTGATCAGCCGCCAGTTTAGTGCGCCAATCTCCAGCATTAACCATAGGCTCGATAGCCAGAGTCATGCCTTTACGAAGCAAGAGACCTTTTCCAACTGCAAAATTAGGTATTGGGGGCTCTTCATGCAAGTCCCGACCTACTCCATGCCCGGTATATTCTCTAACCACAGAAAATCCTTTTGATTCAACATAATGTTGAATAGCAGAGGATATATCGTCTATCTGTGCCCCACTCGTCGCTTGAGCGATGCCTGACTTTAAACTACCTTCTGTGACCGTAATAAGTTCTTCAGCCTCTTTGCTTATCCGCCCCACACCAACAGTTATAGCAGCATCGGTATGAAAGCCATTAAGTTTTGCTCCTACATCCAAAGAAACAATGTCTCCTTCCTGTAGTATTCGTTCACCAGGAATGCCATGAACTATCTCATCATTTATCGAAACACACAAATTCGCAGGGAAGCCGCGATAGTTCTTAAAAGAAGGTATAACTCCCCTTTTTCCCAATTCCTCGGCCACGATTATGTCCAACTGGCTAGTCTTAATCCCTGGTCTTGTTTCCGTTCTTAGTCTATCTAAAATAGCGGCGAGGATTTTGCCACACTTTCGCATAATAACTATTTCCTCGATAGATTTTATAATTACCATTTATTTTACCCCTGCTTTAAGTGCAGAGATTATTTCTCTAGCTACACCCTGCATTCCCAGATTGCCATTGACCCTAATTAGTTTGTCTCGTTTTTTATAATAATCAAGGATAGGAAAGGTTTGAGCAAAGAAAATATTAAGTCGGTCCTTTACTGTTTCTTCCCTGTCATCAGAACGCTGATACAATTCACCACCGCATTTATCACATTTCCCCGGCGTTTTAGGCGGTGAACTTATTATGTGATATGGTGTCTGACAAACTCTGCAAAGCCGCCTTCCACTGAGGCGTTTCACCAGCTCTGCATTGGGCACTTCAATATATATTGCCTTATCTATGGTTTTTCCTTGCTCCCTAATGGCTTCGTCTAAAACTCTAGCTTGATGCAAAGTCCGGGGAAAGCCGTCGAGAAGGCAACCCGAGGCACAGTCAGGCTGATTAATCCTTTCCAGAATCATTTTTATGGTTATCTCATCGGGAACCAACTCTCCTTTATTCATATAGCTTTTAGCCAGGAGACCAACCTCGGTCCTTTCCTCTAACGCCTGACGAAACAAATCTCCGGAGGCTATATGAGGTAAATCCACCTCTTGAGAGAGAATATCCGCCTGAGTTCCCTTCCCTGCTCCTGGAGCGCCTAGCATGATGATGTACATTATTTTAAGAAACCCTCGTAGCGGCGCATGGTTAGTTGAGCCTCTAATTGCTTCATGGTATCTAGAGCCACACCAACAGCTATAAGCATGGCAGTACTCTGGATTACCAATGCTGTAACGCCGGTGATTCCTTGAGCAATAAAAGGCATAACTGCCACTACAGCCAGGAAGAGAGCGCCACCGAAGGTAATGCGCCTTATGACTTTATTCAAATAATCAGCCGTTGCCTTGCCTGGTCGAACCCCGGGGATAAAGCCACTTTGCTGTTGCAAAGTTTGAGGCAGGTTCATTTGCTCGAATATAACCATAGTGTAGAAGAAAGCGAAACCAATTACTAAAGCAAAATACAATCCGTTGTAGAGCACAGTATTAGCTTGAAACAGATTATAGATTGTATTCCAGAACTGGCTGTTCGGAAAAAACGAAGCTATCGTAGCGGGGAGTTGCATTAAGGCTAGGGCGAAAATAAGAGGTATCATCCCGGCAGTATTTACCCGCAGCGGTATGTAGGTGGAACCCGCTTGGCGGTACATGCGGCCACCGCGAAAAGTGCTCCGGGCATACTGTACAGGAATACGGCGATGTGCTTCAACAAATACGACTATAAGTGCCAGCATAGCTAAGGCTAGAATAACATAGGCGATCAACCCCCCGGGCTGTCCTTGACCAGCTTCAACAATGCCACTACCTACTATCGCAGGCACACCAGCCACAATACCACCAAAGATTATTATCGATATCCCGTTCCCTATACCACGCTCGGTAATCCATTCACCTAGCCACACGAGGAACATCGTGCCAGCGACCATTGTTATTATTATGGTGGCTATGGTCAATGCTCCGAGTGGCTCATTAGTGACGCCCTGAGAGCGTAACAAAGCAATCATAGCATAGCCTTGAAGGGCAGCCAAAGGTATAGTTATAAAGTGAGTAATTCGATTTATTTTCTGTTGACCGAGCTCCCCCTCCTGGGATAGAGCCTGAAGTCTGGGGATTACCGGAACCAACAATTGCATAATTATGGACGCAGTTATATAAGGATAAATACCCAGAGCAGCCACACTGAAATTCGTCATGGCACCACCGCTAAAAAGGTCAAACATGCCGAAAAGCAGGTTTTGCCCGAAGAATTCTTTCAGGGCATTAATGTCCACGCCGGGCAAGGGAACGTGAGCTATAAAGCGAAAAACGACAAGGATGCCGAGGGTGAAAAGGATTTTTCGCCGCAAATCAGGCAATGTCAATACGTCCATCATTGCCTGGATGAGGCGCGGTCGGGTCGTTTTGCGCTGCATTCTAAGCCTGCTTTATCTTCCCGCCAGCAGCAAGAATTTTTTTCTCCGCCGATGAAGAGAATTTGTTGGCACTAACTACCAATGGATACTGGATATCGCCAGCGCCGAGAATTTTGGTCGGATGGTCCGGGGTGTTAATCAGCCCCGCTCGAAGCAATTCTTCAGGGGTTACCTCAGTCCCTGGAGGGAAAATGGCTAGCTTCCCCACATTGACAATATTATATTTAGTTTTAAAAATGTTCGTGAATCCTCTTTTTCGCGGCAGCCGTTTTATCAAAGGCAACTGCCCGCCTTCAAAGCCAAGGCGCAGGCTACCGCCAGAGCGAGACTTTTGCCCTTTGCAACCTCGCCCCGAATAGGTGCCATGCCCGCTGCCATCTCCTCGACCTACGAGCTTTCTCTTGTGCTTAGCACCTACAGGAGGGCCTAATTCATTCTGTTTCATCTACCTTTTCTTCCTGAGCTTCCCCAGCACTCACAGATGTGAGTGCTGGTTGATTTGCCGCTTCCTTACTTTTTCTCAAGTTAGCTAAGGCAAGCAACGTCGCCTTAGCTACGTTGATTTTGCTTGAGCCACCTAATGATTTGCCAAGGGCGTCTTTTATGCCTGCCAATTCAAGCACTGCCCGAGTAGTATTGCTGACAATTAAGCCAGTGCCAGGTGCCGCCGGCTTTAGCAATATCTTGGACGCACCAAACTTGGCTAGAATTTCATGAGGGATGGTACCATCCTTGATAGGTACCTCAATCAATTCTTTCTTCGCCATAGCACCTGCTTTGCGAACTGCTTCAGGAACCGCTGCCGCTTTGGCTAAACCAAATCCGACATGCCCCTGGCCATCGCCAACTACCACTAAAGCTCTGAACCGAAGGTGTCTACCACCTTTGACCACTTTAGTTACACGGTCGATGCCCAACAGTTTCTCTTCGAGACTCATTTCTGAGGCATCGATTTTGGTTCTCTTCCCTCTTACTTTAGTAACCGCCTTCATAAGCTAACTCTCAAAACTCCAATCCAGCTTTCCTGGCAGCCTCGGCTAAAGCCTTCACTCTGCCGTGATATCTATAACCACCACGGTCAAAGACCACCTGTTTGATCCCTTTATTTAATGCTTTCTCCGCAAGCAAAGCTCCCACCATTCCAGCTTTTTTGCTTTTCCCAATTCCATCGGTCTTGTTTCTCACCTGAGGGTCAAGAGTGCTCATTGAGACTAAAGTCTGGCCCCTAGAATCATCAATAAGCTGGGCATGAATATGATTCAAGCTACGGAAGACACATAATCGAGGACGTGATATCGTGCCCGTTGTTTTTTGCCTCACCCGCCTGTGCCGTATCTTTCTGATTGCTTTTGAATCTCTCCCGTTCATTATAACCACTATTTCTTGCCTATTTTGCCCGATTTGCCGGGTTTAAGACGTAGCTTCTCACCAAAGTATTTAATACCCTTCCCTTTATAGGAGTCAGGAGGGCGTACCGCCCGAATTTTGGCAGCTGTTTCCCCAACTACTTCTTTATCAATACCATTGACGCGAATGCGATTCGTCCCCTCAACAGTGATGTTAATACCAGGAGGAGAAGCGAACTCCACAGTATTGGCATATCCTACCTGAAGCAACAGCTTGTCGCCAGCTTTCTGTGCTCTATAGCCCACGCCATTTATCTCCAAGACTTTTTCAAAGCCTTCACTCACCCCTGTAACCATATTTGCCAAAAGGCTGCGACTGAGCCCATGCAAAGAACGATGAGTCTTACTATCACTAGGCCGAGTTACAACCAAGCACTCATCCTTCAAAGCGATAGAAATTACAGGGTGAAACTGGCGCCGGAGTTCCCCCATCTTTCCTCTTACCACAACTTCGCTTCCATCAATCTTTACCTCAGTACCCTGAGGAATAGCAATGGGAAGCAAGCCAATACGAGACATAATTCACAGCTCCTAAGTTAATTTACCATACATAGCACAGAATCTCACCGCCAAGATGCTGCCGCCATGCTTCTTGGCCAGTCATAACACCTTTGGATGTGGATAGAATGGCAATACCCAAACCCCCATAGACACGAGGGATTTCACGCCTTTCCCCATAAACTCTTAAGCCCGGTTTGCTCACTCTTTCTAAACCTAAGATCGCAGGCTGACCATCTGTGTACTTGAGGTGGATTTTCATCGTTGGCTGTGGTTTTCCTTTAAGCACTTCATAATGGTCAATAAAACCTTCTTCTTCAAGGATTTTGATGATAGAAAGCTTTATTTTAGAGGAAGGCACAAGCACATAATCATGATCTGCCATGATAGCGTTGCGTATCCTAGTTAACATATCAGCGACGGGGTCAGTAACTGTCATTTCTCTTTCACCAGCTTGACTTTCTTATGCCAGGGATTACACCCGTAACAGCAAGTTCTCGAAAACAAATACGACACAAGCCAAATTTGCGCATATAGGCACGCGGCCTACCACATAATTGACAACGATTGCGTTGCTGTACCCTATACTTTGCTGGCCGTTTTGACTTGACAATCTTAGACAACTTCGCCATATCAAGTTCTCCTGAAAGGCATGCCCATTAATTCTAGCAAATCCCTGGCTTCATCATCATTTTTGGCCGTAGTAACAATGGTCACCTCAAGGCCGCGAATTTTATCCACCTTATCGTAATCAATCTCAGGGAAAACTATCTGCTCTTTTATACCCAGGCTGTAATTCCCCCGGCCATCGAACGAATCCCGTGATACGCCGCGGAAATCTCGAAACCTCGGTAGAACAACATTAACCAGTTTGTCAAAGAAATCGTACATCCGTTTACCTCGCAACGTCACCATCATCCCAATAGGCATACCATCTCTCAGCTTAAAAGAGGAGATAGACTTTTTCGCCCGTGTGGTCACCGGACGTTGCCCCGAAATTGTAGCTAGATCTTTCCCCGCTGCTTCAAGTACTTTAGCATCCTGTGTTGCTTCGCCCAAACCAATGCTAAGCACAACCTTTTCCAACCTGGGCAGTTGCATTATGTTATTATATCCAAGCCTATCTTTAAGCTGGGGAGTCACTTCAGTCAAATATTTTTCCTCCAAGCGAGATTTCACGATCAAACTCCTTAGTCAATCACCTCTCGACATGAATTGCAAACTCGCACTCTTTTGCCGTCGGCCAACAAGCGGAAACTGACGCGTGTAGGTTTGCCACATTTATCACACAATAACATTACGTTGGATACATGAATTGGAGCTTCAAGCTCAATTATACCAGCTTGTCGGGCAGCCCTGCGGGCTCGAGAGTGGCGCTTAATCATATTGAGTCCCTCTACTATCACTCTATCTTCGCTGGGCAGGGCACGACGAACCTTCCCCTTTTTCCCCCTGTCCTTGCCAGCAGTTATGACGACAGTATCATTTTTCCTGATTTTCATTCTACATAACCTCGGGGGCCAAGGATATTATCTTGGCAAAGTTTTTATCCCTAAGTTCTCGGGCTACAGGACCGAAAATGCGACTGCCTTTAGGATTATTTTTTTCACCAAGAACGACCGCGGCATTCTCATCAAATCTGATATAGGAGCCGTCAGAGCGGCGATAAGGCTTAGCCACACGTACAACCACAGCTCGCACTACCTCGCCCTCTTTCACCATCCCATGGGGCACCGCTCGCTTAACCGTGGCTACAATGATGTCGCCTATTCGGGCATATTTTCTTGCCCCAATAGGCACATTAATGCACATAACCTGCTTAGCCCCGGTATTATCAGCTATCTTGAGTCTGGTATAAGTCTGAATCATTTCTTTTTCTTTGGTTTCCTTGGTCTGGTTTCAACCACTTCCCTCTTAGCCATTATCTCCATTACCCGCCAACTCTTCTCCTTGGACAAAGGGCGAGTCTCGACAATCTTCACTTTGTCTCCAACTTTACAGGCATTATTTTCGTCATGAGCCTTATATTTTTTGGTTGCTCTGACAGCTTTCTTGTAGAGTGGGTGGACTTTCTTGGTTTCCACAGCTACCACCACCGTTTTATCCATTTTGTCACTCACCACCAAGCCTTCTCTGACCTTTCTTTTCTCGAGATAACTCATCCTATGCCAAGCTCCCTTTCCCTTAAAATAGTCTTGATTTTAGCAATCCTTCTCCTCACCTCAGGAATCTCTCGATGGTTCCCCAACTGCCTAGTGGCCAACCGGAAACGGAGGTTAAAAAGTTCCTCATGAGCTTCCTCGAGCTTCGTTAATAACTCTTCATTGTTGAGAGTGCGTATTTCGCTAGCTTTCAACTTTCTGCCTTTCCTTTGTGACAAAACTAGTAGCTATAGGAAGCTTAGAAGAGGCGAGATGGGCTGCCTCTGAAGCCATTTCCTCACTTACACCAGCCAATTCAAATAGCATTCTGCCTCTCTTAACTACGGCTACCCAGTGCTCAGGAGCACCTTTCCCACTACCCATCCTTGTCTCTGCAGGTTTCTTAGTCACAACTTTGTCAGGGAATATTCGTATCCATACTTTACCACCACGATGCAAGTGGCGTACGAACACACGCCGGGCTGCTTCGATTTGCCGCGCTGTTATCCAGGCGGATTCCTCAGCCCTCATGCCAAAGTCACCAAAAACAATAGTAGCCCCGCTCTGAGCGCTGCCTTTTAGTCTTCCTCTATGTACCTTCCGATACTTCACTCGTTTCGGCTGTAGCACTTTTCACCTTCACTTCAGGCATAATATCGCCTTTATAAATCCATACTTTTACCCCAATACGCCCCATCATAGTATGGGCTTCAGCAAGACCGTAATCGATATCGGCACGTAATTTATGCAACGGCATTTGACCTTGGTGAATCGTCTCGGTCCTAGCAATTTCGAGTCCACCAAGCCTTCCACCACACGTTATCTTTATTCCCTGAGCGCCAGCTTGCAAAGTTCGAAAGGCCGCCTGCTTCATAGCTCGGCGGAAAGGTATTCTCTCTTCAAGCCGCTCAGCTATGCTCCGAGCTACCAAAGAAGCCTCAAGCTCAGGGTGCTCAACTTCTCTAATAGTCAATCGAATCTTATCCCCACTGACCTTTTCCAGTTCCGATTTCAGTGCTTCCACATTTTGTCCCCCGCGGCCAATCAAGATGCCAGGGCGAGCTGAGTAAAGAGTTAAACATACCTCGTCTCCCGGACGTTCAATTTCCAGTCGAGCAACAGCTCCTCCAGAACATCTCTGCTCCACAACTTTCCGTAGCCTTATATCGTCTAATAAAAACCGAGCATAGTTCTTCTCAGCATACCACCTAGCTCGCCAATTCTGGTTGACACCCAGCCTGAAAGCGCAAGGATGAACTTTTTGTCCCAAAACTATTCCTCCTCTTCAGTAACGAAAACTGTAATATTGCTAGCCCGTTTTAATATAGGACTCACTCTCCCTCTCGACTTAGGGCGGAATCTTTTCAAGGTATGCCCTTTATCAGCAAATATATCAGCAATCTTAAGCTCAGCGGGCGACATTTGAAAATTGCTTTCAGCATTGGCTACTGCTGATTTGATTACCTTAGCCACGGCTTTGGCTGTGGGGGTAGGCGTAAAGCTAAGGATAGTCAAAGCCTCGTCGACTTTTCTGCCTCTAACCATATTTATCACTAAACGCACCTTCTGAGGCGAAATGCCAACATCTTTAGCTATAGCTCTTACCTTCATCGCGCCTTATTTTTTTCTCGCCTGTTCAGTTATTTTAGCCTTGGTGACATGACCCCTATATGTCCTGGTAGGTGCGAATTCTGCCAATTTATGCCCTACCATATTTTCAGTGATAAAAATGGGCACATGCTTCCTGCCATTATGCACTGCAATAGTATGACCTATCATTTGGGGCAAAACAGTAGAGGCACGAGACCACGTCTTTATCACCGTTTTCTCGCCTGAATTATTAAGCGCTTCTATTTTCTTAAGCAATTTAGCATCACAAAAAGGCCCTTTCCTAAGCGACCGTGACATCTTGCTTCCTCCGTTTAATGATCATTTTATCCGAAGTTTTACGGCGACGTGTCTTAGCCCCCAAAGCTGGTTTTCCCCAAGGTGTTTTCGGAGGCATCCCCCGGGGAGCTCTGCCTTCCCCACCCCCATGTGGGTGGTCCCGGGGAGTCATAGCAGAACCCCTGACCGAAGGTCGCCAACCTGACCACCTTTTGCTCCCAGCTTTGCCTAATTTTATATTTCCGTGGTCAACATTGCCTATCTGCCCAATAGTAGCCCAGCACTTGTGATGAAATTTACGTAGTTCACCCGAAGGGAGTTTAAGTACAACGTATTTGCCCTCCTTGCTTATAATTTGGGCAGAACTTCCTGCACTATGAATAAGCTTTCCCCCTTTGCCCGGCTCAAACTCAACATTATGCACCAAGGTTCCCACAGGGATGGACTCCAATGGCAAGGCATTCCCAAGTTTTATTTCAACATCTTCGCCTGCCTGTATGATATCACCTAAATTGATGCCCAAAGGGGCGAGTATATAGCGCTTTTCTCCATCAGCATAATGAATTAGGGCAATGCGAGCTGACCTATTAGGGTCATATTCAACAGAAGCCACCTTCCCTAGAACGGTAAGTTTATCCCTCTTAAAATCAATAATGCGAAGTTTACGCTTACTGCCACCACCTCGGTGACGCACAGTTATAACACCTCGGCTATTACGTCCTGCTTTCTTTTTCAGCGGCGTCAGTAAGGATTTCTCAGGCGCCACCTTGGTTAGCTCTTCAAAAGTAGCGCCAGACATAAATCTCCTGCCTGGAGAAGTTGGATTATATGTTCTTAATCCCACGAATCGTTCCTTACTTGTGCGTCCTTTGCCAACGAGTTTTTTTAAGAAGTTTCTTATGTCTGTGCTTCGACATCTTCTTTTTTCTCCACTTAGTGACTGCGCCCATTAGACACCCTCAAAGAAAGTAATTTTGTGTCCCGGTACCAGGGTAACTATTGCCTTTTTCCAAGGTGAGTTAGTTACTTGTCTTCTGCCAAACCTTCTTGTCTTCCCAGGCACCGTCATCACATTGACTTTGCTTACCTTTACCTTAAAAGCTTGTTCCACTGCCTCCTGAATCTGAGACTTAGTAGCCTTGCCTGCTACCTCAAAGGCATATTTATCTTCCTCCTTAAGCGAGGTAGCCTTCTCTGTAATTAAAGGTCGCCGTAGAACTTCATAAAGATGCAATTTATTTACCCCAAATTTGCTCAATGTTGCGTATTGCTGGTACAGTAGCCACCAGCATTTCATAGGAAAGCAAATCCAATACATTAATTAGAGCCGAAGGTAGGACCTTGACTTCAGGCAAATTAGCCGCTGATCTAACCACATTGGATGTGGGTTGAGCAGTAAGGATTAAAGTGGAGGAATCAACGCCGAGAGAAGACAGAACATTTATCATGTCTTTCGTCCTTGGTCCCTTAAAATCAAGTTCCTGTACCAGTTTTATATTTCCCTCTCTAACTTTAGCCGAGAGAAGGCATTTCAAAGCTAACTTCCTCATTTTCTTGGGCATCGATTGGCGATAGGTGCGTGGCTTGGGGCCAAAAACTACCCCACCTCCCCTGAGAAGGGGTGACTTTACATCCCCTCTTCGCGCTCTGCCAGTATGCTTCTGGGCATAAAGTTTTCTTGTACTCCCAATCACCTCCCCCCTTGTCTTGGTAGACGTAGTACCCTGGCGCCTATTGTCTAATTGTCTAGTCATTGCTTGGTGAACTACTGCCTCATTAAAGGGCAGAGCAAAAATGGCTTGGCTAAGCTCTATTTGGTCAACAACTTCACCGTTTAAACTGTAAACTGGCACTTGCACTTCTTGTTACCTTACCTTTTCAATTACTAACAGCTCCCCATTGGCTCCAGGTATTGCACCCTTCACCAAAAGCAAATTGCGCTCAGGGTCAGCTTGAATTACCTTGAGATTACGCGCTTTTACTCTCCTATTGCCCATATGCCCCGCCATGCGTTTCCCTTTAAGCACCCGACCGGGAAAAGTAGTAGCTCCAATTGAACCAGGGGCGCGATGGCGGTCAGTTTGGCCATGGGTCTTTGGCCCACCTGCAAAATGATACCGCTTAACCACGCCAGCAAAGCCCCTGCCCTTAGAAAGGCCAGTGACACTTATCAAGTCACCATGCTTCAGAAATCCAACATCCACTTTGTCACCACACTTGACCGAGCTAATATCATCGGTCCTGAATTCACGAAGATAGCGAACATTCTCTAAGCCCCGCAGATGTCCCTTCTCTGGAGAGCTAAGCCGAGATTGCTTCACTTTGTTCTCAATAAAGCCCACCTGGATAGCATCATAACCGTCCTTGTCCTGGCTCTTTATCTGAGTTACCACAGAAGGCCCGGCTTGAATAGCCGTTACCGCCACCGTCTCTCCGCTCTCCTGAAACAGTTGCGTCATGCCTATTTTCTTACCAATAATGCCTGGAAACATGGTTTTAACTATAACTTAATATCTATCTCTACTCCAGATGCCAAGTCAAGCTGACTCAGGGCATCTATAGTCTTGGAACTTGGCTGCAAAACGTCAACTAACCTCTTATGAGTCCTGATCTCAAACTGTTCCCTGGAATCTTTATCGATATTAGGGGAACGAATAACACAAAATTTTTCGATGTCTGTGGGTAAAGGTACCGGGCCAACCACGATAGCCCCGGTACGCTCCACTGCATCTATTATCTGCCTTACTGCCTGATCAGCTAATCTGTGATCGAAGCTTTTGATTTTGATACGAACCTTTTGCTCGGTCATCTGGTTCTTCTCATTCTAGCCGTAATTTGCTCAGTCAAATTGGCAGGTAATTCTTCATAGTGATGAAACTGCATAGTATGACTTGCCCTCCCTTGACTAAGCGACCTCAAATCTCCAGCGAAACCAAAAGTTTCCGCTAGAGGAACAAGGCAACGAACACTGGAGAAATCATCGCGACTCTCAATGCCTTCGATATGAGCTCTTCGAGAGTTTAAATCGCCAACGATATCTCCCATAAACTGATTGGGAGTCGTTATTTCCACCTCCATAATTGGCTCGAGAATAATGGGCTTAGCTTTATCCATCCCATCCCTCATAGCCATGAAAGCCGCCATCTTGAAAGCCAGATCTGAGGAATCGACTTCATGAAAACTGCCATCATATAAAGTCACCCCCACATCTATTACGGGATAACCAGCTAATCCCCCACTTTGTAAAGCTGACTCGACACCGGCTTTTACTGAGGGAGTAAATTCCTTAGGTATAGCCCCACTTCGAATCTGGTCGCGAAACTCGAATCCACTGCCACGTTCGCCTGGCTCAATTTTAATCCAGACGTGCCCGTATTGCCCCCTACCACCGGATTGACGGATAAATCTCCCCTCAGAGTCCACAGGAAGAGTAATTGTTTCCTTATAAGCGACCTGAGGCTTCCCAGCGTTGACCTTCATACCATATTCACGGAACATGCGCTCCATTAATACCTCGAGATGAAGTTCACCCATCCCCGAGATTAAAGTTTGACCTGTTTCTTTGTCATGGTAAACCTTGAAGGTGGGATCCTCCATAGCAAGTTTAGCTAGGGTATCATCTAACTTGTCCTGATCGGCTTTACTTTTAGGTTCAACAGCCATAGAAAGCACCGGCTCAGCAAATCGTATAGCCTCAAGAAGCACTGGCCGTGTGGGCTCGCAAAGGGTGTCACCAGTCGAGGTCATCCTAAGCCCCAGACTAGCCACAATGCTACCTGTCTCAGCGTGGCCTACCTCCTCACGGTGATCGGCGTGCATAACATATAGTTTTCCCAATCTCGCTTTCTTACCCGTGGTAGAATTCAAAACCTGTGCCCCAGCCCTTACCATGCCTGAGTACACACGCAAATAGACCAACCTGCCCATAAATGGGTCAGAAACCGTTTTAAACGCCAACGCAGAAAAGGGGTCATCATCGCTCGCCAGACGCAGTATTTCCTCTCCACTTTTAGGATTTATAGCCGAAATGGGAGGAATATCTAGGGGCGAGGGGAGGTAATCTACAACAGCATCAAGCAATAACTGGATGCCTCTATCCTTCAAGGCACTGCCACAAAGAACAGGCACCACGCAGTTAGAAATGGTCAGCCTTCTTATAGCTGCCTTAATTTGAGAGACAGAGATGTCATGTCCATTGAGATATAGCAGCATAATCTGGTCATCGAGCTCGGCTAAGTTCTCAATTAATGCTTGACGATGCTTGACCAGCAAAGTCTCGCTGTCCTTCTTAATTGAAGCTGAGTCAAGATCAGGGAAAGCAATAATTTTATTTTCCACAAGGTTGATAATGCCCCGAAGGTCCTTTTCGCTTCCTATGGGAAGTTGTAGGGGTAATGCCTTGATTCGCAATCTGTCGTTAATCATGGTCACCGTGTGATTAAAATCAGCGCCAATCCTGTCCATTTTGTTAATAAAGCAAATCCTGGCCACGCCGTATTTATCTGCCTGGCGCCACACAGCCTCTGATTGAGCTTCCACCCCAGCTACACCATCGAAAATCACGACACCACCATCTAATACTCGGAGGCTACGCTCCACCTCAGCGGTGAAATCTACATGCCCAGGGGTATCAATGATGTTTATACAATGTTCGCGCCAATGACAAGTGGTAGCCGCTGAAGTAATGGTAATACCGCGTTCTCTCTCCTGCTCCATCCAATCCATTACCGCGGTTCCCTCGTCTACCCTTCCAACCTTGTAAGTACGCCTTGTGTGATGTAATATCATTTCCGTAGCCGTAGTCTTACCAGCATCTATATGAGCGATGATCCCTATATTCCGTATTTTTTCCAAAGGGAAAGTCCGCGACATGAGCTTATCCTTTACATCAATTACTGCTTTTAACACGACTTCTCACCAACGATAGTGAGCAAAGGCTTTGTTAGCCTCTGCCATCTTGTGAAGATCATCACGTTTCTTGATTGCTGCCCCCCGCCCATTTACAGCGTCGATAAACTCGCTTGCTAGCCTTTCTTCCATAGATTTGCCACTACGAGCTCGCGCTGAAGCAATGAGCCATCTCATGGCAAGAGCGCGCCCCCGCTCTTCTCCCACCTCCATAGGAACTTGATAGGTAGCCCCACCAACACGGCGTGATTTAACCATGAGCAGCGGCGCAGCATTTCTAATTGCCCGCTCTAAGGCTTCTTCAGGCTCACTGTTCACTTGCTGAGCAGTGAGTTGCAGAGCATTATAGACAATGCGCTCGGCTGTAGCTTTTTGTCCTCGTATCATAAGCCTATTAATAAATTTAGCCACCATGATGCTGTTATATTTAGCATCGGGTGGTGGTATTCTTTTTACTACGTTTCTAGCTCCTCTTGGCATCTGACATCCTTGCTATTTCTGCGCCTTAGCCCCGTATCTGCTGCGACCTTGCTTTCGATCAGCTACTCCTTCAGTATCTAGGGTGCCACGGATAATATGGTAGCGAATTCCAGGAACATCCTTAACTCGGCCACCACGAAGCAAAACTACCGAGTGTTCCTGCAAATTATGTCCTTCACCAGGAATATAAGCGGTTACTTCCATACCGTTGGTCAGTCTAACGCGGGCAACTTTACGCAATGCCGAGTTGGGCTTCTTAGGCGTAACCGTCTTTACCAGGATGCACACACCTCTTTTTTGAGGTGATCCTTGAGCCCACCTAATTTCCCCTTTCATCGTATTTCGGGTGTAATGCAATGCTGGAACATCGCTTTTCTTTCCCACCTTCTGTCGCCCTTTACGAACAAGTTGATTAACCGTTGGCATTACTATATTCCCCCTATTTTAGGCAATCAAAAAGCCGTCTGGTTACATGCCGTCTACTCTAGGAAAATCTGCTCGGCTTCAGCCAGCCGGCTTTTATAACTCTCTACGTTTTTACCTTCTAGTAGACTCCAACTTACTAATTTAACACAAGGTAATTAGGATGTCAACTAGGGCAGTTGAGGCTGTTTTCGAGAAGAAGCATAGAAAGAGCTAATAGAAACACTTCTAACTAATTCTGGTTAGTTCTCTTTCTTTAAGCCTTTTTCTATCTATCTCCCCCGAGCTAGTTTTAGGGATACTGTCTACAAATTCAATTCTCTTAGGAAGTTTAAAATTGGCCAGGTTTTGGTAACAAAGGTCGGACAACTCCGTTTCCGTGGCATGTTGCCCTTCTTTTAGCACCACGGAGGCTACGCGTATTTGTCCCCCGCAACCATCATCAATACCTACATAAGCTGCCTCAGCTACGCTGGGGTGGCTCAGCAGCACGGATTCAACCTCTGATGGGCTGATTTTAAGTCCAGAAGACGCGACTATTATGAACGATTTCTTCTCTATGTACTCCAGATAACCCTCTTCGTCCATCCTGACCAAATCTCCTGTATAAAACCAGCCATCCTTAAGGACTTGAGCCGTGACTTCAGGCGCTTTGTAGTATCCTTTCATCACCCAGGGGACTTTGAACACACCTTCTCCTATTTCGCCCCGGGGAACCTCCATGCCGCTGTCATCCAGTATCTTAATGCCGCAAATTGGCTTGCCGACAGTTCCCCATTTACGGCTATTAGAGGTGTATACAGAAACGCCTGAAGTTTCAGTAAGCCCATATGCCTCATAAACGGCTAAGCCAATTTTGTCCTCCAACGCTTTCATTAGTTCAGGGAAGGACTTTGCCCCGGCGGTAACGGCCAATCGCAACAAGCCCAGGTCATATCCTCTCAAAATTTCGTCAGGCACCATGGCTAGGGCATTGTACATGGCAGGAACCCCAAAGATAATGCTTCCCTTTTCCTTCTCCACAGCTTCTAAGACAGCTTCGGGGGTGAAATTAGGGACAATCACAACAGTAGAACCTGCGATGATCGAACCAAAAAGAACTTCGAACAAGCCAAAAAGATAGAAAAAGGGAACAAGGTCTATTATGATGTCTGCTCTCCCCCGTTGTATGCTCGCAGAAAGTATAGGGGGAGTTCCCATAATAGAACCATGTGTGTGCACCACGCCCTTTTGCTTCCCCAGCACACCGCAGGCGTAAAATATAACAGCTTCATCTTCATCCTTCAGTTCGATAGTCGGCGATTTGGAAGAACTGTTGGCTACCATCTTGATGTAAGAATCCGTATCGACCTCGATTACGTGTTTTAGCGAAGGCATGCGAGGCAAAACTGAGAACAACATCTGAGAGAATTTCTTCTCCGTTATCAGAATTTCCGAGTCGGAGTCTCGCAGCAAAGAATCAAGTTCAGGAGCCTTAAGCGCAGTGCTGAACAGTACAGCTACACCCCCTCCTTTAATCACCCCGAAATAATTGATAGCCCACTCGGGGCTCTGGCACATCAAGATAGCCACGTTGCCACCCTTCTTTATCCCCAACTCCAGGAGAGCATTGGCTACTTTGTTAGAAGCCTCATCCAGCTCTCCGTAAGTAACCCTCTGAGCACCAAGAACAATGGCTTCTTTATGTGGTATTTCCCTGGCAGTATTTGCTAGAGCATCTTTAATACTCATCTTTGCCTCCGGAAAATCTTTGTGAAACTATATCGTGATAAAGTATATCGCAGTAAGAGGTATATGACAAGACCCCAGCTATTGTGGCTGGGGGGGGGAGGAGCAAAGTAAGATTAGCTGGCAATAAGGAGAAGCCGATGTATCGCCGATGTGCTGGATGGGCACAAGCTATTGCAAATCAGGAGGGTATCCGTTAACTTAGGAAAAGGGGATTATCTTCAGCACGACTGAGGTTTCAATCTGCCTCTCGGGGATGTTCCAATATGTCCGTAAGAGCCTGTCTTTTTCCCTGGACGATACCAGTTTGAAATCATGTTTCTCGTAGAATCGAATAGCCCAGGTGGCATCAGCCCAGGTACCGACCAGAATTTCCGAAGCCCCAGCCAGGCTTATGAGATATTCAAGTAGCTTCGTGCCAGTTCCTCTTCCCTGGCATTCCGGAAGCACATAAGCATGCCTGATCAACGTGGTATCTTTAATAGCCTGAATTCCTGTCACTCCAAGCAAATGCCCGCCTTCCACCCACCCAAAGAATCGTACGCCAGCTTCAATTTCTCCTTTTAATTCCTCGGCCGACATATATGGTTCCTTCCATCTATCATCCGGGATTACTCCCTTGTAAGCTTGCGCAGCATCATTTATGACCTTGAGTATAGCATCGAAATCTGAAGGCAATAAGCTGCGAATCATTTTGCTTGAAACAGGGAGTAGTGAATTACACGCTTCCCGGCTGATGTTACGGCTTCCGCGGTAGTTGTGGTGGTGGTTGTTGTTGAGCCTGTATGGCAATTACATCGCTTCCTGCCTCAAATAGCTCCGACCTGATTTCGTGCACCAAGCCCCAAGACCGCGCCTCCTCTGGATTTAACGCTGTCCTCTCAATCATGGCATCAGTAATATCTTTGGCGTTTTTACCCGTGTTAGCTGCGATTACCTTAGCAATATTCTCCATATCAATCCTCAATCCCTTTAACCTTTCCTCCAGCAGTTTCTCATCTAAATTCTGCTCCCCCCTAAACTGCGCACTAACGCCGTGAAGTAGAAATCTCGCTTGGGGCACTGATAGCCTTCTCGAACCGGCACAGTATATGACTATGCCTATTGAGTCCACGCTGCCGAAATTGTGCGTAGTTATGGAAGCAGGTAATCCTTTCAAATAATTATATGCGCTTAAACCATGGATAACAGAGCCGCCAGGCGAAGAGATAAGGATGATGAACTCTTTTGCCCCTTGCTTCATTCTCTGGTCGACGGCACTCATAAGGGCATTGACAGTGGCATCAATCACTGGAGCGAAGAATCTAATTACAACTGGTTTCGTAGCCATGTTTTATCCTCCTCAAAATAATGCAGACGCTACCCAATGTGTCACGGATGTGAGAAGCCAGAGCGACAAGAGCCAAGAGCTGGAACTTCATATGTCCTGCTATCGCAAGTCAGACAAATCACTCTGTGAACCTCCCATTATCTTTTGATGCTGAAAGCTTGTGCACATTCTTCTCCAGCCATCCTATCCTTTCCACTTCCCTTATGTCAAATTCGGGAATATAAGGTTTAATATCTAGAAGGGGGGTCCCATCTACAACATCCACATCTTGAATATGGAGCATAGTCCCTTCAACCCCGACAAGGCGCACTACCGAGGTGCCAATAGGGTTGGGCCTACTCGGACCCCGCATGGCAAAGACTCCATGCATTTCGTTATCCATATAAGGCTTTGTCAGCAATGTCGACCCTTTGGATAAGTGAAAGTGGTATAGCAGAATAATGTGCGAAAAGCCCTCAATATCTCTCAGGCCTTCAGTATATTCCGGGAATATCTCGACTATCCCATCGGTACCCTTAGCACCCGCAGGCTGTATAGGCGTCCCTCTGGGTTCCTTGAACGGAGAGTGAATAATTCCTATCGGCTTGTACTTGATCTCATTCATGCTTTCGTCCTTTTAGATATACACACCTCGGCATTGCTCGACAGATGAAGCAAGGGAAATCGTTCCCATAAGACTCGTCCAATTGTAGTATACAGCATAGGTTCAATGAATTGAAGAGAGGATAGCCACAAGGCAAGATTAATAGCGGGGAGTTTTGCTATACTATAAATAGGGATTAGCTTTATGGGGGACATAAATAAGGTCAAGCAGAGGATGGAAGAGCTACGGGAGGTAATTAATCACCATAATTACCGCTACTACGTGCTGGATAGCCCCGAAATCAGCGATGCCGAGTACGATGAGCTGATGAGGGAACTCCAGCAGCTTGAGGCTGATCATCCGGAGCTTGTTACCCCTGACTCGCCGACGCAAAGGATCGGAGCACCTCCTGTAGAAACGTTCGGAGTTGTCGAACATCCCCAGCCCTTGCTGAGCCTGACCAATGCTTTTTCTTACGAAGAACTGGCAGCCTGGCATAAAAGAGTAAGCAAACTTTTAGGCGGGCGCCAGTTTGACCTTGTTTGCGAGCCCAAGATTGATGGGCTAGCAGTAGCCTTGACTTACGTTGATGGCTTGCTCGTCACCGGAGCAACCAGGGGGGATGGCTACCGGGGTGAGGACATCACCCAGAACTTGAAAACCATCAGGAGCATCCCCCTTTCCGTACCCAGGGAGGCGCCGCCCAGATTCGAAGTCCGGGGCGAAGTTTATCTTCCTAAAGCTGGTTTTAAAAAGCTTAACGAAGAAAGGGCTAAAGAGGGGCTGCCGCTTTTTGCCAACCCCAGGAATGCCGCTGCCGGCTCGGTAAGGCAGCTCGATTCCGGCATTACTGCTCGACGTCCTCTCGATATATTCATTTATGGATTAGGTTGGGCTGAAGGCAAAGCGGTGCCCGACATTCATTGGAAAATCATGCAGTACCTCAAGTCCCTGGGCTTCAAGATAAACCCTAATATTGCCTTACGCCGCTCCCTCGATGAAGCGGAGAAATATTATCAGAGCTGGCTAGAAAGCCGGGAAAAGTTTCCCTACGAGGCCGATGGCATAGTAGCAAAGGTCAATTCCATTGCCTTTCAGCAAGAGCTGGGCACTGTGGCTCACGAGCCAAGATGGGCAATTGCCTACAAGTTTCCAGCTATCCAGGGTACTATGCGCCTTAAAGACATTGGCATAAATGTAGGGAGGACGGGGAGCCTTAACCCGTATGCTATTTTAGAACCAGTTCGAGTGGGCGGTGTCGTTATCAGTTCAGCGGCGTTGCATAATGAAGAAGACATCCATCGCAAAGATATCCGCATCGGCGACTGGGTTGTTGTGCAGCGGGCTGGCGAAGTGATACCCGAGATTGTCGAACCTATTGTCAGCCGCCGTACCGGCAAGGAGAAAATCTTCCACATGCCCAGTCGCTGTCCTGTATGCGGCAGCGAGGTGATAAAGCCAGAGGGTGAGGCTATGCATCGCTGCACCAATGCCGCCTGCCCCTCTCAAGCCCTGGAGAGAATCAAACACTTTGTCAGCCGCGGGGCAATGGATATAGATGGTGTGGGTGAAAAGCTATGCCAGGCTTTGTTCGAGGCCGGCCTGGTCAAGGATGCCGTTGATTTATACTACCTCACCAGGGAGCAACTTCTCAGTCTGGAAAAAATGGCGGATAAGAGTGCCTCCAATGTGCTTAATTCCATCGAAGAAAGCAAGGACAGAAGTTTGGCTCGAGTTATCTTTGCCTTAGGAATCCTGCATGTGGGTGAGCAATACGCCGAACTACTGGCAGAGCGATTCCACAGTATTGACCAACTGGCCAAAGCTAGTAAGAAAAAACTTTCAGCCATTCCCTCTATCGGCCCCAAGATAGCCGAAAGCATCGTTGCCTTTTTCAGACAGGAAGGAAATAAGCAAATTATTAAAAAGCTGAGGAAGGCCGGGGTGAGGCTGGAAAAAGAGCAAGTTAAGGAGGCCAAGCCTGAGGAGCTACCTTTAGCCGGACTGGAATTTGTTTTAACAGGGAAGCTGGAAACATTCTCTCGCTCGGAAGCAGAAGCGAAAATAAAGGCTTTGGGTGGCAAAGCTGGCTCGGACGTTACCAAGAAGACCTCTTATGTGGTGGTGGGCGCCGACCCTGGCTCTAAACTAGCCAAAGCTCAAAAGTTGGGGATAAAGACGCTCAGTGAAGCCGAGTTCCTGGACTTGCTGAATAAAGCTGTAGGTAAATTACAGAAACTCTCTTAACTCTAAGTTTATCGCAATTGCGTTTACTAATCTTAGTGGGCTGTAACGCCCTAGCTTTGCTTTGAGTTTGTTAAGCCCAGGATAGAAGTTCCCAAACGCTGAAAGTCTTAGGTAAGGTTTGAGCCAGTTCACTGTATTTCGTAATCAAACCTCAGTCCCTCGCCTGTGAAGTTCCAGCTTTGGAGTGTAGAATTCTGTTTTCACTTTAACCCAAGACGGAAATAGATTGAATCACAGTCAAAACCACAAGCATAGCGGTCAGCGCAATCAGCACAATTGAAAGCCTCTTACTCGTCCTATCTAAGTTTATTAGCGTGTTTAGCAAAGCAGATATGAATGGCGTTATGATACTCATATCATTTGGTGAGACATTATTTAATCTCACTGTTTTCAGGCGCTTTTTATCATCATACTCGAATAATATTTTCCCTTCAGATTCTACGCTTTTCATCTCGCTTTACCTCCTTGCTAGCTCATCGCTCTACCGAAGTCATCAAATCATGCTACTTATCAGTCAGAGTATACATCCTAATCTAATTATACCGTTTGCTAGGTTAGTGAAGTTTGAGGATAGCTTGAGGCTTTCTCCAAGGCTCGAACACGTATCACAGATTTGCCAAGCAACTAGCTCTTGACGACGCTCCACCTAGGGAATCTTCTGACGCGGATAAAAGGAGCCACTCCAAGCCCAATCATATAGAACAACAATACCAGCATAACAACGATGTATACTGATTCATTCGGAATCTCCTCTTTCCGCGATGGCCAGAACAAGACCCCTATAGCAACAATGGGCATTACCACATAAAGTGCCATTCTCATCACGACATTGACCAATGGACGATCGTAGGATGGAACAAACTCCCCAATATAACGTATTTTATTCGTGCCTATGATATTGCCTGAAGCTTTGACGCCTTGGCTTGTGGTATGCAAGACTTCAATGACGGCTCCGTCATTATGGTCAAGGTATTTAAAGTCGATTTCAATTGCGTTGTCCCCATCCCTCACAACTTGTTTTACGGATACTTCAATCCCTTTCCTACTCATTGCTAGAATAGTGGGCTGCCGAAGTATATCAGCTTCTTCGAAGTGTATCACAATGCCTTCAGTTACATCGTCCTTGAGAATAGGTTCATTTCCCTTGTTGAAGAAAATGAGTCTGGTTTGGTAAACGTCACTAACGAGCCGCTCATTGAAAGTTAGCTTGAGTTCTGGGGGCGCATCACTGCCTAATCCAATTATCTTGGTTGTTTTGTAAGCCCAAACTGGCTGCCTCTTCCTAGCAAGCTTGAGGGCAAGAACAATCGTTACTACGCCAAGTGCTATTGTGATGATAATGGTCACCAAAAATCGCCAATCCATGACATTCACCAAATTCCAATCGGTTTCAGAGGACCCACTTTCCGATTCATCATCCTGGCGGTTAATCCTCCTTCTTAATATCAGAACAGAGATAGATTTTCCCTCTTGTTGTCCGCACCATGTACCAATCTCTCATTTTTCCCGCATAACTACCTCTGACAAGAACAGGCCCCTTATAGAAGGTCTTTCCTCTTATGCTTACGGCTCTCATCCCTATCACATTATCCCCTTTCTTTATTCGCCCTAACATTTGCACCTCCTTTGTCCTCTCCAAATTCACTTCCTATTATACCACTTGCTAAATTAGTGGGTTCGAGAATAGCTCTCTAAGCATATTCCCGAATGTTATAATTAAAGGGAACAGTAGGATGTGGAGGGACATATTACTAATAGTTGGCACCGCAGTAACTGTGTTGATGTTTTTTGGGCTAACAGCCAGACGGCTGTCTGGATACGCCAAAACTGCAAAGGACGACATAGCTAAGAAAAGCCTTCGTCAGAAAGTCTACCTATTTGTTGCGATTGTCGTAACTCCGCTTTACATCTTCTTTGCCATATGGGAAGTTGAGACTATCGGATTGGTGACCTCCTTGATGTTCATAGCACTTGTCCTTTTTTTATGGGGTGGCACCCTAACACGTGTTTGGAAATTATCAGAAAAGGGAAAAAAGGTAGCGAAGGGCATGATGGCCGTAGCATTCGCGGCAATGTTGTCATTAGTGATTACTGCTGTCGTATTGAGTGATATGCCTTTATGGCAGAAATTTGCTGAGCCCTTAGGCGGAGCTGCTGGCGGATACGGTATGCATTTACTAAGTAAATACATGCGCAAAAACCGTGAGAATGAACGTCTCTCTCAAGAAGACAACAAGGATTCTCCGCTTTAATTCTCATTTTTCGGGGATGGTTTAGGTTAGCGTGCTTTATGCAGCCTTTCTAAAATAGGATATTCTGGATCGTTAAGTCCAGATAGTGGCTAATATAGTCCACTCAGCCGAAATGCCCCGAATGCCCTGATTCAATTAGCCACACTACAGTACTGCCAGGCTACTGAGACAGCTGCCTATCCCTCAGCATCGTTCTTACAGCCTCAGTCAACCATTCGGGCAAGAAGCGACATTTTCCCCTTGTTCGAATAAAGAATTCATGTTAATCTCTGCTTGGAACTCGTGTGCTACCCTGACAAACCAAATCTCGCAGGTGAGGCTCCCCAGAACCTGACTGTAAACCCAACACAGACTAAGAGGAAGCGCGGCGGCCAGAAAGGATTTTGTCATTTGGACTTGGTTTGTCATTTGGGCTTTGGCATTTGAGCTTTATCTGTCATTTGCCTCCCTGCGTCACTCCGCCGGTCTGCACGGCCCACAGACATAAAGGGCAAATGCCGACGAAACGAATCGTGTGTACTTTAACAATTGAAACTGCCCGAGATACTCGCCTTACGTATGAAAAAGAGCTGTTGAACTCCAAAAAAATAGTCATTTTTACAAAACGAATCATCCCGGCTTCCCTGCTGTTGTCGCTCATGCAACTTCTGTGAAATGGGATATTCTAGAGCGTTAAGGCTAAATACTGGCGAATATAAGGCCATTTAGCCAATCAAGCTTGCTGCTCAGGGTAACGAGCATTTGCTTAGTGTCGATGAAATCAGCCATAATATCCGGAGACTGAATTCCCATAAACTCTAAGTTAATGAAGCTCATAGTTGGTTTAGGCAATCCGGGCAGGATTTATGCCCATAATCGCCATAATGCTGGCTGCTGATAGCCTTTGATATGTGAGAAGTGATGGATATTAACTACATTAAAGAGAAGGTCAGGAATAGCAAGTATAAAATCTCCTTCACCCATACAGAAAAACTCAGGCAAAGGAAAATTGCAATACGAGAATTAGAGGAGGCGGTATTTACTGGCGAGATAATAGAGAAGTATCCCGCCGACCCACGAGGACCAAGCTGCCTGATATTAGGGTACACCCAACGAAATAGACCATTGCACATAGTGTGTGGCATAATAGAAGGAGAGTTGCTTGTTATTACAGCATATGAACCTAGCCTTGAGGAGTGGAAACCTGATTGGAAGACAAGGAGATAGTTAAATGGCCGACAAATGTTTTTTTTGTAAGGGTAAGATAGCTCAAGAAAAGGTTAATGTAGATTTCCGCTGGGGAAAGGATTTGGTAGTCATCGAAGGTGTGCCTGCGATGGTGTGTCGCCAGTGTGGTGAGAAATATTTTGATGCTGAAGTCTACAAGGAGATGGAAAAACTGGCGAAAGGCAGAATAAAGCCACTCAAACGTCTGACCATTGACGTTATCAAGTTTGAACATCCTGTGCCTGCTTGATGGTAGCGAAATTTGATGAAGCTCATTGTCGGGCTGGGGAATCCCGGCAAGACCTATGCCCATAATCGCCATAATGCTGGCTTCCTGTGCCTGAATTACTTCGCCAGGCTTAATTCTATTCGCTTTGACCATCGGCAATGCCAGGCTAGAGTAGGCATTGGCAAACCAGGGAGTGAGCAATTGCTGCTGGCCAAGCCCAGGACATTTGTGAATCTCAGTGGCAACTCCGTGGCTTGCCTGGTGCATAAGCACGACATTCCTCTGAGCGACCTCCTGATAATCTATGATGACCTCGATTTGCCCCTGGGCAAAATTCGCCTGCGCCAGAACGGAGGCTCGGGAGGACACAAGGGTATGAACTCTATTATCTCCGCCCTGGGAAGCGAGGACTTCCCCCGAATCAGGGTGGGGATTGGACGACCTCAAGCGGAGGAACAATCCATTAACGAGGACGCTATAGTCAATTATGTGCTCAGCGATTTCTCCCGCCAGGAAGAAGCAACCATTAAGCCTGTAATTATCAAGGTGGCCGAAGCCATCAATTATTTTCTTAGCCAAGGAATAGAAGCGGCAATGAGCAAGTTCAACTAGCCTCTTGACGGCATAAATATGTTTGCTATAATACTGAATAGAAATATTACTAATAAAAGAAATATTACTCTAAGAGTCGCTGATTAAAAGAGGCGTACAATAAATACTAGTGAGCGCACCACGAAGAGAATCCTGGTAGTCGAGGACGAACCGTCGATTAGTAATATGTGCGAAAGAATCCTTACCAAGGAAGGCTTCGAGGTGGACATTGCCGTAAATGGGAAATTAGCTCAGGATATGATAAAGAAGAGGCAATATCACATTTGCCTGATTGACATCAGGACGCCGGAAATGAACGGTACAGAACTCTACCAATGGTTGCAAAAAAAATATCCGCGGGTGGCAAACCAGGTAATATTCACTACTGGGGGTGTGCTAGACGAGAAAACCATGCCTTTTATAGAGCAAAGTGGCAGGCTATTTTTACCCAAACCATTTACCCCCGATGAGCTAATAGCTATAGTGCGAAAAGCTCTAAAATAGATAGAAAAGTAGTGGGCGTTTTCGTTTTTGCCAATCTTGCCCCAGCCGGGAGGATTAGCCACATGCCTGCTAAGTTATCAGATATAACTAATACGGAGGGGACTCCGAATAAGATTGCGTAACGACCTACGAACTCGAACTACGTCCCCTATACTAAGAACCGCCTTCTTTCTTACTCGTTGTCGGCCTAAGACGGGGACTCTTCCAGCGTGGCATTAGCTACATTCTGTACATTCCCATGGTAATAGACAATCTCAACCTGGTCACCAATCTGATGAGAACTTATGGCTGAAACCAGGTCTTCGGCTGTGTTGATGTCTTCGTCATCCATCTTGGTGATAACATCACCCGCTCTTAACCCAGCCTTATCTGCCGGGCTACCGCTGGTTACACTGGTGATGAGCGCTCCCGCGTTAACTGAGAGGCTGTAGTACTGCTGGATAGTCGAGGTAACGGTGGTCACTGCCACTCCAAGCCAGGGGCGAACCACTTTCCCTTCGGTTATCAGGCTCTGCACGACAGGGACAGCAGTATCAGTACTTATGGCGAAGCCAATATTCTCGGCATTGCTGGCGATAGCCACATTGATGCCGACTACTTGCCCTGCCGTGTCTAGTAGCGGTCCACCGCTATTTCCTGCGTTAATAGCCGCATCGGTTTGAATAATGTCATTGAGCACCACTCCGGTGTTCTCTTCAATAGAGCGTCCTAGATTGCTGACCACGCCGGTAGTCCAGGTAGGGCCTCCCGGCAGGGCCAAAGCATTGCCCACAGCTACCACCGGGTCAAGGACGCTAAGCTGCCCCAGAGAGTTGCTCAGGAAATGTAAGTAGGTAAGATTATTAGCGTCAATTTTCACCACCGCTAAATCAGTTTGTGCGTCTGTACCCACTACAGTTGCCACAAAAGCACTTCCGTCGCTAAGAGTTACGGTCACTTTTTGGGCACCTTCTACCACATGGTTGTTGGTCACAATATAGCCGTCAGAGCTGATTATTATCCCGCTTCCCGCTCCTGTCTGCGGGACTGCCTGCCAGAACCAGTTATAGCCCACCGTTTCCGTGACGATGGAAACCACAGCAGGAGCCACCTCCGCTACTAACTCATGGGTACTAAGCTCAGAGCCGATTTCTTCGTCAACACACAGATACTCTGAGGCAAAGCTAGGGGAGTTAGGTACAGTATTGGCAACAACTAAGCTGATACCAACAACCAAAAGGACAGCTATTAGAATATATTTTAGCTTAGACATTTTTCACCTCCATACCAAGGAGAGGGGGAGACCCATCCCCCTCTCCAGACAAGTTCTGCTCAATCTCCTTATCAACCGCCTGCTTCATCGGAAGTATCAGGGGCAAACCACGGACCACCCCAAGCCTGAAACCCTCTGCCCAACATCATGCCACCTCCGTGACCATGTCCACCAAGCCCCGGTAATGGCAATTCGATGTCGGGCCGGGACTGCCACCATTCCAGATACTGGCCAGCTTCTTCCTGAGTTATCTTGCCCTCGTCTACGAGGTTCTGCAGCCGGCTCTCTAGAGCTTCATCCTGTATCTCGCTTCGTGCTTGGTCCAGAGCATCCTTTAGTTGCTCTGAGTCGATGGCCACACCCGTATTCTCCTCGTAGATGGCACAAGCTCTGTCCAGAAGCGCCTGGTATCGATTGCTAGGCTGGCTCTGGTCCTCAGTATTGTTTGAGCCATTGTCCGCAGCAGCAATCACTCCCCCAGTTATACCTCCAACCAGCACTACGGACAGCACCACAACTGGAATGAACCACTTACGTTTCCTCATTGGCATATCACCTCCTTTCTATTTTTTCTACTGTTGGGGATATGTTTCTTCTTCGGACGCTATATCGGTCTCCATGACTTGATATGTACATCTCTTCTCCTTTTTCAGGTACTCCCTCATCAGTGCAAATCCAGCTTATCACACCAACATGAACCCACCATGAACCGGAAGTGAACGGCAGAAAAAGCATACAATTGAGCTATTTCATCTAATGTTCATCTTGGTGTAATATAATTTATTTGAGGAGTTTGTCATGCGAATTTTGGTTGTTGATGATGACCGGCGACTCTGTGCTGTCATCAAGCGCGGCCTTCTGGAAGAATCCTACGCTGTCGACTTAGCCTACGACGGAGAGGATGGAGAATACCTTGCCGAGGTCAATCCCTATGACCTCATCATTCTAGATATCATGCTGCCCAATAAAGATGGCATCGAAGTTTGCCATGAGCTTCGCGCCAAGAAGATTAATACCCCCATTCTGATGCTGACGGCTAGAGACACTGTGGAAGACAGGGTTAAAGGGCTAGATACAGGAGCTGATGATTATTTGGTTAAACCCTTTGCCTTCAGTGAGCTCCTTGCCCGAGTCCGGGCGCTCCTGCGGCGAGAGGGAATGTCTAAATCGCCAGAGCTTCAGGTGGGAGACTTAACTTTGAACACTCTTACCCGCCAAGTCTGGCGAGAACAAAGACCTGTTGAATTGACCACTAAGGAATACGTTATCCTGGAGTACTTCATGCGCCATCCCAACGTGGTAGTTACGCGGACTATGATCGAAGAACATGCCTGGGATTACGACTTCGATAGCCTGTCTAATCTGGTAGATGTCTATATCCGCAGATTGCGGCGTAAGATTGACAACGAGAGGGAGGATAGCCTGATTCAGACGGTGAGAGGAGCCGGCTATCGGTTGAAAGCACCATGAGCTTCATTCACAGCATCAAATTCCGATTTACCCTGTGGTACCTGTTGGTATTGGTAGTTTTATTGACTGCCCTCAGCGCCGGGGTATATTTTTATCTTTCTCGAAGCCTCTACCAAAGTCTGGATGATTCACTGGAACTACGCTCAACGCAGATACGTAGTATCCAAGATATTCTGGCAAGCATCAGCCAAGGGGAATTCCAGGAGGAGCTGGGGGAAATCGTCATATTGTACTTTTACTCAGGTGACCAATTGATGGAGGTGTCTCCCCGAGGGATAAGTATTCCCCTGAGTCACGAATCTATTTCACAAGCCATCGCTGGCACGAGTTCGTTTACCACTATACAGACAACAGAAGGCGAAGGATTACGTCTCCTGGCTGTCCCCGTAAACCTTAGCATTTTAGGACCGCCACCTGGTATCCAGCCAGCTACACTAGTTATCGCCCGCTCGACAAAACAGATAGACCAGGCATTGGCTGGCTTGGTGCGCACCCTTATCATCGCTGTCCCACTGGCACTGGCATTAGCTGCCGCAGGCGGTATATTTCTAGCCCGCCGAGCGCTTAAGCCAGTAGACAAGATTGCCCAGACAGCGCGCGAAATCGGGGAAAGTGACTTAAGTCAAAGGATTAATGTGAACACCAAAGACGAATTGGGGAGGCTAGCAGCGACGCTGAATGAAATGATTGGACGATTGGAAAAAGCATTCCAACGCCAGAAGCAATTCACAAGTGATGCCTCGCACGAATTGCGTACTCCTCTGGCGGTAATTGAAGCTGAATCCACTCTGGCGCTCCAGAAGGAAAGACCATCAAGCGATTACCAGCAATCTTTAGAGACTATTTCTCAAGAATCAAGGCGGATGTCCTCCCTTATTGACCAATTGCTTACCCTCGCTCGTGCTGATGCTGGAAAAGAACAATGGAGCTTTACAGAAGTCGATCTCGGCAAGCTCATTACTAACTTGAGCGTGGATGTAGAGGTTCTCTGTCAGGAAAAAGGGCTCAACTTTCAATTAGGTCAGACAGAGAACCTGGCGGTGAAAGGCGATGAAACCAGGCTGAGAGGACTGTTCATGAACCTTTTGGATAACGCCATCAGATATACCCCCGCTCCAGGGACTATTTCCGTCTCACTTCGCCGTGAAGGGCAAATGGCTATCGTTGCCATCACGGATACCGGAGTTGGCATCTCGGCAGAAGATATACCTTTCATCTTCGAACGGTTCTACCGGGTCGATAAATCTCGCGCGCGCGCTGAGGGAGGCAGCGGTCTGGGCCTGGCGATATGCCAGCATATTGCCGAGGCTCATGGGGGGAAGATAGAAGTGGAAAGCCAGGTGGGGGCGGGAAGCACCTTTTCGGTATGGCTCCCTCTGCAGTCCCCCTAGTTTTTGCCTATGTCATCAGCCCATCCTCGTAACGGAGTCTGTGCATCCCACAGAGATGCTTGACTATATATAATAATGAAAGGGAATATTGTGCACAGAGTAGCTGATGAAATGAATTACCTACTGCAGACAGCCAACAGCTATTATGCTCGGTACATAAAGGCTAAAGACTATGTCTAAACGTCTGAACATCGACAGTGTTCCGGCTCTAGTCGGTATCGTGGGACCCATTGTGGTAATTGTCGGGGACATCGCAGCATCTTTATCTACTCCCGGTTACAGCCTGGTCCGCGATTCAGTCAGCAGTCTGGCGCTGACTCGCATAGGCTGGCTACAGTCGATTTGCTTTCTGGCTATGGGCTTGCTGCTGGAGATCTTTGTCGCCGGGCTCTTTTTCAATATTCGTAGAGCCCGGGGCTTCCGTGCCGGTATCGGACTCCTTGCCTTGTGCGGCTTCGTGCTATTGCTGATTGCCACTTTTCATATGGACCACCCTGAAGCTCCACCCATTGATGGAGCAATCCACACGATAGCATCCTATGGCCTTGGCTTGTTATTCCCTATAGCTATTTTATCGCTCGCACCCAGCTTCAAGAGCACCCCGAATTGGAAAAGCATTTCTATCTACACGCTCGTTGCCGGTGTTCTGGCCTTCGGCCTGATAATAGGGGCGTTATTGACTGAGCAAGCGGGCTGGTTTGGTTTATATGAGCGAATTATAGTGGCAAACGCCATAATCTGGGTGGAAGTGGTAGCAATCCATTTTCTACGACTGCTACTGAAGCGGGAGCCAAAGCCTCAACCCTGACAAATTAATAACGGCAAAGCCATCTGAAACCGCGACATCAAGCCTTGGCCCGTAAAACATAACAATCGGGTGGTTTGTTCAATAACCGTTTATAGCGTTCGTATTTTCCTCTGCGGCATAAAATCGTGCTACAATGCAATTCGCTGAGACTCAGGGCTGTGTGATAATATAATATATTAAGCTACAAAATGATTATCGGCGTCATTGGGGATTCCTCCTGCCCCCCAGAAGAAGCTAAGCTGGCAGAAAGTGTTGGTGAATTGTTAGCCCAGCGAGGTGCCACTATAGTATGCGGCGGCTTGGGTGGTGTGATGGAAGCTGTTTGTCGCGGAGCCAAGTCAAAAGGCGGCTTGACCGTGGGTATTTTGCCTGGGAAAAATTCAAGCACGGCAAACCCCTGGGTAGATATTCCTGTGGTTACCGGCCTAGGCGAGGCCAGAAATGTGGTGGTGGCAAAGTCGGCTCAGGCCATAATTGCCATTGGCGGAAACTATGGAACGCTGAGCGAAATTGCTTATGCCTTGAAGAGTAGCATCCCAGTCATCGGTTTGAATACCTGGTCACTGTCCCGAAACGGGCAAGAGGATGATTCTATTATCAAAGCTCAGAGTGCTACGGAGGCGGTGGACAAAGCAATTTCCTCGGTCAAGAGGCACAAAAGATCATGAGGTTGCTTCACTATGTTCACAATGACAGGGAGTTAGCCATAGAATGCCCTTAGAAATAGCAAGTATCGAAAGTGTAAAAGCCAGAGAGATTCTCGATTCGCGGGGCAATCCTACCATAGAAGTGGAGGTGGTATTGGTTGATGGCACCGCAGGTGTCGCCTCTGTCCCCTCAGGAGCAAGCACCGGAAAACATGAGGCTGTGGAGCTTCGGGATGGTGATAAAAGTAGATATGGGGGGCTCGGCGTTCTAAAAGCCATAAAACATGTCAATAGTGAGATTGCTTCGGCAATAGCAGGCATGTCCGCTTTAGAGCAGGCAGCTATTGACCAGCGACTAATTAGACTTGATGGCACTGCTAACAAAGCCCGGCTCGGGGCTAATGCCCTACTGGCGACATCTCTTGCCGTAGCCAAGGCCGGAGCTAGCTTCCGGGGTGTTCCTTTATACCGTTATTTAGGAGGGGCAAGAGCTAACCTATTGCCTGTCCCTATGTTAAATATTCTAAATGGGGGTAAGCATGCCCTGGGCTCTACCGATTTTCAGGAATTTATGATAATGCCGGTGGGCGCTGCCAATTTCAATAAAGCCCTGCAAATAAGCAGCGAAGTCTATCATTCCCTGCGTAAAGTGCTCGAAGATAAGGGATTAAGCACCAATGTGGGAGATGAGGGCGGCTTTGCTCCCCAGCTTCCTTCTAATAAAGATGCGCTGGAGCTGATATTAGCAGCCATCGACATGGCTGGCTATAAAGCTGGCCAGGACTTATTTATCGCCCTGGACCCAGCCGCCAGCACTTTCTACCAGGGAGGAAAGCATCACAGTGTTCATGGGAAATATGTCCTCTCCCGAGAGGGTGTTACCCTCGATTCCCCAGAAATGATTGACTATTATGTCAAGTTAGCCTCGGATTACCCTGTCATCAGCATTGAGGATGGGCTGGCTGAGGATGATTGGGCAAGCTGGTCGTTGCTCACTACTCAACTAGGAAAGCAGATTCAACTTGTGGGCGATGACCTTTATGCTACCAACATAGAGCGCCTGGAAAAGGGCATTGCCCAAAAGGCTTCCAATTCGGTCCTCATTAAGCCCAATCAGATAGGCACGCTCAGTGAAACCCTGGCTGTTATCAAAAGAGCACAGCAGGCCGGGTGGACAACCATTATCAGCCACAGGTCTGGTGAGACCGAGGATACTACTATTGCCGACCTAGCGGTAGCCAGCAATGCCGGATTCATCAAAGCTGGTGCCCCTTGCCGCAGCGAGAGACTGGCTAAGTACAATCGCCTCCTCAGGATAGAGGAGGAATTAGGAAAGGCTGCACAATACCCTGGCAAAAAGGCGTTATATAATTTGGAGAGGATGAAATAATGGAGATATTAAACGGTGTTCACCAAATAAAAACTCCTGCTCCTGAAAGTACATCATGGTATACCAATGTTTATGCAATCGAAGGTGGTGATGGTCATATATTGGTTGATAGCGGCTGGGATAGCCAGGAATCCCTCTGGGCCCTCCAGGCAGGGATAAAAGCGGCAAACCTCAAACTTCGAGACATCAAACAAGTGGTTATCACCCATATACACCCCGACCATTATGGGTTATCAACCAAGATAAAACAAATCTGCGGGGCTCAAGTAGCCATTCACAGGATTGATGCGGGTTTTATCTTTTCCAGATATAAAGATTTTTCTGACCTGATTAAAAAGACTGGAGAGATCCTCCGGCAGAACGGCGCTCCTGAGGATGAATTGCCTCAGTTAAAAGAGGCTTCGTTATGGATGAATAAATATGTCACCCCGGATTTACCTGAAGTAAAGTTAGAGGACGGCGACACAATTTCCAATGACTCTTTCGAATTCGAGGTGTTATGGACACCGGGGCACTCGCCAGGCCATGTCTGCCTTTACGAACGAGATAAGAAGTTTATTCTCACCGGCGACCATGTCTTGTATGACACCATTCCCCACGTTGGCTTCAATCCCCAATCTGGCGATAACCCCCTGGGCGACTATGTTTCTTCCCTTGAGAAACTAGAGCACCTTAAGGCCCACTTTATTCTGCCAGGACATGGGCCAGTGTTCAATGCTTTAGGGCTGAGAATAGAAAAGATACTCCAGCATCACGAAGAAAGAAAGAGAGCCATCATGAGAACTCTACACGACGGCTTGAAGACAGCCTACGAGGTATCTCAACAAATTCCCTGGATGGTCGACGGAGGGGGTACTGCTTTTCAGGATTTGCCAGTCTGGGACAAGCGAATGGCTGTTACCGAGACCATTGCTCATCTTAAGCTCTTGATGGAGGAAGATAGGGTGGGCAATGTTGATATGGATGGTGCTTCTTTATATTTAGCTAAAGACTAGTAAGAAAAGAGGAGGTGAAAAAATGGCAACAAAAGTAGGAATCAACGGCTTCGGGCGTATTGGCAGGTTAGCGCTGAAGGCAATTATCCAGCGTTGTGGCGATAAGGTGGAAGTGGTGGCGGTGAATGACCTTACCGACGCTAAAACCAATGCCCATCTTTTTAAGTATGATAGCAATTATGGCATTTATCCCGGTAAGGTAGAGGCTAAAGACGATTGCATTGTAGTTGACGGGAAGGAAATAAAGGTCTTAGCTGAGCGTGACCCTGGGAAAATTCCCTGGCGAGACTACGGGGTGGACATTGTGATCGAATCTACAGGGCTTTTCACCCAAGCGAGCAAGGCTGCTGCTCATCTTCAAGGCGGTGCTAAGAAAGTAATCATTTCAGCACCGGCTCAAGAAGAGGATATATCTATTGTCCTCGGCGTCAATGAAGGGCAATATGACCCGGCTAAGCATCGCATTATATCCAACGGCTCCTGTACCACTAATTGCATTGCCCCTGTAGTTAAAGTCCTTCACCAAAACTTTGGCATTGTTCACGGATTAATGACTACCATCCACTCTTATACTAATGACCAAAAAATACTGGATGTATTTCACCGCGACCTGCGCCGAGCAAGGTCTGCCGGTACCAACATTATACCCACCACCACCGGCGCCGCTCGCATCGTAACTGTGGTCATACCTGAGCTTAAGGGCAAGCTCCATGGCATCGCCATAAGAGTGCCTACCCCCATAGTATCTCTTGTGGACTTTGTCGCTGATTTGAAGAGAAAGGTAAGCGCTGAAGAGGTTAACGATGCCTTTCGGAAGACTGCTGACGGAGAGCTTAAGGGAATTCTGAAATATTGTGACGAGCCACTGGTGAGCTCGGATTTCAAGGGCAATCCAGCCAGTGCTATTTTCGATGCCCTAAGCACCATGGTCATTGATGACAACCTGATAAAGGTGCTAGCCTGGTATGACAACGAGTGGGGCTATAGCTGTCGCCTTGCTGACCTCGTCGTTTATATCATTAGAAAGGGATTATAACTACCACCTAAGCTCTCCCCTAGAGGAGAGAAATAATAAGGAAGGGGAACAGAAAATGCACGTTAGTGTATGCCAGATTGAGCTTCGTATCCCCGAGAACCATTCTCTTAAGGGTAAGAGACAGGTAATTAAGTCCATTATAACCCGGCTACAAAACAGGTATAAGGTCTCCGTAGCCGAGGTCGATAATCAGAATTTATGGCAATTAGCTACTTTAGGCGTAGCCTGCGTTAGCAACCACAGAAGACATGCCGATGAAACTCTTGCCAATGTCGTAAAGTTCGTTGCCCAGAATTACCCTGATGTAGAATTATTGAGTTCGGATATAGAAACCTTCCCCTGATGGATGCTGCTGCTTTTCTCCATCACCTTGTTAGTCTGCCTGATTATCGCCAGCAGGTCGTCCATATTGAACGCATTCCCTCGCAGGACGCTATGTTTGGCAAACTGGATAACCCCCTCCACCTCAGCCTTCAAGCATCTCTGGAGTCCCTAGGCATATCAGCTCTTTATAGCCACCAGGCGAAGGCCTTGAATGCCATCCTGGCCGGGAGAAACGTGATAATAGCCACGCCCAGTGCCAGTGGCAAGACTCTGTGCTATCACTTAGCTACACTTGATGCGCTTTTACAGGATAAGGATAGCCGTGCTCTTTATATCTTCCCTACGAAAGCTCTAGCCCAGGACCAGCTACGTAGCCTGAAACAAATCCTTCACCACCTGTCATTGCGAGCTCCGACAAGTCGGGGCGAAGCAATCCTTCCAGGAACTGCGGCCACTTTCGATGGTGATACACCACAGAATGAGAGAGCAAACATAAGAAAACAGGCAAGAATAGTACTAACTAACCCGGACATGCTCCATTTGGGCATTTTGCCCAACCACCAATCGTGGTCTAGATTGTTTCGCAATCTCAAATATGTCGTAATAGATGAGACTCATATTTATCGAGGTGTTTTCGGCGCTCACGTAGCTAATGTCCTGCGGAGGTTGCGGCGGCTTTGTGCTTCTTATGGCTCCGCTCCTCAGTTTATTTGCTGCTCAGCCACCATTGCCAATCCCGAAGAGCATGCGCAAAATATCGTCGGCTTGCCTTTTGAGGCCATTGTCGAAGACGGCTCACCGCATGGCGAGAAATACTTCACTTTTTGGAATCCGCCCATCATTGATGAGGCTAAAACCAGCCGAATCAGTCCCAACAGTGAGGCGGCTTTTCTTCTTGGAGAGCTTGTTCAGAAAGGTATTCGTAGCCTGGTATTTGCCAGCACTCGTAAGCTTACCGAGCTCATTTATATTTATACCCATGGACAACTACCGCCTTCCCTGAAGGATAAAATCAGCCCCTACCGGGCAGGGTATCTTCCCGAAGACAGACGCCGAATTGAGCATCGATTCTTCGACGGCGAGCTTCTCGGTCTGGTTGCCACGACCGCTCTAGAGCTGGGAATAAATATCGGCGATTTAGATGCCACTGTGCTCACCGGTTATCCTGGAAGCATTGCCAGTGCCCGGCAGCAGGCAGGGCGTAGCGGACGAAGCACCCATAGCTCTTTGAGCTTTCTTATCGCCCAGGAAAATCCGCTCGACCAATACCTGATGCGTAATCCCGATTTCTTTTTCAGCAAGAACTTTGACAATGCCATAATCAATCCTGGCAATCCTTATATCCTGAAGCCTCACCTCCTCTGCGCTGCCTGGGAGAAACCTCTGAATAATGAAGACGAGGAATTCTTCGGGTCAAACACTGACACTATGCTAACTGAGCTGGAACAAGAAGGGAGGTTAAGAAAACGCCAAGAGCGATGGCATCCCGCTCCTTCTATCTCCTATCCTGCTCAGGATATAAATATAAGGGCAACATCAGGGCAAAATTATGCTGTCATCGATGGTCGGGAGGGTTGCTTGTTAGAGACAGTGGAAGCCAGCGTTGCCTTTTTTCAAATACACCCCGGCGCTATCTATCTCCACCAGGGTGAATCTTATCTTATCAAGGAGCTAGATTTAGCCCGGCAAATTGCCTGGGCAGAACCAAGGCCTGTAAATTACTATACCCAGACTATGGAAATAAACGACATTCGTGTCACGAGGCTGCTCAAGGAAAAGGATTGCCATGGGGTGAAGGTTTACTTCGGAGATGTTGCTGTCACTAACACGGTAGTGGGCTTTAAGAGGAAAAAACAGTTCACCGAAGAGGTCATCGAAGAGGAACCCCTTGATTTGCCAGCACAAAACTTTCCCACCAAGGCCCTGTGGTTTGATTTGCCTCAGAAGGCGATTGACAAAATAGCCGATGCCGGGCTTGACTTCCACGGTGGTTTACATGCCTGTGAACATGCTGCCATTGGCATACTCCCCTTGTTTGCCCTTTGCGACCGCAATGACATTGGCGGCGTTTCCACTCCTTTTCACCCCGACACTGGCAAGTCGCAGATTTTTATTTACGATGCCCACCCCGGAGGCATCGGCATCGCCGAGAAGGGATTCGAGAAGATAACCGAACTCTGGCAGGCTACTTTGAAGGCAGTGGAAGAATGTCCTTGCACTGACGGCTGCCCTTCCTGCGTGCAATCGCCAAAGTGCGGCAACAATAACCAGCCTCTGGACAAAGAAGCTGCGATAGTATTGCTTGAAGGACTGGTGGCTTGAGGGGCAATGGCCAGGATAGCTGAGCGATTATTCCCAAGGCTAATTGCAATAGTGTTGCATTTAGTCCTTCCCACTGGTATAATATTGCCATGGTTCAAGACTCAATTCGAATTTTGCAAGCTCAGGGGCACAAGGCGACCAAGCCGCGGAAGCTGGTGCTCGAGGTGCTGGAAGAAACCGAAAAACCACTTTCCCCTTATGATATACAGGGGATTTTGCGCGCCAGGGGCAAACATCTAAACCACGTTACCATCTACCGCATACTCGATTTGCTTTGCAGCCTCAATCTAGCTCACAAGTTGCTATCCAGCGGTGGATTTGTGAAGTGTAGCTTAGATGCTGTAGAAGGCTGTCATCGTTTCATGGTCTGCCAGCACTGCGGAGCCATTCAAGAATTTGCCGACAAAGGATTATGTCAAGAGGAAAACGACTTCGCCCAGAATTTTGGCTTTCATACCGAACATCATCTTTCTGAATTCTCCGGACTCTGCTCCCGGTGTTATAAAAAAATAGCCCGTTAACAAAAAATAAGAAATGTTCAGACGCATAGCAAAAGAACTCAAAGAGCATATCCCTTTCACAGCCCTTGGCGCTCTTAGTGGAATCATTATCATGGTTATAATAGTTTTTGGCAATGTTCCTTCCCATGTCTCTTACACCATCTTTTACGCCTTACACCCAATCCACGTCGTATTAAGTGCCCTTGCAACTACCGCTATGTATGCCAGATATAAAAGGTGCAAATTATGGTCAGCGATTTTGATTGGCTGGACAGGATCGGTCGGGATAGCCACAGTAAGTGACGCCATAATTCCTTATTTCGGAGGAATGTTACTTAATATCTCGATGGAATTTCACATACCCTTCATTGAGAACTGGTGGGTTAATCTCGCTGCATTAGGCGGCGTTGCCATCTGCTATTGGAAACCCGCAACCAAAATGCCGCATTTTGGGCATGTCTTGTTGAGCACGTGGGCATCTTTATTATACTTCACTTCATTTGGGATAGCGAACTGGATTCCTTTGCTTCCGTTCATCTTTCTATTCTTGTTTCTTGCAGTCTTGATTCCCTGCTGCACTAGCGACATAGTTTATCCACTTTTATTCGTGAGAAAGGAGCCGGAGCCACCATCGCCAGAAAGACGAGAAACAGGCAGCTAAAAAGTCGTCTACACTTGTGCTATTATATACGGGCACTATTGATTACGGAGGCGGCGTGTTCGATTTGTTAAAAAGGACTGAACCATGGATAAAAAGAGGCAAAGAAACCTGGTTTGGCAAGATAGCTAATATTTTCGACCGGGACGCTTTCGGGGATGAGGTCTGGGAGGAATTGGAAGAGTTACTTGTCTCGGCTGATGTTGGTGTAGAGACTACGAGCAAACTCCTGAGCAAAGTCAAACAGCGGGTGAAAACGGACAAGCCTTCAGAGCTATCTCAGATACGGGAAGCCTTGAAAAAAGAGATGGTAAGCTTATTAAGTATCCCCCAGAGAGCAAATCCGATTCCTGAGCAAAGTGGAGAATCCCCTTATATCGTTCTCGTGGTCGGCGTGAATGGCTCGGGCAAGACAACCAGCATTGCCAAGCTGGCCTATGGTTTCACTTCGCAGAGAAAGCGCGTTATCCTGGCGGCAGCAGATACCTTCCGGGCAGCAGCTATTGAGCAGCTTAAACACTGGGGAGGGAAAGTAGATGCCGAAGTCATCGCCTACCAACCAGGTGGCGACCCCGGAGCAGTTGCCTATGATGCCGTTCAGGCCGGCTATAGCCGCCATGCTCAAGCGGTGATTATCGATACTGCTGGTCGCCTTCATACCAAGTCCAATCTCATGGAAGAACTCAAGAAGATAAAGAGAGTGGTAGCTAAGCACGATGCTTCAGCCCCTCATCAAGTCTTGCTGGTAATGGACGCTACCACAGGGCAAAATGGACTGGCTCAGGCTAAACATTTCACCGAAGCTGTGGACGTCACCGATATTTTCCTGGCCAAGCTGGATGGCACAGCCAGAGGCGGCATAGTATTTGCCATCTGCGACCAGTTAAACATACCCATTTCTTATATTGGTACTGGCGAAAAATTACAGGATATAGCTCCCTTTGATGCTGAAGTCTTTGTCAATGCTATTTTCTCTTAAACCGAAAGGAAAGGATAAATGCTCACTATCAGCATAGACCCGGTTGCTTTCACCATTGGCTCACTATCCATACGATGGTATGGGATTATGATAGCTGTAGCGGTTGTGTCGCTGTTAGTGATCATGCTCAGGGAAGCAAAAAGGCTGGGCATCACACGTGATATCTATAGCATTTTCCTCTGCGGTGTTATTGGCGGCGTTATCGGAGGCCGGCTAGGATATGTAATCTATGATTGGCAGCATTTCGTAGCAAACCCCCGAGAGATTATCGGCTTTGCTGGCCTTGCTCAAAGCGGGATGATTATCGGCATCATTGTGGCAGCATTGATCTATATGGGGGTGACGAGAATGCGCTTCTCCACACTACTCAGCCTGGGTGATGTCCTTGCTGTGGGGGCGCCTCTAGGTCTAGCCATAGCCAGGATTGGTTGTACTATAAATGGCTGCTGCCACGGCCAACGCAGTCCTTTTCAGTTTTTCCCCTTGGCGGTAACCTACAGCCCTCGGGATACTATCGCGCCTGAATATTGGGGGGTGCCACTTTACCCCACTCAGATTTATCATTTACTATGGGGGCTGATAGTTTTTGCTATAGTGTGGCGATTTCGGGGAAAATTTAAACCCGAAGGTGGTCTTTTTTTCTTCTTCCTTTGCATTTTTGCCATCGGTGATTTTAGCTTGAGGTTTCTCCGCCATGGGGAACCATGGCTCTGGGGTCTTCGACAATCCCAGTTTATTGACCTGGCCATACTGGCTATATTCTTGCCCTGGCTTATTATAAGGCTTCGCCAATTCAAGAAACAGGCTTCGGTGACCGAGCTCGCTAACGAAGCTGAGCAGGAGCAAAATCGAGAAGATTAAGGCTTAGCACCTCTTCACCATTCCAGCGACTTTTCTCCAAGTTATACACAATATCTACAGAAGGAGGAATTTCCTCCCGTTTTCTCTGCGACTCAAAATCTACAGCTTGCCACGTTACATTTCCTTGTTCGAGTTTTAGTCTCAGCCATTCGCTCTGGTTGCCGAAGTTACGACACTTGATTACCTTGACCTGCCGAGTGAGAAAGGTCGGCTGTGGGTTGCCTCGGCCAAAAGGGCTCAATTTTTGCATAAGGTTAAAGGTCTCTCCACTAAAAGTAGATAAGGGAAGCTCAGCATCAATCACTATTTCCGGGCGAAGGTCAAGAGGACCTAATTGGTCCGTAGCTAGTCTGGTAATCCGTTCCTCTAGCTGAGCTAAATTTTGGTGCGTTACGGTGAAGCCAGCAGCTAAAGGATGGCCACCAAAGGCGGTAAGCAAGTCATGACATTTTTCTAAAGCAGCTACGACATCGAATTCAGGTATGCTACGACAGCTGCCCTGACATAGCTCAGAGCCTAAGCTGATGATGATGGCAGGCTTGTAAAATTCAGCTGCTAACTTGCCAGCAACAAGCCCGATAACACCGATGGAGTAGCTTTCGTCACTTTCCATGAGCACTGGCAGGTGTAGTTTAGCAGCTAGTTTCTCCCTCGCGCGGCTTAATACTTCCTTGGTTAATTTTTGCCGCTCGGCATTCCTTTTCTCTAGCTCCAGGGCCAGGAGGCGAGCTTCCTCTGATGACTTAGTGGTGAGCAGCTGGTAGCTGGTGGAGGCATTGTCCATCCTGCCAGCAGCATTGAGGCGAGGCCCCAGTATCCAGGAGATATCTTTAACGTCAAGTTCACCTGGCTTCAGCCCGGCCAATTTAACCATTTCTTGAATTCCCACGCGGGAGCTATTATTAAGCTCTCTCAGTCCTTCCTGCACCAGATAACGATTCTCACCAACGAGGGTAACTAAATCGGTAACAGTGGCCAAAACTACTAAGTCCAGCAATCTGGATAGCCATTTCTCCCGGCTATCTTTATGGAATAGCGCTTGCAGAAGCTTGAAGGCAACGCCAGCACCGGCCAGATCCGGATAGGGATACACTGAATCCTTTCGCTTTGGGTCAATTACAGCTACGGCTTGAGGCAGGCTCCCTAATGGAATGTGATGGTCGGTGATAATCACATCTATTCCCATTTCTTGAGCCTTTTTTACCACTGCAAGGTCAGTTACGCCACAATCAACAGTAATTACCAAATCTGCCCCCTGGGCCTGAAGCTTCTCCAGAGCTGAAATCTTTAATCCGTGGCCTTCATTGAAGCGGTCAGGAATATAGGGAATAACTTCAGCACCAAGCCCTGATAGTCCCTCAGCAAGAATAACTGTGGCTGTGACGCCGTCAACATCAAAGTCGCCATAGACGCCAATCTTTTCCCGGGAAAGCACGGCCTTATAGACCCTGCTTACAGCCTGTGATATATCAGGAAGCAGGAGGGGATTACCCTCCAGCCTACGGTCAGCAGACAAAAAAGGGTCGATTTCTTCTGGCTTAACACCACGATTGTAGAGAATTTGAGCAATTAGAGGAGAAAGGTCGGAAGCATTCAAGTATTCATCAGGCACTGGAGGCAGGATTTTCCATTGAGCCCGTTGATTCAATTTCGCACCTCAGTTTAATGCCCTTGGTTAGAATCGCTAACTATATCACAGAAAAGGCTTTAACAAAATGTCTTTGCGACCAAGCACTCAGCGCCATGAGTGCTTGGGAAGCAATCTCACATCCTTTTTAGAGATTGCCACGTCATAATGCTCTCTCCCCTGGCGGGAGAGAGTTAGAGAGGGGGATATCACCTCACCTGAATCCTCTCCCATCAAGGGAGAAGACTTTGTAAGAACTTAGGCAAGATACTATAATCCACATCAATGAAGGTAGCTTTCTACACATTGGGGTGTAAGCTCAATCAGGCCGAGACGGAATCTCTGGCTAGTCGTTTTAGCGAAGCCGGATTTCAACTTGTTTCCCCCGGTGACGGGGCAGATGTTTATATTGCCAATACTTGCACAGTCACCCATATTGCCGACCGCAAGTCACGCCACTGGCTCAGGCTGGCAAGGCGAAGAAATCCCCAGGCCCTGATTATCGCCACTGGCTGCTATGCCCAAAGAAATCGTCAAGAGCTGGCTCAGCTTGCTGACTTCGTAGTTGATAACAAAGAGAAAGAGCACCTGCTTGCCCTTACCCAAACTCTCTCCCCTGAAGGGAGAGGACTGGGTAAGGTTGAAACAAAGCAATCTCAGATGCTCGCTGCCACCGTCAGGACTCGTAGCCTGATAAAGATTCAAGATGGCTGTCATAGCCCCTGCACATATTGCATTGTGCCCAAAGTAAGACCCCACGAATATTCCTTGCCCGCTTCCCAGATAATTGACGAGATTAAGCAAAAGGTGGCCCTCGGTTACAAAGAAGTTGTTCTCACCGGGACGAAAGTTGGCAGCTATAAAGACGACGGCGCTGACCTTGGGGATTTGGCGCAGCATATTCTCCGCGATACAGGCATCGAGAGATTACGTCTCTCGTCTTTACAGCCTTCGGAAATATCCTCTGAATTTCTTGCCCTGTGGCAGGATGAAAGGCTTTGTCGGCATTTCCACTTAGCGCTACAAAGTGGAAGCGAGACCGTGCTTCAAAGGATGAAGAGGAGCTACTCTCCGGACCAATATCAGAGAACAATAAATTTGATTAAAGAGGTACCAGAGGTAGCCATCACCACAGATATCATGGTTGGTTTCCCCGGGGAAAGTGATGAAGAGTTTGAACAGAGCTACTCTTTTTGCCAGCAAGCTGGTTTCGCCAACATCCATGTCTTCCCCTTCTCACCTCGCCCCGAGACAGCAGCAGCCGGGATGCCCGAGCAGATAAAAGACAAAGTTAAACAAGAGCGCAACCAGCGGATGCTGGAGCTGTCTCGAAGCTCCCGGCGCAGCTTCTGTGAGCAGTTCTTGGGGCAAACTATGCCAGTCCTCTGGGAGAAAGAAACCAGCCCCGAAAGCGGCACATACTCAGGGCTGACCGGCAACTATATCAGGGTATTCGCTCACAGCGAAAAGTCCCTGAGCAACGAGATAACACCTGTCAAACTGGTAAAATTTCATAACCAGGGAATATGGGGAGAGGTGATAGATGAAAATCCAGGTTAAGGTAAAGCCCAGCTCTAAGACCGAAGAGCTTAGCCGAGAAGGTGATAGCTTTATAGTCAAGGTTAAAGAGCCGCCCAGGGAAGGCAAGGCCAACCAGGCAGTCATCAAATTACTGGCAGAGCATTTCGGTGTCCCCCACAGCCAGGTCAGGATTCTCAGCGGTTTTAGAAGCAGGAATAAGATTATTGAAGTCGTGTAAGAGTAGCGTAGCGGAATAAAACTGTCCAGCAATTACGCAAGGCAACTAAAAAGGAGTTGATGGAAGGTAGCATAGTATGTGATTTTGTTCTCTGAAAACGCTACAAGTCTTCTTCGGTTACAACCCTGATTCCGTTTCTCTTCAATAATGCTGTGGTAACGCCGTCGCCATCAATCAGTTGCCGGGAAAATGTGCCATCGTATATTTGTCCACAGCCACATGAGGGGCTTCTGGATTTCCCTATGAATTCTTCAATGTGAAATAGCCTGGCAATTTTCAAAGTCTCTTCCGCTCCATTAATAAATTCCTGAGTAACATCTTCTCCATTTATATTTAGCACTTTGCATTTCCCATCAAGAACGCCTTCACCAGCCCCTCCCTGGATTTCCTGAGGTGCCCTGGGAGTCCTTAATCCTCCTAGCTGCTCTGGACAAACAGGCATCAGCATTTCAGAGTTTGAAAGCTCGATTGCCTTATCGCTTTTGTAAATATCTTGGCCATCCCAGGCACACTTTATCCCTAACAAGCAAGCGCTTATGAGTTTCACAGAGACCCTATCCTTTCGTTCTTGTTCCTGAGTAAGTAAAAGAGTGTTGTTTCATCTTAATCCATTTCCCTTCCTCAATCCCGATTAAATTGCCACACTGACATCTAATTTCATTTCCCTCTTGAACACTATGGCCTTCTATTATCCGCTCTTTCCAGCAGTGTAATATTCGCCCCTTCCCAACCTTCAAGTATTTAAAGACCTTAGCCCTGCACTTAGCGCACTTTATTACTATCATTTCAATCTATGTCTTCATCGCCAACTGGAGTAGATTCAGGCCTGTGTTTCATTGTGGATTTCTTAAGACCGTTTAGAAAGTATGTAGCCGGCTCTCCAGGCTGGCGTTTCTCAGTAGCTTTGATAAGCCTTTCCAGGACACTAAGGGGATAGAAATAAGTAAGCTTCTTCGCCAAGCCAAAGCTGATGCCGAACTCGAGCAAATCAGCCTCAACTTTCTTAGTTCTTGCCCGATAGCTCTCTTTCCTCTCTGCCTCCATTGGCTCCCATAAAGTTACCACAATAGAAGTAATTAGTGTAATATTAGCTTTGGAGTGAAGATAGAGATAATCGGGGCGGAATCGTTGGGTGTTCGTGGCCTGTGCTGCGTGGTTAAAACCAAAGACCGCAAAATAGTCATCGACCCTGGAGTTGCGTTGGGGTATAGGCGGCATGGCTTATTGCCGCACCCGGTTCAGGTTGCTGTTGCAGAGAGGGTGAAAGTTGCCATCGAGAAGGCGCTGGAAGATGCCACGGATGTCGTGATCAGTCACTATCACGGTGAGCACCATCCCATGGTCAATGCCAATCCTTACCAGCTTTCGGCAGACCGGGTTGCTGAATTATTGAAGCATCCCAGACTGTGGGCAAAGGGGATGCAGAATATCGCTCCTGGTCAGGTTTATCGGGCTAAGGGTTTAGCCCAAAAAGTTGGTCGAGCCTTTCCAGCTTCGGAGGGGCTAAGCGACGGCTGTTTAAGCTTTTCTCCCCCCATTCCCCACGGTCAACAAGATAGAGGTGGCACAGTAATGATGACCAGGATCGAAGAGGAAAAAGAAGTTTTCGTGCACGCCTCGGATATTCAGATGCTCAATGACGAGGCAATAGAGCAAATACTTGCGTGGCACCCAACCGTGGTGCTGGCATCCGGACCGCCAATTTATTTGCCAAGCTTAACTTGGGGCAAGAAAGAGGCTGCGCTACGTAGGACTTTGAGGTTAGCCAGAGAGGCTGATACGCTTATCCTAGATCATCACTTGTTGCGCTCCAGGGAAGGGGAGAAATGGCTGGATTGGGTTTCCTCCATTACCAATCACAAGGTTATCTGTGCTGCCGATTTCATGGGGCGGAATCGGAATTTGCTCGAAGCAGACCGGGTTAGCTGGTATAGGAAAATTCCGGTGCCCGAAGGGTGGCATGAAGCTTATGCTCAAGGTGAGGCAGATACCAAAGCCTACCAAGCTAACTTTTAGAAAGCTTGCGCTCCCGAAGTACAAAGCCCAGGTTGCGGTTGCGGTTGCGGTTTGCCACTTCCTCTAAATTAGCTCGGTCGGGGCTGCCTCTGGTTTCAGGTCGGGTGGCGTTAAGGCCGGCGGCAGCGCTGGCCATGATAAGCGATTGCGCCAAGCTACTTCCCATAACATGGTAGGCAGCAAAGACCCCGGCGAAGACATCTCCACAACCTACCGTGCTAACCACATTTAGACCCAGCTTCTTGAGAGGCAAGGCTGGGATTTGGGTCACCGTACCGCTAGCCGGTTCAAGCATGGCTGCCCCCTGAGCACCGAGTTTGAGCACCGTGTGATTGCCGAGTCCCAGCTTTTTTAGCTTCTGTAAGCTCATATTTAACTTATCTGTTCCCAGTAAAGCATTCGCCTCCGTTTCATTCAAGAAGAGAACTTCTACTTCTTTGGCAAGAGAGTGCAACGCTTCCCGGTTCGGGCCTATCAAAATCCCCGGGTCCCACAACACGGGGACATCGCGCCGTTTTGCTAAGTTTAGTAGCTCCTCTGCTACCTCTAAAGGCGGGTCGGTGAGGACGACGCCCCGGCATTCTTGCAGTTGCTGCTTGACCTGTGCTTTGTTCAGGTGTGCCAGACCCAGCCTGGCATTCGCCCCCAGATGGCTGGCAATAACATCCTCCCCTGTCTGGTCAACCAGGATATAAGCCTGCCCCGATTCCACTCCCGTAATGTGGTCGATGCCCTCGGTGATAACTCCTTCGTCCTCGAGGGCGGCAATTTGCTGGCGAGCAATGTCATCTTTCCCCAGAGCTCCTATCAGGGCAACTTTTTTAGCCCCCAAAATCCGTGCTGCCGCCACGGCGACGTTGCCCCCCGTACCTCCGGACACTCTAGTGATGTGTTTTATGGTAACCTCTTCACCCGGCACCGGCAGCCGCTCTACGAAGCAGCTAATATCCCAGTTTATGGCGCCACATACTACCAAGCTGACCATCTTAGTCCTCCAATATACGTGATAGAAATAGCTTTAGAAAGCGAGGCCCGTCCACAGCAGAGGCTACTTGTATCAACTGAGAGCTATCAGAGGGTAAGATACGAGTAACCCCCCTATCCCAGCCATTTCCTTTAACTACTTCTACCCTTGCCGATGTGAAATCGAGCAAAGAAACATCTAGCAGCGTTGCCAAAGCTAGCGGGTCATGCATTCTACAGCATCCGTGGTATTTTACCTCGTATTCTACCAGTTGGGCTACCAGATGTGCAGCCAGTGTATTCTTGGTCTTAATTTGCTCCAGCTGCTGGCTATTCAGGCAAGCCGCAGGATCCATAGATACATCCAACCCCACAGCAAAGATGTCCGCCCCGGAGTTGAATACCATATGAGCAGCCTCAGGATCCTGCCAGATATTGAACTCGGCAAAGGGAGTTTGATTCCCTTTGCCGTAGGGTGTAAGACCATAGGCACCTCCCATGAGAACCAGCCCGGCTAAAAGTTCAGGCAGTTCGGGATGAAGCTCAAAAGCATAAGCCACATTGGTTAGGGGTCCCGTGGCTACTAGAGTAAGCTCACCGGGAGCATCCAAAACTAGCCGGGAAAGAAAATCCCAGGCTTTTGCCGAGTACAGTTTGAGTTTGGGAGAAGGCAAGCCACAGTTGCCCAGCCCATCCGGGCCATGGTAGCTTAAGGCATCTTCCAAAGGGTGATTCAAAGGGTTTGCTGCCCCCATCGCTACCGGGATACTGCCTTCGTTCAGGCATTCCAATACCCGGCGAGCGTTGGCGCTGGTCGTCTCCACTGGAGCATTGCCTGCCACCGTGGTGATGCCCAGAACCTGGACTTCAGGCGATTTTAACGCCAGAATTAAAGCCAGGGCATCATCGACGCCGGGGTCCATATCCCAAACTACTTTCTGCATCGAATCCTAGGGGATACACTATCATAAATTTCGGAAGAGTATAAAGTAATTTGCAGAAATCGCGACACAAAAGTCACTGCACGGCACCCCCCTTCTGTCATTGCGAGGCTGACGAAGTCAGCCCCTTTTTGTCATTGCGAGGAGCGTAGCGACGAAGCAATCTCAGGTACAACTCAAAACGCAAAGTTTTTAACCTTTGCTCTGTCATTTTGCACTTTTATTTTTACCCTCTACATTTTGAAGAGATTTGTAGTATGGAATTAGACCCCCAGCTTCCACCATATCTATAAACCATGATGGAATTATCAGGCGAAACTCAAATTGCTTGCCCGTATTGAGGTTCTTGATAGTCCCCTGCCTCAGGTTAATCACCATCTCTTGCCCGGTCTCAAATTCAGCGGAAATTCTTGGCAAATCTATGGCCGGGCATCCAAGGTTCCAAAAGTTCCTGAAGAATATCCTATGGATTGAGTCGGCAACTATAGCCTGGACACCCTTAAATTTCAGAGTTTCCGCAGCCTGCTGCCGGCTTGAACCAATGCCGAAGTTTTCCCCGGCAACTATAATGTCCCCCTTCGCAACCTTGGCGAGGAAATCCCTGGGTATATTCTCACGATGCCCGACATCGCTTAGCCCGCTTCTTGCGATGAACTCTTGATATTGGCTCTGGCTCGTTTCATCACCACCCATGATAAACCTTCCGGCAAAAAGTTCATCAGTATCAACATCCTTACCAAACTTCCAGACCCGGCCTTTGAGTTCCATCTATGCCTCCCGGAAAAACTCCCGTGGGTCACTTATTTTGCCTTTCAACGCCGAGGCTGCCACAGTCGCCGGTGATGCCAGATATATTTTGGCAGTCACATCTCCTACCCGGCCCTGAAAGTTACGATTTGCCGTGCTTATGCAAACCTCTCCCGGTCCCAGTATGCCCATATGCGCTTCCATACACGGACCACAAGTGGGTGGACCGACCACAGCCCCGGCCTCCACAAATGTCGTTATTAACCCCTCTGCCAGAGCGGCTTTAAGGACTTCCTGTGAGGCTGGTATGACGATAACCTTGGTAAAGTTCTCCACCTTCCGACCCTTGAGTATTCTGGCAGCAATCCTGAGGTCTTCCAGTCGTCCATTGGTGCACGAGCCTATGAACGCTTGGTCAATTCTGGTTCCCTCAACCTCAGTAACTCCCACAGCATTGGAGGGCTTCGGGGGCACGGCAACTATGGGCTCCTTAATATCATCTGCGTGAAACTCAAGTGTTTCTGCATACTCCGCATCCTGGTCGCTCTGAATAAGCTCGAAGGAGTGGTCGGTTCTTGCCCTGAGAAAATCCCGCACCTTCTGGTCGGGCTCGATGATTCCATTAGTGGCACCTGACTCTATTGCCATATTGGTTAATACCATGCGACCCGCGATGCTCATTTGGCTTATGGTCGAGCCTGTATATTGAAGGGACTTAAACAGGGCGCCGCTTAGCCCTAACCTTTTCAGTATGAAAAGCATCAAATCCTTCGACGCAATCGGAGGCAGCAGCTTGCCCTCAACATTTATCCTGATAGTCCCCGGGACCCGCTCCCATAACCTTCCCGTTTTGAAGACTACGGCCATTTCATCAACACCAATCCCGGTAGCAAAAGCCCCAACTACACCCGATGTCGTGGTATGACTGTCCACACCAACAAGGGTAGTTCCTGGCAGCACATGCCCCTTCTCTACAAGCACCTGGTGGGCTATGCCCCCCTTCCCAACTTCATAATAGTTTTCTATACCTTGTTCAATGACAAATTTCTTTATATTAAGACACTTCTTGGCAGTATCGACGTCCTTGTTGGGCACATAGTGGTCTAGCACCACTACGATTCTCGCAGGATCCCAGACCTTTTCAACACCTAGCTCCCTGAACTTGGCAATCGTATGCGCACCTAGCGCATCATGTATCATGGCTAGGTCTACAGAGACCTCGACAAGCTCGTCCGGCCTTACAACTTTCTTCCCAGCTTTTTTAGCTAGTATCTTCTCCACAAGGGTCATATCCGTCTCCCGCTTTGGAGATGCTTATCTTATCTCATTCACCCAGGTTGCCGCAAATGCTATCGGGGGGCTGTCATCTTTGCATCAAGAGGCGCCAACATGATATTTTTGAGCTGGTGGCTCTTAAAGAAGTCATTGAGCTCTTAGAGCAGGAATACGGGCCTCGCAAGTGGCAGCCAGACAGAGACCCTATCGATGTGCTCATAGGAACCATACTGTCACAAAACACCTCGGATGCAAATTCGGGAAGAGCTTTTGCCTCTCTTAAAGCTGGCTTCGATAGCTGGGAAGCTGTAGCTTCAGCTCCGGCAGAGCATATCGCCCGGGTCATTAAGTCCGGGGGGTTATCCCAAATCAAGGCTGTTAGAATCAAACAGGTGCTTGAGCAAATTGAAAAGGAACAGGGCCGTATCAGCCTTGATTCCCTCAAATCGATGAACATGGCTGAAGCTGAAGACTACTTAATGCGTCTGCCCGGGGTAGGACATAAGACAGCTAGCTGTGTGTTACTTTTTTCCCTGGGGAAGCCATCACTGCCCGTGGATACCCACGTTTTTCGGGTAGCCAAACGATTGGGACTAATTGATTCCAAGTTATCCACAGAGAAGGCACATATCTTGCTTCAGGAGCAAATTCCGCCCTCGAAGGTATATCAATTCCACATCCACATGATAGAGCATGGCAGGCGGATATGCCACGCTCGGCAGCCTCTCTGCAACAGGTGCATATTGAGGGGCATTTGCCCCAGCTCTCTTTACTAATCTAACGTGGCTAGTAAGTGATATAATGGTTGATATGGCACAGATATTGAAGAGCAAAAACATGGCTACCAAGTTTCAGATAATGGTGGAAATAGCCGCACATCAGCCTAACATACAGCAGAAAGACATCGCCCCAAGATTGGGCATCACTTCGCAGGCGGTTTCCGAGTACATAAAAGAATTGATAAAGGATGGCTGGCTGAGCTCCGAGGGCCGTTCCCGATATAAGGTAACCAAGGAGGGCGTAGATTGGATTTTGCAGATGTCCCGGCAGCTACACAGCTACGCCTGGTTTGTGAGCAAAGTCGTGGCTGATATATCAACTACCACTGCCATAGCTGATAGCGACCTATCCGTTGGTCAACCAGCATCGCTGTATATGAAGGACGGCTTGCTCTTCGCCTCCGATGCCATAAGTGCTAAAGGGGCTAAAGGAACAGTCGTAACCAAGGCTAAAAAAGGACAAGATGTCGGCATTCGCAACGTTGAAGGGGTAATAAAACTCGAGCCAGCTAAAGTCATGATAGGCAAAGTACCCAATGTGCAGGGTGGAGGTTCCAGGAGCACCGACCTTGCCCGATTGGAAAGGGAGGTAAAGAAAGCGAGGCTGGTGGGAGCAATGGGCACGGAAGCCCTGGTAGCGTTGACGCAGACAGGTGTAAAGCCTGCTTACGTTCATGGCGTCCGGGAAGCAGCCATAGAGGCAGCTTACTGTAGCCTGTCTTTCCTGGTTGTCTGTAGTGAGGACAAGATTTCAATTTTGGTGCAGAGATTGGAAGAGGAAAATCTAGATTATGAGATTGTTGACCTGAGGAAACGATAGGTAATCCTTTCCTTCTTAATCGCATATCCCTCTGAACTGCAAAATTTTCTCAAATATTGCCCTGAAATCCCTTGACATTTTATCCTGCAGTATTTAAAATATAGAAAACAAGTGCACTTGTATAAAATAAAGTAATTTTGTGTAAAGGGAGGTAAAATGAGTCGCATGAATATGTCTTAAGTAAACTCAGTTGTATAAAATAAACTAATGTTGTATAAAAGGAGGTAAAATTGAGTCGCATGAAAAGATTCTGTAAGCAAATCTTCGCCCGGGGGACAAACTGGTTCCTGGCGCTTTTGACCATATCTCTTGTCCTGACAGCCTGCAGCCCTACCGAGCAGACACCAACACAATATGTAGTTGATGACCTGGGAAGACTGGTCGCCATCAACGGAACACCGCAAAGAATCGTCTCCCTGGCTCCCTCTAACACCGAGATCCTGTTTGCCATGGGTCTGGGGGACAAGGTGGTGGGAGTGACAGATTATTGCGATTATCCTCCGGAAGCTCTGGAGAAGGAAAAAGTAGGGGGATTTTACCCACCCGATATAGAAAAGATAATTGCTTTAGAGCCTGATTTGATATTGGCCACTGATATTCACAGATTTGAGATTATTCCTACCTTGGAAGAGCAAGGGTTTACAGTATTTGCTTTGGCGCCACAAACTCTAGACGACGTACTGGAAAGCATCCAGAAGGTAGGAAAGGTAACTGGAAAGGAAGAGGAAGCTACTGAGCTTGTGAACGAGATGCAAAGCAAGATTGAAGAAATAAAAGAATTGACCCAAGGGCTCGAGGAAAGACCACGAGTCTTTTATGTCACTTGGCATGACCCAATATGGACTATTGGTAGGAACACCTGGATTGACGACCTGATTTGGATAGCAGGCGGGAACAATACCTTCTCTCAGTACTTCGAGAGTGGTGCCATGGTCGAAATTGAATGGGTCCTCTTCTGCAACCCAGAAGTAATCATCGCCAGCGCATGGCCAAGCGTATATGAGTGGGCAATGAACGAGACCGCACTTAACGCTACCGCCGCAAGACAAAACAACAGAGTCTTCGCATGCGATGATAACCTCGTTAAACGCCCAAGTCCCAGACTGGTCAAGGGCTTGGAGTGGTTTGCCCATTTCATTCAACCCGATATATTTGAGGAGCCTGAGGATTAGCTCAGTGAAGGTTTTTTCTTCCTGGAGCGGAGGTAAGGAATGTGCCCTGGCGACGTATAAGGCAATTTCCCAGGGGCATGAAGTCCTGTATCTGCTTAACTTTATCTCCGAAGATGGCGGGAGGTCGAGATCCCACGGGACTAAAGCCAGTGTTTTAGCTTTGCAAGCAGAAGCCATCGGCATACCTCTCATCCAGGTGAAGACGTCATGGGAAAATTATGAGGAGAACTTTAAGAAAGTTGTCAGGGAACTCCAGGACAGGGACATCGAAGGGGGTGTGTTCGGCGATATGGAGTTAGAAGAGCATCGGGAATGGGTGGAGAGGGTGTGTAGCGAGGTCGGGATAAAGGCACTTTTGCCCCTCTGGGGGATAAAGGCAGAGGAGCTAATTGAGGAACTCCTTAAATTGAAATTCAAAGCCATAATAGTCGCCACCAGATTAGAGAAGAACTTCCTGGGAAAAGTATTGGACAAAGCTTTAGTAAAGCAAATCAGCAAACTGGGCTCCCACCCCTGCGGTGAAAATGGCGAATATCACACCTTCGTTACCGACGGGCCCATTTTCAGGAAAGCACTCAAGGTTACCAGAGGTGAAAGTAAAAAAAGGGACAACGTATGGTTCTGGGACATATCAACCAAGGTCATTGCGAGGGGCGAAGCCCCGAAGCAATCTCATCGCGAACCCCCTGTCATTGCGAGAAGCCCCGATGAAATCGGGGCGACGAAGCAATCCCGGTGGGGTTGGTGAGAATGGAGATTGCCATGCGGAGTTTACCCTGAGCAGAGGTGAGATTCTTCGCCTTCGGCTCAGAATGACAGGAAGCGAAGGGCTCGCAATGACAGGAGCGAAGGGCTGGAATGGCAGCAAGATGAGAGATAGCAGATAAAGACCGCAGAAGGGGATTGAGATGAAAGAGAAAGGCTTAATTCAAGTTTATACCGGGAACGGTAAAGGAAAGTCCACTGCCGCTATTGGTCAGGCAGCTCGTGCTGCCGGGCACGGTTTTAAGGTCGGCTTAGTCTTCTTTTTTAAAGACCCTGAGGCATTCGGGTACGGTGAACATAAATCCCTGGAAAAGCTGGGAATAAAGACTTTCCTTTTCGCTAAAAAACATCCTCACTTTTACAAGGGACTGAATCCTGACAATGTCCGCCAGGAATGCTCCAGGGGGCTGGAATTTATTAAGGAGCTTTTCCAGGACCCATCCTGGGATATGCTGGTCCTGGATGAGATAAACATTGCCGTGCGCGACGGCTTTCTGAAAGAGGAAGAGCTTCTCTCTCTTCTGGAGGCAAAGCCAGAAAAGCTAGAGCTTGTCTTGACCGGTCGGGGCACCACAGAAAAGATTATAGAAAAAGCAGATTTGGTCAGCGAGGTGAGGGAAGTTAAGCATCCTTATAGTCAAGGAATAAAAAGCCGGGAAGGCATTGAATATTAAGAGAAAATCAAAAGTGAAAATGCAAGATGACATGTCAAAAATGACAAATCCTAAGCACAAAATTCGAAATCCTAAACAATGTCAAAGCAATAATGACCAAAGTCCAAAGCAAATGAGTTTTGGTATTTGAATTTAGAATTCTGGATTTGTTTAGAGTTTAGAAATTAGAATTTAGGATTTATTTAGCAATGGCACGTACTGTATCCGAGGTGTTTAGTGAGCCCGTTATCCCTTTTGCCATTCGCTGGCAAAGTAGAGTTTACTCATTACTGGGGCTCGCTGCACTGCTGGTAGTGGTAGTCGTGCTTGCCACTACTTTGGGAAGCGTTCCTATACCCTTTCCCACTACTTTTCAAGTCCTTCTCTCCCAACTGCCCTTCGTTCATATTACCCCTTCCTCTCCCGAAATTTTCGGGGCGCCGTTGAGCCTGGAAATTCTGGAAACGATAATTCTGGATATCAGGCTGCCACGCATCCTGCTGGCAGGTTTAGTAGGAGCAGCCCTGGCAGTAGCCGGAGCTACTTATCAAGGACTGTTTCGCAATCCTCTGGCCGACCCTTATCTTTTAGGCGTGGCTTCAGGAGCTGGGCTGGGAGCTACCATTGCCATGCTTACTCCTTTCACATTAGCCTGGATGGCTTTTGGGGCCGTGCCATTATTTGCCTTCATTGGTGCCATAGGCGCCGTGGCTGTGGTCTATTTGCTTGCTCGTGTCGGCAAAACCCTGCCAGCCACCACGCTTATCCTGGCTGGAGTAGCTCTAAGTGCTCTTCTGGCCTCCATCACCTCCTATCTCATGACCATTTCCGGTGAAGAACTACATGGGATTGTATTTTGGCTGCTGGGTGGACTTTACCTAACTAAATGGTCTGAGGTGTGGACGGTCCTCCCCTGTGTATTAGCGGGCCTTGTAGTCATCTGGATTCATGCCCGACCGCTCAACGTAATGCAGCTTGACGAAGAGCAAGCCCAGCAACTGGGCATCAATGTGGAAAGGGTCAAACTCATATTACTGGCTGCTGCTACCCTCATTACTTCCTCAGCGATTTGCTTCACTGGCCTTATCGGTTTCGTCGGCATACTCATCCCTCATGCAGTAAGGCTTATTTGGGGGCCAGACTACCGGTTTTTGCTCCCTCTATCCACACTGGTTGGCGCCATCTTCCTTATCCTGGCCGATACTTTAGCCCGTACCATAATTCCTCCTACGGAGATTCCGGTAGGAATAATTACTGCTCTCTGTGGAGCACCTTTCTTTCTTTATCTATTGCGGAGAAGAAAGGGGCTCGCTTTCTTCTGAAAGGATAAGACACCATGATTGAGATGGATAATGTCAGCCTGGGCTATAACCATCGAGCCATCTTGCATAATGTAAGTATGAAGGCTGGGCCGGGCCAAATACTGGGGCTGGTTGGCCCCAATGGCTCGGGGAAGTCAACATTAATCAAGGGAATGGCCCGGGTAATAGACCTGTTCTCCGGGCATATCTTAATTGACGGCCGCGATATAAGAACTATTAAGCGCGACGAACTGGCTCGCCTTGTTGCCACGGTGCCGCAAAGCCCAGCCTTGCCCGGGGCTTTCACTGCTTTTGAAGTGGTGCTTATGGGACGAACGCCTCACCTCGGGCTTCTTCGCTACGAGGGAGGAAAGGACCTGGCTATCGCCTGGCAGGCCATGGAGGCAACGCATACCCAATCCTTCGCTGAGCGCAGAGTAAGTGAGCTCTCAGGAGGAGAGAGACAGAGGCTTATTATCGCTCGGGCACTAACCCAACAGCCAAGGGCGATGCTCCTTGACGAGCCAACTGCCAATCTGGACATAAACCATCAAGTCGAGATTCTCAATCTGGTCAAGAGTCTTTGCCTGGAGCAGAGTCTGACCGTTATTATCGCTTTACATGATTTGAACTTAGCTGCTCAATACTGCGATTGGATGGTCATGTTAAATGGGGGGAAAGTTTACGCTGAAGGCACGCCACTCGACATACTCACAGCGCCGAATATCAAGAAGGTTTACGGAGCCGAAGTATGTGTCTATCCCCACCCCATTAATAAGTTGCCTACCACTCTCATCACGGCAGGCGGGAGTCATGGAACGAGCTGATATAATTCCTCTCCCCACCCCCTCGCCAAGGAAAGGCAAAAAATAGATTAAAGAAATGGCTTCGAGGATTGAGGAGCACAAGAAGTCTGTTTCATGGTTTCTGGCATCTCCGTAAAGATAAAAGGCTAATTCGCTATAAACCCGTTACGAAACGATTGATTCCTAACCAAGAATAGTGTATCTTTCAGTCTTGAGGTACTGGGTATGATAAAGGGCAATAAAGAATGATTAACATTCTGTTCACCAAGTTGGGGATAAACAAAGTAGGTTCGTTTATGCATAGTTATATGCCATTGCGTCCTCAACTTTAAGAAAAGTGTGCCATAAAAAGGGAAAGTTTAGTAAGGTGTAGCACATGAGAATTTTAAGCTTTCGTATTGAAAACTTCCGTAATCTTCGGCTCGCAGAATGCACGAATCCACCCGACTTTATGGTTATCTGCGGAGGTAATGGCTGCGGTAAGAGTGCTTTGCTAGAGGCACTCATGACAGCGAAGGAATACGCTGGTGCCTACGGTAACTTCCCTTTTGACCCCCGAGCGGTATCGGCTGATGCAACGAAAGCAACAATAACAATGGCACTATCGTTTGCGGAAAATGAACGTTTGTTCGTTAAGGACAAGTTTGACCAAGCGTGTACTGAAATAGAAGAGGTTATTATCGAAATCGATAAGATAGCCGGAGGCCGAGTGTTAAAGCGTTCAATAGCGACGCGTCAACTACTTCGTTACTATAGTCGTGCGGCTGGTTCTCTTGGTTTCTTTGACTACATCGGTTCATATCGCCAAACACGGAAAAAAAAGGAACTCAAGACGTGGGATGCAAGTTATCTTAGCGACGACTTCGCCAAGCAAACGCTGGCACGTGAGGAGCAAAAATTTCAGTTAACTAAAGAATACCTTGCGGGGCTTAAAATGGGAGATATTCAGGAGACACAGACGGCCTTAGAGGCTGGTAAAGCAGTGTATATAGATTCGCTGAAAGAAATAAAAGATCTCTTTGACCGCTTCTTTCCTCCAATGAAGTTTAAGAATGTTCTCATAAATAAATCCCCTTTTCAATTCGTTATCTCAACCCCTCTGGGGGATATTGACATTGATGATTTGAGCTCCGGGGAAAAAGAGATCCTCAACATTTTCGTTCGGTTCCACCAACTAAAGCCGAAGGGGGCCATAATCCTACTTGATGAGGCTGATGTGCATCTTCATCCTGACCTTGAACGGCGATACCTAGAAGCCCTAAGACTGCTGGGGCAAGGCAACCAACTCTTCCTCACGACACATTCACCAGAGATGATGATAGCTGCAGGAACAGATTCCCTCTACATGCTCCTCAAAAAGCCACCTGCAAACGGTGGCAATCAGTTGGTTCGCGTTACTCAAAGCGAGGACTTGCACAATGTTCTCTCGGAAATAATGGGGTCGCGGGGTATTATAAGTATTAACCAGCGCATTGTCTTTATCGAAGGTGAAGATACATCCGCTGATCGGGAGATCTATGAGACGTTATACCCACCCAGTGAATACAATATCAGCTTTGTGCCTGCAGGCAACTCTGCTCAAGTGCGAAGAATAGCGGAACAAGTAAATGCATTGCTTACAGCATCGATCGAATTTCAGCAGTATTTCAGCATTGTGGATGGTGACATCGAGCGCTTTGAGTCTGACCCCACGGAAGGGAGTAGACTATTCCACTTGCCGGTATACCATGTGGAAAATTTATTACTTGATGAGAATAAGATCTTGGAAGTGACCCGTTCAATGATGGGCTCAAAATGCCCCTACACCACAGCAGAAGAAGTTAGTAAGGATTTGCAGAAGCTTGTTCTTTCAGAGACTCACTTGAAGCCCTATGCTAAATCTCTTTTAGATGCTAGGCTTGCAAAGCTCGCTAAGGATGCTTACGACGCAGTGTACAAGCAGAAAAGTGCTCCGTCGCAACTACCTAAGCTTCCTGAATATCCTGAAATCGAAAAAGAGGCTAAGAAAGTCCTGGAATCTACTCTTGCAAATGGTACCTGGCGCTTTAAATGTAAGGGGCGTGACATTCTGAAAGCATACTGTGGTCAGCATGGTCTCAAGTACGAACACTTCAGGAATTCATTGATCGCCAAAATAAAGACTCCGCCGGAGGCTCTTGCCAACATCATGGACAAAATTCTAAAGAGTTGAAGCACATCTTAATCTGCAGAATTATGGTGTACAGCAGTATGTAATGATGGCTTAACAACTAGATCCGTAAGCCCACCTCCCTCAAATACCATATCTAGGCTTTTGCCTATTGGATGAGTCGGCGAGTAGGCGAACTTCAGAACAAGGGGCGGGAGAAGCCGCAGGTGCGGCAGTGGTACTTGCCCATGGCCGCTCCGCAGCAGGGACAGCTTTTTACCTCACCCCATCCCTCTCCAGTAAATGGAGAGGGAGCCGAGGGTGAGGCTTTGGGAATTTTCCCCACGACTTGATTATAGATACGCCAGTAAAAGAAGTGCTCTTTGTTTATGAACTTTATGTCAACTGTCTTGGCTGCTGATTGGAATTCCTCATCTGTGACCATACTGTTTATTATTTCGTGCAGCTTGGTGGAGCCTGAGCCGTACTCTATGGCCTCCTTTCTCCGCCACACTATCTCCGCCGGCAGCAGATTCTCAAAGCTCTTCCTCAGGATATACTTCCCTACCCCGTCTTTGACCTTAAGCTCTGGGCTTAACTCCAGGGCAAAGCGAACGAAGTCCTCATCAAGAAAGGGCTGCTTTATTTCAACGCCCAAAGCCCTGCCAAGATAGCCGGATGAGAAGTGCCAGTTTTGTGAAAGTCTTTTTATATATCCCTCCAAATCTTCAGGAGGAAGTTCTGCCATATAGGAATAGCCGGCGAAGAGCTCATCGGCGCCGTCACCAGTCATGACGGAACTAATTCTATTTTCCCTAGCAAGTCTAAGGGCAAAATATATGGAAAGGTCGTTGGGCAAAGCGAGGTCAAAGGTTTTCAGTATTCCTATAACCTCAGGAAGTGTGGCAAGCGCTTCTTCCGTAGTGAATTCCATTTTCTTATACTGTATTCCCAGGAGCTTGGAAATCTTTTCTGAATAACCCAGGTCAGATGCCGGGGAGTCCTTCAACGCCACTGTGAAGCCTGTGCTTGGCCTGGCTACAAAAGCCAAAATGCCGGTATCGACCCCTCCTGATAGGAGCATACCATCTGCTCTGCTTCTCTCCACAGCTTCCTTAAGCTTACCCCTTAACTGTTCACAAAGGTCCATATTGACGGGTCCTTTTGCACCTATAATAACATTTCCCCCACATCTCAGATTTTTGACCATTAATAGTTCCACGCTCGCATTTTTGACATAGTTCCCTACATTATGCTAAAATACGTTTGTTAGGCAAGAATAGTCGATGCCTAGCAAGGAGGTGAGGCATGACACGAAGAGAGGCTTGGTTATGCCGATGGATGTTTCCCGATCGGAGCTCTCCGGCAACGTAAGTAGGAGTTGACTTCGATAGTTAAGACGCGTTGCTTGAGAGCAGTTGGAAGCCCTGAGCTCTTCGTCTGTAAAGCAAGGCTCCCAAGAAGGGGCAACGGCAGTTCAGCCGTAAGCTGAAGTGGAAGAGTAGGGGTGATTTAAAAACTGAATAGCAATATTCAGGAGCGAGCTTCAAAATTTGAAGCTCGCTCTTCTTATTGTCTGTTATGCCACTTTGGCATCCATCATTTGAATAGACGGAAGACAAGGTTCAGAATGAGGGTGAGCTATCTTTAGTGTAATCTGGCTTGTATAATACTGGTAAGGAAGGAGAGGGTGAGGGCATGATTACCTCATACAGCCGAGAGTTAATGCTAGGTATCCCCCAAGGAACCTTGATTGACCTAGAGACCACCGGCCTTGATATGGGTCACGATGAGATAGTGCTTTTTGGCTACATTCAAGGGAGCCACCTTGAGATAATTTGCCGGAGTTCGCAAGAAGAAGCGCCGTTTATTGCTCAGCTTGCTGAACTCGTTCCGAGGCTCTCCAAGCCATTTTACGCCTACAATCTCTCCTTCGAGAAGGGATTTCTTCAAGCTAAAGGGATTGACATAGAAGGGGTAGACTTATTTCAGCCCTGGAAGGAAAAAGCCGAGGCACTTTACCTCAAGTGGCCTAAGTTGGACGAGCTTTTTTCTCACGCGGAGCACTATTTTAATGAGCCAGTGATAAGCGGCAGAGATGTCCCTTTGCTATGGCAAAGATTCCTTTACACAGAGGATGACAACTATTTGCAGCAAATCATAAAGCACAATGAGTCTGACCTTCTTAGAGAGCTATATTTGCTAGTGTATTATCGAGATAGCTACAAGGTTTAAGGGGGTCAGGAAGCCGGGCATTGAGAATGCTGATGGCTTTTTCTGCCCGGGCAGCTTGGGTGCGCGGGCTTTCTGCAAAGTCCCGTGAAATAGCTTTACAGTTCATGGTAGAATAGAAGCTAAACCGGAAGGTATTATGAAAAGGATTGGGGTCTTAACCAGCGGCGGTGACGCTCCAGGGATGAATGCCTGCATCAGGGCTATCGTTCGCTACGGGGTTAGCCGGAGGCTGGAGGTCGTGGGAATTCGCCGAGGATACCGAGGCATACTGGAGGAGGACTTTATAAAGTTAGGCAACAGGTCGGTAGCCAATATTATCCACCGTGGGGGCACTTTCTTGGAAACAGCTCGCTGTGAGGAAATGAAGACCGCGGAAGGCATAAGGAAGGCAGATGGAATTCTGCAACGGAAAGGCATTGAGGGATTGATAACTATAGGCGGGGATGGCACCTTTCGCGGTGCAGCAGCCCTGGCTGAAGCCGGAGACGTAAAGGTGATTGGTATTCCAGTCACCATAGATAACGATGTCTATGGCACTGACTATGCTATTGGCTTCGATACCGCCATAAATACGGCTTTGGATGCCATAGATAAGATAAGAGACACTGCGGGGTCGCTACAACGTCCCTTCTTCATCGAGGTCATGGGAAGACAGAGGGGATTTATTGCCCTGGAGGTAGGAATTGCTGGCGGAGCCGAGAATATCTTGATTCCGGAAGTAGAGACGAAAATAGAACAACTTTGCCTTGATATAAGGCAAAGCTTCAAAAGAGGTAAGAAATCCTCCATCGTGATAGTTGCCGAAGGAGATGAGGCAGGCGGTGCGTTTTCAATTGCTCAGCAAGTATGGGAGAGATTAAGGTTGGAGTACCGAATTTGTGTGCTGGGACATATCCAAAGAGGCGGCTCCCCTACAGCCAGGGATAGAGTTCTCGCCAGCAAGTTAGGAGCAGCGGCCGTGGATGCCTTGGTCGATGGGAAAGCAGGTTACATGGTGGGGGAGTTGAAGGGAGATATAGCCTTCACTCCTCTAAGGGAAACCTGGGAGAAAAGGAAGAAATTGGATAGCAACCTGTTACAGTTGGTCAAGGTATTAGCTGGGTAGTAAATTAAAAAGGCTTGAGCTTGCTTCTATCTATCTTTGTATTGTTCTTCTCAGAGAACGCCCCCGGTTAACCTGCTGTACACCTCACGATATCTTTTTGATGTTCCCTCTATTACCTCCGGTGGCAACATAGGCGCTGGCGGTTCTTTATTCCATCCTGAAGCTGAAAGCCAGTCACGAACAAACTGCTTATCGAAACTGGGTTGCGAGTAGCCAACCTTGTATTGGCTAACATCCCAGAAGCGACTTGAGTCTGGCGTTAGTAGCTCATCGATAAGGGCTAATTGACCATTGATGAAACCAAACTCGAATTTGGTATCGGCAATTATTATGCCCCTTGTCCTGGCATAATCCCGAGCATAGCCGTAGATAAGCAGGCTCTTTTGTTCTAATTCCCCAAAAAGGTTTTCAATGCCAAGGTCTTTTATGTCTTTATCGGTTAAAGGGCGGTCATGCTCCGTTTCGCCCTTGGTAGTGGGGGTAAAGATAGGTTGCGTCAACTCCTGGCTTTCTTTCATTCCCGAGGGCAAATGGATATGGCCAACCTTTCCAGTCTCTTTATACTCTACCCATGCTGAACCAGATAGATAGCCCCGAACAACGCATTCTACAGGTATGCGCTCAGCCTTAGCCACAAGCATAGAGCGGCCGATAAGAGAATCCGGCAACTCCCCCGGCTGGCTTGAGAGATTCTTCACTTCGTTCAGAACAACTCCGACAGAGTCGGAGCTATCGATTACCTTGCTAAGATGATTAGGGAGGATATGGGCTGTTTTCTCGAACCAGAAGGCAGAAAGCCGATTAAGAACCTTTCCTTTGTCAGGGATGCCGCAGGGCAGGACAACATCGAAGGCCGAGATGCGGTCGGTGGACACGATGAGTAGTTTATCGCCTAAATCATAAACATCTCTTACCTTGCCACGGCGAAATAAAGGTAGAGGTAGATTGGTTTCCAATAATACAGACATATTTAACCCAGGTTAGATAGCACGTGGGGCTAGACTTTCTGCACCAGCCTGCTTCGCCTTCCTTGCCTCGCTTAACCCTAGCCGCTCAAAGACCTCATCTACATGCTTCAGATAATAGCCATAATCAAATATAGAGCTCAGTTCTGCTTTGCTCAAATGAGCTGTTACCCGCCTGTCTGCTTCAAGCAAACTCAGAAAGTCTTTCTTCTTTTCCCAGGCCTTCATGGCATTATCCTGGACCATTTTGTAAGCTTCTTCTCGTGTTAGACCTTTATTTATTAAAGCAATGAGTACTCTCTGGGAGAAGACCAGCCCCCGGGTAAGCTCGATGTTACGACGCATATTTTCCGGATAAACCTTGAGTCCTTTCATTATTGAGGTAAATGTAGATAACATGTAATCAACTGCCAGACAGGAATCAGGTAGGATAATTCGCTCTGTGGAGGAGTGGCTGATGTCACGTTCGTGCCATAAGGCGATGTTCTCCAGAGAAGTTAAAGCATGGCCTCTTATTAATCTGGCCAGTCCGCAGATACGCTCACAAAGCTCGGGATTTCTTTTGTGGGGCATCGCCGAGGAGCCCGTTTGCCCTTCTTCAAAAGGCTCTTCAACTTCCCGGACTTCCGTTCGCTGGAGACCTCTAATCTCGGTGGCAAATTTCTCCAGGGAACTGGCGATAATAGCCAAAGTGGTCAGGAATTGGGCATGGCGGTCACGTTGAACTATCTGGCTTGATATTGGAGCTGGAGCAAGCCCTAACTTAGCACAAGCTATTTTTTCAACCTGAGGAGGCACAGTAGCATAAGTGCCTACTGCTCCCGATATTTTGCCCACAGAGATATTTTTCTTAGCCTCAGCCAGCCTTTGAGCATTACGCTTCATCTCTTCAATCCACAGTGCCATCTTCAAGCCCAAGGTAATAGGCTCAGCATGAACGCCGTGGGTTCGCCCCATCATAATGGTGTATTTGTGCTCTATAGCTTTATTCTCCATGACGGATGTAAGCTCAGCCACATCTTTTGTCAAGATATCTGCCGCCTGGGTCAATTGCAAACTAAGGGCGGTATCCATAACATCCGAAGAGGTGAGACCAAGATGTACGAAGCGTGACTCTGTGCCCAGGCTTTCAGCCACCGAGTTAAGAAAAGCAGTCATGTCATGGTGAGTCACCTTCAGAAACTCGGCGATGCGATTCAAGTTGTAGCTGGCTTTCCTTATCTTAACTATCGCTTCTTGAGGGATTTCGCCCAGCTCAGCCCAGGCTTCACAAGCAGCTATTTCCACCCTGAGCCACTGGTCAAATTTGTTTTCATCAGACCAGATTTTCTTCATCCGGGGTCTGGAGTACCGTTCAATCATATTATCCCCTTGCTAACTCTTCTTTATACTTACGATAGGCTTCTCTTATCTCTTTATGCTCGGTGCCCAAAATCTGGGCGGCGAGCAAGGCAGCATTCTTTGCCCCACTCGCCCCGATACCCATGCAGGCTACCGGCACTCCCCCAGGCATCTGGCTTATAGAAAGCAAAGCATCTATGGCTTTTAACTCGCTAGTGAGTAAGGGCACACCGATTACAGGCAAAGTTGTCCAGCTAGCCAGGACACCGGGAAGGTGAGCAGCCCTGCCAGCAGCAGCAATGATAACTTTGAGCCCTCTCTTCTCTGCCTCCAGGCCATACTCCCTTAGTTTTTCGGGATTTCTATGGGCTGAGATAACGGAAAGTTCATAATCAATGCCCAATTGCTTAAGCGTGTCCAGCGCCGGCTGTACCAGTTCAGTGTCTGTCTTGCTGCCTATGACTATGCCCACTAATGCCATTCAGGCTATCTCCCTTAAAGCGATATCTTTGCGATAATAACAGCCTTCAAAGTAAATATTAGGAACGTTGCGGTAAACCTTTTCTCGAGCTTCAGCCATGTCCTTGCCCGCACTTGCTACGGTGAGCACGCGCCCGCCGTCGGTATAAATTATGCCATCATTTCCCAACTTAGTTCCAGCATGAAAAACTAGCACATCCTTGTCCACGTTGTCTATCCCTTGAATGTGAAAGCCAGTTTTATAGCTCCCAGGATAACCACCCGAAGACATAACCACTCCAACGCAGGCCCCGGGACTCCACTCTATTTTCACCCGGTCGAGGTTGCCCTGGACTACTGCCATAAGTATATCCACCAGGTCGGTCTTGAGAAGAGGCAAAACGACCTGAGTTTCCGGGTCACCGAAGCGAGCATTGAATTCCAGCACCACAGGTTCTCCATTAATAATCATTAACCCCGCATAGAGCACTCCCTTATAAAGCACACCCTCCTTAGCCATGGCCTTCACAGCCGGCATTAAAATATCCTTGGTTACCTTTTCTGTCATCCCAGCGGAGAAAAACCCCGGTGGGCTGTAACCTCCCATCCCTCCGGTGTTGGGGCCCTGGTCATTATCCCCGATTTTCTTATAGTCGCAAGCCGGCACCATAGGTGAGATTGTTTTGCCATCGGTAAAGGCTATGAGGCTTACCTCCCGACCGCTGAGGTATTCGTCAATTACTACCCTTTCTCCAGCGGAGCCGAAAATCTTTGCTTCCATAATATCACCGAGGACTTTGTTAGCTTCTGTCAAAGAACCAGCGATAATCACACCTTTGCCAGCGGCTAATCCGTCGGCCTTGATGACAACGGGTGGACGCTGTTCTTGAAGGTACTCACGAGCCTTAGAATAAGAGGAGAAAATGGCGCCTTTGGGACAGGGAATGCCATACTTCTCCATCAAATTTCGGGCAAAAACCTTGCTTGATTCTACCTGGGTGGCCGCTTTGGTGGGACCGAAAACAGGAATGCCCAGACTGTCAAAGTAATCCACTATGCCCGAAGCTAGCGGAGCCTCAGGACCAACCACGACGAGGTCAACGCCCTTTTCTTTAGCCGCCTTGCCCAGTCCCTCTATATCTGTGGGGCGCAAATTCAGATTTTCCGCGATGGCAGCTGTGCCGGCATTCCCCGGGGCAGCGAAAACTTCTTCCACCCTGGGACTCTGGGCAATCTTCCAGACTAAGGTGTGTTCCCTCCCCCCACCACCAACGACTAGTATCTTCAAATCTCACTCTCGCGTGTCAGTCTTCAGGGTATGCCGTACTAAGCCCTCCATTTTCTGGATTTTTCAACGCCAGTTTTTTGAAAGATAGCACTGGGAATGATGGTGAAGATTACCGCTAGGAACAGCCGATCTCAGCCTCGGAGAATATCTACTGCTTCTTTTTCTTCTTATGCTTCCCTCTATTCTTCTTCACCCCTTTTAATTTCACTCTGTGTGCCATGGCATTATAAAACCCTCTTGAATTTCTCGGCCTGAGCGGGGTCGAGATTTTGAATTAGTCTCAGCAACTCTGCGACATGCTCCTTTTCCTCTTCAATAATATGTTCCAGTGTATTCACAGCCTCTTCATTCTCCAGGTCTAATATATGCTCCTGATACTGGTTAATGGCTTGCAACTCGCCTATCAAATCCTCGCGGAGCATGTCCAGGTCATCCTGTATGGCTAGCTGTTCTTCGTAACCTTCTTCAAAAGAATGGCTCATCTTTTTCCCCTCCTTTTTAATCTTAACTCTACTCGCAGGTGTTCAGCCATCCCATATCACCCTGAGTCACATGAGATTCTTCGCTACACTCAGAATGACACCAAGGTGAGCAGCTATTCCCATTCTATAGTCGCCGGCGGCTTACTGGTGATATCATAAACTACCCTGTTGACACTGGGAATTTCGTTAACCAGGCGGTCAGATATTCTAGCAAGAAGGTCGTGGGGCAGGCGAGCCCAATCAGCAGTCATAGCATCTTCACTGGTTATTGCTCTGACCGCTACCAAGTAGCCATAGGTTCTGTAGTCGCCCATGACGCCAACGCTCCTGACATCGGTAAGTACAGCAAAGCTCTGCCAAAGTTGGCGATAAAGTTTGGCATTCTTAATTTCATTCATCAAAATCCAATCAGCAGCCCGCAGTATCTCCAGCTTCTCCCTGGTCACCTCACCGATGATGCGAATGGCTAACCCCGGTCCGGGAAATGGTTGTCGCCAGACCATATCCTCAGGCAGACCTAGAGCTAACCCCACTTGTCGAACTTCATCCTTAAACAAATACCTCAGGGGTTCGATAAGAGTGAAATTCATTTTAGCCGGTAACCCACCGACATTATGATGGCTCTTTATCTTAACCGCGGCTTTGGTTTCCGCGGAGGTACTTTCAATGACATCGGGATAAAGAGTGCCTTGAGCGAGAAAATCAATCTTACCTAATTTGGCCGCCTCTTCCTCAAAAATTTGGATAAACTCGTTTCCTATTAACTGCCGCTTCTTTTCCGGATCGCTAACTCCTTTAAGTCGTTCTAAGAATCTATCGGTGGCGTCTATGTAAACTATATCCATTTTGAGGTTACGCTTGAAGGTACTAAGCACCCTTTCCGGTTCGTCACGACGCAATAAGCCATTGTTGATAAAGATGCAAGTTAACTTATTGCCAATAGCACGGTCAATAAGGGTAGCGGTTACCGCCGAATCGACGCCTCCAGAAAGAGCACAAACCACTCTCCCACCACCCACTTGCTCTTTAATTTTATCTACGCTCTCAGCTATAAAATTAGCTGGTGTCCAGTTGCCCTGGCAGCCACATATTTGAAGTACAAAATTCTGGAATATAGTTTTCCCTTGAGGTGTGTGAACCACTTCAGGGTGGAACTGCAGTCCGTAAATACCGCTGTCGTTACCTATAACAGCGAACGGCGAATTTTCAGTGTAAGCCAAAGCCTTAAAGCCAGGAGGCAACTCCACTATTTGGTCACCATGGCTCATCCACACCGGGAGAGAAGAAGGAAGGCCAGCGAAAAGGGGGCAGTCTTCAGCACTTATGTGTAAGATTGCGTGCCCGTATTCACGCTTTGTTCCTCGAGCTACCTGGCCACCTAAGTGATAAGCGATAGCAAACATTCCATAGCAAATGCCCATCACAGGTAGACGGCTTTCGTAAATATAGGGTAAAGGCAAAGGAGCCCCAGAATCATAAACGCTAGCTGGACCTCCCGAGAGAATAAATCCTCGTGGGTTAAGGGAAGCTATTTTCTCCCAAGGCGTGTCATGAGGCACAAGTTCACAATAGGCTTGGCATTCCCGCACCCGCCTGGCAATGAGCATACTATATTGAGAGCCAAAGTCGAGCACGACTATAGTTTCACGCTCGCTTGGTGGTAGCTTAGGCTCAACTACAGGTTGCTCGCCGCGCAGCTCTTTGGCCAGCTCCAGATAAGTGGAGACTTCGATATCATCGCTGGCAGCAATTCTGTGGCTTTCTGACTTCTTTTTCATGGCAGATTTACGGTGGTGAATACATTTAGCTTATCACTGTCCTGAACTATTATCAACCCGAGAGAGATTAAGCCTTTTCCCAACTAGCAAGGCTTCTCACTCACGGCTAAAGCCTTCCCGAGTTCCTGAATATGGGAAGGATAAATTCCTACTCCAGACGCCACCATGTTATACTAACGTCGAAAAAGATGGGCTTTTTACAACGAGAAATTGAGAAGGGAGTTAAAACCCTCCAAATGGGTGGGGTGATTGCATTCCCTACCGATACGGTCTATGGCCTGGGGGCTGACGCCTTCAATTCCAAAGCCGTGAAAAGGATTTACGAGATAAAAAACCGGCCCAAGCATCGTCAACTCCCCTTGCTTATCGCTGATGTAGAGCAATTGACTACTCTGGCCAATCCAATACCAGAATTTGCCTGGTTTTTGGCAAGGCGGTTTTGGCCCGGCGGGTTAACTCTGGTTCTGCCAAAAACAGATTCAGTGCCTGTCTATCTAGCCCCAGAACCCACCATAGCAGTACGTGTTCCTGACCACCCCATTTGTCTGGCTATCATTCAACACCTGGGGAATCCCATAATCGGAACCAGCGCCAATATTAGTGGTCACCCGGCTGCCTTAACCGCCGATGAAGTTAGACAACAACTGGGAGGAAAAATCGACTTTGTTATCAATGGAGACAAATGTCCCGGCGGCAAGGAATCCACAGTAGTGGATGTTACCCGTGAACCGCCGACAATTTTGCGTCAGGGCATCATACCCCCAGATGAAATTGACACAGCTTATAATGATTACTTGGAGGTAAATAGTGAAGCGCATCGCTATAGGATGTGACCACCGCGGCCTTGCTTTAAAGGAACTAATTGTGCCCTTTTTGCAAAACGCAGGGCATAGCTATCAAGATTTTGGTTGCTACAGCACTGAACCTGTGGATTATCCTGATATCGCCCAGAAAGTCGGGGAGACAGTGGCTTCGGGTAATTTCGACCAGGGCATTCTAATATGCAACACTGGAATAGGCATAAGCATAGCTGCCAACAAAATAAAGGGTGTAATGGCAGCCTTATGCTGTGATGTATTTGCAGCCCAGCGAGCCCGCCAGCACAACGATGCCAACGTCCTTTGCCTCAGGGGGGAGGATATAGACACCGAGTCAGCTTTGGAAATCGTCAAAACTTTCTTAGCCACGGATTTTGAAGGCGGCAGACACTTACGAAGGGTTAATAAAATAAGGGCTTTAGAAGGAGATTCACAGAAATAATAGCCCTTGTTCCTGAGGGATACGACCTGAGGAGACAGTTATTTCGCCAAGTTACACTGCATACCGACTTCTTAAGTCACGGGATAACTTAGCTGTTAATTCCAGAGCTTGACTTGCTGCTTCAGGCGACAAGCTTGCCAAGCCACAAGAAGGAGTTACCAGCCCTTGAGCTATGAGCTGCCTGAATTTAACGCCATCCCTGGTGAACGGAGCCATAGCTTCTTCCAGGCGGTCACGGAGACTGGACAAGGATTCTTTAGCCAAAGCCTCTTCTTCATTCGGGACTATCCCCCAAGCGATGCTGCCACCACCTTCAAGAAAGGATTTCACCTTGTCGGAGTAGGTGCTCAGGGAAGAGGCATAATTGTAAGCATCAAAACTGAGAATGTCGATCGGAGTATCTAGAAGGACAGACCAGTTAGTATTTCCGCAGCAATGTAATCCCTTTGCCCCCTTTATTCCTTTGAAGACCTCCTCTAGTAGAGAAGGCACCTTTTCTTCAGGAATAGGAGTAAACACAGAGCCCAAAGAAACCAAATAGGGCTCGTCAACAAAGATGATGGTGTTAGGCGATATTTTTCTCAAGATATTTTCCTGCCACGAAGCTTTTAGCCGCAGGAACTTGGCTGCAGTTTCGGCTAAAGTCTCATCATAGAGGATGCCCAGACCATCCTGACGGGTAACCCTCAGCCCCCAGGTGACAGGACCTGTTACCTGTCCCTTGACTATTTTACTGCCTGCTGCTTTGGAAAGGAAGGCATGGAGCCCGGCAGCATATTCGGTCGAAATGCCATATTCACGGGCATTATCCTGCTCACAATCAATGTGGATTTGCTCCAGCTCGCTCTCGAAGTCCACTGATGGCTCAATGTGAATTTTGTCCCCATCTATAACCACCCCCGGAAACCCCTCACTGAATTGGATAATCATGTTTTCTTTATGAGAGCGCTGCGGTAATTGTGGCCAAGCGGGAATATCCGGCAGACACTTTATAATAGTGGAACAGGCCTCACCAGCATTCGTGTGAGGCATACTGCCAATAGCAGTGGGCAAACATCCAAACTCAAGCTTGACTGACATCTTCCTTCCCCCCCAAATACTTGCCAATTAGCAGCTTCAGCTCTTTCCTCTTTTCTTTCGGTATGTATTTCGTCCCAGTGACTATGGCATATTTTAGGGCGCTAGCGCAGGCACAGTCTCGTTTCCGCGGTATGGAAGGCAGCAGTAACTTCAGGATTCTCTGGACAGTATCAACGCCCTTCCGCAGGTTTGTTAAAATCATATCCGTAGTCACCCATTCATAAGTCGGATGCCAGCAATCATAATCGGTGACAAGGGCAAGTGCGACATAGCATATTTCCGCCTCTCTGGCTAATTTAGCTTCAGGCAAACCTGTCATCCCAACAACATCAGCCCCCCAAGAGCGGTAAAGCTGCGACTCAGCCTTGGTGGAGAGTTGTGGCCCTTCCATGACTAGATAAGTGCCACCCTTATGTACTTTAACCCCAACCCTGGTGCTCGCCTCAAATGAGACTTGGCTCAGAACAGGACAGAAAGGCTCCGCGAAGGAGATATGCCCCACTATCCCATCTGCAAAGAAGGTGCTGTCCCTTCCTCTGGTACAGTCTATTAGCTGGTCAGGAATGACTACGTCCAGAGGTTTTATCTCCTCCTTAAGACTGCCCACAGCGTTTACAGAGATAATCCTTTCCACCCCAAGAGATTTCAAGGCATAGATATTGGCTTTCGACGGTAGTTCACTGGGGCTTATTCGATGTCCCTTGCCATGCCTGGGTAAAAAGGCAACCCTTACTCCTTCTAGATTGCCCAAGATAATAGCATCGCTGGGCTCGCCAAAGGGCGTGCTTACATTCACCTTCTCCATTTCGGTCATCCCCCCCATCTTATAAAGCCCGCTCCCGCCAATGATGCCAATACCTGCTTCAGACATTTGATACCTCCGTGAAAAACAATATCCCGCGCTCTTGCGTCTCCACCTCCACCTCCTCCTCCTCAAGGTATCTCAGGTGAGCTATAGTCTCTCCATTAGTTCTATATTAAGTCAAACCTAGCATATTCCCCTAGAATTGTCCACCATCGAGCCTCTTTTTTTCCTGGGGAGATGTTGCACTTTACTACATTTAGTGTTAAAATAAATCCATACTACAATCCTTAGGAGAAATTTGTGAACTGTCCTTACTGTGGCAGCCAGGAATCAAAGGTAATAGATTCTCGGGGGCTAGACGAGGTAGTGAGACGCCGAAGAAAATGCCTCGCCTGCAATGCCCGCTTCACTACTTACGAGCGTATACAGCCGCATGATATCTTCATTATTAAGAAGGATGGGCGACGTGAGGAATTCAGCCGGGATAAGCTCCTTTCAGGTATTCACAAGGCTTGTGAGAAACGTCCCCTTCCTACAGGCGCTATTGATAAGTTCGTGGACACCATTGAGGCTGAGCTTTACAAGGTGGGCAAAAACGAGGTCTCCAGTTCCTATATTGGTGATTTGGTCATGGAAGGATTAAGAAAATTAGACCACATTGCTTACATTCGCTTTGCCAGTGTTTATCGGGAATTTGCTGATATCGGCGCTTTAAAACAAGAGGTGGATAGCTTGGTGGTACGAAGAGAGCTAATACCAGCAAACCAGCTACCGCTGCCCTCTTCTGAGACGGTGAATTCCCTAGTTGGTCGCAAGAGGAGATAAAATGCCCAAAACCCATCGGAAAGAGAACCAAAAAACTATCGGTCGAGACAGGGTAGCTCGAGCTGTTTTCGCTGCTGCCGAGTCTATGGGTATAAGTGATAGGCAATTGTTGGAAAAGTTTACAGAACAAGTGAGCCAGCGCTTAGGGGTGGCTCATCCCTTCCCAGGCATGGAGGAGTTTGTTCCTCGGCAAATTAAACAGCCTGTGTCCCCCTCCCAAATTCAGGCAATGGTTAAGGAGATTCTAACTGCGGATGAATTTTCTCCTCAAGCCAGAAGCCAAGTCATTTCTGGAATCAAACTCAGCGATAATGCCTTAAGGGTTCTGGAAAGGAGATATCTGTCAAAGGATGGGGATGGGAAGGTTATTGAAACCCCACAAGAGCTATTTCACCGCGTCGCCAGGCATATTGCCTCAGCCGAGTCACATTACGATGACAAAGCAGATGTTTCCTCTTGGGAAGAGGCATTCTATCAGTTAATGACAAACCTGGACTTCTTACCCAACTCCCCTACTTTAATGAATGCCGGCCACGAACTAGGGCAACTATCAGCTTGCTTTGTTTTACCTATTGAGGATTCTATGGAGTCTATTTTTGATGCGGTTAAATATACTGCTTTGATTCATAAAAGCGGCGGAGGCACCGGCTTTTCCTTTTCCCGACTTAGACCGACAAGTGATAGAGTGGGTTCTACAGGTGGCATCGCTAGTGGCCCCGTCTCTTTCATGCGAGCCTTTGATGTCACCACCGATGTCATCAAGCAAGGTGGCATGCGCCGCGGAGCCAATATGGCAATACTCAATGTTGAGCATCCCGACATCTTGAAATTCATCACAGCTAAGGAAGACCCTGAAGCTTTAACCAATTTCAACCTTTCTGTAGCTGTGACCGATAAGTTTATGAAGGCGGTGGAAAAAGGCACTGATTACAATTTAATGAACCCTCGAACTAGAGAGGTAACAGATAAGCTTAATGCCAAAGAGGTATTTGATAAAATAGTTGACATGGCGTGGCGCACCGGTGACCCGGGCATTGTGTTTATTGACGAGATAAACAGGCATAACCCCACGCCTAAATTAGGCAAAATAGAAAGCACTAATCCCTGTGGAGAACAACCCCTGCTTCCCTTTGAATCCTGTAATTTAGGCTCCATAAACTTATCCAAGATGGTGGCGGATAAAGATAGCCAGCCATACATTGACTATGACAAGCTATCTCAAACAGTCAAGCTGGCAGTTCGCTTCCTTGATGACGTTATCGAAGTCAACCAATTTCCCCTGCCGGAGATTACGGAGATGACAAAAACTACCAGGAAAATAGGCCTGGGGGTGATGGGCTTTGCCGACATGCTGATTCAGCTTGGTATCCCTTATGATAGTGAACAAGGGCTCGTTGTGGCCGAGGAAATTGCCCATTTCATATCTGAAGAGGCGGATAAAGCCTCGATAGAGCTAGCCGAAGAGAGGGGAGTTTTCCCTGCCTTCCAGAAAAGCATTTATGCCACGCCCGATGGTCCTCGTTTTCGAAATGCCTCTCGGACCACCATTGCCCCTACTGGCAGCTTAAGCATAATCGCTAACTGTTCCAGTGGCATTGAACCGTTATTCGCCTTAAGCTACGTGCGCCATATCCTGGAAGGCGAAGAATTTATAGAGGTGAACCCGTATTTTGAGGAGACGGCCAAGAGCGGAGGGTTCTATTCCCAGAATCTAATGAAGCAACTAGCTGAAGGAAAGAGGCTAAAAGACATAGAAGAGGTTCCTGAAGAGATAAAGAAGCTCTTTATCCCCGCCCATGACATATCCCCTGAGTGGCACGTTAAGATGCAGGCAGCATTCCAAAAATTTACTGATAGCGCTGTATCCAAGACAGTCAATTTTCCTCACGATGCAACGCCCGAAGATGTAGCCAAAGTCTATATGCTGGCTTACCAGGAAGGCTTGAAGGGGATAACTATTTACCGAGACAGGAGCCGTGAAAGTCAGGTTCTCACTGTAGGTGAGGAGGTAAAAAAGCCTGAAGGCAAGCTAGCCCCCAGGAAAAGGCCTAAAGTGACCACGGGTATAACCGAAAGGGTAAATACCGGGTGTGGCTACATTTATGTGACAGTAAATTTTGATAGTCGGGGAATATCCGAAGTTTTCTCCACTCTAGGGAAGGCTGGCGGTTGCGCCGCAGCACAGCTTGAGGCCATTAGCCGCCTAATATCCCTGGCCCTACGGTCTGGAATAGATGTAGATTCTATTGTGAAGCACTTGCGCGGAATTAGATGCCCTTCTATTGCTTGGGAGCAGGGACATGCTATTTTGTCCTGTGCCGATGCTATTGCTAGCGTGCTGGAGAAGTACATTAGAGAGAAGACAGAAACTAATGAAAAGTCCACTAATCCCAATACGCCTTCCCAAAATCCTGAGCTGGTTAAAAGTTGGGCCGGGCAATGCCCCGATTGTGGTGGTCCTCTGATTTACCAGGAAGGCTGCAATATTTGCCTCGCCTGTGGCTTTACTAAATGCGGATAGGGTACGAGAAAAGCATGTGCTGAGCGGAGTCGAAGGATGAGTAGATCAAGAGGTAGTTATTATTCAGCTCTTAAGCGGATAACCAAAGTTGCCAATTCGGATTTTGGCTTAAGGAAGATTTGTAATTCTATCGCCAAAAGCACTGCCAAGGCAACGCAGGTAAATGGCTGCCGCATTTTATCTCTCAATTCCCAAAGGGAATATTTGATCACTGTAGGCACATATGGTCTGAGCGACCTTTATCTGAAAAAGGGACCCCTTGATGCCCGTAAAAGCCTCCCGGAGATTCTGGAGGGGGAAGTGGTATTTATTGCCGATGCCACTAAGGATGAAAGAGTCCAATATCCCCAAATAGCACTAGCGCAAGGAATATCTTCTATACTTGGGGTTCCTATACTTGGGAAAGGAGAGGCTATCGGGGAGATTCGAATTTACACTCGTGAACCTCGCCAATTCTCCGAAGCTGATAAAAGCTTCCTCCTCAGTGTTGCTGATATGTGCGCTGTCATCTTTGAGAGAGCAGAGCTTCATCAATTGCTGGAGAAAGACTATAAGGCAAGTGGGAGACGAAGAAAACCGTCGCAGGTATCTCCGTTACCTATTACTACTCAGGAGCCATCTAGTTTCGCCCATCCCAGCGAGGAGGACTTTGCCAAACTTTTAGACTTTTACTGTATTGAATGGCTCTATGAGCCCCGTTCCTTTCCTCTTAAGTGGAAAGGCGGCAAGATAGCAGAGATGTTCACTCCCGATTTTTATTTGCCCGAGTTAGACCTTTACATTGAACTCACTACATTAAAACAAAATCTGCTAACCGCGAAGAATCGCAAGCTGCGCCAGCTCAGAGAACTTTATCCTGAAGTCAATGTCATGCTTCTGACCAAGAATGATTTTCTCAAGCTGCTAGCCAAATACGGCTATGGCCCTCTAGGCGAAGCTAAAGTAGAGGGAGTCGATCGAATTTTGTACAGCCACGCCAAAATTCAACAAAGGATAAGAACCCTGGCCAGACGCATTTCACGTGATTACGCTGGTCAGCGTTTAGTGCTGATAGGCATCCTGAAGGGCGTTGTCTGCTTTATGGCTGACCTGATGCAACACCTTTCCATTCCAGTTACCGTGGACTTTATGGCTATCTCATACTATGGTGGCGATGGCCAGGTAGTCAAGATAACCAGGGACCTCGATAGCAGCATAACAGGGCAGCACGTACTGATGGTTGAAGACATTGTAGATACTGGCATGACACTGAATTGCATTCTCAGTCATCTCTCCGCCCACAATCCTGCTAGCCTTCGCGTTTGTACCTTGCTTGATAAGAGAGCACGTCGATTGATAAATGTTCCGCTTGATTACGTAGGCTTTGAAGTTCCCGATGAGTTCGTAGTGGGTTATGGATTAGATTACAACGGAGAATACCGTAATTTGCCCTTTATTGGCATCCTCCATCCCGAGCTAATCAAAGACGAAGGGCTGCGATAACCAACCCCCAATTAGCTCCTTTCTTCCGTGGCAATACTTAAAGCAAAAAACTGGGGATAGAAAAACGCCCCAAGTAACCTCCCTTTTCTTGGCTCTCCACCCACCTTCTTTTCTGCTTCCACCTACCTTGCGCTGGGCTTTTTACTTCCCAGCACATTTCAGCTTCCACTTACTCAGCGGTCGGCCACACTTGCCAAGTTTCTGTTCAATTACTTGGAGCACTATTATGCTAACACACCACTCAAACTTTGTCAAGGGGGTGTGCTGGCTGACCACATGGGTAACACTGGACTGCGGATTTTAGCAAGTTCTTTTTCAATATACTCTACGGGAGCCAGATAGGCAAGAGATTGGTGTGGCCGGTTGAAGTTATACTCAATAAGCCACTGGGTTAGCCGGGGATTGAGCTGTTCAGGCTCTAAAGACAGATTTGAGTCGTACAGCCATTCATACTCTAGGGTCTCATTAAATCTCTCTATCTCAGAGTTATCCTTGGGGGTTTTGACTCTGGAGAAGTACCTTTGAATACCTAATCTGGTGGTAGCCCTTTCAAATTCCAGGGCAAATTCACTTCCGTTATCCGTCTGTAAATTTTCAATGGGCTGGTCAACAAGGTAGCGCAGACGATAAAGAAAATCTGCGGCAGCTCTTGAGCTCTTATTTTTGTACATCCTGGCATAGCCTAACTTAGTGGCATGGTCCACGGCAGTCAGGATGTATCTTTTGAGGTTATTCCCATAGATGACGATGGTATCAAGCTGAAAGAGGAAGCAGGGTCTCCCTTCCTTCACTAGCTGGGTAATCCTCTTTTTCGGCTTCTGGCGGGCTCTGGCTCTCTTCCTGGCAGTCTTTTCCGCCTTCCTTTGATCAGGATAAAGTCTATACCTTCTAATCACCCTCTCAATCTTCCAGGTAGAGACCTGTTCAGAATATTCTTTCTCGTAGAGCACTTTCAGCTTCTTCTTGCCGTAGTAAGGATATTTATTTCTCAGGCGCCTTATCCTCTCTTCCTGGGTGAGGGTTACCTCCCATCTTCTTTTATGGTGAGGGGCTTTAGATTGGTCAGTCAGGCTTCGGACATCGTATTTTGAGTCCTTAAAACGCCTGCGCCACTTGTGAAAGGTCTTCCTTGAGATGCCGAAGTGTTTGGCAGTGAGGGTGGCATTTTCTTTTCCTGCGGTATAGTAGAAGACAATCCATTCCACCCTCAGTCTTTCCTAAGCCCCAAAGCCCAGAAGGTCTGCCACTTCCCTCCAGGTTTCATATCTATCCTTCTGGACAATAGGTTTTCTTTTGAAAAAGTAAAAGCTGGCTGGCTTTCTCATCCCGGTAACTCCTCATGGCGAGTTATTACCACTAAACATACCATGAGTGTTACCCATGTATCTCAGCCTCCGCAGGCGCACGCTTCTTTTTGTCATTGCGAGCAAAGTGTGGCAACCTAATGCTCGGGGCAAGCTCCGTGAAGAGCCTATGAATCCAAAATTCCAAAAATACGTGTTACGTCCTCTAATACCCTTCAGGTTTCACACTTTTTGGTGCTTCAGCCAAGCTGATATAGTATCTACCTTTTGTTTTCTCCTAAGCCTTGACGCTTTATGTTTGATCTTGCTAAGTGTAACGGCATTAAGTTTATTCATATCTACCCATAACCCATTTTCGTCGCTTCCTTGCCCGAACTGTTCACCAGATACCACAAAAATCTCTCCATTGCTCAGAATAAATTCGATCGCTCCCCAGCCAGTGAGGTCTTCTTTGGAATTTCTTTCCCTAACAAGCAAGACTCCTAGTTCATTTGCTCTTTCAATAAAATGGTTTTTTGTGGTATCCATGTTCATCCTCCTCTTTCTAGGATTCCAAATTGTTTCCGCCTGCCATTGTGAACCAAAGCAGAGTTATATAATGCTTCTAGCTCTTCGTAGAGTCTAAATAGAAATTTACCTCTAAATGCTCTAAACGGTGTCTGGCTGATAAATTGGTTGAATAAATCCTTTTCCTTTGCAGTTGGTCCAATTATGAAAAATCGAGTAGGGAATCTCCTTGGTATTTTCAACAGCCTGTCCAATCCAGATTTTACCCTTGTTGTCTCCTCCACCTCAAAAGCATAGACTGGAAACAATCCATAATCATCTTCATCAAACCATAGAGTATCTATTTCTCTGATTTTTGCTAAGTTAGGGCCTCTGAAAATATCTGTACAGTCGGATACAGTCACAAAATCCCCTAAAGGTTTACATTGGAATTTTCTAATAGTTTGGTCATGCGGAGGCACATAAGTCTCATATCCGTAAACTTTACCAAGCGTGGCTAACATTCCTTGAGCGATTCCGTGGTCAATTTCTGGTTCTTCAGTAAAACCTTGGGCCTCAGGTCTTACAGAGACTTCTTCCACAACCTTGTAAACACCACTCCTCTCAGGTGGCACTGATTCAAAAATCTTATATTGCCTTACAACTCGCCTAATAGTATCCCGCCAAGTTGGATTGGTCTTAGTTTTGGGATGACCTTCTATGCTTTTATTAATCTCCGATAAATGACCCTGTCCGCCTAACTCTAATAGGGCATCCCTAACAACAGCTTTCCAAGTTAACCTTTCCTTGTCCATTCTAATTGACATACCAATTATTGCAAGATTATTTCCTGAAGCTCCTTTCCAGTTTTGGAGCTCACTTTTTGGTTTGGCATCGTAATCACCTTTAATTAAACCCGTTGCCTTGCCTAGCTACTGCATAACCACACTTCATCTATTTCGTTTATTTCCATTTTAGCTCAAAAAACATTGTTTTTGAACGAGAATCACCAGAAATTCCACAAATTACAGGGACACAATACTAATTAAGTCTATTTAAGTCTACCGCAAATCAGGTATTATGTCCCCAGAATTGTTCATCGGCTGCTCCCAGGCTCCATAAGCTCGAAGCCGCTCTGCTTGTCCTGAATACGCACCATGTCTGCGCCGAGGATTTCATAGAGGATGACCTCTCCGACCAGCCAAGTGGTGACGCCATGCCGCAGGCATCCAGTCATGGTCCGCCCCGCCCGCCCCAGCGCAGCATGGATATGTGGAGGAGATAGCCTGTCCCACAGATACTCCCTTCTCTTCAGCAAAACGCTCGATACATTGGGGCACCATATCCCCATCCTCCAGCCGCATCACAAAAACCCGGCCAATTCGTCCTTCACATGCTTTCATTATAAACCTCCTCTGGAAATTCCAGGATACAATACTAATTAAGCATACTACGAGCCAGCTGTCATCCAATCAGAATATCAGATGGCTGAATCATTGTGAAAGTCAATCCTTGGCCCGATAGCTATTTGCTGCGGGATGGCAAGTTGTTCTCCACATTTACCAAGGCACCTACGAAATAACCAACAACGATCGAGCCCAGCACGGTAAACACAGTCAATATAAGCACATATATCCAGCCAAAGTATGAAATCATTATGGGCAATAGGAACGGCTTAACAGCCCTGTTACCCAGGAAAATAGCCAGAAAAGAGTTTGCAGCCCCCTTTTCACGCAGGTCTTTGAGCAAGGGATACCAGGCATAGATGGGCCCCGTTGAAATAATCCCCGCTACCGCTGAGAGTATGACGCCCTTAATACTAGCACCTCTGCCAAAGAACTTCACAATTTGAGCCGGTTTCAAGAAAAGGTTCAAAGCCAGCATCAGGATGAAGACCAAGCTAAGCGGCACAAGCATATTGAGAATAATGTTACCGCTGCTCTTGAGGCCAATGGAGGCTTTCTCAGGCATAACGGCAAATAAAATCCCGTAGACTACTAGCACCCCAGCGGGAAAAAGGAGCATCCGCAGGGCACGGTTTTCCCATGTGGAACTTTGAGGTCTGTCCTTTTTCAACAAAGGTACCCCATAATTAAGTTAAAGACAACTACTATAAGAACGGCTACGCCTGTGAACAGAACAAAGGATATAGCATTTCTCACCAGGGCAAATTTCCTGCCCAGAGCCGCTATTTCAGCCGGCAATTGTACTAAACCTACAGTCACCCATGTTATAATGAGCGCAGTCACGGCGAAGAGGCTAACGTCATGTTTCAACAATTCCCCTCCGATGACATAACTATTAATCGGGTTCCCAGCAACAATGCTGCCAAAGCAAGCTCCCCAGAGGGTATCTAACACCGGCGTTCCTGACAATATAGAGGCTATAAGCTCCTTCGAAACAAACGCATTGAATAAACCTATTAGCAGTATTACACTTATCAGGATAGGCAACAGCGAGGCAAACTGCCTAGCAGAACTTTCAGCCGCTTGCAGAAGAGTGCCCCTGTCAATCCTGCGCCTTCTAGCTGCGGATTCAACTTCAGCTTCCGCCTGTTTCTGGAGGTCACCTTTCCTGTATTTCTCCACCAGTTCCCTCACTGTGCCACTGAGTCCAGAGATGACTTCTATGCCATTTGTTGCGAGTTGATGACGGACAGCAGGACTACACCAACCGGTTAAAACCGTTTTGACATCTTTGCTTATGGTCAGCATAACAGCCTGTATGCCAGCCCCACGCTGCGCTGAGGCACCAGGGTTTGGTACTGCCTCAAAATCCCCACTGTCTAAATCAATGATTACCAGGTATTTTGATATCCCGAATTTCTGCGCTACTTTGGCTTCTAAATCCGCACCATCGGCTGTGATTGCAATCTTCATTAAGGGCTCCCTCAATAGTCGTGAAAAGACTTCAGCAATTGTACCAGAAATACTGTGGGACAAGAATCGTTACAGGAAATCAAAAGAGTTTCAGTGGCGTCAAAGTCGTTGGTTCAGATTCAACCCTCGCCATCTGAGATTGGAACACAAGCATAGGCCTGCCCCAAAACAGGTATTATGTCCCGCAAATACTACTGAATACACTCCCCCACCGGGATTGCCACGCGGAGTTTACCCTGAGCGGAGGCGAGATTCTTCGTCTTCGGCCCAGAATGACAAAAGGCGAAGGGCTCGCAATGACACATTCCCCTCGTCATTGCGAGGAGCGCAAGCGACGAAGCAATCTCAATGAGATGAGATCCTTCGCTTCGCTCAGAATGACAAAAGAGAGGGAGAGAGAATTATAATGATTTATGCAGCTAACTATGGGCAGGCAAGTTCGGTTACCAAGAGTTCCAGAGCTAATTTATCGCTGTATTTGCCGGTTTTGATGGCCGAGTCAGTTTCCAGAAGCTTATCATAGGCCCGTTTTACCCCCTCAAAATCATACAGTTTGGCCTGGCCGAGCGTTCTATCCAAGCTATAGCTCGATTTTAGCCCCAACTTATCCTGAATCTGCAGGCGAGACAGTCCCCGTTCCAAATCTCTGGCTTGAGCTATTAAGCGGAATTGCCTGGTAATCATGACCAGGATATACGTTGGCGCCACACCATCATCATACAGCCGGTGAAGTATCCGTTGGGCTAACTCGGTTCGGCCTTCAGCCACCGCGTCCACCAAGGCAAAGATATTAGCCTCCTGGACATGACTTACCAGTTGCCTAACATCATCTTCACTGATAGGGCGCTCCTGGCTATAAAGAAGCAGTTTCTGGATTTCACCATTCATCGCCCATAAGTCTCCACCTATGAGCTCAGCGAGCAAATTCAGGGCCTGGGGGGTGATATCGCCGCCCTCTCCCTTTACCCGTTGCTGTATCCAGGCCTTTAAATCCCCGCCTCTCAACAAAGGGAAAGTTCTTACTTCAGCTAATGGTGAAAGCTTCTTTAATAGAGGATTATGACCTTTCACCTCCTCATCAACCAGCACCAGCACAGTCGTTTCCGGCATTTGCTCGATGTAAGAAGCCAGGCCTTCCCATTCCCCCAGCCCATTTCCAGATTTGCCTCTGCCAGACCGTGGTCGGCTTCGTTTTACCTCAAAGCGCCCTAACAAGCCATCAACTATAACCAGGCGATGTGAGGATAAAAAAGGAGCGGCAGCACATTTATTTCTAAGTTCACTTAAAGTTAGATGTTGACCCTCTAAGCTGGTGGTGCTAGTCGCTAGCATTTCCCAATCGCCCAGGTCAGCTTTAATTCTCTCCACGGCTTGATTAAGGGAGAAATCATCCAGACCATAAAGAATGTAGAGCATTTACCTGGTATTCTATCACAGCACCAGCTTTTCCCGGCAGAAGCTCAAAACCAAAATATGATAGGATATAATCATGAAGGTTGCCATTATCGGGATACCTAAGAGCGGCAAAACGACTATCTTTAATGCCCTGACCAAAGGCAAGGCTGAAGTTGCCGCTTATTCCCCTACCCTGGCTCCCAATACCGGCGTGGCCAAGGTACCCGATTCCCGACTTTCAGTGCTGGAAGGCATATTCCAGCCCAAAAAGACTGTTCCCGCAGAGGTGAGTTACATAGATATTGCCGGCTCACTTAAAGGCTTCGGTAAAGAAGGACCGGGGGGAGAATTCTTGAGCTATCTAACTACTGCCGATGCCCTGCTCCAGGTAGTCCGGGCTTTCGAAGATGACAAGGTCCCCCATCCTGAAGGAAGCATAGAGCCGAAACGAGACATAGCTTCCTTGGATTTAGAGCTCGCCATCTCCGATTTAGCTATTATGGAGAGAAGGCTTGACAAACTGGAGACGAGTTTAAAAGGAGCTAAAGCAGCAGAGCGGGAGTCCTATTTAAAGGAGCAGCTTTTGCTTCAAAAGGTTAGGGTGGAGCTAGAGAAAGATATACCAATAAGACTACAAGGCCTGGCTAAAGAAGAACTCAAAATGTTAGCCAACTATCAATTTCTTACCGCCAAACCTATGCTGGTAGTCCTCAATATAGGAGAGGAGCAAATATCACAGGCTGCACAACTGGAAGGCGAGATAAGTTCCCTTTACCCCCAGTTTGCCGTGGTAGCTCTCTGCGGCAAGCTGGAGATGGAGCTAGCTCAACTCAGCGACGCTGAAGCCAAGGAATTCCGTGAAGCCATGGGGCTGAGCAAACCGGCGCTTGACCAGGTTATTGACCTTTCCTATAGTCTTCTGGGACTGGTTTCTTTCTTTACCACAGTTTCCTCCGAGCTAAAGGCCTGGACTATCCCCGGCGGAACTCCAGCACCAAAAGCGGCAGGAAAGATTCACTCCGACATGGAAAGGGGGTTCATCCGGGCTGAGGTTATCAGCTATAGTGATTTGGAAAGCTGCGGCAATCTAGCTGAGGCGCGAAAAAGAGGTCTGCTCAGGACAGAAGGCAAAAATTACATCATCCAGGATGGAGATGTAGTCACCTTCTTATTCAATATCTAGGCACTCCAGATTATTTCAGAGCAAGGAGCGAAGATGGATGTAACGGTTAATAAAACAAAAGTATCTATTGTCCAGGGGGATATTACCGGCCAAGCTACCGATGCCATCGTTAATGCTGCCAACTCCAGCTTAATGGGTGGCGGAGGAGTGGATGGGGCAATACACCGGGCCGGGGGACCGGCAATATTAGAGGAATGCAAGAAAATCGTCGCCCAGCAAGGAAGATTGCCCACGGGCCAAGCTGTAATCACCACGGGAGGGAATCTCAAAGCCCGGTACGTGATACATACCGTTGGTCCTGTCTGGCATGGTGGCGGCAGAAATGAAGCTGAGCTTTTGGAGAGCGCCTACTACGAGTGCCTGAAATTAGCTACCGAGAACAAACTGGCCAGCATTTCCTTCCCTTCCATAAGCACCGGAGCCTATGGCTATCCCGTGGATGAAGCGGCAAAAATAGCAGTAAGCACCGTCGTTTCGTTTCTTAAGGAGCAAGCGACATCCCTCAAAGATGTCGTGTTTGTCCTCTTCGATTCCCGGACTTACCAAAGCTACCGCTCAGCTTTGCAAGTCTAACTCGACTGCCTAGAAGCGTAAGGAAACCAAACCTCACGGGACAAGTCACCCGAGAAGGCGGGGTATGAGCCGACTTTCTCCCCACTTTTCAGGATGCTCTCCCTGGAATATAATATTAGGCAACTATCCCTTAAAGGCAAGTAAACACTTAAGCATTACTAATTACCTATTGACAAATTGACAATCAATATGTTATACGCTATAATGCTATTAAGCAAGGCAGGAGGTGAAGAATGTTCCGCCACAAGCGGATAATTGGCTTTCGGGTGGACGTGGTTGTAGAACCTGATGATGTTGGTTTTTATGCCTATTGTCCCGCACTCAAAGGTTTGCATACCTGTGGCAATACAGAGCAAGAAGCATTGCAAAATGCGAAAGATGCTGCCATTGCCTATTTGCGAACTTCAATTAAATACGGCGACCCAATTCCTGTAGGGATTCTCATTCGTGAAGAGGATGGGCAATCGCCTACTGTATCTGGGGAAGATATAAAGAGCCATACCGAAGAGTTAGCTATCTCCTGTGCTATTTAATGAGTTTCAATCTTCTCATATCCTTTTCTGACCATCCTGCAGCTTTTATTAGTGCTTTCAATAATTTCGCACCATAAGTCTCACTGCCTTTGTGATAATGGATAGATACCTTTCTGCCGTCAGGATGGCGATAGATACGTTCTGTTCTTACTTTATCTGCTAATATGAATCCATCTTTCAATAAAGCAGCAATAAGCTCATCGGTCGTCTTGTTTTTGAGCTGCCTCCAGATATTTTCAGAAAAGCTACCCATTAACCATCTTCCCCTTCTTGATTAAACAAGCTAGGGTACTGACCCCGATTACGGTCAAGGCACCACACGGGACGGCGAGTTAACATTGGGATGGCTTGACCCAGCCTTGATTTACCGAGCACCCTAGCCTGTTTAATCAAAATGCACCTTAACAACTGAATAGGAGTTACCTAAGCAATAGTAAACTTTTGCTGAGCACCGACAAGTTCATATTCACCAGGGCGTAGCTTCTGGAAAATACCTTGTTCTACCATGTCTGCAAGATAGGTTTGAACCATAGAATAAGCCGTTGACCTCTTTCTGGCTCGTATCAATTTATTGCCAAATAGAATATCGGTTGCTTTGCTTTGGCCTATCCTACCCCCATTATGCTTGGCAATGGTTATTAGCCTATCTTTATGGTGTTTATCATTAGCCAATATTTCCTTCCAATCATATTCCGCCACTTCTTGTCGGCCTGTTCGCATCAAGTACCCTTTTAGAGCCGTTTCGTAAGCATCTATTTCTCTTGCTAGTTTTACTTGTCTCTCATGGAGCTCAGAGATTTGACTTTCCAAACCAACTAGTTCAGATTGAGCTTCGCTAAGAAGCCTACGAGTTTGCTCCTCCCAAGAATGATTATTCATAACCTTAGCTCACCTCCTTTCTCAAGTGCTTGTGCACTTGTATTGGGTTCACAATCTTGACAGATTGCCTCCTTACTTTGCTATAGTTATCATATAGACGGAGACAGAGGGATTCGAACCCTCGGTTGGTGGTACGAGCACCAACGGCGAATTTTAAGGTCGCTGCTTTAGGCTGCTCAGCCATGTCTCCCAAAGTTAATAAGGTGCCCCTGGGGAGATTCGAACTCCCAACAGTTGGATTAGCGGTCCGCTCCTCTAATCCGTTGAGGTACAGGGGCAATATAAAAGGTAACGTCGTTTGCGTGACCACGTTACCTTTTATATTATCAGAAGCACTTATATCATGTCAAGTAAGGGGTTGTCAGTTGTATGAAAAGTAAGGATAAAAAGAAGCAGAAAGAAAATGGCAAACAACCCAAGCGTCCATTCGCTAAGAGCGATTTGGAAGCTGTACTTAAAGTCGCCACTAAGCCCTTAAAGAAGGAACAAGACGAGAAAGAATCTGAAGAAACATCGGAGTCTCATCATCCCGATGATTCCACCTGAAGCTGTAAGAATTGATATAGTCTTGTAGGTATTTGGCACTTACGGCATGGTGAACCCCGTCAATTCCCCGTTTTACCAAGCTCCAGAATCCCTCTATCGTGTTGGTGTGAGCATCACCCAAGACATATACTTTGCTTTGATGGTGAACCCGTTTGTGCTTGTAACCAAGTCTATGTAGTGAATTATAGCTTAAAAACTCATCGGTGTAGACTGTGCTACTAGGTAGAACCTTTTCCTTGACTATGGGAACAAGGGTTTTGGCCCGGACATCGGGAACAATAACAGCTATGACATTGCCATTGCGTTGTGCCATCCCAAATACAGGTGTCTTACCTGTAGCCCCTCGGCCACGCTTGCCACGCCTGCGACCACCGATATAGGTTTCGTCAACTTCCACTTCCTGTAACAAAGACATTATATCTTCGCCTAGCATGGAACGAATTTGTGTAAACATACGCCAGGCGGTTTTGTAGGTAACTCCTAATTCACGTTGTAGTTGTTTAGCAGATATACCACATCGAGTAGAAGCCATAAGGAACATAGCATGAAACCAGAGGCGAAGGGGTGTTGCGGAGTGCTCAAGGATAGTGCCTGCCATTGGGTAAACATGATTGCCACAAAAGTCGCAAGCATAGGCTGAGCGGTTACTTACCTTGTGGTGTTTGGTTATTCGTTGGCACTTCTTACAATAAATCCCATCAGGCCAGCGATTGTTCTTTAGCCACTCAAGGCAAGTATCATCGTTTGGGAAATCTCGATTGAAGTCTCTTATGGTATAATGTTTCTGGTTCATAGCAAGCACCCCCGTATTTAATACTCATATTTTAACACAGGGGTTACTTGTTGTCAAGGGATAATTGCGTAATATTATTAGAAGGGCAAGGAGGGAGCGATGATTATAAAGAAGTTTTTAACACGAAAAGGATGGCGTGTAGTAGCACACTCTATGCTAGCAGCGGCTGGGATTGGTCTTCTTTACCTATTGTCCAAAATGGTCATAGGGGATATCCAGCAGGAGGATACGATAAGCTGGTGGATTTTAGGTGTGGGAATCGCCTTTTCGCTATGGTTGGTGGCGCTGGGAACTATGCTGGCAAAGGCCGAACTAACTGACTGGAGATAATATCGTAGCTGGACTAATGGCTCCTCTCGCCCTGGTAGCCCATCCCCGTGTGGTGTCGTTTCCTCGCGCAGTTTATGAGCAAGCAGCATCATATCTACAGACGACCTGGACTATTCTAGTCCCGTGCGGCCGCAAAATGATATTGTCGGGGTTGTTCGGTGAAGGAGAGGATAATATCCATGCCTAATGTAGCTATTGTAACTGATAGTGTTGCTGACCTCCCCCCTCAGGTAGCTGAGGAGTTCGGGATTACAGTGGTCCCACTTGTTGTCCGCTTTGGCACCGATCTCTACCGCGATAGTCTCGACCTGAGCCCCGACCAGTTCTATGAAAAGCTAAGAGCCAGCAAGGTTTTGCCTGCGTCATCTGTGCCGCCACCAGCGGCTTTTGCCGATGCCTACGATAAGCTTGCCGAAAAAACAAAGGAAATCGTGGTTACCAGTGTAACTTCCAAGCTCAGCGCTACCTATCAAGTGGCGTTACAAGCCGTAGGGTTGATGAAGAAGCGATGTCGTGTAGAGGTACTGGACTCGCAATGGGCGGTCATGGCACAGGGTTTCATAACAATTGCTGCCGCCAAAGCAGCCCAAAGTGGAGCTAGCCTTGATGAAGTGCTGGATGTGGCTCGTCACACTATGAACCGGGTAGATATGCTCGCTGCCTTCGATACCCTTGAATACCTGGAACGTGGCGGGCGCATTGGCAAAGCGCAAGCCTTTCTTGGTTCATTACTCAAGGTAAACCCCATCATCGGCATGAAGGATGGTGAGGTGCATCCCTTAGCTCGGGAACGCTCCCGAGCTAAGGCGATAGACCACCTGTACAACCTTGTCACAAGCTTTGGCAACGTTGAAGGGTTAGCTGTGGAGTATGCCACTGACTTAGATGAGGCCAACAGGTTGGTCCAGAGGCTTCACTCAAAGTATCCTCAAGTTACTATTTACCTCTCGCGTACAAGCCCTGTTATCGGCACGCACACAGGACCTGGTCTCATTGTTGTCAGCGTGCTTGGAGACAGACAATCCGCCGCCTAGCCGGGTGAAGACATGCTACCAAGTATCCTAAGCATAGGCATCGGGTATCTTTTAGGCTCTGTTCCCACAGCCTACATCGTGTCTCGCATTAGGAAAGGCATAGATATTAGGAACATCGGTTCGGGCAACATGGGTGGCGCTAATGTTATGCGCCAAATTGGTACTCGTGAAGGCGTTTTTGTCGGTCTTATTGATGTCGCAAAAGGGGCAGGTGCTATACTCATTGCCCAGGCTCTAGATATTCCGGAACCATGGGTCTTTGGGACTGGTTTTGCGGCTCTGGTGGGGCATAACTTCCCTGTGTTCGCAGGTTTCCGGGGTGGCAGAGGTTCAGCCACCATTATAGGTATCTTTCTTGTGCTAGCCCCCAAGGCAATACTTGTTACACTGGCAGTAATAGCTATTCCGTTCTTCACCAGCCGTAAATTTACGGCGGCTATACTCATTGGATTTGCCCTGCTGCCCCTGTTTGTCTGGTTGTTTGAAGGCTCGCTGTGGCTAGTACGTTATGCACTGGCTATTGACCTTTTCATGCTGATCCGCAATCTGTCCGGTATTAAACAAGTCCTGGCTAAAGGCATAATGAAAGACACGCTATACGACAGGCATCAAAAGAAAGTCAAATGATGTCATCAGTCGTGGGTTATCCGAGCTTTAACAGGTAGTCCCGACTGAGCAATCGACAATTTCTTTAGTAACACTACTATAGTAATCTTGACTGTGTAGGGGGGCTGATATAGTACGGAACTAAGATGCCACCAAGGGAGAACAGGCATGAGGAAACTCTTATACCGGGCAAGAGTTAGCATCTTATTGATTATGCTAGCCTTAATTTCCGGGATGGCTGGTGGTGGTGGTGGTGGTCGGCCTTATCATGACCTCTACATCACCAGTACCACTGGAGGATCGGTAACCAGACCCGGCGAGAAAAATTTTATCTACTACGAGGGAACAGTGGTCAAATTGGAGGCCGAGGCTGAGGAGGGCTACCGCTTTGTCAACTGGACTGGCAATGTGGGCACAATTAGCAATATTAATGATGCCACAACCAACATCACCATAAACGGCCAATACACTCTCATCGCCAACTTTGCTCAAATCATTCCTATGGTCGCCGCAGGCGGTACTCACACGGTGGGGCTTAAGTCCGACGGCACCGTGATCGCCGTGGGAGACAACACTGACGGGCAGTGCGATGTCGATGGCTGGACGGATATCATCCAGGTCGCCGCAGGCAACGATTACACGGTGGGACTTAAGTCCGACGGCACCGTGGTTGCCGTGGGAGATAACACCGACGAGCAGTGCGATGTCGACGACTGGACGGACATCATCCAGGTCGCTACAGGCTTGAGCCACACAGTGGAGGTTAAGTCCGATGGCACCGCAGTCGCCGTGGGAGACAACACCAGCGAGCAGTGCGATGTCGGTGGCTGGAGAGGTATCACCATGATCGCCGCAGGCTGGTGTCACACGGTGAGGCTTAGGCCCAACGGCACCGTGGTTGCCGTGGGAGATAACACCGACGAGCAGTGCGATGTCGACGACTGGACAAATATTACCCAGGTCGCCGCAGGTATGATGCACACAGTGGGACTCGAGTCCGACGGCACCGCGGTCGCCGTGGGAGACAACACCGACGGCCAGTGCGATGTCGACGACTGGACGGACATCATCCAAGTCGCCGCAGGCAGCGATTACACAGTGGGGCTTAAGTCCGACGGCACCGTGGTCGCCGTGGGACGGAATGACTACGGGCAGCGCGATATCGACGACTGGACGGACATCACCCGGGTCGCTGCAGGCTTTGAGCACACGATGGGGATTAAGTCCGATGGCACTGTGGTCGCCGTGGGAGACAACACCGACGAGCAGTGCGAGCTGTCTGACTGGGATCTGATCGAGTAACCGCCGTAGTATGACCTCATCATCTCCAACGCCGCTGGAGGTTCGTTAACCACCTCCGGTGAGAGGACCTTTACCTATTAGCCCCAAGGAGGAATACTTGATTATATGCCAATCGTGGCCCTGTGCCTGAATCTTTTGAGAAGCTGATAGGGGCTAGACAACGTAGTCAATAGATGCTACTTTATTTATAGTCTAGACAGGAGGTAGGAGAATGACTTATAAAAGGTACGATATTATAACGGTGCTGGTGTGGGCGGTTCTGGGTGCTGCGCTAATAGTCCTTGGCATTTTTCTAAGGAGACCTGACTTCGGGGAAAGAGTTTGGTGGGTGGTAATGGGCGTAGGAATAGCGCTAGCGGTCGTAGGAATCGTCAGCATCATCTTAACTTCGAGGCAAGCTGTTGGAATGCTTTGTCCTTATTGTGGGGGGAAAATAGTGCCACGGGTGAAATCAAGCACAAGCCAGCTGTATCTTACGACAGAAGAGGAAGAGGAGGAAGAAGAGGAGGAGGAGAAAAAAGAGGAATAAAAGGCAGAAGGTCCCGAGGATTAAGGGGCACAAAAAGCGAAGAGCCGCTCACGACATCAGTGTGAGCAGTTACTTTACAGGTGAAATTAGTAAAAAGATGTTGGGAATGGCTGGGAAGGAATTCGTGCGGGCAAGTCAATAGGCAGAGATGGGTTGTTTATCGGTAATGATTCTTTGGCTTGCAGCTAACTGCTGGCGAATGTGTTTAGGGATAGTAAAAATGGCTTGATGAGTGAGGCCATCGTAGGATTTTAGCTTTTTTGATATTCTTGTTGAAATTCTGGTGTCAATTCCCTCGGGAGTTAGTTCTGAGGGGTCAAGACTTTGGGAAGCCGCGACAAAGCCCCATAGGCCCAGAAAAGAAGGTACATGGACCTGGTAGGGGCAAGCTATCGGGAAAACGTTTCTTAAGGTATTGGCAATAGCGGTGAAATTATCTAAGTTCGTCCATTCGGAAGATTCAGCCTGCACTGATATAATGCCATCGGACCCCAGTTTTTGCTTGACTATCTGGTAGAACTCCCGGGTGTATAGCAAGCGTGCCGGCCCTTGCTCTAAAGGGTCAACCAGGTCAATGATTATGACATCGAATTTGTCGCTACTTTCCTCCAGATATTTTCTGGCGTCTACGAAATGAAGCTCTGCCCGGGGGTCATCGAAGGCATTCTGGTGCCAGGAGGGTAACAGGCGTCGACAAAGACTTACAACCTCTTCATCGATATCCACCATGACAGCCTTTTTTACTGTCTTATGCGCCAGGACTTCCCTTAAGGTCGCACCTTCACCTCCCCCCGCAATGAATACCCTCTCCGGCTGGGGATGAGTAAGCATAGCTGGGTGTACCAGAGCTTCGTGGTAAATAAATTCGTCCGCCTCGCTGGATTGAATCTTGCCATCGAGGACGAGACAGACGCCGAAGCTGCCCGTGTTGACAATATCGATAGATTGAAACTTACTTCGTCCTGAATATATCCTCTCCTTAATGCTATGCAGCATAGTAAGGTCAGGACTTATATTGTCAGAAAACCAGCTATGTTTATCAGGGTCGCTATCTTTCATTTTACACACTCGACCTGGCTATCCTCCATAATCCCCCTGCGAAGCTCGATTAGGGAGTGATTCTTGGCCTCTAGCTTCTCTGTTATCCACCTGGCAGCCTTCTCCGGGTCTACATCGTCTCCACAGGTGAAAACATCTACGGCAGCGTACCTGTATTCCGGCCAGGTATGAATGGCAATATGTGATTCAGCGATATTGACCACTCCACTCACTCCACAAGGGGAGAAATGATAAAAGGACTCGCCTACTACGGTAGCGCCACTTTGAATGGCAGCTTCATTAAGACAATTCCTGAGAAAACCTAAGTCATCCAGCGCCTCCTCATTGCATATTTTTAGTTCTAGTAGCAGATGTCTTCCAAGCGCGTTCAAATCATCTTCCCTCCTTTAAAATTTTGGATTTGTGATAGAGCTTTTGGGGCAACAGCGCAAATTTTATACAATGTCAATCGTTTTAGCAATACTCCGAGAGTTTCTGCTAAAATAAACGAAGGCAAGAACTATGTCGACAAGCGAACAATTGGTTACTGTGTGCACTGCCAGGTACATGGAGGCGCAAATAATGAAGGGACGGCTGGAGAGCGAAGGCATACCAGTCCTCCTGAGCTACGAGAGCGCTGGTCTGATTTACGGGCTTACAATTGATGGGTTAGGTGAGGTGAAAATAATGGTGCCCAGACATCTGGCAGAGGAAGCAAAGGAGATTCTGAGAGTAGGTGAATTTGCCAAAGGTGGAGAGGGAGGGGATAAGAGTTAGTTTCGCGGTTTCAGTTGTATTTTTGGCTTTTGATTTCTGATGGCCTCAAGATTAGAACGCATAACTGAACAGCGGCTGGATAGCCTGAGCAGAATTCGGGCTCGCGGCATAGACCCTTATCCCCATTCCTATCATCCCAGCCACACCATTCGAGAGGCGATAGCACTTTTTGAACAGCAAGGGGAGAACTCTCCGGACATATCACTGGCCGGCCGCATTATGTCCAAGCGTTCTATGGGTAAGATGTCCTTTCTCGATATTCGCGATAGCTCAGGGAAGATACAGCTTTCCTTGCGCTACGACCTTCTGGGCCGCGAGAGGTACGAATTTCTTCAGGATATTGATATTGGCGACATTATCGGGGCAGAGGGGAAGCTTTTCCGGACAAAAGCCGGAGAGCTTACTCTAGAGGTATCCAATCTCGCCATGCTCTGTAAATCCCTTCGCCCGCTGCCAGAGAAGTGGCATGGGCTGGCTGACATAGAAAAACGCTATCGGCAGAGATATCTCGACCTCATTTCCAACGAAGAGAGTAAAAGCATTTTTACTTTGCGCAGCAAGATTATCACCGCCATAAGAAGTTTCCTAGATAAGCAGGGGTTTATGGAGGTAGAAACTCCTGTGCTGCAGCCCCATGCCGGCGGAGCACTGGCACGCCCCTTTGTCACCCATCATCATGCCCTTGATGAAGACCTCTATCTGCGAATTGCCCTGGAGCTTCACCTCAAGAGACTGGTGGTAGGCGGCTTTGACAAAGTTTACGAGATGGGGCGTGCCTTTCGCAATGAAGGCATTTCTGTTAGACATAACCCGGAATTCACCTTGCTTGAGTGCTATCAAGCTTATAGCGATTACAATGACATGATGAGATTGGTTGAGGAGATGCTCGCTCATATAGCTCAGGAGGTTCTGGGTAATACCAAGCTTGCTTGCAACGGCACAACCATTGACCTTGGTCTCCCCTGGCAAAGGCTTTACCTGCGTGAGGCAATAAAAAATCATTGTGACATTGATTTTGAAGATTATCCCGATGCTGCTTCACTGAGGACACGGATGACAGAGATGGGAATGGAAGTCGATCCGGGTAAAGGGAGGGGCAGGCTGATAGACGAATTGATTTCCACTTCTGTCGAGCCAAACCTTATTCAGCCGACTTTCCTTCTGGATTACCCCCTGGAAATGTCACCTCTGGCCAAGAGGAAGCGGGGCGATGACCGGTTAGTAGAGAGATTTGAGGGCTTCGTGGCTGGCATGGAGATTGCTAATGCCTTCACCGAGCTTAATGACCCCCTGGAGCAAAGGGAAAGGTTTCGCCAGCAGCTAAAAGAACGGGTTGCCGATGAGGAAGTGGAAATCGCCGATGAAGATTTCCTTCAGGCTCTGGAGTATGGGATGCCCCCTACCGGTGGTCTGGGGATAGGCATTGACCGCCTGGTGATGCTGCTTGTTGGACAGCAATCTGTTCGAGAGGTGATACTTTTTCCCCAGCTAAAGACAAAAGAGTAAAAATACAAAATGGCAAGGCAAAGTATGACAAACCCTAAGATGGGAAGAATTCAGAAGTCAGTAGCTAGTAGGGGAGAGGTGGCTTCTGACTACTGAATTCTGACTACTTTAGAGCTTATATATGCTTGACATTAAACTTATTCGTGAAAACCCGGAGCTTGTTCGCCAGGCTCTGGAGAAAAGGGGCGATACCTTTGCTCTGGATCGCATCCTTGAGATTGACGGCCGTTATCGCAGCTTGCTTCGTCAGACGGAGGAACTCCGTGCCAAACATAACGAGGCAAGCAAACAACTGGGCCAAAGCCAAGAAAAACCACCTCAGCTCATCGCCCAGATGCGTCAATTAGGAGAGCAGGTATCTTCCTTGCAGCAGCAGACCAAAGAAGCTAAGGCCAACCTTGATTCCCTGCTGCTGGAGTTGCCCAACATCCCCCACCCCAGCGTACCCTTAGGTAGAGGCGCGGATGATAATATGGTGGTGCGTACCTGGGGCAAGCCAGGGGAATTTTCCTTCGAGCCCCTGCCTCACTGGGAGCTGGGGGAAAAACTGGGCATAATAGATTTCCAGCAGGGAGTGAAGCTCTCAGGGACCAGGTTTTATGTTCTCAAGGGGCTGGGGGCACGCCTTCAACGAGCGCTTATCTCATTTATGCTCGATACCCATGTAAACGAGCATAGCTATAAAGAAATCTACCCTCCTTTTATGGTAAAGCGAGAGTGTATGGTCGGCTCAGGAAATTTACCCAAGTTCGGCGATAATTTATATCACGACGAAGAAGATGACTTCTGGTTTATACCCACGGCGGAGGTACCGCTAACCAACCTTCACCGTGATGAAATATTGAGCGCCGATAGCTTGCCCCTTCATTATGTCGCCTATACCCCTTGCTTCCGCCGAGAGAAGATGGCTGCCGGCACAGACACCAGGGGCATCAAGCGGGGACACCAGTTCGATAAGGTGGAGCTCTACAAGGTTACCAGCCCGGAAAGCTCCGACGACGCACTGGAGAAACTAGTAGCCGATGCCGAGGATATATGCCGGAGGCTGGACATACCTCACCGCGTGGTGCAGTTATGTACTGGAGACCTCGGCTTTGCCGCCTGCAAAACATACGATATCGAAATGTGGGCTCCTGGCTGTGATGAATGGCTCGAGGTCAGCTCTTGCAGCAATTGCGGTGACTTTCAGGCGAGGCGAGCAAATATCCGCTATCGCCCTGAGCCTGGCGCCAAGCCACAGCTTGTTCACACGCTCAATGGCTCAGGACTGGCTCTGCCACGAGTCCTTATCGCTGTGCTGGAAAACTATCAGCAAGCCGATGGCACAGTATTAATCCCTGAAGTATTAGAGCCTTACTTGAGAGTAATATAAGCGCCGCAAATTATATGTAATTGCCTAATTTATTGAGCGCATCCTTTTTGTCATTGCGAGGCTGACTTCAGTCAGCCGAAGCAATCTCGTGGGGACAATTAGATTGCCACGCACCTTTCAGGTGCTCGCAATGACAAGAGGAGTCTGATGAATCAGGCTCAGAATGACAGCACAGTTAAGAATAGCTAGCAATTAAACTGGGAGTCCTGCTCGACGGCGTGCTATAATTTAATCAAAGGAAACGAACAGCGTCAGAAGCTAGGCTTCAAAATGCAAAAGTGCCCGTTGTGTGATAAGAAAATCCGAGCAGATGCTAAGTTTTGCTCGGAATGTGGGTGGGATTTAACCGACCACGAACTAACTCCACTCCAAATGGCAAGAATTCAAGAGGAGATTCAAGATGCCAGGTTTAGAGCTATGCAAATGCATGTTGCAATGCTTCCATTCCTGACGCTCGCGCTTGTCTGCCTTCTGGTTGCTATGTTTGCCCTATTTGAGGTTATCCCGGCGACATGGGACTTCATGCTATATGTAGGTTTTGCCTTTGTGTTTATTGAGATTGCGTTCGCTTTTTTCCGAGACCGGTACAGAAAGAAGCAAGATAGGCTGAAAATGATGCTGAGGGATAGGCAACCGTCTCAATAGTGCGGCAGAATTGTCAGGGCTAGGTCATACTGCTGTTTCTGTTGAGGATACGGTTGCTGCCAACAACGAGGTAACTACTAGTGTAAGCAAGGCAAGCAACTCTTCTGCAAGTGCTACAACTACGATTACAATGACCGGAGTACTTAATGAGTAGTTCAGCGGAGGCTACCCCGACCAGGTTAAGCAAGAGTTTCTATGTGGGCTCGATTATAGGTGGCAGCGTTTTGGGGGGGATAATGGTGGGAATGCGGGTTTGGTTCGGTTACCTATTGACTGTGTACTCTGTAGTAATATCCCTTGTGCTCCTATACAAGGTCTGGGCGGCTATTCAAGACGGTCATGCTAGAACTACTCCCGGCAAGGCTGTTGGATACATGTTCATTCCCTTTTTCCAGCTTTATTGGTTGTTCCAAGCATATTGGGGATACGCCAAGGACTACAATTCCTACATAAGCCGACATGGCATATCGACCTCAAGGTTACCCGAAGGTTTATTCCTAGCCTATTGTATTCTGCCATTTGTCTATGCGTTTGTCTATGCGTTTGTCTATACGGGAGTCATCATATGGCTCGCTACAACCATGACGGACTGGTCACTTACGACAATGGCATTCGTATCGTTCATGTTAGCTATTGTGCTAGCTATCCCTATGTTCGTCATTGGCATAATAATTCTTGTCAAGCTCTGTGATGCGGTGAATAATTTGTCCGCTAAGGCTCAGTGTTAGCCACAATCACGATTACGATGTATACTGTAGCTGATGAGTAGTTTAGCCAGCGGATTTGGAAAGGAGAATTTAAGGACTCAATAGCGAACAGCGTTTTAGAGATAGAAGATGAAATACTGTCCTCGGTGTGGCGCTCCTTTGGAACCCAATGATAAATTTTGTAGCAATTGCGGAACAAGGCTTAGCGATTATGGCGGCGTTGTATCCGTCGGAGCTGCACAGACATGGAAGCCAACTGCTGCGGGCACCTTGACTATCTCGGCTGGTGTCTTTGGTTTGATTGTCGGCATAGTGCTCATTGGGCGAAGCCCATTGTTTATGGTGGGGCTGCTCACAATAATGATTGGGATAGTAGCTGTGGCAGGTGGGCTCTGTGCACTCAAAAGAAGAGCTTGGGGTTTAGCGCTTGCCGGCTCCATTTGCTCGGTTTTCTGCTGGCTGGGTATTCCGGCTATTATACTTATCGCCTTGAGTAAGCAAGAATTTTCATAGGATAAGCAAATGAAAGAATGCCCCTCCTGTGGTAACACAATACCAAAGGAAGTAATCTATTGTCCTTATTGCGGGGCAAGGTTTGCTGACTTGGGCCATACGCAGACTAAGGGAAACGAACAGCGTCAGAAGCTAGGCTTCAAAATGCAAAAGTGCCCGTTGTGTGATAAGAAAATTCCAGAGGATGCTAAGTTTTGTCCGCTGTGTGGGTGGGATTTAACCGACCACGAACTAACTCCACCCCAAATTGCAAGAATTCAAGACGAGATTCAAGATGCCAGGTTTAGAGCTATGCACTGGCATGTCGCAGTGGTTGCATGCATGATGATTGCGCTTGCCAACATCCTGCTTGGTATGTTTGCCAGGGATGAGGTTATCCCAAGGACCTGGGACTTCATGTTACATATAGGCTATGCCGTCTTTTTTATTGGGATTGCGTTCGGTTTCTGCGGAGACCGGTACAGAAAGAAGCAAGATAGGCTGAAAATGATGCTGAGGGATAGGCAACTGTCTCAATAGTGCGGCAGAATTGCCAGGGCTAGGTCATACTGCTGTTTCCGACAAAGATACTAGTAGTCCCAATAATGAGATAAGAAGTAGTGTAAGCAAGACAAGCAATTCTTCTGCAAGTGCTATTATTACGATTACAATGTATGCTGTGGCTAGTGAGTAGCCTAGCCAGCGGATTTGGAGAGAAAGGAATATGCAGGAGAAAAATCAAGATAGTCTAAAACGGGCTTATGCAACGCTTCAAGCAATGCAAAGCAATATCAATGATATTGCTACGGTTTATGGGGTCGAAGAGAAATACGTTAGCCAATATCACGCTGCGCTTGACATGTTGGAAGGCATTGGAATAAATGTTGAGCAGTTTCGCATACCGCCTTCGGAAGTTCAGCATCGTGAAACAATCTCACCAGTCTCTTATCCAGAACAGCCTGCACCTGAAGAATACACCAAGGAGAAATACGTTACGAAGGGACTATTATTGACTAAGCTGGACACAATTCTCATGTATTTCGACCTCACTTATTCTGGCGAGTCTAGGAGAATTGGCTTCACTCTCCCTGGCAAATAGAGCCTCATTAGTCGCTTCTAAGAGCCAAATCCCTTCTCAAAAGTCCGCATTGAAGTCCGTCTAAATATGAGCTTTGGTCTAATATAGAGTAGCTAACAATTAAAGCGGGAGACCTGCTCGATGGCGTTTTCGATGTGTTCGATGCGTTTGGGCTTGCCTTTGTCATCAAGCTCAATGGCTACGACGTCTATGCGCCATAGAGGGGGGAGGTTCTGGTGGGTAGTGGTATAGGTCAGGGCTGAGGCTATAAGTCTCTCTTTTTTGGCCTGTGTTATTGACTCCTCGGGAGTGCCGAAGTCCAAACTGCTCTTGGTGCGGACCTCGACAAAGACAAGATAGTCCTTCTGCTGGGCAACGATATCAATCTCTCCATGAGGGCAACGAAAATTCGTCTCGCGAATGCGGTAGCCCCGCTTTTTGAGGAATTTCCGGGCTGCTTTCTCTCCCAGCTTACCAACTTCTTGACGGTCCATCACCTGATCCATCAGAGAGTTTATTCTGAATGAGATTCTTCGGTCGCTCCGCTCCCTCAGAATGACAAGGGGCGAAGGGCTCAGAATGAAAAGAAGGGAAGGGCTGAGAATGCCCCGAAGCTAAAGGGCCGGAGGCTTGCGTTGTAGTTATGTTCCTGACAGGGGCAAAGTATAGGCGGTGAATCGGCGAAGGCCCGAGCTTTTGCAGACAGGATATGTGTTTTCGTGTTCCGTAGCCTTTATGCTGTGCAAATCCATAGCCAGGATACATTATGTCAAGTTCTTCCATTATGCGGTCTCTGGTGACCTTGGCTATTATAGAAGCACAGGCAATGGAAAGACACGATTCGTCACCTCTGGTTATCCCCCTTTGAGGGATGGGACATTGAGACAAGCTCAGCCTGTCAATGAGGAGGAAGTTCGGTTGTTCGGGCAGTTTTTCCACCGCCTGCATCATAGCCAGTCTGGTTGCCTTGAGGATATTAATGGTGTCAATCGTTTGAGGAGGAACGATGCCGATGCCCACAGCCACAGCCTCCTTGGTAATCAGGTCGAAGAGGGATTCACGTTTTCTGGAGTTTAATTTCTTGCTATCCCGGACCAGCTCAAACCAGGGCAAATTGGCTGGGTGAGGCAGGATAACGGCGCTGGCCACTACCGGGCCGGCAAGGGCCCCCCGCCCGACTTCATCTATGCCGGCGATAAGCTCGTAGCCCTGCGATTTAAGCTTATCTTCCTCATCGAGGTTTGGAAATTGAGACATATCTCTGCCAAAATTAAAAGTTAAAAATCAAACTGACAACTCAAAAGGCAAAATTTTTTCATTTTTACTCTGTATTTTTACGTTTTGCATTTTGATTTTTACATTTGATATGGTGCCGCCCCCCAGTACCTCATCCATATTATAAAACACTATGGCCTGCCCCGGGGTTACCGCCTTTTGCGGCTGAGCGAAATGAACATCAGAGATTGCTTCGCCTTCACTTCGTTCAGGCTCGCAATGACGAGGTGGAAAGAGAATAGCTTCCGCCTCTTTTGATTTATAGCGTATCCTGGCTTTGGCTGTAACGGGCTCCCGCGGTGCCTTGCCCGATATCCAGTTCAGCTTTCGGGCGGCGAGCTTCTGGCTGTAGAGCTCCTTCTCATGACCCAGCACAATTCTATTGTGTTCAGGCTCTATCCTTATGACGTAGAGTGGCTTTCCAGCACTCAATACTTGAGTGCTGGATAATCCCAGGCCATGCCTCTGCCCAATTGTATAATTGGCTATTCCCTGATGCTGGCCTAATTTCGTTCCCTGGGTATCTACAACATCGCCAGGCGTGCCGGAAAATCTCTGGCTGAGAAAAGTGGCATAGTTCTTCTGGGAGATAAAGCAAACATCCTGGCTGGGTTTGGTTGCTATAGGCAATCTCGCCTGCTTTGCCATCTGCTTAACTTCGTCTCTGCTATACTCGCCTAAAGGAAACAGGACATGCCCGAGCTTTTCCTGAGTTAGAGTATAAAGAAAATAAGATTGGTCTCTACTTGTGTCCACTGCTTTAAGCAAGCGATGCCCATCTCCGGAATGCTCTACCCTGGCATAATGACCCGTAGCCAGATAGTCGGCACCCAGGGAGAGTGCTTTATCGAGGAGGAAGCCGAACTTTATGTGCTGGTTGCAGGCAATACAGGGATTGGGTGTCCGCCCCTGCCGGTATTCCCGGCAGAAATAGTCAACTACACAGGACTCGAATTCCTTTTGCAGGTCAACCTGATGGTAGGGAATGCCTAAAATGCAGCAGATAGTCTCTGCTCGATGTGCCTGGTATTCGGAGCGGGGAGATTCCCAGAGGCGCATATGTACGCCTAGCACTTCATAGGTGGCTTCTTTGAGCAATAATGCAGCGGCGGAGGAATCCACCCCTCCGCTCAATGCCACAGCGACCTTTTTTTTAGTCATAGGTATTGTATAAGTATATCGCACAACATGAAGAGTGGCGAGATTGCTTCGTCGCCCAGCACTCAGCGCCGTGAGTGCTGGGCTCCTCGCAATGACGAGTCGGAGGGCAATAACCGGCTCACCCTGTCCCAGATAATCCCGGCAACCTTCCCTTTAGGTAGAGAAGCATCTATCACCAGCCAGTGCTCAGATTCAGCCGCAGCCATCTTGAGGTAACCCTCCCTTACCCGCCGGTGGAACGACAAATCCTCCAGCTCGAAGCGGTCTTTCAAACTTCGCTTTCGTGCTAGTCCCTGCTCCGGTGAAATATCCAGGAGGATTATGAGATCCGGATTGAGATTCCCCGTTGCCGTATTGTTGACCATCTTTATGGCAGTAAAATCAAGTCCCCGCCCATAGCCTTGATAGACCAGGGTGGAGTGAGTGAAGCGGTCGCAGATGACTACCTCGCCCTCTTCTAAAGCAGGACGAATTAACTCAGCCACCAGCTGGGCACGGGAAGCAGCCACGAGAAACAACTCAGCCTGGGGCGAAATAGAGGAGCCCCGTTTCTTCTTAAGCGCTTTTCTTAATTCGTTACCCAGAGCTGTGCCTCCCGGCTCATGGGTTAATACCACGGGTATATTTCGCTGCTCAAGCTTTTTCAGCAAGAGCCTGGATTGGCTGCTTTTGCCGCAACCCTCGCCACCTTCAAAGGTGATGAACAGTCCCAATGATTACCTCGATTTCCTTTTGCCGCCATGTACCACGCTCCGGTCGCCGGAGTTGAAACCGCGGCGCCCGGCTAAGATACGCTGTAGATTATGGACATAGGTATATTGAGTGTCACGGGGATAGAGGGAATCCAGGCATTGCTTCATTTGAGCGGCATTGTTGCTTTTGAGGACATAAATCGGTATACCCAGCGCTTCGGCATCCCGTATCTTCTGTGGCTTGCGGCGGTAATAACTTCGTGTAGTGAGGAAAATATCGGCTTGCTTAAGGTCGGAGACGATTTTCAGCTCTTTTCGCCCCTCCCTGGCAATTTGCTCCAGTCGATACCGGTTAGCGCCGAAGAGGTAGAATCGTAGCGTTTTTTCCGGCTGCTTCTCTTCCTTGCTTTCCCACATAAGAGGGGAGGTTATCGCCTCCTTCTTTACCTCACCATCTTCATCCATCCAGCGCATTTCGGCCCTGGGGGTTCGCCCATGTAAGAGAGCATCAACAGCCTCGGTCACGTCAGGGTGTACGGTTACCCTGTAATAATCTACAATTTCCACCACCGTATCAAAGGTAGGTGGGGACTTGCGCTCCAGGATAGATTTTTGTGTGTGCCGTCGCCTGGCTTCTTCATCTCCCAAAGTAACCGTCTGGATGCCGCCGATAAGGTCAGACAGAGTAGGATTCATTATCAAGTTTTCCAGAGTGTTTCCATGTGCCGTGCCCACCAATTGCACTCCGCGTTCAGCGATGGTACGAGCCGCCTGGGCTTCGAGTTCAGTGCCTATCTCGTCGATAATGATGACCTCAGGCATGTGATTTTCCACTGCTTCAATCATTACCGCATGTTGCTCAGCCGGAGCAGCTACTTGCATTCGCCGGGCATGCCCGATAGCGGGATGAGGAATGTCTCCATCTCCGGCAATTTCATTGGAAGTGTCAATTACGATAACGCGTTTTTTGGAATCATCAGCCAGCACTCGAGCCACCTCTCGCAACATAGTGGTTTTGCCTATACCGGGCCGCCCTAGAAGCAGAACGTTGTTGCCTGATTCGATAAGGTCTTGAATCATCTTTACGGTACCGAACACAGCTCTGCCCACTCGGCAGGTCAAGCCGATTATATAGCCATTTCTATTGCGTATGGCTGAGATGCGGTGAAGGGTGTGGTTGATGCCGGCGCGGTTATCCCCAGTGAACTCACCAATGCGTGATACTACATAATCAATATCAGATTGGTTTACCTCTTTAGAGTTAAGGACCAGCTCTCTATGGGGAAAACGGGCTTCAGGGAGACGCCCTAAATCTAAGATTACCTCCAACAGTTCGCTGTGGTCGGGCTGCTGGTAGAGCGGCTCACGGATATGGAGTGGCAAGATATCAAGCAGTGCGTCTAAATCGTCAGTAACTACCCTTCGCATTCTGTGAAATACCTGTCTTCACCTCACCAACCCCGGGGGGCCAACAATTCTTGTTGGGGTATAGCTTTTATGTCCAGACCTGGCATGGCGGCTCCCAAACCCTTGGACACCTCAGCGACGATAGCCGGGTCCTGGTAATGGGTGGTAGCTTTAACAATGGCCTGCGCTCTGGTCGCAGGGTCGCTGGACTTAAAAATCCCCGAGCCCACAAACACTCCCTCGGCTCCCAGCTGCATCATCAAAGCGGCATCGGCGGGTGTCGCAACACCGCCGGCGGCAAAGTTCACAACAGGTAACTTCCCTGTTTTATGCACCTCCACTACTAACTCCAGAGGAGCACCGATGGCTTTCGCCTCAGCTACCAATTCTTCCTCGAGTAAAGCCTGAAGTCTGCGAATCCCGTCCTGGACTGCCCGCATGTGCCTTACAGCTTCAACGATGTTGCCCGTTCCAGCTTCGCCCTTGGTGCGAATCATCGCCGCTCCTTCGGCAATACGACGTAATGCTTCGCCTAAGTCACGGCAGCCACAGACAAAAGGAACCTTAAATTCATGTTTCCAAACATGATGGCTTTCGTCGGCGGGAGTAAGCACTTCGGACTCGTCGATAAAATCAACGCCCAACGCTTCCAGCACCTGAGCCTCAGCAAAATGGCCGATGCGGCATTTAGCCATTACGGGGATACTGACCGCTGCCATTATGGCCTTAATTATAGTGGGGTCGGCCATGCGAGCCACTCCGCCGTCGGCGCGGATATCTGCAGGAACCCGTTCCAGTGCCATAACAGCGCAGGCACCGGTTTCCTCGGCAATTTTAGCCTGCTCCGGGGTGACCACGTCCATAATCACCCCACCCTTCAGCGTCTGGGCAAGGCCTGTCTTAACTTTCCATGTACCCTTCTCCATCAATTTCCATTATACCGCTATACCAGTCAAATCACAAATGTCAAAACGTTTAGAACGACACTTAACCACGTCATTGCGAGCCCCGATCTATCGGGACGAAGCAACCTCCCCCCCACTGTCATTGCGAGGTGGCGAAGTTTGTCTCCGCCCCACCCTCGAATCGAATAGGGTCGAGGAGTTAACCTCGACCCTATCTTTTTGCCCTGCGGCAACAATCCCGTCACTTGTGACTGACTCCACCATCCCTCATGGAACATCATAATAAAGGCCAGTCACGCCAACTAAACAATTTGCAGGTATAGTGGAGGGCCATCGGCGCAGTTATTGTCCGGCTTTACGTCCACATCATCCACCAGTTCAACACAGGCGTGGGGCCACAGTTGGAAACCGAAACCCGGCCCAGGGACCAGAAGGTTGAATAGGACACACCACTCACACGGCGGCTCAATACACTCTCCAATATGGAGCCAATTGATTGTCTTCGTGTAGTTAAGGCATTTCACTAGCTCCCAGCTTGTTTCTACATCCAGCGTCACGTTATTGCACCATGGGAGAGGGTAGAACTTCTCGTCTTTTGGCCCGATAGGTTTCCCCTCAAAGCTAGGTACCTGGCCCAATTTCTCTGGAGTAGGCCCCTCTAGATGAGGCTCCTTGACCACCGCACAGTCGTCGTTAAGAACCTCGACCCAAACAACTTCAGGTGGAGGGTCTCCTTCACCCCAGGCATAATGAATCTTGATCTCGTCCGTCTCATTTAGCGTGACCTCTCTTCCTTGGCACCCGTCCACACCCTGTTGGTAGTGAACATCGATGACGTCACACCAGGTCACCTCCGCATAGTAGCCTAACCCAGGCTCGTAGTCCCAGTGCCCCTCCCACTCTTCAATAGGCACTCCGTTTATGGTCCAGGTCAGGAACTCAATCCAGGCATCCTGTTTTTCCTCGAACTCTAAAGTAAAGGTAATCGTGCCATCCGCGGCCAGAGTCTGAGTTGGGTCGGGTGTGATACTCTCCAGATATGCCCCCGCGGGACCACCGGAGACGTCCTCACAGGTCCATTCACCGGCCGTTACATTAAAGCTGGCAGTAACATTAGTACCGGTTACGGCTGACCCTGATGCTGGTGTTAACGTATAGTCCACATCTCCTTCCCAGGCTTCGTCACAAAGAGTAGCTTTAACCTCAATAGTGCCCTGTTCTCCATCACCAGTACAGCCCGGGACCAAAACCACAATTAAAGAAACTAAAACAACTACACTTAAACAAATAGAGAAAATCTTCTTCTTCACGTTCACCTCCTTTTGAAATAATTTATTTTTCTAAAATCTTAGTTGCTATTCTTGATATCCTAATACCCCTACACCTCCTTCCTCCTTTTGGAATAGTCTAGTTTTCTGAAATCCTAGTTAATACTATCGATATTCTAGTACCCCTTCACCTCCTTTTAGGATAGTTAAGTAAATAATATCAATGCGGCACTACCCCATTTTATTTTAATATACCCCACCCCTGTATTGTCAATGGTTTTTTTGGCTAAGTATAATCGTGGTGATTTCATGATATTTTGTCTCTTGTGGGTAAAGTAGCCTTCTTTAAACATATCCCTATTTATATCACTAAAATGTTAAGTTGATGTTAACTCGAAGGCTAATCTCACTGTAAAACAGAGAGAAAACAGAGCAAGGAATACGAATGCATAAGGGAATATTCAAACAAAAAGCAAATAGCATAAAGGACTCTTAGCTTTGAGGCTGAAAAATCAGCTTCGGAATCTTTCCAGAGCTTTACTGGCCCCTTTTTTGAGATTTTTTAAGAATTTCGAGGGATTGGCAAGAAGGCACTAAATGGTACCTGGTCTCTGAAGCAGATTGAACAATACTGCTTGCTACAAGGGCTGATGACAGGTCGATAATTATAGTAAACAGCGTAAATCTTTAAAATCCTAAGCACTAAATCCTAAACAAATCTTAATATCTAAATTCAAAACCCAAAACCGTTTTGAACCCCGATTACATCGGGGAGATTTGAATTTTGAGCTTGTTTAGGGCTTAGAATTTCGGACTTTGGATTTTCATCGCTAGAGGTTCTTTTTTGTTTCCTCGATCTCCCTTTCTACCTCCTTGAGTTCCTCTTCCAGGTCTTTCTTATACTCCTCGAGCATGTCCAGATACTCCTTTCTGTCGGGAAAGGGCTTGAATCCCTGGAAGTAGAACCCGAAGGGAGGGAGGCCAAAGTAGAACCTCCGGGATCTCCTACTCCACATCTCTATTTCACCTCCTGAATTGGCCGTCGTCTCGGCAGTCCGGGACGACGGGGATATTTGCTCGGTGTCGGGGATATTTTATCAATAATTATCAAATAACGTCCACCGTCAAATTCGTCCAATTCTATTTTCTTTATCCGGTCTAATTTGCCTCCCAGAGCGGCAATGGCTTTTTTCGCCCTGTTTAGCTCCTGGTCGATTTCCCCTTTCTTTTGAGCGATAAATCTTCCCCCGATCCGGCAAAAGGGCAGGGTTAGCTCCGCCAAAGTAGGCAGCAAGGCTACAGCACGGGAGAGAACCAGGGCAAACTGCTCACGGTAGAGTGGTAAATGAGCCGCTTCCTCAGCTCTACTATTCAGCACTTCTACATTTTCCAGCTCCAGTTTGCGGATAATGTGGTGGAGGAAAGCTGTCTTTTTTGTTGTGGGTTCAATGAGCACCAGCCTGGGCCGGGGGAAAAGAATTTTGAGCGGCACGCCGGGGAAACCGGCACCTGTGCCTATGTCCATAACATTGAAATCCGGCCTTTCCACCTCTTCTTCAGGCAAGGCTAGAGTGATAGTCAGGGAATCAAGGAAATGCTTTACCTGTACCGAAGAGTAATCCGTTATGGCTGTCAGGTTAATTTTTTTATTCCATTCAATTAGCTCCCGGTAGTAAAGCTCAAATTGCTTCACCTTTTTGGCATTGAGCTCTATCCCCAGCTTACCGGCTCCTTCAATAAGTTTTTTCATCGCTAGCCACGCTTAAAACTCAGAGGTTGCCTAGCAACCCGTTTGCCTGAGCCTGTCGAAGGCAACCTAATTTTATCATGACTGCCGCTCATAGTCCGACACGTTCACCACAAGCGGTTAATGAACAATCTCCAACATACCACTTGACAAATTAGTAAGATAAATCATAGAATTTAGAATAGTAGGATATATCATACGATACTAAGGGGGCACCAGGTTTATTCTAGGAGGGAAAATGGAACAAGAAAGCATGCAGGTAGTCGGTAAGTGTTTTGGCTCAACGGTTGTTGGCCCGCGAGGGCAGATAGTTATACCCGTGGAAGCCAGAAAGGAATTGGGTATGGATGTTGGCACCAGGCTGCTAACTTTTAAGCTATTTGAGGGAAGGGGTCTGGTCTTTGTTAAAGTGGAGGCAGTTGAGGAGTTAGTCAATATTATGACTCAACATGTGAATGAGTTTACTAAGCTAGTAAGGGAAATTAGAACTGAAAATTTAGAAAATGAAGCCAATCGAGATTAACAATCCTGCTGCTAAACTTTCAGGCATCTTGGCTCTGTGTTGAAGCAAACATTTGCTGTGTTACAACAAGCAAATTTTTGAAAAATGAAAAGAGGCGAAGGAAAATGAAAAAAAGGCGAAAACTAATAATAACAATCTGCGTGGTTATTATCGGTATAGTACTCGGTATCGTACTTACTAGAGGCACCAGCCCTGAAGCTACGCCGTCGGATACTGCTGTGGTTACTCGGGGCGATATAGTGAGGACCGTTTTAGTGGATGGCAATTTAGAAATGCCTCACAAGGCAGATTTATCATTTGGCATCACCGGTACAGTGACAGAGGTGCTGGTTGACAAAGGAAATAACGTGACAAAAGGCCAAGTATTAGCCAGGCTCGATGCACGTTCCCTGGAATTAAGTGTAGAAATAGCACAGGCACAATACGAAACTGCCCAGATCAATTTGATGAAAACAATCTATCCTCACTATACCAAAGCGTGGGGTACCGATATGCCTGGAGTATGGTTGGCTCTGGACGAAGCCCAGGATAACCTAGAACAGGCTCAGGAGCTTCTGAATGAGGGGAAGGTCGAGGAGGCACAAGTCTTGCTGGACTTAATCGAGGGAAATATTAGCAAGGCTGAAGAAAAATCTCTATCTAGAACGTTTCAGTTGCCCTGGTCAGTCAAGCTACTCGAACTGCAATCGGATATAGCCAGAGCGAATTTGGAATCGGCAAAGCTTAACCTGGAAAAGGCGGTAATAACGGCTACCCTCGATGGCATGGTAGCTGACATCACCATAACTGAAGGAAAAGACATCTCGACAGCGACATTCGCCACTCCGGCAATATCCCTGGTTGACACCAGTGAGATAGAGATGCGCGGCTTCATTGATGAAATAGATATCGCCATGGTGCAGCCAGGCCAGGAAGCGAATATCATATTAGATGCCTTGCCCGACGAGGAAGTAAAGGGGAGTGTTGTTTTTATCTCCCCGGTAGGCACAATTCAAGCCGGGGTGGTATCTTACGACACCACCATAACTTTGGAAAATCCCGTCGAAGAGCTCAGGGATGGCATGAGTGCCACTGCTGAAGTCATCATCGAGCGTCATGATGATGTATTGTCGATACCGAACAGAGCTATTGGGGGGACCCCGGAAAACCGAACGGTTGTAGTGCTCGTAGATGGGCAGCAGGAAGAGAGAGAAATTACCTTGGGGCTAACCGACGGGATAAACACCGAAGTTCTGTCGGGATTGGAGGAGGGAGAAAAGGTGATATTACCCACTTCTGAGGAGCGACCAGACGGCTTCTTCACGATGTAGCCAATGCTTGAACTTGAAAACATAACCAAAGTTTATAAAGCGGGACAGACCGAAGTTCCTGCTCTGCGGGGGATTAGCTGCCACATTAAGTCAGGGGAGATGGTATCCATCATAGGGCCTTCGGGCTCGGGGAAGTCCACCCTGATGAATATCATCGGCTGCCTTGACAAGCCGACTTCAGGACGATACCGCCTGGATGGAACTGCGGTAAGTGAGCTTAACGATAATCAATTAGCCGAGATAAGAAATAAAAAGATAGGCTTTGTCTTCCAAAGCTTCAACTTGTTGTCCAGAACCACGGCTCTGGCCAATGTGGAACTGCCACTTATTTACAGTGGTGCCAGCAACCGACGGCAAAGAGCGTTACAGGTCCTGGAGTCCGTGGGATTGACTCATCGGGTCACCCACAGGCCAAGCGAGCTAGCCGGGGGAGAACAACAAAGGGTGGCTATCGCTCGAGCCTTAGTAAATAATCCCTCTCTCATATTAGCCGATGAACCCACAGGCAACCTCGACACCCAGACCAGCCAGGAAATCATGCTGCTTTTTAAGCAGTTGAATGAGCAGGGCATGACCATCGTCCTGGTTACTCATGAACCAGACATTGCCGCTTATACTCAGCGCACCATTAAAATTCGCGATGGCCTGATAGAGGCATCAAAATGAAACTCGGCGACTGTTTCTCTACGGCGCTGCGGGCTTTGCTTAGTAACAAGCTAAGGTCAGTTTTGACCATGCTGGGCATCATGATTGGCGTGGCTGCAGTTATTTCTGTGCTATCCTTAGGAAGCGCGCAGGCGGCTATAGTAGAGGAGTCTTTTGCCACCTTGGGGTCTAACCTGATATACGTCACACCTCCAGAACTCGGCATAAGTGGGGTGGGAGCTCAGACAACGCTGACTTTGGAAGACGCGCAGGCGATTGCCCAAAATGCCCCTTCTGTAAAGCGGGTGGCGCCAATGGCGCAGACTTACGCTCAGGTTGTAGCTGGTGGAGAGAGCCTTAGCAACACAATTATTGCCGGGGTGACTCCAGAAGCCGAAGAGGTGGACAACTATGCCGTGGCACAGGGCAGCTTCATAACCGCGTTCGATTATGGAGCGAGGTCAAGGGTAGCTGTCCTGGGAAGCGAGGTAGCCAATACCCTTTTCGGCGAGATGGACCCTACCGGCCAGAGCTTGAGGATTGGTGGGCGCCAATTTCAGGTCAGCGGTGTACTGGAAAGCAGGGGGACTGGATTTGGAGTTGAAGACATGAGGGTCTATATTCCTTTATCCACCTTCTATACCACTCTGGCAGCTTCACAGGCAGGCAGCCGCGGAAGCAGCGTTAACATGATCAGCGTCCAGGCAAAGAGCAGCGACGTGCTGGAATCTGCCGAGCAGGAGATCACCGCTATCTTGCGGGACACCCACGGCATCAGGGAGGGAGAAGGCGATGACTTCAGAGTTATCAGCGTGGCGTCTGTGGCAGACCAGGTCACCCAGGTGCTGGGAATACTCCAAGTCGTCCTCGCCGGCATAGCCGGTATATCCTTGCTTGTCGGCGGCATCGGGATTATGAATATCATGCTGGTTTCGGTGACCGAGCGTATCAGGGAAATCGGTCTGCGCAAGGCAATAGGAGCCAAGCGGCGGGATATTCTGACCCAATTCCTTATTGAATCTGCCACACTGAGTTTCTGTGGCGGTGCTTTGGGGGTGGGCCTGGGGTGGATTATAGTTAAAATCATGTCTGTCGTAGCAGCAAATCTTGGCTTCCCCCTTTATGCCACGCTTCCCGGCGATGCCATTGTCCTGGCGGTGGGTGTAGCAATTTTTATCGGGCTTATTTCTGGGTTGTACCCGGCCATCCGGGCGGCGCGACTCGACCCCATCGAGTCCTTGCGTCACGAATAAACTACTTCCCTTGAATCAAGGACAAAAATTCGCTGCGAGTCGCTACCTTGCTGCGGAAAGTTCCCCTCACCGACGAGGTTATCACAGTTGTTCCCGGCTTTTTTATACCACGCATAACCATGCATAGGTGCTCGGCCTGGATAACCACAGCCACCCCATCAGGTTGAAGTGCTTCAAAGATGGCGTCAGCAATTTGCTTGGTCATCCTTTCCTGAAGCTGAGGGCGCCTGGCGCAGATTTCTACCACCCTGGCCAGCTTGCTTACCCCTACCACTCTACCACCAGGGCTAGGGATATAACCGACATGAGCTATGCCATAAAATGGTAGAAGATGGTGTTCACACATGGAATAGAAGGGAATGTCCTTTAAAATCACCATCTCTTCATATCCTTCCTCAAAATCCACCGTCAGTTCAGCTTTAGGGTCGACATCCAAACCGGAAAAGAGCTCGGCATACATTTCAGCCACCCTCCGTGGCGTACCCTTTACGCCCTCTCTGCGAGGATCCTCACCAATAGCTTCTATTATGGAGGCTACTGCCAGTTTGACTTTATCCTGATTGACCATCTAAATACCCCTCTTTATAAGCTTTATGCTGCTTTTATCTGTGCTAGCATAGAAATCTGAACCGATGTAAAGGAGCGGGGCTATCTTATCCAGATCGAGAACCTCCGCCTTGGTAAATGCCTCCTCGAAGAAGTGCACAGCTACAATCTCACCGACTACCCAGATGTGGTCACCATAGGGCTTACTATCCACCAACTTGCATTCATAGGCAGCATAAGCATCCTTCAAGATAGGCGCCCTGGTCTTCACAGGCTCCTCTTTCTCGATACTAAATCTCTCAAATTTGTCCATCTGTTGTCCAGAAGTGCCACCGATGGCAGCGGCGAGTGAGGCTTTCTCCAAAGGAACTAAATTAATGCCGAACTCCCGGCTTTCCATGATAAGCTGGTAAGTAAATCTCTTAGGTGCAACGGCGAAGCCGTAGAGGGGTGGCTTAAAAGAAATCGAGCTATGCCAGGCGGCGGTCATAGCAACATCTTTGTCCCGGGCACTAGAGGTAACTATGACTGCTACCTTAGGATAGTGCTGGCTGAATTTCCCTATATCCTCGGTAACAGTTTTTGGCATAATTTTCACCTCTTTTCCTCCCAAAATGCAAAATGCAAAAATAAAAGTGCAAAATGACAGAGCAAAAGTTAAAAAGTTTTGCGTTTTGACTTGTCATTTTGATTTTTGACCTTTGATTTTTGAACTTCATTCAGGATTTGGTGCTTGGGATCTATGATTTATCATGTCGGGAATTTCAAAACTTCCTCAACGGCTGCCAGCTCGGCAGGAAGCTCCAGGGGCGCCCGGGCATATCTTGCTGGCATACCGGGGTCCTTCAGCCCGCTGCCGGTGACGATGCACACTATGCGCTTACCCGAGAAGTTTTTCTCCATGGCCAACTTAATAAGCCCGGCTAACGAGGCTCCTGAAGCTGGCTCGCCGAAGATGCCCTCCTTGATTGCCATCAATCTGTAAGCATTCATAATTTCCTCATCAGTAACACAGTCAATGATACCCCCCGACTCATCCCGGGCAGCCACTGCCTTTTGCCAGCTAGCAGGATTGCCAATGCGAATAGCTGTGGCAATGGTCTTGGGTCGTTTGACAACTTTATCCAGCACTATAGGGGCGGCGCCTGCGGCCTGAAAGCCCATCATTCTGGGAGTGTGGCTGGCCTTGCCCGCGCGGTGGTACTCCACGAATCCCTTCCAGTATGCGGTAATATTGCCGGCATTGCCCACAGGGATAAAGAGATAATCGGGAGCATCCCCCAGGTCGTCTATAATCTCAAAAGCCGCCGTTTTCTGACCTTCGATGCGATGAGGATTCAGTGAGTTTACCAGGGTAACAGGGTATTTTTGGGTCAGGGCGCGCACTATTTGAAGTGCCTGGTCGAAATTACCCCTTATACCTATAATCTGGGCGTCGTAAACAAGGGCCTGGGCCAGCTTTCCCGTGGCTATCTTCCCTTTGGGGATGATGACAATGGCTTTGAGTCCGAATCTAACGCCATAAGCGGCTGCCGAAGCGCTGGTATTGCCTGTGGAGGCGCAAATGACGCTCTGGCTACCATTTTCCACCGCCTTGGCCACCGCCACCACCATACCCCGGTCTTTGAAAGAGCCGGTGGGATTACAGCCTTCGAACTTAAAATAAAGTTCACCACAGCCAAGCTCTTTCTCTAAAATTCGTGACCTCACTAAAGGGGTATCCCCTTCCCCCAGGGTAATCAAAGGCGTAGCCGGGGTCACCGGCAAGAAATCACGATATCTGTTTAAGACGCCTTGCTTCATCCCTCAACTCTGATAAAGTTGCTAACCTCGTTAACTACCGGCAGCTGCTTTAATTGCTTGAGAGCCTTTTGCACCCCCTTTTCCTCTGCCGGATAGGTCATGATGACGATTACGGCAGCTTGTGCTGCCGGGTCGCTTTCTCTCTGGATTACGGACGAAATGCTTATGGAATTGTCGCCCAGAACTTTGGAGATTTGAGCTAAAACACCGGGGCGGTCAGGCACATCCAGCCTGAGATAATACCGTGTCTTTACCTCGGACATGGGCTTAACAGTTACTCGCTGGTTTAATCTTAGTTCAGGAACATTATTTACGCCGTGATAGATATTTCTGGCTATCGCCAACACATCAGCCACAATAGCACTGGCGGCTCTGAGAGAGCCAGCCCCTTCTCCATAAAAGACCAACTTGCCAGCTAAGTCAGTTTCCACCTCGATAGCATTATAGACTCCATCTACTTTAGCTAACTGGGAATCCTGGGGGATAAAAACGGGATGGACCCTCATCTCCACTTCGTCATCATCTCTCCTAGCAATGGCTAGAAGTTTTATAGCATAGCCAAATTCTCCGGCATAAAGAAAATCTCGAGCGGCAATACTTGATATTCCTTCGCAGTACACATCTTGAGGGACAAATTTAGTCCGAAAGGCAAGGTTGGATAAGATGACCAGTTTGTAAGCAGTATCCCTCCCCTCTATGTCATTAGCGGGATCAGCTTCGGCATAACCTAATTCCTGGGCTTGTTTTAAGGTTGAAGCAAAATCCAGTCCTTCTTGTGCCATTCGGGTCAGAATATAATTAGTAGTGCCGTTAAGGATGGCATTTATGGTTGAGATTTTATTGGCTGCTAACTCTTGTTGGAAAGAGGAGATGAGTGGCATGCCGCTACCTACGCTTGCTTCATAGCGGAGGTCGGCATTGTGTTTCCCGGCCAGAGAAAATAGCTCGTATCCATATTTAGCTATTACCTCCTTGTTGGCCGTAACTGCGTGCTTACCGTTAGCGATAGCTCGTTCTATGTACTCTTTAGCAGGATGTTCGCCTCCAATGAGTTCGATTACTATATCTATCTCAGGATGAGAGAGGACTTCTTCAGGGTTGCTGGTCAACACATCGGGACCGAGTCTTGCCGAGCGCCGTTTATTTATATCGCGCTCCGCCACCTTTCTTAAAATCAAGGGAAGTCCTGCTTGCTCAGCCAGGCTTTCTGCCTTGGTGACTAGAACTTCAGCCACACCGCTGCCCACAGTTCCCAAGCCCAGTAAGCCGATGCCAATATCCTTCTTCATTGTAGTGTCCTTCCCTGCAAAACCCTGTCTACAGCCCAGGATTTCTTTTCTTCATCCAGCAGATTTTCAATTGTGCTGTTCTCTTTCCATTCCTCGAACCAGTCGTTCAAGTGCTGGTCTCTCAACTTTTCCCTGACCTCCGTTTCAAGCTGATGCATGCCCCTATCTATAACCTCAACTAGCCAATAGCCACCGGTGGTCTGGACCGATTCATCTTTAACTGGCTCGCTTACCTCGTTAACAGGAATGTTGAAGGCAACTTGGTCGAAAGCCTCGCTGCCCATATCCCCTTGCTTCAGCAAACCAAGCTCACCACCTTCATCTTTGCTTTCATGCTGGGAGTATTCCCTAGCTAGAGAGCTGAAGTTCCTGCTAACCAATTCGGCTTTAACATGCTCTGCCTCCGTCTCGCTGCCCAGTAGCATAGCCCTAGCTGCTACTTCCCCATCTTGCTTCCCGGTAATCTCTATAAGCCAATAGCCGACGTCTTTGGTCGCAGTTTCATCATAAATAGGCTGGCTTATCTCTCCCATGGTAAGGTTAAAAGCGGCATCAGCAATCATGGTATTGGGCATAAGCGCTCTGGGCAGCCAACCCAAATCACCTTCACCCGTGGAATTACAGGAAAACTCTTCAGCTAAAGCAGTGAAGTTACCGCCGGCTTCAATTTCGGTTATCACTTCATCAGCTACATCTTCGCTTTCTACAAGCATTACTTGCACATGGGCCTGCTCCATCGTATCAGTCAGGTTCGAACCAAAGTATTCTTTAAGCTTTTCCTGCAATAAGTCAGCGCTAATTATATCCCGATATACTCTATCACTGGGCAACTCCTCATATTCTTTGAGCTTCGCGTCTATCTCTTCGGCAGTAACTTCAATGTCCAGATTTTTAGCTCCCTGTCTTAACAACTCAGCATCGATAATCCCATCGGCAACCATATTAGCAATATAATCGCCATAAGAAGAGATGACCGTGTAATTCATACTTGCAGTGTAAGCATCGAGCATCTTTACGTAGTATTCCATAGTAAAGGGGACACCGTTTACCTCAATCACAACCTCACGCAAGGGATCGCTCTTATAGTCCTCATAGTACTCATAGCCCACCCAGCTCAAAATGCCAGCCAGGAAAACACTGGCAGCGATTATCACAATGCGGCGTATTTTCGTCTGGCGCTGCCATTTAGAAAGTTGGTGCTTAGTAGGGGCTCGCTTAGGTATAGCCTTTTTCTGTTTCTTAGCCAAGAATCACAACCTGCCGATCTGATATTTTCTTTGCTGCGGTAACTATGATAACATATTAATCGAAGTCATGGCGACGGGGTGTAGCGCAGCCTGGTAGCGCACCTGAATGGGGTTCAGGTGGTCGGAGGTTCAAATCCTCTCACCCCGACATTTGAATTGTAAGTTTAGCCATCTCTTCCAGGGCAGGCGAGGCAGCCATAATCGATTTCATCTCAAACCAGTGCCCCAGCAACATCACATCGATAAGGGCAGCCAACACCCAGAAAAAGACCTTACCACTAAGCTCAAACACCACAGCGCTGCTATAGGCATAAGCAATTTGGTTACTTATAATGACCTTTTCTCAACACCCCGCTAGATTTTTGTTCATCCTCTCCTACAATTTAAACTGCAGCTTATCCCCCGGTTTCAGTTCAAATGTATCCTCTCGAAAGCCTATCGTGATTGGCGCCACAGCATGGGGCCGTGTCCTAACTATCAGCCGTTTAGATGTGATAAGGAGGTTAACCCAGTGCTGGCGATACATAATATCGAACTGTATCTCTTTTAGATCGTTTGGCAAATATGGATTAAGCTGCAGCTTATTCTGGCGAGTTTCAATGCCTGAGTAGCACCTTTGGACGAGGTCAATTGTGCCTGCTATAGCGCCGAGGTGAATACCGTCTGGAGTAGTACCACCCTGAATATCGGAAACATCACTCTCAAGGGCCTCCTTGAAGAGATGCCACGACAGCTCGCGCTTGGAGCGGGCCAGAACCCAGGCATGCACCACACGGCTCAGGGTGGAGCCGTGGGAAGTACGTTTGAGATAATACTCAATATTTCTAGGAATAGTTTCGTACTCGAACGGATAATTGAGACGGCGAAATAGCTCCCCCAACTCATCAGCTGAAAGCAGGTAGAATAACATGAGCACGTCAGCCTGTTTGGACAACTTGTAACGATTAGGAGTATCCCCTTCGGCGTCAAGAATGCGGTCCAGGCGTTGGATATTTCCATATTTTTTCTGGTAGCCTTCCCAGTCAAACTCCTCGAGTTCGCCATAGCCCTCAAACTGGCTGATGATGCCATCGTCATGGAAAACCACACGCATCTTGCGGCTGATGTCCTCCCACCGCTTCAGTTCCTCCGGCTTCAACGCCAACTTTTCCATCAGGGCTTGACGCCGTATATCTGGAAGGTCAATTGCCTCCAGAGCACGACACAACACCCAGACCACCATGATATTCGTGTAGGCATTATTGTTAATGCCCGGCTCATCGGCCTCGGGATAGGCATCATGGAACTCATCAGGTCCCATAACTTTGTGGATCTCATACCGTCCCAGAGAGCGGTTGTACCGGGCAATACTTGCCCAAAAACGAGCAATCTCGACAAGCATCTCCGCTCCATAGAAGGAAAGGAATTCAATATCACCGCTAACCTGATAGTAGTGCCACACATTATAGGCAATGGCAATATTGATATGCCGCTGCAGTTGCGAGTTGTCCGGTATCCAGCATCCGGAGCGTGGATTCAGGTGCAGTTCCTGGCTCTCCTCCCGTCCATCACTGCCGCTCTGCCAGGGATACACCGCTCCCTCGGAGCCTGCCTGCTTGGCTGCCCAGCGAGCTTCGGGAAGCCGACGGTACCGGTACATCAGCAAGGCCCGGGTGATATCCGGGATACTAAAGTTCAAGAAGGGAAAGATAAAGAGTTCATCCCAGAGGATATGCCCTCGATATGCCTCTCCATGCAGCCCCCGGGGGGGCACGCCGGCGTCACGGTCAATGGTATGCGGCGACACTGTTTGCAGTAGATGAAAAATATGCAGGTGAAGAACCAATGCCACACGTTCACTATCCTTGATGGCAATGCGACAGCGCCTCCACAGATGGTCCCATCTGAGGATATGACGTTCCAGCAATTCGTCAAAGCTGGAGGCGCGCTCAACCTGCTTACATGCCTCGATGCCGCTTTCGGAGATAGCGTGGTCTCTGGAGGTGTACAAGGCCACAACTTTCTCAATTGTTATTGCCTTACCCTTCTCCAGCCCAATTGAGAACTCATGAGCAATGTAAGCTGGTTCTTCTACGACATCAGGCTTTACTGGAATCTGTTCATCACCACGGAATAGCTTTGTTCTAGCCGCCTCAGCGATGCGGATATGCGATTGGTTCGTCTCCACTTGGAGGTAAATCGTTTCATTATCAATTGATTGAGTTTCTACCGGAGTGAGATGTTGGCTATTTAGCTGCTGGTAACGCTTTACACCGCTGTTGGTCACCCGCCCATCAAGCGCGGAATGGACATGAATGGAACCCGACCAGTTCTCAGCTACGATAGTCGTCTCAAGCCCGGCCAGGTGCGGGTTAGCCATACTGACAAAACGTCGCTGGAATACCCGTGTTTGGCGGCCCTTCTCGTCAGCAAAACGGACCAGACGGCTCAGCGCACCCTGGCGCATGTTTAGCTCCTGGCGATATTCCAATAGATTTACCTTCTCTACATCAAACCAATCTCCATTCTGGAATCGGAATTTAACGAGCAGCCAGTTGGGAAGGTTTACCAGGCTTTCATTCTCGACAGTCTGGCCGGCAATTTTACTCTTTAGGCGGTTATAGCAACCGGTTACATAAGTTCCTGGGTAATGAATGCCATCAGCGGTCGATTCAGGAGCAGCACCACGCGTGGCAAAGTAGCCATTGCCCAGCGTACATAGCGCCTCACGCAGTCCCTCCTGTTCTGGGTTGAAATCGTCGTAAGCCATCACCCAGATGCCTTCTGAAACCTCTCTTTCGGCGCGTTCTGCCAGCTCTTGGAGAAACTTCGCCACCTCTTCGGGGTCTCGTAGTGTATAGTGAGCTGCGGTTTGGCGTTTTTCGCTGCCCACAGCTATGGCAATGCCCTGTTCGCCGATGGCTCGAAATGCATCTTCGTCGGTAATATCATCTCCAATGTATAAGGGGAGAATCCTGCCACTGTTAGTATAGAGCGTCTCAAGCAAATAAAATAAGGCCTTGCCTTTGTCCCAGTCGATATTCGGCCTTAGCTCAACGACTTTCTTCCCAGTTGACTTTCGCAGTTCTGGATAATGTGACGATATGTCATCGAATCTCTGCTTCACCATATTGATGTCAGCACTATCAACTTGACGGTAGTGGACCGCGATGGCAAATCGCTTGTGTTCGATCCTGGCTCCCGGTATGTCTCGTACGGCTTTACGTAATTCCGCCTCAGCACGCTTAAGCATAGGCAAGAAACGTTTGCCCATTTCCTGGTTCCGGTATCTCCCGCCTGGTCCAACAATATCAAAGCCGTGACTGCCGGCATAGGCGATGTCACCAACGCCAACCATATTTTGCACGTCACCCAAATCGCGGCCACTGATGATGGCCACCGAATAATGCTCTGTCAGCCGTTTGATCACCTTCTTGGCCTTATCAGAAAGGGTCGCATCCTTCGGGTCTTCAACAATAGGTGTTAGCGTACCATCATAATCGAGGAAAATAGCGGGTATTCTTTCATGCAGCTGCTCAAAGATCTCATCCTTCCTCTTAAGGGCAGAAGGCAAGCTGTCCACGGTTTGATGTGTCCTAGCTGATCGACGAGAACTGGTTTGGCGAATTTCAATCTGGGACAAATCCTGCACTACAATGTCGGCACCTCGTTTCCTCAGGTCTTTCCCCTGGTTAGCTCGGTCCAAACCGATAACAAGCTTGAATTTTCCCCGGCGCCCAGCCTCGACACCGGCGAGTGAGTCCTCGACAATGGCTGTCTTTTCAGGCTTTACTTTAAGCCGTTTTGCCGCTTCAAGAAAAATTGCCGGGTCGGGCTTACCCTTAAGTTGAAGTTTAACGGAATCAACGCCGTCCACTTTGACGCTAAATATGTCCTGAATGTCGACAGCATCCAGCACGGCTTCAGCATTGCGGCTTGCCGATATAATCGCTGTACGGATACCACTTGACTTTAGCTGCTTTATGAATGTAATGGAGGATTCGTAGAGCTTTACACCCTGCTTTTTTAGACGCTGGAGGAAATACCGATTCTTCCGATTGCCAAGTCCGCATATAGTCTCCTTGTCTGACTTATCCTCTGGGTTTCCGTATGGAAGCGAGATGCCACGAGACTCCAGAAAACCCTTAACCCCATCATATCGGGGCTTGCCATCAACGTGGCGGCGGTAATCCAAATCAGCATCAAACGGCTGAAACTGCTCTCCCTGTCGTTCAGCACGTTTCCTGAGGTATTCGTCAAACATCTGCTTCCAGGCAGCGGCATGAATAGTGGCGGTGTCGGTTATCACACCGTCCATGTCAAAAACCACGGCATCGATCTCTTTGGGACTAATTTGCAGTTTGTCCATTTTTGCTATCACACCTTTCTTGGATGCCAGCGTTTTAATAGAGGACGCAATATAATTGGTGAAACGATGGCAGTGACCATTGATAAGACCACCATTGCTGAGAATACGTGGGAAGGCACCGCCCGGTCTCCCAAATCGAGGCCACGTTGCATAATTACCATATTAATCTCGACTCGTGGCACCATGCTAACACCTAATAATAGTGCGCCAGCCATGACGTAGTAGCCAGAGCTGATGCGCCCGCCCCAAGCATCTTGCCCAAAATAGCCATCACCAGTAGCACCACTGTTAGTAAGAGACCAGTCGTCAAGCTCCCTGGACTCATATTCAAACCTATATTTATGAAAAAAGAAAGGGGTGATGAAATCATAAAGCACGGTAAATGCCGTGTCCAGCTTGACTGCCTGGGGTTCACGGCTAACTTGCCGCCTTCCATAACTTGCTTATCTGCCATTCTTGTGAAGAAATAGGCTAACCGTAGGTCACCAGGTTTAACTTACATTCCCACAGTCATCGGTGCACTTGTTACACAGATAGACACGGCCGCTCAAATAATTCAGAGAGCTTAATCTCAGTCAACCCCCATCATCACGTTAGATGCCTTAATGATGGCATAAACATCTTGACCGGGTTTTAGCCCCAGTCTTTCGGCGGATGTCTTGGTGACTATGGATACTATCTCAGTTCCCCCCGGCAACTCAACGATTATCTCATCATTTACGACTCCAGTAGTGACTTTTTTCACTTTCCCTTTTATAACGTTACGCGCGCTGACCTTCATGGTACACCCCCCTCAAACGTATTCAAGCTAGGCTGGAATTCTACAATTATATCATATTGACTTGCAGCAATAGTTGAACCCACACTGGTGTGAAACAGCAAACGTACTCACTTGCGTTTCTTAAGCGTAATCTTTATCCAGATATCTGTTAGCGCCATCCGGTAGTTACCTTTGAATGCCGTTTGCTCTAGGATATTCTTAATTACGGTCTGGTATTCTATCCAGCTGAAACCATGCAGTGTAGAGACTCTGTGACCGAGTCGACCAACCAGGAACCCATACTTCTCACTCATTTTTGTTCTATCAGTCCGGTTTTTGAAAACCTCGGGACACCCATCGTATATCCAGGCTTCCCTGCCGGATTTTAGAACACGGTAGCATTCATCAAATACCATGCGTGGGGTCTTCCAGTGATGCGAAGCGCCCGTACTAACCACAAGGTCTATCGAGTTATCCTTGAAAGGGAGGTTAGCCACATTGGCAAACACAAATCGAGCATTATCAACGCCTTTGGCATGGCGTCTTGCAATCTTGACCATTTGCTTGCCGAGGTCTATGCCATAGACCTGCAGGCTGGGTGACCTCCTGGCAATCTCTATTGACAAATAGCCTGTTCCCGAACCTAAATCAAGAATAGTCCCATTTCCCACCTTTGCCACTATGTCATCAGCTATCTTTGTTTCAGGCTTCCGAAGAACTTTTGCCACTGTCGCATTGTAGAATATGGCACCAGGGGTTGGGATTGCTTCAGGCTTCCTCAGTATATCTTTGATGAATCTTGTTAGAGACATGCTTATTCCTCGAGCAAGATGTCGCTGGAATCACACCACAGTGGGAGGTCCACTTCGCCCATCTTAACACATCCTTTGTCGTTAGCAGGATAGATGACTGCGAAATCAGAACCCCCACAAGTCGAACCAGGTCGAGGAAGATTATAATCCACCCCAAGATAAGGAGACAAGCATGGTATCTGAGCAAATATTTAAGTGGAGAGGATTTTGAGAGGTATTATTTTAGTAAGGGTTGGGTGTTCCCCGGCTGGATAGGCTTCTCTCAATGGATTAAAAAGGAATTTGACGCCTACCCTAAAAGGGAGAGGTTGGTTGAGTTAGGAAAGATGAGCAAGGCAGAGCGTGAAGAGCATGTGTTGTTTGGGTTGTATTTATGGGAAACTAGGAAAGTAAAAGGAAGGCAAACATTATGAAGGTTAAGTTATGGTAAAATTTAGCTGGACTAGTTTATGTCTTGTAGAGCTATATGTCTGAACTGGGGCGAATAGTACTAGCAGCAATATTAACGATAGTAGGCGTGGTTTTTGTCCGCCTTTTTGTGGAGCCAATCCATCATCTGCGTAGCCATATTGGTAAGATTGCTGACTCGCTGGTTTTTTATGCAAATGTGTATTGTAATCCTGGGGCTGTCCGGAAGGAGATGAGCGATGAAGCTAGCGAAGCACTTCGGCGTCAAGCTAGCCAGCTAAAGGCTAGAGCATATGCGGTTCCATGGTACCCATTATGGGAACTCTTGAAAATTGTGCGTAAAAAAACAGAAATTGAAGAGGCTTCAGCGGAACTCATAGGGTTGTCAAACTCGGTTCACGGTGGTCCGGCGGTTAGTGCAAAAGAAAACAGTGGGAAACGGAAAAGGGTTGAGAAATTGCTAGGCATCGTAAGTGATAAAGATGTCAAACTTATATAGCTATTGGAGAAGTGGTAGGATAGGAGCATGGTAAAACATTGGGTTCATAAAGTGGGGAGTGCCATTGCGTTGGCTGTAACATCCGCTATAGGTCTTGCATTAGATATTACACAGGCAGCCAATATTGGTTTCAAATGGTGGCCTTTTATTGCATTGTGTTCATTTATCGTACTAGTAGTATGGATTATTATAGATTTATATGAAGCGAATAAAAAAATGCTTGATGCTAAGCCATCAATAAGCGTATCAGCAGATAGTATTAATAATATGAGATATCTTAAGATTACTAATGATGGCGAAGAAGGGATATTTTCCGCACAATTAGCAGTTGTTCGGGCGCCGGGTTCCTCGATTGGGGAGGAATATGATGGTATATGGAAGAGAACTAACACAAATGAGTCTAAATTAATGCACGGCCAAAGCGATTTTATTATAGTGGGTTCTGTAAGACCGACTTCTCTGGAAAGGTTTCTTGAGTTGTATGGTTTTGATGGTAGTTGTAAATCCGAGTATATTGTAAGGTCAATGAAATGTGATGGAGTTCCACAGAAGTGGATGACACATGAATTTGAAATACAAGTCAGCATTTTCTCTAAGCCTAGTTTGAGGAACGGAGTGTTTATAAGAGCTTATTCAGTGGGTTTAAGAGGCATATTCCCTTCTAAAATCCACACAAAACTTACGACAATACCAGCGAAGTATACTGAATTGTGAAGTTATGGTTTACTATATATTGACTTTAGAGTTGCTGGAGTTTATTCTTGATTATGGTATGTCTGACGGTGGTTATGTCCCACTCTTACCAAGAAAAGACGATATGATATGATAAGCTTTGAAAAGGAGGCAAGCGGTCGCTGCCTTTTCTACTAGCTATATGGGGTTCACGCGGTCTGGGTTTCAAAGTTCTGGTAGTCCATAGGAGTTATAAAACTGTAGGTATGTAAGATGTCTATTTGGTTATTTTATAGTTTTTTAATAGCTGGTTTTGTACTCTTGTTTGATGGTGTAGTGCAACTCTGCGTAAGAAAGAAAACAGGCCCGTGGAAAGGGGGCGGTGCAAGTTTATTAGCTGGTGCCATTATTGCGGGAGTGCCATTATTTGTGGCATTAACTGGGATATTGTTAGATGTGTTTTCGTCTTGTTTGTTAATAGCTGGTCTGGTACTCGCGCTTAATGGTGTTGTGCAACTCTGCGTAAGAAAGAAAACAGGCCCGTGGAAAGAGGGCGGTGCAAGTTTATTAGCTGGTGCCATTATTGCGGGAGTGCCATTATTTGTGGCATCAACTGGGATATTGTTAGATGTGTTTTCGTCTTGGTTGTTAAATGGGACGTTGGCAACTGGGTTTGTGATTTGGTGGGGTTTTATAATGGCTGGTCTGGTACTCGCGTTTAATGGTGTGGTGCAACTCTGCGTAAGAAAGAAAACAGGCCCGTGGAAAGAGGGCGGTGCAAGTTTATTAGCTGGTGCCATTATTGCGGGAGTGTCATTGTTTGGGGTGGTGTTAGCTGTGCTTATCTGGACGCCGCATGGTTTTGGACTTATGGGTATAGGTTCTAACATAGCTGGTCTGGTACTCGCGTTTAATGGTGTGGTGCAACTCTGCGTAAGAAAGAAAACAGGCCCGTGGAAAGAGGGCGGTGCAAGTTTATTAGCTGGTGCCATTATTGCGGTTGTTCATCTTGTGCCTTTTGCGTGCTCGTTGTAGTGGGGTCATTGCTCTCGCCCATGTAATTCACACCTATGATAGCGGTTATGTCCTGGTCTTACCAAGAAAAAGAAGATATAATAAGCTTTGGAAAGGAGGCAAGCGGCCTCTGCCTTTTCCACAAGCTACATGGGGTACTAGGTAGCAAGTCCCGCCGCTTTCAGGATATCCGGAACCACCTCTTCCCGGCCTATAGCCATGACATGAACTCCATCGCATATGGATTCCTTTTGTATAGTGGCAATCATGCGACCCGCGATTTCTATACCCTTATAGATTGCCTCGCCTTTGGGGGCAGCCGCTAATTCATCAATCAAGTTCTGGGGTACAAAGACGCCCGGGACATTTTCGTTCATATACTTCGCCATCCTGGCTGACACGAGCAGAATGATGCCAGCCAGTATCTTGACCGGGAACTGGCGGGCATGTTCCATAAACTTAGCAAATTTGTCCAGGTCGTAGATAGCTTGAGTCTGGAAGAATTCGGCACCGGCGTCAACCTTCTTTTCAAACTTGATTAGCTGAGGCTCAATCGGGTTTGCTTCAGGTGTGACTATGGCGCCGGCGCAGAACTCTACAGCCCCGTCGAGTTCATTATCTCCCAGGTCTTTGCCCGCTTCCATCTGCCGAATTGTGTGCAGCAACTGTACTGAATCCAGGTCGAAAACGCCCTTGGCCGCCTTGTGGTCGCCAACTACAACAGCATCTCCAGTCAGGCAGAGGACATTTTTTATGCCTCTGGTGTATGCGAAGAGGAGCTCAGCTTGAAGGGCGAGGCGATTACGGTCGCGGCAAGTCACCTGTAATATAGGCTCGCCACCTCGCTCCTTGATGGCCAGACAGCCACCGATGGAGGGAAAACGCATTACGGAACTCTGGTGGTCAGTGACATTCAGCGCGTCTACTTTATCCTTGAGAAGGTCAATATGGTGGAGCATCTTCTCAATGTTTGTCCCCTTTGGTGGACCAATTTCACTGGTTATCACAAATTTATCAGATTTGAGAACTTCCCTAAAACTCGACGCCATAGCTCCTCCTTCATGTAATCCTGATCGTTCGCGGCCTGAGGACCGCGTTGTAATCTCTGGGGGAATAATACTTACGCATCAAATCAAGCCGACCCTGTGCCTCCAGTCGCTGATATATTAGAGTCCATGCACAATCCTTTTCCTTATCCACCTCGCACTTACCGTTGTCGGTGCCACCACATGGGCCGTTCAGCAAACCTTTGTGACATGCCGTCAGGGGACAGATGCCAGCAGTTTGCCCCAAGATACACTGACCACACTGGGCACAAACCTCTTGAAAATAGCCCGGACTATCCTCAACGCCTATAAACAGAGTATCCAATGCAGGAATGACTGGCTTGTCAATATAGGTACTAATCTTATGTACTCCTAAAGCACAGGCCATGACCAGAATACATTTGGCATTCTGAATGGCTCCGTTATTTTCTTTAATAGCTACTTCAGTCATCTCATCACAGGCGATAGGGATAACTGTCCAGCCGGTGACTAGCTTGCCCAGTTCTTGTAGACGCTCCCTCATTTCCAAGACCTCTTCCCTCCCACCAGTTTTAGTCATTGTGGCGCATGTGCCACAACCAGCAATATACACTCGGTCAAACCCGTCTAACTGCTGTTCGATTTCCTCAAAAGTCTTCTGTTTGGTAATAGCTTTCATGTTTAACCTCCCACAAGTTAAATCCTAAATCCTAATTTCTAAGCTCTAAACAAATTCAAAATTCTAAGTCATTGCGAGCGACCTGCCCGCCTGCTCGCCGTATGACTCCAGCAGGCGAGCCAAGGCTTGGCAAGCGGGAGCGAAACAATCCCAACATCAACCTTCGAGATTGCTTCGTCGCCCCGACTCATCGGGGCTCCTCGCAATGACACCCGGTGAACGCTTATTTTTACTTTTCTAGGTCGCATCTTAAGCAACGCTTAGCCTCCTGTCTCGCCTTCTCCTCAGAAAAGCTCAGCTCTATCTCTTTGAAGCTACCTTTCCTCTCCTGGAGAGGGAGATGAGGTGTTTCTGGCCTGAATTGTGGCTCCCAGCTTTCTTCTTCCTCTCTACTTATTTCTTCCTCAATAACGCTGGGCTTCAGGTCATACATCTCGACCCGCGAGGTATCGCCCCGGAGATATTTGTCTATGGCGATGGCCCCTCTCCGGCCAGCCGCAATAGCTTCTATTACCATGCCTGGCCCGGAGACAAAATCCCCCCCGGCAAAGACCCCGGAAACGTTAGTAGCTAATTTGTTTTCATCAACCGCCAGCGTTTCCCACCGAGTACGCTCAAGAGCACTATCCGGGGGTAAAAACGACAGGTCTGGAGCCTGCCCCACAGCAGCAATGACGGTATCCGCCGGAGCAAAAAACTCTGAGCCAGGAATGGGAATTGGGCGACGACGTCCACCGGCATCAGGCTCACCCAGCTTCATGTGGACACACTGTAAACCGGTCACTTTCCAGTCGTCGCTTACTACGCGGGTGGGGCTGACGAGGAAATTAACCTGGACGCCTTCAGCCAGAGTCTCATCATACTCCACCTCAGTTACTGGCATCTCTTCCCGCGACCGACGGTAAAAGATACTCACCTCATCGGCACCAAGGCGAAGAGCTGTGCGAGAGGAGTCAAGGGCTACATTACCACCCCCAATAACAGCGACACGGCGTCCAATCTTAACAGGCTTGCCAACCTTCACATCTCTGAGAAATCTCAAACCATAGTAGAAGCCCTCGATGTCTTCCAATTCTCCGGGGATGCCGATACTCTGGCTCCTTTGAGCCCCAGCGGCAATAAAGACAGCTTCAAAGCCACTATCTTTGATATCTTCTATTGTGAAATTTACGTTGATTGGCGTGTCGTATTTTATCTCCACACCCCGCCTGGCGATATAATCTATCTCCCTTTCAATAACCTCCCTCGGCAAGCGGAAGTCGGGTATCGCTACCGAGAGCATGCCTCCACCTACAGGGAGGGCTTCGAAAACCGTGGCAGGATAGCCCATCTGGGCCAGGAAGTAGGCGCAGGACAGCCCTGTAGGTCCCGCCCCTACCACTGCTACTTTTTGGCTGTGAGTCAGGGGAAAGGGTTCTGGTTCAGGTAATTCCTCGATGTGGTCAAAATACCAGTCGGCGACAAAGCGCTTAAGCGCCCTGATTGCTACGGGCTCATCAAGTTCCCCGCGGCGGCATCTTCCTTCGCAGGGGTGATGACAGATGCGGCCGCAAATAGCAGGGAAGGGATTACGCTCCCAGATGGTCTCAATAGCCCCCAAGTACTCACCATCCGCAATTTGGGCAACATATTTGGGAATATTGATGCCTACCGGGCAGGTATGCTGACATGGTGATATCATAAGGGCATCGCAGACTGCAGCCGGGCATTTCTTTTCTCTTATATGACTTTCATATTCCTCTCTGAAGTACTCAAGGGTGGTGAGCACGGGGTTGGGGCAGGTCTGTCCTAGACCACAAAGCGAGCATTCCTTAACTGTCTTGGCTATGGTAAGCAGAGTATCCATATCCTCCTCACGCCCTTTGCCCTGAGTGATTCTGGTCAGTATTTCCAGCATTTGTCTGGTTCCCAGGCGGCAAGGCACACACTTTCCACAGGACTCGGATTGAGTGAAGCTCAAGAAATACCTGGCTATCTCTACCATACAGGTGGTTTCGTCCAGCACCACCATGCCACCAGAGCCCATAATCGAGCCTAATTGAGCCAGCGTTTCATAGTCCACAGGAGAATCAAGGAACCGGGCAGGGATACAGCCTCCGGAAGGGCCACCCGTCTGCACCGCCTTAAACCCCTTGCCCCGGGGGATACCACCCCCGATATCAAAGATGATGGTGGATAGGGGAGTGCCCATAGGTACCTCCACCAAGCCACTGTTGACAACCTTCCCCGTGAGGGCAAAGACAGCCGTCCCTTTGCTCTCCTCCGTACCGATGCTGGCAAACCAATCAGGCCCTCGGTCAATGATGATGGGAATAGATGCCAGACTCTTTACATTATTGATATTAGTAGGCATTCCTTCCAGACCTGATTGGGCAGGAAACGGGGGGCGGGGACGAGGCATGCCCCTTCGGCTCTCAATAGAAGCCATTAGAGCTGTTTCCTCACCACAAACAAAGGCCCCGGCGCCTTCTTTAATGTGCACCACAAAATCAAAGCCTGAGCCGAGAATATCTTTACCCAAAAAACCCCTTTCTTGGGCTTGGTCTAAAGCAGTGTGAACTCGCTTTACGGCTAAGGGATACTCGGCACGGACATAGATGTAGCCCTCACTAGCACCTATGGCATATCCAGCGATGGTCAGCCCTTCGATAACAGAGTGAGGATCTGCTTCCAGAATGGAGCGGTCCATAAAAGCACCAGGGTCACCTTCATCGGCATTGCAGATGACATATTTCTTCTCTCCGGGAGCATTGTGACAAAACTCCCACTTGCGACCGGTGGGGAAACCAGCGCCACCCCGCCCGCGGAGACCAGATTTCTTAACCTCCTCAATAATCTGCTCGGGGGTCATCAAAAAAGCCTTCCTCAGTGCTCGATAACCCCCACTAGCAATATAATGCTCGATTTTTTCCGGGTTGATGTGCCCACAGTTACGCAGGATGACGCGCTGCTGTTTCTTATAGAAGTTTATCTCTGAATAGTGTGGTATGGCTTTGCCAGTTACCGGCTCATGATAGAAAAGGCGTTCCACAGGCTTGCCATCCCGCAGATGAGAACTGACAATTTCTGGGGCATCCTCAGCCTGGACACGGAGATAGAAAATGCCATCAGGTTCAACGGTTACGCTAGGACCTTGCTCGCAAAGGCCATGACCGTGGCAGCCGCTGATTTCCACTGCCACGTTTTTCAGCCCTTGCCGAGTTACCTCCGCCTGGAGAGCCTCATAGACAGCATCAGACCCCATAGAAAGACACGGCGTCTCCTGACAGACGAAAACAGTGCGATGGTCTTTCATACTACCCTCCACCCCTCCGGTCCTTGAACAATTGTTCCACTTTCTTAGGATTCATACGCCCATAGACATGGTCACCAACGACTATATTAGGAGCCAGGGCACAAACGCCGATGCAGGCCACGGTTTCCAGGGTGTATTCCATATCAGGGGTAGTCTCGCCCTCTTCTATATCCAGGTGCTGTTTAACCAATTTCAATATCGTCTTCCCTCCCCGCACGTGGCAGGCGGTCCCCCGACATACTCTGACAATTTTTCTGCCCCGCGGCTGAGTATAGAGCTGGGTATAAAAGCTAATCACCCCCTGCACCTGACTGGGGAAAAGCCCCAGGCTTCTGGCTATAATTGGTATAGACTGAGGAGGGATATATCCGACCTCATTTTGGATTTTTTGCAGCAGCGGTATCAGTGCCCACTTCTGCTGACTATATTCGGAAACAATGGCATTTATTTGTGCCAGGTCAGCCTTTGTGATTGTCTTCGCTTTCTTCATTAAGCTTCATCCTTTCTACTCTTATATCAAGTAGCACTGGGGCTTGCCCCCATCCTCTTGCCGAAGGCAAGCTTCGGCATTACAACTTCTCTATTTTTACGTTGCATGCTTTCAGTGAAGGCGCTTTCGTTTCTGGATTTAAGACAATGTCGAATAGCTCGTTAACCGGAGTCTCTGGGAATGAAACCGGCATAAAGAGCATCCCTTCACGTAGTGCATCGGTAATCTTGACCATTGCGGTAACCTCGCCTACAGGTGAGGTTACCTTGACCTTCTCACCATCAGTGATGGCAAGTTTTCTGGCGTCAGACTCACAAATTTCCACAAAAGCCCCTGGGGTGAATTTTTTCAATCGTGAAGACCTAGAGCTTCTGGAACCAGTGCCAAAGTGATAAAGAGTGGTCCCGGTGAGCAAAGTAAAGGGATAATCTGATTTCCTCTCCCTTGTTTGTGGAGTATATTTAACAGGGGAGAAACGGGCAAATCCCTTTAAGAGTTGCCTGCCATAGGTGCGTCCTGTTTCCTCGTAGGCTAACTCATCCTGTCTTTCGGAATCAGTATAGTCTTCATATGAAGGAACTAATTCCTCAATCTCATTCATAACATCCTGTAGAGAGGAATATGGCATCGGGAACCCCATTTTGTCAGCCAGTCGCAGGATTATCTCCCAGTCTGGCAGGCTTTCACCAATAGGCTTGATAGCTTTACGCACCCTGTTTACCCTGCCCTCAAAATTAGTAAATGTCCCTTCCTTTTCGGCGAAGCTTGCGGCAGGCAGAACCACATTTGCCAGTTTGGCCGTCTCGGTAAGAAACATATCCTGCACCACCAGGAAATCGAGGGAAGACAGGATTTCTGTAATGAGTCTCGAATTTGGAAAGCTCAAGACAGGATTTTCCCCTACGATGTACATGCCTTTAATCTTTTCCCTTTTTACCTGTTCCATAATCTCCATGGTCGTTAGTCCAGGCTCAGTCGGCAAACTTGCTCCCCAACGTTCTTCGAATTTTCCCCTGGCCTGGGCATCTGTTACACTCTGATATCCAGGCAGAAATTTAGGCAGTGTTCCCATATCGCAGGCGCCTTGTCCATTATTTTCCCTTTGCATGGCATACATGCCACCTCCCTTACGCCCAATGTTCCCCGTCAGTAACGCCAAATTTGCCAGGGCCTCCACCCCGTCCGTTCCTCCGGTATGCTGCGTGATACCTGTGCCATAGACAATTGCCGCCCGGCTTGCCTCGGCATATAATTGAGCAGCAGCACGAATTTCTTGACCCTTAATGCCAGTAATCTTCTCGACGTACTCCGGGGTATACCTTTTCAAGCTTTCGTCAAAAGCTTCAAAGTTATCTGTCCTTCTGGCGACAAATGCCTCATCCAGCAAGCCTTCGTCGATAATCACCTTGGCCAGACCATTTATAAGAGCCACGTCAGTGCCGACTTCAGGTCGTAGCCAAAGATGGGCAAACAAAGAGAGCTTTGTCTGCCGAGGGTCTATCAACAACAATTTGACACCGCGCTGTTTGACGGCACGCTTTATGGCATAACCGACGGCAGGGGCTGAGGAACTGGGATCAGCCCCAATGACTAATATGAGCTCTGATTGCTCCAGATCGCTAAGATAATTTGTAGTGCCGGAGAAGCCAAGGGAAGATCCCAGGCCGACACGACTGGCGGAGTTATATAAGCGACCGCCATTATCAATATTGTTGGTGCCCAGCACAGATCTGGCGAATCTCTGCAGGATATAGTTATCTTCGTTGGTGCACTTGGATGAACCTAGGACAGCCAGGGTGTCGGACCCTCGCTTGTCCTTTACTTGCTTGAATCCGGTAGCTACTTGCTTCAGGGCCTCTTCCCATGATACCTCCTCAAAAGTGTTATCCTTTTTGACCAGAGGTTTGGTCAGCCTATCCGGGCTATGGATAAAATCACAGCCATAGCTTCCCCTCACGCAAAGCAAACTATGATTAACCAGGTCTTCCTTACCGGGTATGACCCGCACGACCTGATTATCCTTGACTTCCAAGCATATACTGCACCCGCAACCACAAAAGGGACAGGTTGTTTCCGTCGTAGATTTAGTCGTGCCTCCATATACCCTGTCCTTCTCCATTAATGCTCCTGTAGGGCACAGCGCCACACAAGTTCCACAGAAAGTACACTCGGAGCTTTCCAGGGGCAAATTGTTCAGTGTCGCCGGTATGGTCGTAAATCCTCGTTGAAAGTAGTCAATAGCGCCTTCAACAACTAGTTCCTGGCAGGCTCGAATACATTTGGCGCACAGTATGCACTTGCTCAAATCCCGCTCAAGGAAGGGATTGACCTCCTCAATGCTGGCCATCCGGGGAATCCTTTGCAACTCCACCAATCCGATGCCCAGGTCCGAGGCAATTTGGCGTAGCTGGCAGCGATTGCCTTTATCGCATACCAGACAGGAATCAGGATGACTGGTAAGCATCAGCTTGACTATAGTTTTACGGCGCTCGATGACTCGTGGGGAATGCGTGTTGATTACCATCCCCGATGTTATCGGTGTAACACAAGACGCCAATAAGGCACTATTTCGTTCGTCTTCTACCAGACAAACACGGCAAGCCCCGACTGAAGTGAGTTGAGGATCATAGCAGAGTGTAGGGATATCTATACCTGATTCTTTCGCCAGTTCCAAGATGGTCATTCCAGGATAGCCACTTACCTCACGACCATCAAGAGTAATGGTTATCGGCTGCAAACCAATATCCTCTTTCATAACCCAGCAGGTGGGGTAACTCTTTCTAAAGGGACTACTTATTTTTTATCCAGACCCTCCGTCCAGTGGGCAGACACGTAGGCAAAAGACCGAGGGAAGTATCTTCCCTCACCTACTGCCCTTATGCCAGTCAAGAGGTCGGAACTGGCAGCGCTCTTGGCAATAAAGCCATAAGCCCCTACCTGCTTAGCAACAAACATGTTCTCTTCTTCATCATATTGGGTCAGAATCAAAACCTTTGTCTCCGGCCATTCTTTGGTTATTTGTTTCGTTGCTTCAAGTCCGCTCATCACCGGCATGACTATATCCATAACCGCTACATTCGGCGTAAGACGCTGTACTTTATCAATAGCATCTCGCCCGTCAACAGCTTCACCTATTACTTCCATGTCTTTTTGCAGGCTCAACAGGGCACAAATTGCTTCCCTGACCACGGCATGGTCATCTACCACCAGCACCTTAATTTTTCTCAGTGTCTTATCCATGAATTTCTCAGCCCAGGCCACTATTGAAGCTGATTCGACTGGCTTGATTAAATATTGTTCGGCTTCAAGCTTCAAGCCCTCGTCCATACGCCACCCTTTAATCAATTGCTTTTCCGGTGTGGCATCAACCACAATGAGAGGCACTCCTTTGAGATTGGGGTTCTGCTTCAACCACTGGTGCAACTGAAAGGCATCTCCACGCGGCATTATCGTTCCCAGAATAATCAGGTCAGGTTTTTCGTGATGCGCTACCTCTTCCGCCTGTAATCTGTTGCCAGCAGTGAACACCTGCCAACCTTTCGCCACTAATTTAGCTTGCATATCATCAATGAAATCCGACTCATCATCCACCAGTAGAATTTTAGTTTTCTTTTCCATCTTTCACCCCTTTGCCAACTACATATCTTTAGGAGTTTTTAGCTTGCTATATAAAGTATAATGCCCGGTCTACTGAAGTAACAGAGGTGTTTACCCCAGAAAGTAGGGAAATATCACCGCATTTTTCTGCAGTTAATCGCGCATTTATGTGGGTAACACCACCCATTAGCGGGGTGTTGGAAATAAGCGGTATCGTGAATATTACGAGTAATAATCTCAGATGGTGATAATGCCCTTGCGCAGAGCATATTTGATCAACTCAGTACGATTGTGGATATCAAGCTTGGCCATAAGATTGGTCTTATGCCTTTCAACCGTTTTCGGGCTAAGAACTAACATAGCTGCTATTTCTTGGGTAGTATGCCCCTCCACCACCAGTTTAAGCACCTCTCTTTCCCGATTCGTTAACTGCTCGTAGGGGTCTTGACTTTCCTTCATACTGGCTACTTGTTGATAATCCTCGACCAAAAACCTGGCTACGGAAGGTGACAGGAAGGAATCCCCCCGGTAAACGGAGCGGATACCAGCGGCAAGCTCCGAAGACACTGCTGTCTTACTGATGAAGCCGGAGGCTCCGGCTTCAATCACTGGGAATACATGAGCTTTGTCATCATATTGGGTCAGTGCCAATACTTTTACCTTGGGAAATTCCTTGCGTATCCTTCGTGTGGCCTCTACCCCATCCATAATAGGCATAGCAATATCCATGAGTACCACATCAGGCGCAAGCTCCTTGGCCATTTCCAATGCTTCCCTTCCATTGGCGGCCACACCTACTGCTTCTATATCCCCGGTAAGAGCAAGCAAGGCACAAATACCATCACGCACGATGGCATGGTCGTCAGTCACCAGTACCCTTATTTTCGCCATACTTAATGTCTTGACCTATGGGAATCTTTGCCCAAAGCGTAGTTCCTGCTCCAATCTTGGACTCAACGCCGCTGGTGCCGCCAAGAAAGCCAATCCTCTCTCTCATACTGAATAATCCACGGCCTCGCCCACTCTCCTCCACATCGGTGATTTTGGAAACATCAAACCCTTGCCCATCGTCGCTAATAGTTAGCGAGAACTCATCTGGTTGATATACCAGCACTATGGAAGCATTCTTGGCTTTAGAATGCTCGACAATGTTGCCGATAGTTCCCTGAACAACACGGAAAAGAGCAGCTTCTACATCAGATGGAAACCTCATTTCCGTTCCTTTAACCTCCACTGTTACATTAATATTTAAGGGCTGAAGCCTACTGTGGGCATGCTGACGAACAGCAGCGACTAACCCCAGCGTATCCAATACAGCAGGGTGGAGATTGGAAATTACCCTACTTACTTCCTTATGTACCTGCACTGTCAGCGATTGGACTTTTTTCAGTCCAGCAATTAACTCAGCATCTTGATTACCAGACTTCGCAAACATTTCCATCAGAGCTTCTAGCTGAAGTGCTATCCCAGAGAGCGATTGACTGGTCTCATCGTGTAGCTCACGGGCAATCCTCCTTCGTTCCTCCTCCTCTGCCACAAGATTCTGCCGTGCAAGTTTTCGTAATCTTTCCCGTGCTTTTCTCAGCCGCTCATGCAGCCTTGCCTGCTCAATAGCCGTGCCAAGTTGATCCCCGATCGAGTGCAAGAGATGCACGTCTTCTTTAGTAAAGCTGTGTGGCACATGGCTAGCCACATTGAGCACCCCTAGGACATTATCTTTCGATCGGAGGGGAACGCAAATGAATGCTCTTAAACCCTCTAAGTTTAGGAGGTCAATCCGAAGGGCATCTGGTTCTGAGGAAATGTCCTCCAGTAACACTGCCCTGCCACTTTGAGATACCTTTCCTGCGATTCCCTCGCCAAGTTTAAGACGCAACTCTTCAGCATATTTGTCGGATAGACCGTGATAAACACGGTAGAACAGCGTCTGACTCGACTCATCCAGGAGCATTATTCCTCCAACGGTTCCATTCATTATGTTAAGCACATTATCCAAGCCAATCCTGAGAATATCATCCAACTCATGCAGGCCGCTGATTGCCGCCGAGACTCGGCTCAAAGCCATAAGACCATGATAATATTTCTCGGTCTCGCTGCCCTGATCAGACAGATTTAAACTAGAACTAGCTGGACCAGCAGCTTTCTTAACTCCCTTACTTTTTTTCATTGTCGTCGCTTCACCAAATTAGCCCTACATTTTCAAGAGGCAGCAAGGAAACTCACTAGGTTTCCACCACGAACAAATACCACTCCCTCACCCAATAAGCCTATACAAAATCATGACCATTTGCAACCTCTTGTATTTGCTACAATTAAGCAATTCATTGTTTTCATTTACAGAGGTAATGAGGAACACTTACAATCATCCGCATTGATAATGGTTTAATGGGCCTTTATAATTTAATGTGTTAGCAATTTTGAGATAATAATGGAATATGAGGAAACAATGGCTTCTGTGAAGGGTGTGCTGGACAAACTCCAGAGCAAGACCAAGCCAGAGCAGTTACCAGGGATGGCTAAATACGGGATAGCAGTGGAGCAGAGATTAGGCGTCTCGGTTCCTGATATGAGAAAAATGGCTAAAGAGATAGGGAGAGACCATAAGCTGGCACTGGATTTATGGAGAACTGGAATAGCCGAAGCAAGGATCTTGGCTTCGATGGTTGGTGACCCTGCTAAGCTAACTGAAGATCAAATGGAGGACTGGGTGAAAGGCATTAATTCGTGGGATGTCTGCGACCATGTATGCATGAACCTTTTTGAAAAGAACCAATTAGCCTGGAAGAAAATTGTTGATTGGTCTGAGCGGGAAGAAGAGTTCGTCAAAAGGACTGCCTTTTCGCTGATAGCTTGTCTGGCATGGCATGATAAGAAGGCCAGCGATGAGAAATTCATCGAAATGTTTCCCGTGATAATACGAGAAGCTACGGATGAGCATAACTTCGTCAAGAAAGCAGTGAACTGGGCTCTTAGAAACATCGGGAAAAGGAACCTCAATTTGAACGGAGCCGCAATAAATACTGCAAAGGAAATAAAGCGACTCGACTCGAAGGCTGCTCGCTGGATCGCTGCCGATGCTATCAGAGAACTGGAGAGCGACGCTATCCAAAGTAGGCTTAAGAGATGAATATTAGTCCAGATTGTTCAGCTCTGGCAACGAAAGCTTGTGTTATTCATAACATATAAGTTTTTTCCAAAACCCGAAGTATCCTCTCATCTATTAGCCTGCCAATATGGGTTGGTATGAGAGCCGGGCTCAGCCCCAATCACCCAATTCACTGGCTTTTTACCCATCCCACGAAAATCTGGAAAGAATGAAAAAGCGCTTGACAGTGTGTCGAGGGGTGATGCAGTATAAACTAAGATTTTGGTGCAACTAAATTATTACTGGTGCATTTCACCAATGAAGTACGCTTAGTTTTTCCCATTGGCTGGTATGGATTTAAGCGAAGAAAAGGAACTCATTAGACAGGCACAAAAGGCCCCCGATGCTTTTGCCAAGCTTTACGACCAGTATTATCCAAAAATCTTTGGTTATATCCTGAGGCGGACTGCCAATCTTGAAGCTGCCCAGGATATTACTTCAGAGACATTTTTTAAGGCATTGAGGAAGCTTTGGCAATTTCAATGGCGCAATATCTCTTTTTCCTCGTGGTTGTACAAAATCGCCTCCAACGAGATTAACCAGTATTTTAGAAAAGCCGAATACAAGAAATCCGCATCACTGGAAGAATTACAGGAACAGGGTTTTGAACCCATATCAACCAATGACCCAGAAAGCGAACTAATAGAAGCTCAGGAAAAATTGAAACAACATCAGGATTTTCTGGAAATTCAGGTAAACATAGTTCAGCTCCCCGCCAAATACCAGGAGGTCATTGCTCTCAGATTTTTCGAGCAAAAACAGATTAAAGAAATCGCTGAAATCCTGGGGAAAAAAGAGGGAACGATAAAGTCCCTGCTCCACCGAGCAGTGGAGAAATTAAGAGAAGCGGATTAAACCACCCCACGAAAATCTTGCGACCTCTGGGTTAAGTAATGCAACCTTTTTCGACCCGCTGCATTTCTAGTAATAGAAGGAGACAAAGTTTATGAAACACGAAGACTTAATCGAGAAACTGGAAAACCTGAAAACTCCGGAAATCGAGCTGCCCGGCCATAGACACACATTAAAAATGGCTTTGCTCAACTCCGGGCGTTTTAAGGAGCGGACTATTATGGATTGGGCAAAAATATTAGCTCCCGTCGCTACTGCCGTGCTTTTAATAGCGGTTTTGGGACTTTCGGCGGTGATTAAGCCCGAGCCTCAGCCCGCGCTTCTGGGAGAGAATCAAATCAGCAGATTCGCTTCTTATGAGGAATTGCAAGATTTCATAAATACGAACGCACAATATACAGCATTCCCTTGGAGGGACGAATTTCTTGCAGTAGTTGGAGAAGGCGCCGTCCCCGCCCCCTCCTCTACCAATGACTACTCTACCACCAATATTCAGGTTGCCGGGGTGGATGAGGCAGACATCGTTAAGACCGACGGAGAGTATATCTACCTCGTTTCGGGGAACAAGACTATCATCGTGAGGGCATATCCCCCTGCACAGGCTCAAGTCTTGTCTGAAATAGAGCTAGAGGGAACAGTGATAGGAATATTCATCAACGGAGATAGGCTGGTCGTGTTTGAGGAGGACACACCGTATTACCCTTATAATGATATTCGGTGGGGCCCTACAGGAGAATTTTACATGCCCTTAATAATATCACCCAAAACATCTATTAAAGTATATGATGTCTCGGACAGGGAAAACCCCAGGTTGCAAAGGGAACTTTCTGCCGATGGTCAATATATCAGTTCACGGATGATAGGCGATTACGCTTATGTGGTGATAAACGAGCCTGTATATGAACAAGACGGTGAGCCGAACCTTCCCAGGATTTATTTTGGCGGCAACGAGACGGAAATACCTGCCACAGATATCTACTATTGCAATGTCCACGACTACTATTATATGTACACGACTATTATGACCATAAACACGCAGAACGATGACCATGAGCCAACATATGAAACAATCCTGCTGGGAGCCAGTAGCAACCTGTATGTCTCTTTGAATAACATTTATCTGACCTTCCCGGTGTGGGAGAGGGATGTAGGAGATTTTGGGAAAACCTCTATCCACCGGATTCATATAGAAGGTGCTGAAATAGAGCCTGTTGCCAGCGGCGAGGTCCCCGGCATGGTGCTGAATCAGTTCTCCATGGACGAATATGAAGGCTACTTTCGGGTGGCAACCACAACCTATGAAGGAACATCCCGGAATAATGTATACGTTCTAGATATGGCCCTCAACATTACCGGCTCACTGGAAGGCCTCGCCCCCGGGGAAATGATTTATTCAGCCAGGTTTATGGGTGAAAGAGGCTACCTGGTAACCTTCAAGCAGGTTGACCCGCTATTCGTGATAGACCTCAGTGACCCCCGTTACCCTAAGGAGCTCGGGTACTTAAAGGTAACTGGCTATTCAGACTACCTGCATCCCTACGACGAGAACCACCTTATAGGGATAGGTAAGGAAACAACAGACCAGGGAGAATTTGCCTGGTATCAAGGAGTCAAGATATCGCTCTTCGATGTCAGCAATGTCAGCAACCCCCAGGAGATATCCAAGTATGAAATAGGTCACAGGGGCACCGATTCGCCGGTCTTGTGGGATCACAAGGCATTCCTCTTTGATAAGTCCAGAAACTTGCTGGTGATGCCTGTTTTGGTCGCGGAGGTAGATGAGTCGGAGTATCCTGAAGGAGTTCCTTCGTGGGCTTACGGCGAGCCTGTCTGGCAGGGAGCTTACATATTCCATATATCCCCTGATGTAGGCCTCAACCTGACAGGTAGAATCACCCATATTGAGAGTTCTGCTGACCTGGAACAAGATTATTACTACCTTCACTCTTCCTTTTCGGTGACGAGGTCACTCTACATAGACGATGTTCTCTACACTATCTCGGACGCCAAGATACAGATGAACAGCCTGGAAAATCTGGACTACATCAATGAGGTGCAACTCCTATACTGAATCTGGAGGTGAAAAGTTTTCGAAATGGCCAAATTTGAACAGAAGGGCAAAATAAAAAGTCTGAGTATTTGTAGGAGGTGAACAAAATGAATAGGAGAGTTATAGCCGTATTAGTCATAGTGTTGCTGCTGCCGATGATAGCTTCTATTCAGTTGGCTCAGCCGGCAGCAGGCGAGGTGCTCAAATCAGATAAAGAGCGGATAACTTCACCGGATGTCAGCACGAGTGAGCAAGCATTGCTGGTTGAAGGAAACAGCGCCTTCGCTTTTGAGCTTTATCAAGCGCTTAAGGAGGAGCTTCAAGGGAAGGAGGATAATCTTTTCTACTCTCCTTATAGCATCTCACTGGCTCTGGCGATGACATACGCCGGAGCGCGTGGCGAAACCGCAGAGCAGATGGCCGCTACCCTTCAATTCATGCTTGAACAGGAGAGGCTGCACCCGGCATTTAACTGGCTTGATGCCGAACTCGCCAGCAGGGGTGAAAGTGCCGAAGGCAAGGACGGGGAAGGATTCAGGCTGAACATTGTTAACGCTATCTGGGGGCAAAAGGATTATGAGTTCCTGTCCTCCTTCCTCGATGTCCTGGCCGAGAATTACGGTGCCGGGCTGAGAATACTGGACTTCATAACAGAGACGGAAAAGTCTCGCGTCACCATCAATGATTGGGTCAGCGACCAGACAGAAGGTCGTATCGAAGACCTTATCCCACAAGGCTTGATTGATGCACTGACCCGCCTTGTGCTAACCAATGCTATCTACTTCAATGCTGCCTGGGAGCACCCTTTCAATGGGAACATTACAGCAGACGGCCCGTTCTACCTTCTTGACGGCGGGCAGGTAATAGTGCCGATGATGAAGCAGACGGAGTCGTTTGGCTACACCGAGGGGGAAGGATACCAGGCAGTTGAGCTGCTCTATGACGGCGGTGAACTCTCCATGGTTGTTTTCTTGCCTGAAGCTGGCAAGTTCGAGGCTTTTGAAGAAGAACTTCAGGCTGAGCAGGTCTGTGACATCATAAGCGGTCTGCAGCCTACTCTGGTCACCCTGACGATGCCCCAATTTGAATTTGACTCAGAATTCAACCTGAAGGATACCCTCGCCGGGATGGGCATGGAGGACGCTTTTTCTGATGGCGCGGATTTCTCCGGAATGACTGGTAAGCGTGAGCTGTCCATATCAGACGTTTTGCACAAGGCATTCGTTTCTGTGGATGAAGCTGGCACCGAGGCTGCTGCTGCCACCGCGGTGATTATGAAATTTACAGCAACACCCGAACCTCCCCCTACCGTGAAAGTCACCATAGACCGCCCCTTCATCTTTCTGATTCGCGACATTGAGACGGGTGCCATTCTCTTTATCGGGCGCGTTATGAATCCCAGTGCCTAAGTAAATGCCGCCTGTATTGCACGAAAGCTTGGATTGTTCAATCTGGAGGTGAAAAGTTTTCGAAATGGCCAAATTTGAACGGAAGAGCCAAATTAAACAGTCTAAATATTTATAGGAGGTGAACGAAATGAACAGGAGATTGATAGCTGTATTAGTCATAGTGTTGCTGCTTCCGGTGATAGCCTCTATTCAGATGGCTCAGCCGGCAGCAGGCGAGGTGCTCAAATCAGATAAAGAGCGGATAACTTCACCGGATGTCAGCACGAGTGAGCAAGCATTGCTGGTTGAAGGAAACAGCGCCTTCGCCTTTGAGCTTTATCAGGAGCTTAAAGAGAACGAGGGTAATCTTTTCTACTCTCCTTATAGCATCTCACTGGCTCTGGCGATGACATACGCCGGAGCGCATGGCGAAACTGCTCAGCAGATGGCCGATACTCTTCAACTCCTTCTTGACCAGGATAAGCTGCACCCGGCGTTTAACTGGCTTGATGCAGAACTTGCCAAAAGGGGTGAAGGCGCTGAAGGCAAGGACGGGGAAGGATTCAGGCTGAACATCGTCAACGCCATCTGGGGGCAAAAAGATTATGAGTTCCTTACTGACTTCCTGGATGTCCTGGCCGAGAACTACGGTGCCGGGCTGAGAATACTGGATTTCATAACGGAGACGGAAAGATCCCGCCTCACCATCAATGATTGGGTCAGTGACCAGACTGAAGGTCGCATCGAAGACCTTATCCCGCAAGGCGCGATTGATGCACTGACCCGCCTTGTGCTAACCAATGCCATCTACTTCAATGCTGCCTGGGAGTACCCTTTCGATGAAGAAATGACAGCAGATGGCCCATTCTACCTTCTTGACGGCGGGCAGGTCAGCGTGCCGATGATGAAGCAGACGGAGTCCTTCGGCTACACCGAGGGGGAAGGATACCAGGCAGTTGAGCTGCGCTATGATGGCGGTGAACTCTCCATGGTTATCCTACTGCCCAAAGCTGGCAAGTTCGAGGCTTTTGAAGAAGGACTTCAGGCTCAGCAGGCCTGTGACATCATAAGCGTTCTGCAACCTACTCAGGTCACCCTGACGATGCCCCAGTTTGAATTTGATTCAGAATTCAGCCTAAAGGATACCCTCGCCGAGATGGGCATGCCGATTGCCTTTTCCCCTTATGACGCGGATTTCTCCGGAATGACTGATAATCCTGAGCTGTTCATATCAGACGTTGTGCACAAGGCATTCGTTTCTGTGGATGAAGCTGGCACCGAGGCTGCTGCTGCCACCGCAGTGATTATGGGAGTAACAGCAGTACCCAAACCTCCTGTGAAAGTCACCATAGACCGCCCTTTCATCTTCCTGATTCGCGACATCGAGACGGGCGCCATTCTCTTCGTCGGGCGCGTCCTGAACCCCGGTGCATAAGTAAATACTTCCTTTACTGCCCAGAGGTAAAGAATAGGGTCGAGGAGTCAACCTCGACCCTATTCTATTTGAGGAATACCTCTGCCAGCCTTAAGGTATTGAGGTCTCATTGCAATCTAGAACACTGCCTGTTAAATTAAATAAAACCTTGTCAGGAGGGAGATAGCTCATGGAGATTAGACTAAACACACACGGGAGGGACTCACTGGCGACGAAAGTCTTTTTCAGTGACGAAAGTGGTTTCGAAGTTGCCTCTGCAATCGTGATAGGCAAGACCGATGCCGTTCTTATTGATGCACAGTGGACGTTATCAAATGCCCATCGGGTAATCGCAGAAATACTGGAAACAGGCAAACATCTTAAAACGATTTATATTACTCATGCGCATCCCGACCATTACTTTGGACTCGGCACTATCGCAGAGGCTTTCCCTGAAGTTCGAGTTATAGCACTCCCCTCAGAAGCCCGTATCATCAATAAACAGTTTTTCGGCAAAATCGAGCACTGGGAAAAAGTGATAGGAGCTATAAACGTACCCAGAAAAACAGCCGATATCGAGCCTCTTACCGAGAACTACTTCGAACTGGAAGGGCAGCGTATCGAGATTATCCCTGAAGTGATGGGGGACATGAAATACAACACGGTGGTCTGGATCCCCTCAATACGGACTCTATACGGCAGCGACGTCCTTTTTAACCAGGCACATCCCTTTACCTGCGAGCTTACCACGGAAGAACGCCAGCAATGGATACGGGATATCGAGCGCTTAGAGAAGATGGACGCCGCGGTGATCATTCCCGGCCACCAGAAACCTGGAATGCCCTTCGATTCCAGTTCCTGCGATTTCACCAGGGATTATCTTGTGGCTACTGAGGAGGAACTGGCAAGAACAAACGACGTTGCCGGTTTTTACTACACTATGGTTAAACGTTTCCCTGAAGCCAACCTCTTTATCAGTAATGAAATGAATGCAAATGTGTTCAAAGGTGGATTGGATTGGAATTGGCGGGAATATTGAAGTATGGTGTCCCCGGAATTCCACAAGGGTTATCTCTGCAAAGCACAAAATGTAGACATAAGCTTGAATAAGAACTAAAATTTATCTTCAGTGCCAGCGTAGCTCAGGGGTAGAGCAGCGGTTTCGTAAACCGCCGGTCGTCGGTTCGAATCCGACCGCTGGCTAAACTGTCCCAAGAAAATCTTGCAATTTTCCTGGGAACCCTGCTTAAATTCAACATGAGTTTATATCGGGGTCCCCAAAAAGTCTTTCGACTTTTTGGAGTTAGTCTGGGGGTGATATGAGCAAATTTGTAGATGAATTGCAGAGTCTTTCCAAGTCTTCTTCCACGCCCATAGGTTTTCATCCTTCTGTATCTGAACTAAAAAGCCCAGCAATGTTGCTTATTGCGGGGCTGTCCGGGACGCAGGTCAAGGAAGCCAAAATCGTGGCTGATGTAAATGCCGATGCCGGGTTGATATTGAGCGAGAGCCCAAGTGCCAGGATCGTTAAGCAAATGGTCGAAGCTGTGGGCAATGTACCACTGGGAGTATTCGTGAAGGGCATGAGTGAAGAGAAAATAAATGAGATTACGAGCTTGGGGTGTGACTTTGTGGTTTTTGACATCAAGGCGGCTGCTGTAGTATTGCATAAAGAAGAGATAGGCAAATTTTTGATGATAGAGCCTTCATTAGACCAGGGGTTTGTTAGGGCCATCAATAGCATTGAAGTAGATGGTGTGTTAATCGATAGTAGAGGTGGAGACTCTTTTGTTGCTGTAGAGCATCTGCTCGTTTGTCAAAGGTTCGTCGAACTCTTAGAGAAGCCAGTTATTATGGCCTTGCCTTCTTTGGTCACAAAGGCTGAGCTGACCAGTTTATGGCAAGCTGGGGTAGATGGCATAGTTGCTCCCTCGACGCAGTCGGTCGAAGCATTGACAGAGTTAAAGAAGATGATTGACGGTCTGCCCAGAGGAGCCCGAGGGCGCCGTGCCAAAGCAGATGTGAAACTCCCTAATTATGGTGGGCTTGTAGCTAGTGAGGAGGATGAGGAACAAGAGGAAATTTAGCCTGAATCTAGTTTTGCCCGAAGTAAGTCATGGAAACAAGCCTGGGCCTATTTTTATTGTCAGCAGCGGGAATTTCTCTTACTGGCGTTATGCTACCCGGACCAATGACTGCGGCTACCCTAGCCAAGGGGTATAGTAGCAAACACGCTGGTGCCTGGATTGCAGCAGGACATGCTGTTATTGAGATACCTCTCATAGCTGCAATTTATTTTGGATTCGGACATTTCATCAATTCTCCCCAAGTGGAAAAGGGTATATATCTCGCCGGTGGCTTGATGCTGCTTTACCTGGGCTTCCGGATGTTTCGAGCCACTGGGGAGACGCCTGGTGCAGTAGGCGGTCTACCAGCTAGCTCTTTAGTGACAGGTATTGTAATTACAGGAACTAACCCAGCTTTTTACATATGGTGGGCGACTGTCGGTGCAGCGCTGGTAACAGGTGCTGCCAAGTTCGGGCTTGCCGGTGTTATTTTGTTTACCACAGTGCATTTACCCTGTGATTTTGCCTGGAGTGAATTTCTATCCATGAGTACATTTAAGTCAAGGCGGTGGTGGACACAGAAGGTACAAAAGATTGTGTTTAGCGTTTGTGCTTCGATTCTAGCTGGCTTTGGTGTCTGGTTTTGCCTTTCGGCGTTTCTATAAACTCAAGGGACATTCTGGATTACCTGAAAGTATTTCCCTTCAGTCTTTATAGATGGGGCAATAATCATCTTAACTTTATGCATTTCCTTGATGGTTCGAGCGCTGCATACTCCCATGCTAGTGCGTAGAGCGCCAATTAAGTTTTGAGTTCCGTCGGTGACGGAAGTAGGACCGAAGAGAATCTGCTCTAATGGGGCAGTAGTGCCAACTCTAACACGTGTCCCTCGAGGCAATGCTGGATGGGAATGAGACATGCCCCAGTGATAGCCTTTTCCTGGCGCTTCCGTCGCTTGAGCTAAAGGAGAGCCAATCATTACAGCGTCAGCACCGGCAGCGAATGACTTGCATAAATCGCCACCGGTGCGAATACCTCCATCTGTTATCACTGCTACGTATTTGCCATTTTCTTTGAGATATGCTTCTCTAGCAGCGGCACAATTCAGAGTAGCAGTTATCTGGGGAACTCCAACGCCGATGACTTCCCGGGTGGTACAGGCAGCCCCAGGCCCCACTCCAACCAGGATACCATCGACCCCTGTTCTCATTAGCTCCAATGCTGCGTTATAGCTGCAACAATTGCCTACTATGATAGGCAAGGACATTTGCTGGCATAGCTCAGGCAGGATAAGTCCTCGATAGCTCTTGGAGATGTGCCTGGCTGTGGTGACTGTAGATTGCACCACGAGTATATCCATCCCGGCATCCTTGGCTATAGGAGCCAGACGTTTGGTGTTGGCTGGAGTTGTAGATGCAGCACAGATGGCACCAGCCTGTTTTATTGCTCCAATGCGTCGGCTAATGAGCTTTTCCTTGATAGGCTCAGAGTAAATTTTTTGAAGCAGGGAAGTAACCACTTTTTCAGGAGTTTGGGCAATTTGGTTCAAGACCTCGTCGGGGTTTTCGTACCTTGTCTGTATACCTTCTAAATTAAGGACAGCTAGCCCGCCAAGCTTGTTAAATTTAATAGCAAAGGTGGGGTCAACAATAGCATCCATAGCTGAGGCTAGAATGGGGATGGACAAGGTGTAATTTTTTACGGTAAAGTCTATGTTAGTTTGGTCAGGATTAATGGTTACATCTCCGGGGACAAGCGCAACTTCATCAAATCCATAAGCGCGCTCCATCTCTTTGAATTTAAGGCGAGGCATTTTTCTTTACTTGATAAAAGTTGCCACAAACTATACCCATATGGAGGTCTGAAGTCAAGAAAGTGGATAAAATTATAGCTATTAAGTATAATCGTAGGTCATGCCTGTTCTTTATGTCATTGCTACTCCTATTGGCAATCTGGAAGATATTTCCCTGCGTGCCTTACGCCTTTTACAGGAGGTGAAACTTATTGCTGCTGAGGATACACGCACTACGCGCCACTTACTTAACGCCCATAATATAAAAACTCCATTGACTAGTTATCATGAGCATAGTAAAAGAGCTAAACTTGATTATTTATTGAATTATCTCGAGAAAGAAGATCTGGCTCTAGTTTCGGAAGCTGGCACGCCAGGGCTAAGTGATCCTGGTTACGAGCTTATTGTTGCTGCCATTGAGCGCGGGATTTCTGTGGTACCAATTCCTGGTGCTTCAGCAGTGATTACCGCCTTAGTGGTTTCCGGGTTGCCGACCGACCAATTCCTTTACCTCGGATTTTTGCCCCGCCGTAAGGGACAAAGGCAACGCCTTCTCAGCTCAATAGTCGATGAACCAAGAACTATAGTGGCTTTCGAGACACCCCATCGCCTTAAGGAGGCATTGAGTGATATTGAAGACATTCTAGGAAATAGAAGACTATCTGTATGCCGTGAGCTTACCAAAGTTCACGAAGAGATTTTCCGGGGCAGAGTGAGCCAAGCTAGGGAGCATTTCGTCGAACCAAGAGGAGAGTTTACTCTCGTTATTGAAGGTAAGACTCGAGCTTGGTTGAAATTTCAGGAAAGGAGCTAAAAATGCGCCGTGGTTGTATCGCTACAGGAAAGGTGGAATGTGATGGTTGTCATCGTCCTATTAAATATGGAGAACGCTATCTTTCAATCAACGGGGAAGGAGATGAAAAGCAATGTCTTTGTATTGATTGCTGCCTGAGCCGTGGTTATATCTCATACAGAACGGAGAAAGGCAAGCAAATAATCAGCTTTCTCCCCAAGGAATAAACTTTAGCAATCGCCATTTGAGAGCCTCGGTTAATAGCAATGACACCGGGCAATTAATGATTTACAATAGGCTGACTTTTGAGGAAAGAATTTGAGCGAGCGCATTTTTATCGGTGTTGCCTGGCCTTACGCCAATGGTCCTCTACATTTAGGACATATCGCTGGTGCCTATCTGCCAGCCGATATTTTTGCCCGTTATCATCGTCTTAAGGGCAACAAGGTTCTGATGGTTTCCGGTAGCGATCAGCACGGAGCGCCGATTACAATTCGTGCTGAGCAAGAATCTACCACGCCACAAGAAGTAGTAGACAAATATCATCAGCAATTTGTCGATTGCTGGAAAAAATTAGGTATCACTTTCGATTTATTTACCACTACTGGCACTCCAAATCACACTCAAGTCACTCATGATATGTTCCTCACTTTACTCAATAGGGGCTTTATTTACAAAGACAAGATGCTTCAAGCTTATTGCCCTAAATGCCAGAGGTTCCTTCCCGACCGCTATCTGGAAGGTACTTGTCCTCACTGTGGCTTCACTAAAGCAAGAGGTGATGAATGTGATGAGTGTGGTAAGCCTTTGAATCCATGGGAGCTTAAAGACCTTCGCTGTTACCTTTGTTCCACTCCGCCTCGCTTTGAGTCTTCGGAGCATTTCTTTTTGCGCCTTTCTTCTTTTCAGGACAAGTTGACTGACTGGACAAAAGAGCAGACTCACTGGCGGCGTAATGTGCTTGGCACCACGTGGAAATTTCTGGATGAAGGATTAAAAGACAGGGCAGTTACCCGTGATTTGGATTGGGGAGTAATTGTGCCGCAATCAGGCTTTGAGCGTAAACGTATTTATGTATGGTTTGAGGCAGTCATTGGTTATTTATCGGCAAGCAAGGAATGGGCAAAATTGCAGGGAGATGATACCGCCTGGCAAGCTTTCTGGCAAGACGATGCTAAGAGTTTTTATTTCATTGGCAAGGATAATATCTTTTTCCATACCCTTGTTTGGCCGGCGATGTTGATGGGTTATGGTAGTCTGAATCTTCCTTATGATGTTCCGGCTAACGAATTTTTGACTATCGAAGGCAGGAAGCTTTCTACTAGCCGTGGTTGGGCAATCTGGCTGCATGATTACCTGGAACGGTATGAGCCAGATCCCCTGAGGTATACTTTGACAGTGAATATGCCTGATAGCGGGGACAGCGATTTTTCCTGGCGTGAATTCCTTCGCCGTAATAACAATGAGTTGGTAGCCACCTATGGTAATTTAGCTCATCGTGTTCTCACCTTTGCTTATCGCAATTTCGATGGAGCTGTGCCTGAGCCAGGTGAACTGGATGAACACAGCCAGAGCTTACTCCACGGGGCTGAAGTTACGTTAGACGGTGTGGATAAGTTGCTTTATCGCTGTGAGTTTAAAGGGGCGGTTAAAGAGGCTATGTCCCTAGCCCAGGAAGCTAATCGCTATCTTGACGAACAAGCTCCCTGGAAGGCAATTAAAACGGAACGAGAGACTTCGGCTAAATCCGTCTATACAGTCCTCTCTGTGCTGGCAGCATTGAAAACTGTTTTCTATCCCTTCCTCCCCTTCAGTTCCGAAAGGCTTCATTCTTCCCTTGGATTTGATGGTAGTGTGAAGGAAGCAGGTTGGAAAGTTCAGTTTTTACCCCCGGGGCAGAAACTTCGCCAGCCCCAACCGCTATTTGTCAAGCTAGATGAAGATATTGTCGCCGAAGAAAGTAGCCGACTTGGCTCCCCGAAGGAAAATCAAAATTTTTGAACCTTGACTTGACCTTTGTTTTTGATTTAGCTAGGGGTTGCCTGGGGTGTTAAGCCCTCAAATATTTTATCGAGCTCAGGTTCATCCAGAGTTTCATGAGCTATAAGCTCTTCAGCCAGCAGTTTTAGTTTTTCTTTGTTCGCGGTCAGAATTTTCTTGGTGGTTTTGTAGGCCCGCTGGATAATATTGTGCACTTCCTCATCAATTTCCTGGGCTACCTTATCGCTGTAATCCCTCTGTTCGCTTATCTCACGACCGAGAAAGACGAGCTCCTGCCTTTGACCAAAAGTCCGCGGGCCCAATTTCTCACTCATGCCATACTCGGTGACCATTTTTCTAGCTAGCTTAGTTGCTTGCTCCAAGTCGTTTTGGGCACCGGTAGTTATTTCCCCGAACGTGATTTCCTCGGCGACACGTCCGCCCAAGCTTACTGCCAATCTATCATCAAACTGAGACTTAGTCCATAAATGGCGGTCTTCGGACGGCAGGAATCGTGTCCAGCCCCCCAGTATCCCCCGGGCGACAATAGAAATCTTATGCACAGGGTCGGCATTAGGCAACATCCTGGCGGTCAAGGCATGGCCACTTTCGTGGTAAGCAATGATTTCCTTTTCTTTAGAACTTATTACACGGCTTTTCTTTTCCGGTCCAGCTATAGTTCGGTCGGCAGCATCTTCAAGCTCCTTTAATGTGATATCTTTACGGTTGCGCCGGGCAGCCAAGATGGCTGCTTCATTGATTAAGTTAGCAAGGTCAGCGCCACTGAATCCCGGCGTTTCCTTAGCTACCGTTTCGAGGTCAACTCCTTTGGCCAGCGGCTTGCTCTTGGCATGTACCTCTAGAATAGCCTTGCGGCCTTTCATATCGGGTAGATCGATGACAATGTGGCGGTCAAAACGACCGGGGCGCAGAAGGGCTGGGTCGAGGATGTCGGGGCGATTGGTGGCGGCTATGACAATGATGTTGGTATTGGTATCGAAGCCATCCATCTCAGCCAGAATTTGATTGAGGGTCTGCTCCCTTTCGTCGTGTCCTCCACCTAAACCAGCACCACGGTGTCGGCCTACGGCATCGATTTCATCAACAAATAGGAGGCATGGTGCATTACGCTTGGCTTGTTCAAACAGGTCTCTGACCCTGGCGGCACCGACGCCCACAAACATCTCCACAAATTCGCTGCCACTAATAGAGTAAAAGGGCACCTTGGCTTCTCCAGCTATAGCTTTAGCCAGTAAAGTCTTACCTGTTCCTGGTGGCCCTACCAAGAGCACTCCTCGGGGTATGCGTCCCCCCAGTGCCTGGAATTTCTGGGGGGACTTGAGGAATTCCACTACTTCTTGAACCTCTTCTTTTGCCTCATCTGTTCCAGCGACATCGGCGAAAGTTACATCAGGTCTCTTGTCAAGGGTTAATCGGGCACGGCTTTTGCTGAAATTAAATGCTTGTGTGCCAGCACCACGGGCGGCACGGAAGAATAAGAAGTAAAATAATGCCCCAAGCAGCACAATGGGTAGAATGACTGTTAGTGCTATCGTTCCCCAATCAAAGCCACTAACTGTAGCATAGAAATCTATCCCTCCTGCTCCCAGGTCTACCCCTTCTTCTCCCAGATAAGCAACCACGGCATCGGTATCAGCCTTGAATACCGTTGTAATTATGGCCTTACCCTCCTGACCACCTTGTAAACCAGTCAGCGTCTCACCATCATGCTCTATAGTGTCAATTTTTGGCTTCTCTTGTATTTCTCCATTCTCGCCGTATACAGGCTTAGCTTGACCGACAAACTCGGCCAGACTTACATCCCTAGGCCCTTCTTCGGACATAACACGGGCGAGTATCAGAGCTCCTACCACTGCTAGAAGCAGTATGTAAAAAAAACCGCTACGCCACCATTTTGCTTGCATATCTTTATCCTCGTTTCAATTATAGCAGATATATAGCAAACTGAAAAATTTCATTCGTAAATTTGCAAGTAGAGTAGTCTTGCAGTAGAGTTCTAATGCAGGGTACATCATTTTCAAAATATACATGGCAAGATAGTCTTTGGTCAAATGTTGCCATAAGTGGTATAATGTGAAAGGAGGTTAGTGCCTTTCTGGAAGCGGAGGGAATAGCGCGCCTGGCTACCGAACTTGCTTCTGAGAAGCAAGCAAGGGATGTCGCTATGCTGGACGTGAGAGCCCTGTGCTCTTTTGCGGATTACTTTGTCATTTGCACTGGAGATACCAAGCGGCATATTGAAGCTATCTGGCAGGGTATTGATGAAGTATTGAAAACTAAAGGCGTCGTACCTCATCATAACGAAGGGGCTCCTGACTCAGGTTGGATGCTTGCTGATTTCGGTTCGGTTATTGTTCATATATTTGCCCCGTTAGAGCGGGATTATTATCAACTGGATAAATTATGGGACAAGGCAACCCCTGTGGTTAGAATTCAATAGATCCACGTATCTAGCTCACGGTCATAGTTGAAAATTTCCTCTGCTGAGAAGAATAAGTCTATTTCCTTCGAGGCGTTTTCCAGTGAATCAGAGCCATGTACTAAGTTATGTCCAATATCAATACCAAAATCCCCTCTGATAGTGCCCCTGTAGGCTTTGGCGGGGTCAGTTTCTCCCATCATCCGTCGTATTATTTCCACGGCATTTTTACCTTGGAAGACGATGGCGATGATTGGGCTAGAGGTAATGAAATTTACCAAATCATCGAAGAAAGCTTTCCCTTCATGGATGGCATAGTGGCGTTGGGCCAAATTTTTATCCATATGCAACATCTTCATAGCTACGATTTTAAGCCCCTTCTTTTCCATGCGGGAAATGATTTCCCCAGCCAACCCCCGTTGTATGGCATCAGGTTTGATAAGAACTAAACTTCTCTCCATGTTCAATCGGCTCCTTTCTAAACCCTCGTGAGTAGGGCAATCAAATCCACTTCTTCTAAAGAGTCAACTACCTTGTCAGCTTCCTCGATCCTTTGTCGAGAGTGCGTATTAGCTATAGCCAAGCATTTCATCCCCGCGGTTTTGGCTGCTCTGATTCCCAAGGGAGAATCTTCAATTACTACACAATCGTTAGGTGTCACTTCTAGTTTCCTAGCAGCTAAAAGATATATTTGAGGACCGGGCTTGCTTTCGTATACTTCTTGGCCAAAAACAATACAATCAAAAATTCCTTCCAAATTAAGCTCACCGAGGACCAAGTCGATGTTTTCCTTTGGCGCTGAAGAAACCAAACCTAGTCTGAAATTCCCCTTCTTTATTGCATTCAGCAGCCTTACTACCCCGGGAAATGGTCTGATGCTTCCTTTTGCCTTCCGTCGAAAATTTTCTTCTTTCTCCTGTACCATGATTCTGACATCTCTTTCAGAGAGTTCCCTGCCCATAATGCTGCCGATTATGAAGTCATTTCTGGTGCCAAAGAGCTTAGTAAAATCTTCTTTGGTGAATTTTATCCCCCTCTTAGCAAAGGCCTCTTGCCAGGCAGCAAAGTGGAAGTAATAGGAATCGGCAATAACTCCATCCATGTCCCAGAGGATTGTCTTTTTGGACTGTCTCCAGACATAAAACAAGAAATCGCCCTCGACTAGGACTGTATTATCCTTGAAAGTAAGCACTCCTTTAGTTTCCACCAGCCGTTTTGTTAGTTTAGTAACCCAGCCAGAGGCCTGGATTGGCTCATTGATAGGCGCTACCTGTTTAAATTTTATCTCGCTCTTGGCAGTAACGCCAAACTCAATCCCATGGCAAAGCATGGCATAAGCAGTTACTTCATCAAGAAGGGTATAGAGAATACCGCCGTGGACCACATCATTCCAGCCTTGATGAAACTTCCCGGCGGTGAACTCCGCAGTGACTTTTTCCCCATCGTGAACAGGTTTCAACTTTAGCCCTATAGGGTTTTCCGGGCTACAGGCAAAACAAAGCCTTGCTGTGTACTCAGTATCTAATCTGGGGATTTCCATTTCCTTGTATCCCTTGCTCAACTCGGAGTGACAAACGGGGTGTTTTATCCCTGGGCTTGGTTATATGAGGCGGACGAAGATATAATGGTTGTAGGGTAACAGGATCATCTTTTTCTCCTCTGCTCAATTTTCGCCAACCTAATATAGCCAGAGAGCTAGTTCGAGATAGGCCACTACTTTGGGAAATTACAGCTTGCTTGCCCAGGTCCTGCTGTATTTCGCTTATCATGTCAGGAGGGATTTCACCACAAAAGAGCGTTTTTTGCTTAATTCGACGGCACAAAGTTTTAACTGTGGTTAGATTTTCCGCCTCCAAGCACCGCCATCCATTATCTTTTTGCCGGTAAAGGGCAGTGGCTATTTCCCCGCGACCAGCTTTGTGAATGGGGCGCAGAGGCAGCCCAGTAAATGCAAAGTGATAGGCTTCAGCCTCTAATGTGTTTACACCAAGCAAAGGAATATTTAAGGCCGAAGCTAGCCCTTTAGCAGTGCTCATGCCCACTCGAAGACCATTAAAGCTTCCTGGACCTTTAGCTACGATGATTGCCTCTATAGAGCCTAGCTCCACCCTGGCTTGTTGTAACAAGCAAACTAAATTCGGCAACAGTTCTATTGTATGGTTTTGTGTTGTTTGCCAG